>Ga0209170_1000127_pt1 | contig 38799 bp, 43 predicted proteins | sample KloWWTKNB14_bulk_FD_187178 | JGI IMG/M metagenome (GOLD analysis project Ga0209170, IMG submission 187178) | Active sludge microbial communities from Klosterneuburg, Austria, studying microevolution and ecology of nitrifiers - Klosterneuburg... | ecosystem: Engineered > WWTP > Aerobic digester >...
AAAGGGAAAAAGGATATCCAGGAAGATCTGTCAGAAAAACAAAAATTCAATTATCCAATGATATTGGTGGAAGGAACTGTGGTTGGTATTCTTACTGGTCTTGTAGGTGCTGGTGGTGGTTTTTTAATTATCCCGGCCTTGGTAATATTCAGCAAACTACCAATGAAGCAAGCAGTAGGAACATCACTCTTAATCATTGCAGCAAAATCCTTGATAGGTTTTACTGGCGATTTGTCAAATTATACAATGGATTGGAAATTATTACTGACAGTAACCGGATTAGCGATTGTGGGAATATTTATCGGAGACTTTTTAAGCAAAAAAATCCATGGTAATAAATTGAAAAAAGGATTTGGATGGTTTGTACTAATAATGGGTATTTATATCATTATTAAAGAGTTATTTTTCCCTGGAAGTGGTGGTCATTGATTGTGATGTAAGTCACTATTGAAATAAAAATTATACTAGAAATTTGCTTTAATTAAAAAAATAAAAATTACGAATATGATAGTAGAACAAATTTATACCGGATGCCTTGCTCAAGGCGCATACTATATTGAAAGTAATGGCGAAGCAGTTGTTATTGATCCACTTCGTGAAGTAGAACCTTATATCAAAAAAGCTGAAAGAAATGGCGCCAAAATAAAATATGTTTTGGAAACGCACTTTCATGCGGATTTTGTTTCCGGCCATTTAGACTTAAGCAAAAAAACCGGAGCCACAATTGTCTACGGACCTAATGCTGCACCAAAATTTGATGCACATATTGCAAAAGATGGTGAAGTACTTAAAGTTGGAAATGTAACACTGAAAGTATTACACACTCCTGGCCACACAATGGAAAGCACTTGCTATTTATTAAAAGATGAGAATGGAAAAGATATTGGCTTGTTTTCCGGCGATACGTTGTTTATTGGCGACGTAGGAAGACCTGATCTGGCGCAAAAATTAGTAGCTGATTTAACACAAGATATGTTAGCTGGTTATTTATTTGATTCCTTAAGAAATAAGATTATGCCATTGGCTGATGATATTATTGTATATCCTGCTCACGGTGCTGGTAGTGCTTGTGGTAAAAACATGAGTAAAGAAACTACAGATACATTAGGGAATCAGAAAAAAACAAATTATGCCTTGAGAGCAAATATGACAAAGGAAGAATTCATAAAAGAAGTAACTACAGGCTTGGTTGCTCCCCCAGCTTATTTCCCATTAAATGTCATGTTAAATATTGAAGGTTATGAAAGTATTGACAAAGTATTGGAAAGAGGTCAGCATGATTTAAGTCCTGAAGCTTTTGAAACTGCTGCAAACGAAACAGGTGCATTGGTGCTCGATACAAGAGATCCTCAAACTTTTGCAAAAGGATTTGTACCCAACTCGATTAATATTGGAATTGATGGAAGTTTTGCTCCTTGGGTTGGCGCTATGATTCCTGATATCAAACAAGAAATTTTACTGGTAACTGAAGAAGGTCGTGAAGAAGAAGTGATTACCAGGTTGGCAAGAGTTGGTTATGATTACACAATTGGTTTTTTGAAAGGTGGATTTGCAGCATGGGAAAAAGCCGGGAAAGAAACCGATACTATTAAATCAGTATCTGCTGAAGAGTTGGCTTCCATCATGAAAAAAGAAAAAATTAATATCCTCGATGTACGCAAAAACAGTGAATTTCAGAGTGAACATATCATAGATGCAGAAAATGCACCATTGGATTTTATTAATGATAGCATGGCACAAATCGACAAGAATAAAACATATTATGTACACTGTGCCGGAGGTTACCGGTCTATGATTTTTACTTCTACACTTCGTGCAAGAGGGTTTGACAAACTAATAGATGTAAAGGGCGGCTTTAAGGAAATAAAAGAAAACGGACAATTCGAGATCAGCAACTATGTCTGTCCGTCAACTTTATTATAAAAAGTAAATAGGTTAATGGTTAAACCAAGTCGGAGTCTTAAAACACTCCGGCTTTTCTTTCACTTCTAATTCAAATTAAATGCATACTATAAAAGAACTTTTGAAAAATAAGTCCACTGTTGTGGTGGATGTAAGAAATTCCTGGGAATATGAAATGGATCATATAACAGGTGCAAAAAATATTCTCTTGGAAGAAATCAGCGGCAACATAGATCTGTTTAAATCTTTCAACAACCCTGTTGTTTTATATTGTCGTAGTGGTAACAGAAGTGGAATGGCGACAAGTATTTTGAAACAAAATGGGCTGACAGAAGTGTATAATGGCGGTGGGCTCGATGATATGAAAACCTTTTTAAACTAAAAACAATGTTTGAATTTATAAAAAAAATATTTGGAGGTTCTTCAGTAAATTATAAAGAACTAGTAAATAAAGGTGCAGTAATTGTAGATGTTCGTTCCAAAGCAGAATATAACGCCGGACATATTTCCGGCTCAAAGAACATTCCGCTGGATACTATTAGAACGAAAATTACTGAACTAAAAAAACTCAATAACCCTATAATTACAGTTTGCCGGAGTGGCGCCAGAAGTGGAATGGCAAAGGGAATACTTAAATCTTCCGGCATTGAGGCTTATAATGGAGGGCCATGGATAAGCCTAAAAAATAAATTAGCATGAAGATTTTCTTCTTTATTCTCTTTCTACCACTTTTTGTAAACGGACAGACTCACAAGGAATTTTGGAGTAAAGTCAATATTACCAAACAACTCAATAACAGATGGGATGTAGGAATTGATGTTCAATACAGACAACAGTCCAACTATAAAGCTTTGGATAAAGATATCTTTCATTATCCCCTGACCAGAAGCATCCGAAGCTGGGTTTATTATCATTCAAAAAACAAATGGACTATTGTAGCTTCTCCCCTAGCCTATTTTGTTTCAGATGATATAAAAAATGATCTGGGAATATTAAAAAAGACAGAAGAGATCCGATTCATGGGTGGTTTAATGAAAGGTTTCTTAATTAAAAAAATAAAAATAAATAATCGTTTATTAGCAGAACACCGGATTATTGATGTTAACAATGCGCAACAATATTCTCAATGGCGGTACCGCCTTCAAAATTCACTGACAATTCCTCTGCATAATGTAAATAAAACAACCGGAGCAAATTATATCTTGTCAAATGAGTTTTTTATCAAGTCCCAAGCAAACGTATTTTCCTTTGATCAGGAACGGCTTCTTAATGTCTTCCAATGGAAATTTAAACATATAGATGTTGATATTGGCTACCAATGGACAATTCAAAAAATCAACAAATCAAATCATCACCGAAATCAATGGCTGATGATGACAAATATTATCATTTAATTGCATAGAATTATTACTATGTGATGTATCTCACTAAAGTAAAAGTTATTTATATTCACTTTTGCAAAAAATAAATAAAACATGATTGATTGGCTAAAACAACCCTGGCCTTGGTATGTGGCGGGACCATTGATTGGATTAACTGTACCCTTATTATTATTACTCGGCAACAAAACATTTGGCGTTTCATCTTCTCTACGACATGTATGTGCTGCCTGTATGCCTGCTAAAATTCCTTTCTTTCAGTATAACTGGAAAAAAGAAATATGGAATCTGTTTTTTGTTGCTGGTGTTTTAGCTGGGGGTTTTATCGCTGCACAACTATTGGCAAATCCTGAATCCATTCGTATCAGTAGTGATATCTCTACACAAATGTCTGCTGTCGGAATTACGGATTCTAAAAATATAGTGCCGTCAGATTTATTTAACTGGCAGTCATTATTAACTGTAAAAGGATTGATAATGATTGTAGGTGGCGGATTTCTGGTTGGATTTGGAACAAGATATGCCGGTGGGTGTACAAGTGGTCATGCTATCATGGGATTAAGCAATCTGCAATGGCCGTCACTAGTAGCCACCTGTTGTTTTATGGCAGGCGGTTTTATTATGACAAATCTTATTCTTCCATCAATATTAAAATTATAACATGGCTATAGATACAAATACGGACTTTGAAGTACGTTCCGAAAATGCAATGTGTGTTAATCAATCTGAATTGGACAAACCACTCATTTCAAATATCAAATACATTTTTGCAGGTTTGATTTTTGGAATCTTCCTGGTAAAATCAGAAGTAGTTTCCTGGTTTCGTATTCAGGAAATGTTTCAACTGAAAAGCTTTCACATGTATGGTGTAATTGGATCCGCAGTTGTTGTTGGCATCATCAGTGTTTTCTTAATCAAAAAATTCAAGGTAAAATCAATTGAGGGTGAAGAAATAAAGCTGGAATCTAAGAAATTCAATAAAGGTCAGATTTATGGCGGCTTAACGTTTGGTTTAGGCTGGGCTATAACCGGAGCTTGTCCGGGTCCGTTATTTGCTCAAATAGGAACTGGAGCCTCAGTAATCATTGTTACTTTACTAAGTGCTATTGCAGGAACATGGGTGTATGGTAAATTCAGGGATAAACTTCCGCATTAACCAGTATTTAATTCTGATAGTGATGGAAATCACACTAAACTCTTTCTGATTTTAGTAAATTACAGTTCTAAATTTTACAAGTATGAAAAAAAACATAATTGGATTAGATGCAATTAAAGCAAAAAAATTAGCAGATTTACTAAATGTCCTTTTAGCAAATTATCAGTTGTTTTATATTAATTCCCGTGGCTTTCACTGGAACATTAAAGGAGAAAAGTTTTTCGAGCTGCATTTAAAGTTTGAAGAATTATACACGGATACACAATTAAAAATTGATGAAATTGCTGAAAGGATATTAACCTTAGGCCATACTCCCGACCATACTTTTACAGACTTTCTTAAACTATCCAAAATAAAAGAACAAAAAAATATAACAAATGGTGTAAAAGCGGTTAATTCTGTTATTGATGCATTCAGTATTTTGTTAACTATTCAAAGACAATTATTAATCTTATCTGCAGAAGCGGATGATGAGGGCACCAATGCTCTGATGAGTGATTATATCCGTCAACAGGAAAAATTGGTCTGGATGTATTCAGCCTATTTAAGCAAATAATTAAACAATTAGATATATTCCAAGCCGGTCATTTACCGGCTTTTTTAGTAAGGCATAAGTTATACACCCTACTATAATGAATTAAGTAGTGTAGTACCTTTTAAAAATCAATTAATGAAACAGTTTTTTATTTCACTTACTCTATTGCTCATAGTTATTGCCTCATTTGCTCAAAATAAATATCCCTTTCAACTTACATTAGAACCTGCATTTATGAACGGCTTTGCGGGACTTCAATCATACGCCTGGGCTCAGGATGGCGATTTACTTTTATTGATTGGGGGAAGAAAAGACGGACTTCACCGCCGACAACCTTTTGCTGCATTCAATAAACAATTTAATAATACGGATCTGATTGTCATTGATTTTAAAAATGAAAAAGTATGGTCAAAATCGGTTGTAGACTTACCTGCTTCAATAGCTGAGCAATTGCAAAGTACAAATATGCAATTTTATCAACAGGCCAATCAATTAGTATTGATAGGCGGATATGGCTATAGTGAAACTGCTAAAAATCATATTACTCATCCAGCACTAATTACCATTCAGGTAAAAGAACTGATTAACGCAATCATAAAAGATAATAATACCTCTTCATTTATTAATCAACTAAATGATGAGCGAATGGCGGTAACAGGCGGACGTCTCAATCAACTTAACAATACATATTTCCTCGTTGGAGGTCAGCGTTTTACCGGAAGATATAATCCAATGGGCCCAGACCATGGCCCGGGGTTTACACAAGAATACACCAATCAAATCAGACAATTCCAATTGAAAAAAAATAAAAATTCCATTTCAATTGAAAACTATAAAGCAATTACTGACTCTTCGTTTCATAGAAGAGATTATAATTTACTTATGCAACTGGATAAAGATGGAAAAGAGATGTTGACTATTTTCTCCGGAGTTTTTCAGTATAAAAAAGATGTTCCTTTTACAACATTGATTGATATTAAGAAAGATAGTTTTAATGAAGTAGAAGGATTTAACCAACAATTTAGTCATTACCATACAGCCACACTACCCATTTACAGCAAAAAAAGTAAAACGATGTTTTCCATTTTTTTTGGTGGAATTGCGCAATATTATAAAAATGACCAAGAAGAAATAGTGAAAGACGACAATGTCCCTTTTGTAAAAAGTATCAGTGTAATTGAAAGGAATAAAACTACTATTAAAGAATATTTGTTACCCGAACCAATGCCCGGCTATTTTGGCGCTGCTTCAGAATTTATACCTGCAAAGTCTTTCATTACAGACAATGGTATGTTACAGCTTGATCAGCTGCCAAATACAAAAACCTTGATAGGCTATATTGTAGGAGGTATTGACAGCAGAGCTCCGAATGTTTTTTGGAGTAATGAAGGTGATCCAAGCAGAGCCTCTCCTGTTATATGGAAAGTTTATATTAATAAATGAGTATACATACGCAATAACAATTCAGTATACTGTCAAATAAAAATGACCAACCAAAATAAAAGTTTACTACTTGGAGAATGAATTAACTGATCTGGAAAGATATTATTGGCCGATCGTTAAAGCCGCTGACCAATCATTCGCAACAAAGCCGCCTTACCTTGGTGAAATGGCCCTTCATTAAGATTTGTTTCAATTTGCTCACAGGTAAGTAAATGCAAAAATGGGAAATCACTACAGAGTGAAGGTGCGTCATATAATAATTCCAGATCCTTTGGTCCACCACTATCAAACCCAAGTTGTTCTTTAGCAAAAGCCTCAAAAACTAAAAAACCACCCGGCTTGATTGATTCATAAATTTCTTTATGAAAAGATTTTCTAAGTACTTCAGGAAGATGTATATAGATTAATGCCACCACATCGTATTTCTTTTTGGTTTTAAAATCCTGAATACTTTCCAACTCAAAATTGATTTTAACTTTTTTACTTTCCGCAAATTCTAAAGCTCTTTTTTGAGCTACTTCACTATAATCAAATGCATCTACCTCCCATCCTTTAGAAGCAGCATACACGGAATTTCTTCCTTCACCATCTGCCGGCAATAATAAAGTACCTGGTTTGTTAGAGTCAATAAACTTCTTAAAAAAATTATTAGGGCCTTGCCCATATACCCATTCATTTTCGGTATATCGTTGATTCCAAAACTCTTTCATGATTTTATACAATTTTAAGAATAACGTATGATGCTATCTCAACGCTAATAATAAGATGCATTCGTTAAAACTTAATTTATTTCCTTTGTAGCAACTAATAGTTTTTCTTCGATAATTTTCCTTAATACATGTTTAGGCAAAGCACCTGGCTGCATCATTGGTTCGCCATCAGCACCAATAAAAAGCATAGTGGGAATACTTTGTATTCCAAATACAGCAGACAATTCCTGCTCCACATCTGTATCTACTTTATAAATACTGATTTTCCCTTTATACTCATCGGAAAGCTCTTCGAGAAGCGGTGCAATCATTTTACATGGACCGCACCAGTCAGCATAAAAATCTATTATAGCAGGTAATTCCCCCAAATATTTCCAATCTGCTACTTTTTCATAGTTGAATACCTTGTCCTTGAAATCCTGAGTAGTCATTTTTTGAGTTGCCATAGCTTCAATTTTAAGAATCGAAAATAGTCAGATATCCTATATCCTTTGGTGATGATTATCACAAATAACAGGTATTGTATTAAATCACCTGATTAGAATCATAAGAAAAAAAACGACAGCAGTGATAATTGTCACCATCAAACAGCTGACAGTGAGATACTTTAGCAGCAAACAAAAAAGCTATGTCACAAAATCATCAAATACTAATAATTGGCGGCGGAAATGCTGGTATCTCAACTGCATCTAAACTATTAAGAAAAAATAAATCGCTTGATATAACTATCATTGAACCATCCGAGCACCATTATTACCAACCTGCCTGGACGTTAGTTGGTGCTGGTGTATTTGATATTAATAAAACAAAAAGAACTGAAGCATCTGTGATGCCCAAAAAGGTAAAGTGGATCAAACAAAAAGTAGTTTCCTTTCAACCCTCAACAAATGAAGTAACATTAGATAATAATGAAACACTTAAATATGAATACCTGATTGTAGCTCCGGGTATACAATTAAACTGGAACGAAATAAAAGGGTTACAAGAAACATTGGGGAAAAACGGAGTTTGCTCCAATTATAGTTTTGAACAAGCTCCATACACATGGGAATGCATTAAAAATCTCAAAGGTGGCAAAGCATTATTCACCAATCCGAATACACCTGTAAAATGCGGCGGAGCACCACATAAGATAATGTGGCTTGCAGCAGATTATTTTAAAAAACAAAACGTATTTGACAATACAGAAATTCAATACTGGAGTGGAGGCACAAGACTGTTCGGAGTTGATAAATACGAAAAAACATTATATAAAGTAGCCGAAAGAGATAAGGTACAGTTGAATTTCTTTACAAAGCTCGTTGAAATTGACGGGCCAAATAAAAAAGCAAAGTTTGTTGGAATAGGAGAGCAGAATAAAGACAAAGTATATGATGTGGAGTTCGATATGATACATGTTACTCCTCCGCAAAGTGCTCCTGATTTTGTAAGAAATAGTTCAATTGCAAACGAAGCCGGATGGGTAGATGTAGATAAACACACTTTACAACACCTCAAATACAAAAATATTTTCTCACTGGGTGATGCATCTTCTTTACCTACTTCCAGAACCGGTGCTGCCATAAGAAAACAAGCTCCGGTATTGGTTAAAAATTTACTGGCCGTCATGGAAGGAAAAGAATTGAATGAAAAGTATAATGGCTATACCAGTTGCCCGGTAGTTACTGGTTATGGGAAATTAGTATTATGTGAGTTTGATTACAATAATCAGCCTACTGAAACTTTTCCGATCGATCAGAGTAAAGAAAGGTGGAGTATGTATCAACTGAAGAAAAAAGTGCTGCCATGGCTTTATTGGAACAAAATTCTGCCTGGGAAAATGTAAGATTTTGGCAATTAATTAAGTAATTACTTCTTTAACAGTAACAATTGTCACCTCCTTTTCCTTCCTATTTATTGAATTTTGAATTTGAAATTTAATTACAATGAATCTATTATATAAACTTAGAACAGGCTGGACAACGTTAAAATTTGTAAGAGTTGGATTAGGTAGCTTAATTTTGTACTCCTCTATTGAATCCGGGGAAGTAGCCGGAATAATAGTTGGAAGTTTATTTACAATCTTTGCACTTTTTACTGATGGAGTTTGTTGTGCAGGAAACATTTGTTACACCACTACACAAAAAAATAATTCATCAAAAAATGAAACCATAGAGTATGAAGAACTGGATACTAAATAATAAATTATTGATTGCAGGTATCATCATTGGCAGCATTGGTGGCTATCTTTACTGGCAGCAAATAGGTTGTAGCAGTGGCACTTGTATGATAACTTCTAAATGGCATAATAGTACAGCATATGGCGCATTGATGGGAGGCCTGTTATTTAGCATTTTTAAAAAGAAAGAAGTTGCAAACAACAAATAATAAAGAAAGCTTTGGAGAATTAATCAAAGGCAATCAACCTGTGCTGGTTGATTTTACAGCTACCTGGTGTGGCCCTTGTAAAATGATGAAACCAGTACTTGAACAATTACATCAGCAAATGGGTGATAAAGTTCGAATCATCAAAATAGATATAGATCAGAGTCCATCTGCTGCTAGTGCATATCAGGTACAAAGTGTTCCAACTCTTATATTGTTCCAAAGCGGTAAAATACTTTGGCGTCAGTCTGGTGTTGTACAAGCTTTTGAGTTGAGGAAAATTATCGACCAGTATATAAAATAATAATAAAAATGTCAGAAAAAAAAGTGAGTCGTGGATATTTTACTTCAACATTAACCTGTCGTTGCCCCCGTTGTCGGGATGGAAAATTATTTCAACATCCTGTTTCAATTAGTTTTAAGAAGAACATGATGATGAATAAGACATGTACAATATGTGGTCAGCCAAGTGAAATTGAAGTGGGCTTTTATTATGGCACTAGCTATGTCAGTTATGGAATAACAGTTGGGTTAAGTTTACTCAGCCTCGCTGTATGGGCATTAACGATTGGGTTATCTACAGAAGATAACAGGTTTTTTATCTGGATGGGAGTAAATGCTGTTCTGTTAATCGTTCTTCAACCATGGTTAATGCGATTAAGCCGCAGCTTTTGGATATCTTGGTTTGTAAAATATGATCCTGACTGGAAAGAGCATCAACCCATTGATGTTTCAGAAAGAATGAATGCTGATCAGGCAAATAATTGGTAAGAAGGAATTTTACTGTACACTCCTTACGCAACTCATCAGCTCGTTTATCCATTATAGACGTTGTACCACAGGATGTTTAATATACATTGATTTATTTTTTTCATTTACTTCTAAATCGCCTATCACTTTTATTCGTCTGTTTTCCCATTCCTTATCCCATTGCTTCATATCTGCAATAAAATAAGTGCCGATTTTCTCTACTTCTAATACGGCCTTGCCTTCTATATTCCTGGCATTACCTGTAATATTGATGATCTTTCTTGTCACAACTAAAATTATTATTCTACTTTCTTCAGATTACCTTTTAAAAAATCAACAGCATATTTAACACCCGATATGATTGTCCTGAACTGACAAGTACAACTACCCGAACAGATTAACTCACTTGCTAATATTGTAACAGAACAGCTTCCATTTCCCAAAATCTCACCACATGCACACACAAATGTTCCGCCAGTAGCACTATTTCTTTTTTCATTTATCAATTGTGCTGATTTGCCATCAGCCGCTATTTGAAAATAATACCCTTTTTTAGCCTGTAGCTTTCCATCTGCAATGGAGATGCCTTCCGGCAACTTAACTGTCGGTGCTTCTCCCGAACTTTTTGATTGGCCAAAACTGCTGTTGATTACTATCAACAAAAAAAATACTAATGTCATTACTGATTTCATAAAAAACTAGTTTAAAAATGTATTATAATTATTATTTGCACATTTTACGAATACAAAAAATTACTTACTATAATATTTTCTTTGCTGTGGGATACAAGAGATATTGATATTTCTATATACAACTTTCATAAATTTTGTTGCTACCCATACGGCTTCAATTAAAATATTGATGGAGTATCTTCTACTGCTTAATTACTGCATACATGTTTACACACTTCTTTTCCTGCATTATCATTCCAGTGAAATTCAATGCTGATATTTCTTTTTCTGCACTCCTCATAATACCAGGCGGTAGAAGTTTTATACTCTTTACAATCTGCTTCCTTTTGAGTTTTGGCAAAATCATCTGTTATCATTTTTTCAGCTGCTGTTTTGGTACGGCTCATATAATAGTTTACCTGACTTGTTGATGCCGTTCTTGCACTATCAAAATGATAATCGTAATACCATATATCTGGCAGGTTCTTATTTAACTGACTTACTATTGTTTCTGCATTAAACTCAAGTGACTTTCTACTTTCCGGCATCAGATTAGTGGGGTTACCATCTTTATCTGTTGGGTATTTTGATTTATCATTACTGTTACATCCAATCATTGCTATAAATGATAAGGCAAACATACCTACCATTAATTTTCGTTTCATTTTGATTTTAATTTTAAGATTTATTGTTTAACCATTTTACGAATGCAAAACTGGTCACTTACCAGTATGTTTCCTTTGCTGTCTATACATAATCCGCCAATATTTCTAAACATAGCTTTTGCACCCACCGCATCTCTCCAATCGCTGGTTTTGTTGCCGGCAAGTGTAGTAACTTCCCCTGCAGGTGTGACCTTTCTTACTCTTGATTTTTCACCAATAAGCAAATTGTCATTCTTATCAACTGTTAAGGCATTTATTTGCATAAATCGGGCGGCCTTGCCTATACCATCCGGACTTACACCTTCTTTTTCCCATTGATTAATATCGCCAACAAATACACTTACTAAACCAGCAGGAGAAATTTTAGCAATGGAGCTTCCGCCACCGTTATTATTATTTTGAGCTACATATACATTTCCCTTGCTATCTACAGCTATGGCTTTTATTTCTCTAAACGTTGCCTCTTTACCTGAGCCAGGTTTAAAATCTCCTTGAGCTGGTTTGCCAGCCATTGTAGTAACTTTTCCATCAGCACTAATTTTTCTCACCGAGTAATCTGTAGTCACATAGATATTGCCTGCTTTATCAATACACAACCTGCGGGGGTAGGTAAACTCTGCTTCCAGTCTGTTTCCATCATCAGTACCTTTATAACCTTCAGCACCTGCAAATAATTCCACTTTTTTATCAGGATAAATTTTATAAAGGGCATGGTCTTTATTACTGGCAACATAAATATTGCCTTCTTTATCAATACAAACACCATCATTACCCGGTAGTTCTTTTAACTTTAAATCATAATATTTTTCATCCATTGCACCAAGGCCAAACAAGCTGGTAACCTTTGTGTCAGTATCTATTTTACGCAGGTTTATCTGGTCTATTACATAAAGGTTATCTGCCGCATCTATTGCACAACTACCCATTTCCCAAGTAAAATGTGCTTTAGTACCAATGCCGTCCATCGTTTTATTATCTTCTTCCCAACCGGCTATGGTTGTTACATTCCATTTTTCTATTACAGTTTGGGATAATGCTTGTTGCACAGTCAGTGTGGTCAAAAGCAGGTAGATTAAATTCCTTTTCATGAGTATCTTTTTAGTTTACAATAATCTTTTTAGGATATGATGATAGCGAACCACTATTCAAAACACTTGCAGTGCCATTTTTCCAATAGGTAATTGTAGGAGTTGCATTAACTAAAGTGGTGCCGCAGGCATATATATCAGTATTTTTTATAAATATGCTTTGAAGTTCCGCATCCAGGTTAATGGTATTACTAACTATAACTTTTGTTCCATTCTTCCAATAACATGCTTCAAAGGTATTGTTGGCATTTAGCTGGAAACCTGCTATATATACATCGCCATTATTGCCAACCGTAATTTCTTTTACCACTGCATTTTTAGTACTGGTAATAGCAACAGGAGCATCGTTGTTTTTATAGTACATTATCCTGCTTAGGCTGGTGGCAGGTGCGTACTCGGTAGTAACAATATATACATCGTTATTTTGTACAGCAATATAAAAATTGCTAGCACTATTATTATTTGCTAAGGGTATAATGGTGGCTGATCCGTTTTTCCAAAGAATGGCATCACGAAGTACCGGGCTGGTTTTTTGAACACCCAATATGTAAACATCATTACCGCTGGTGGCAATATCACTTAAGCTAACGTCGGGTACGCTTCCAGATAACATAAGCGTAGTTACAACACCATCTTTCCAATATTTAGGTAGCTGCTTTCCTGCTGCTGTAACTTCATTAAAGGCAATATGCACTCCATTGACATTTACCGCAATAGCATTACACACAACACTATTAAGTGTAGGACCATCAGCAATTGTTTGCATCACCCCATTTTTCCAGTATCTGCCCACACCCAAACCAGTTGGCTGTTCTTCGGTACCTACAATATGCACATCGTTATTATACACAACCATATCCTCTGCTCTTGCATCGCTGCCAATAGCGGTAGTGCTTGTAAGTGGAGTCGCTACACCATTTTTCCAATAGCAAGCATAACCAATATTGGCTGCATGGTTTACTACGTAGCCGCAGATATTTAGTGCTTCAGTTACAGGCTCTGGTGTGTTATTTTTTTTACAAGAAAAAAAGAAAACACTGGTTATAAATAGAATTATTAAAGCTTTCATTTTTTTTTGTTTTACTGTTTATTTATTGAACAATAATAGAAAGAGCAGTGCTACTTTCTGTTGTATTCCCTACAGTATTCAGCGTTCCGTTTTTCCACCATGTAGCAATACCAAAACCGCCGCTTCCGATTACTAAACCAGTTGCATAAACATCTGAATTAAAAACAAACATATCTCTTACAACTGCATCTGTAGTGCCATCAGTAAGGCTTACGCTGGTTCCATTTTTCCAATAGGTGGCCACAAAATAACCACTGAGCGCATTGGGTATAGTACCTCCTACATATATATCTGTTCCGTTAATAACAAGCCCACCCAACTCAGTTCTAGGAATACCTGCTGCAGTAAGCCAAACCGGGGTACCGTTTTTATAAATTACAGCAGTTTTTAAAGGAGTATATTCAGTTCCAACAACGTACACATCGTTTCCCGAAACAGCTATATCTTGAAAAAATGTATTTTGTACATTGGTAACAGGTATGTTCACGGCCACACCATTCTTCCAATACTTAGGAATATTAATTGACCCGTTGTTCTCAGACCCTACAATGTAAACATCACTACCAGAAACTGCTATTCCAGAGCAGTTGGCTATATTACTGCCATCCGTTATGCTTGTTATTACTCCATTTTTCCAAAGCTTGATAACCTCTTTGCCAACGCCATTAATTTCATTGAAAGCAATATATACATCACTACCCTTTACTTCAATAGCATAGGCATACCCTATCCGGGTGCCGTCGGTTATATTGGTTACCACTCCATTTTTCCAATACTTAGCTACGTATATGCCAGAAGAATTTTTTTCTCCGCCAACTATGTAAATATCATTACCAACCACTGCCATATCTTGTGCCGAGGGATCGTTGCCCTGAGTAGTATTGCTGGTTAGTGGCACAATAGTTCCGTTCTTCCAGTAACAGGCATATCTCACATTGGCAGCTGCATTGAATGAATAACCACACATATAAACATTTGTACCTACTGGTGCAGGCGGGTCTTCTGTTTTATCTTTTTTGCACCCGATAAAGCAAAGGCTGCTAAAAGCAATCAATAAAAAAATCTTTTTCATATTTCAGGATTTGTGGTTTTTTATTTCGACTGAATGGCTGTCGCACATTTATCAATATTCATGGCACCATAGTTAAACGTATGGTGGCTGCCGTCTTTAAGTGTTACTATACATTTTTTACTAAGAAATGATTTTTGTACTTCCACACTTACAATGTCCTCTTTGTTAATTTCAAGGAAACCTTCGCTCCCCCATTTGATATACATAAATTCTTCCAGGATGCCTTTTGCACTGTAATCGAACTTAGCATCGTACAGCAATCGCTTATTGGTAACTAAAAGTTTACCATTAAATTTTCCACCCTTAGGTGGTTCGTATAAAATGGTCCAGGTGTCTATTTTTTGTTCATTGGGGAGTAGGGTGATATTCATGTTGTGAAAATTTATTACCTAAAGTAACAACATGAAAAAGGTGGGGGAAAGTGCTAAACAGGCAACGGCAGTGAAAAGCTGGTAATGGGCTGTTTTTTACAGGCTGGCTTATTATTTTCTCTTAAAAAATAATGTATCGCCATTTTTTTTATCAAGAAGTTTCATGTCGTCTTCAGTAATTCCCAATATGGCAGCCGTATCAATATTTTTTTCACCTCCATATTCATACACGGTTTCAAGTAGTTCATCCTTGCCAATAAAACGATAAGCACCCCGGTAATTAATAAGTAAGGAGTCTGCTTTATATAGCTCAAACTTGTAACTGGCATCTTCATTAAATGTAAAGAAGGTTGGGGAAGGAGCCTTTTCGGTATTTCCATTTGAAGATTTTATTTCCATAAGTTGCCATTTATCAGTAATTGTGTGCTTGCCATTCTTCAGATTCCCTGAACAAGAAATAAGCAAACCGGCGATAAGAAAACAATAGCAGTTTATAAAACGAAATATAAATGTCATGCCTTACTGTTTAAGTGAGAAGGAACTACAAGTGTCTGTGGTTGTATAGTCACATACAGACTTTGATGGAAAGAAATTCTATTTCGTAAAACCTTACTATTTTTCATATTTTTTTTTATAGTCAGTCGCTAAGTCCACTATGCTTTTTTCTATATCTGTCATGTCATAAAATGGATAAGTTATATTCTGTTTTAATAGGAGTGTTATAGCCGCAGTTCCTTTTCGAAGTCCATCTTTTATTCTGTATGAGTTGTTGCCAATCCCTATTCTTTGTATAAACAAAGCAGTTATATTTTCATACTCCTTCTTTTCTATTGCTGTAACGAACATTTTTCCGCCGCTATACACTCCCGAAGAACTTTGCAGCATGGTAATGGGTGCATACTCCATAATGAAATTGCCAGATGGGCTTATATAAAAATAATAACCATTACTATTTTTATCGCTGTACAAATACATTGTGTCGTTCATTGTATAGTGAATGATTTCTTTTTTATCAGTCAGGTGTTCGTTTGCGTTTGATGATGTAATGATAAAAAGTGCAACTACTTGCGTTAAAAATATTTTTCTATTCATATAATTATTTTTTAATCACTTTTTTGTTTCATGGAAATTTGCACATACACACCTTTATCAGGTTGGAGTATGCCTTTTGTAATTAATAAGCCTCCATTGCTGGCTTCGCCGATAAGTGTAAGCTCGCCAAAGCTCCAGTCTAACGTAAAATTTTCAATTGTAAGAGTACCACCACTTACATTGGTAGTTTGTTGTGCTTTTGCTGAAAAATATCCGAACAGGAGGTGAAGCATAGCAGGTATTAATTTCATGTCTTTTTATTTAGTGTAAAATAAATTATCAGTTTGCTTTAATAAATCACAAAACAGGAAACGGCAGATTGAAGTAAGTGATTTACACTATTAATATTTCCATCCATCATTTTCAGAAAATGAAAACGATTTTAAGATAACAACTACTTCATCAAATTTCTTTTCATACTCTTGCGATTGATGATGTTTTTGCAATGAAAAAACAACTTTGCCATTCTGTACAAGTTCAAGTGTTTCAAATGGCATTTCGGTAACAGTTGCCATGATAGGGTTGCCCTGCTGCAAATGATAAGACATAACCTGATTATACAAAGCAGTAAGCTTCTTCTTTTTTGATTTCCATTTAAAAATGGGCGGATTTTTATTAATACCGCCCTGGTTCTCGTAATAACAGGAATCAGTTCCAATTTTAATAGAGATGCTACCAAAAAGATACTCTACCTTTTCATATGAAATTTGCCAGCTTTCTTTTGCTGCTGGCTTAACGCAGCAGGATAGTATCCAAAAAGGGAAAACAGAAGCGACCCATTTTATTCTACTCATAAAGATGATTTTGTTTAAGTCTTCATTGATTACCCAAATTGACATCTCATCAGAAATAAATTTTCGATTTTATAACAAAACTGCCTGCAACAGTATAGTCTTTGTTCTTATCTCCGGCAGCAGATTCATAAACATTTTTTAATACCGTTGTATGTATTCTCCCTTTAATTAAAAATTCCGCCCAGTTTGTAGTAGTGTTCTCATTTATTTTTTCGATAGCCATAATTTCCATGGCATTTTCTGTTACACCTTTTTCATGGTAGCCATCATTCAGGTTTCGGAAGCTGATTCCCCGAATTGGATAATCATATAACTCAAGTGTTGGCCACATTGCATACTCCTCCGTACCGGCAATCTTTGTATTTATATTACTATACCCCGTAGAAATTTTGCAGGGGCATTTAAAAAAATTGGGCATAGTGAAAACGACCCTGCCACCATCAATCCCTTTTATAGTAACACCTAAGGTAGAGTCAGAAAATGAATAGCCAGTACTAATACTATCTTCGGATACTGCAAATTCTTTATCATCAATGGTAATGGAACATTGAGGCTCGTTACTGAGTGTATCATTAGTTGGTGCAGTTTGCTTTTTAGAACCAGCAGGTTCTTTTGCTGTAGTATTACTGTTGTTACAAGCACTGACAATTAGTAACAAGGTGAAGACAGATGCGCTGAATAAAATTTTTATGTGCATAGCTTTGTGTTATTTCAAGGAATTAAATTTTATTTCGAATGTGAGTTCATAGCATGGTACCAATACTTTCAATGCTTCCGCTTTTTTTGCAATTGGCCCATTTCTTGGAGAAGATATAGTTACTTCCTTCATAAGGATTAGTTTTTGAATACCGGTACCATAATTTTTTTCTTTATCAAAATCAAGTATTCCTGACAGCCCTTTTACTTTATTATTCTCTTCTCTAACAGTGGCAATTACTGTAAGTCTGCCATATTTATCAGGGTGTTCAAAATCTATTAAATGTTCATATTCAAAATGAACTGTTTCGTTTTCTCCAGGCCTTTTAAGAGTAACTATATGTGTACTAAAATTGGCAATAAAAGTTATCTGTATATTATAAGTTAAAGTATCAGCATAAATAGTAGCCGCAAATCTTTTTAGAGATTGTAATCGGATTTGTGGTTTGGTGTAAAGTGTCTCTATTGTACTTTTTTTTTGAGAAAGAAAATAGGAGTCTGTGTCAATTCTTTTAAATGTAGTTCTTGATGCTACTGCTTGCGGCGATTCTGGTACAAGTGAATGCTGCGCCAGAGTGGTATTTATTATGAAGGATAAGGTTAGGAGCAAATAAAAAGTTCTCATACTTAATAATTCCATGAAGTAAGAGCTTGTATGTAGATATTACAATCACCAAACAGGCAACGGCAGTTAATAATAGTAAGTGGTTAATCTATGATCCGTTTGCACCACCGCCTCCACAACTGCCGCCCCCGTAATCACTGGCAGATTGGCCACCAGTACTATTGCTACCGTAGCCTTTGTTTTTGTAGAAGAAAAAGAACCTTTCTTTTCGCTTGTGGTAGTGTCAAGAAAAATATCATAAAGTAATGACTTAACATCGTACTCTTTTTTTAAAGCCGCTTGTTTAGCGGGAATTATATCACCTTTTTTGGTGATTCAGTAATAAACGGAAGCAGCACCAGCAGAATTAGCAATACCTTGTTCATTGAATACCTCTGTTTATATTAATTCATTTGCAAAATAGGCTTACAATTCAAAATGTGAGAGTACTTGAAATGCAAAACTGTTAACGGCAGCATACGTCAGTAAGCGGCAGTTATGAAACAGTGTTCGGCGGAGTTGTTTTTTTGAATAGATTCTGTATAACTTTAATATGTGAAAAAAATAAACCCTATTTATATCGCTCTTCTATCATGCAGTATTCTGTTCTCTTCATTCACTGCCAATTCCCAAACAATCAATACAGATTCATTGCAACGGGTTTTAAATAATTTAAAGGTAGATAGTGCTACAATATTTTCAATGCTGCTTACCGGTTTCAAATTATCTAATAAGAATTCCGAAGCAAAATTTATGATATACAACTGGGGTGTTGTTCAATCTAATAAAATAAATTGCCCAGCAGGTGTGGCTCTCGGGTATAGAGTTATTGGATTATTGCATCGGGATTTGTACAATAGTGATGAGGCCGTAATAAATTTGCATAAAGCAATTTCAGTTGCTGAAAAAAATAAATTATATAAATATCAAGCACAAGCACTAGATGGTATGGCTGGGGTCTATAAGTCTCGCAAAGCATATGACAAAGCTATTGAGTATGAAAAGCAAGCAATTGCTATTCAGGAGAATTTTACAAAAGATATAATAGGATTGGGGGCATTATATTTCAATCTCGGCTCATTTTACTACGCAAAAATATCAAATCCGACTACTGCAGATTACGAGTATGTGTTAACCTATTTACGAAAGGCAATAAAATTAGCTGAAACGGCTAAAGATACAATCAGCTTAGTGCAGATAATAAGTGGCACTTCAAATATATATTCTGAATTAGGCAGATTCGATACCGCTGAGCTATATCTAAATAAAACCGAGCTATTAATTTCTAATCTTAAAATGCAAAGACTCTATAATAATTTCTATTTGAATAAGGGAAGGCTTTTTCAATCAAAAAAAGAATATCATAACGCTATAGAAGCATTTAACGCCGGACTTGCGCTAATAAAAAAAGATAACGACCATGGACTTGAAAGTTCCTATTACGGACGATTGAGCAAATCGTATGCTGAGTTGGGCGATACTATTTCGGCTTACAAATATTTTAAATTATACGACCAAGCATTATTTATAGTTAATAATGAAGAAAAACTAAGAACTACTACTCTAATAGATGGTCAATTTCAAAAGGAAAAAAAAGATAAAGAAATAAACAGGCTGAGTACAGAACAAAAAATAAAACAGCTTGAGTTAGAAAAACAAAAAGCCCTGGTGGCCGGAAACATATTGGAAGCAAAAAGAAAGGAAGATGAAATTGCACTTCTTTCTCAGCAAAAAGAAATACAAGAACTGCAAATACAGCAACAAACTAAGGAGTTAGTTACAAAATCTTTGCAGGCAAAAGCAGATGAACAAAAAATTCAATTAGGAAAAAAAGATACAGCACTGAAAGAAATAGAAATAGGTAACCAAAAAACTACCCGTAATTATTTGCTTGGTGGGCTTGCATTACTTGGACTACTCGCATTTATTCTCTTTCGGAACATCTACGCTAAGAAAAAAGCATACACAGAATTAGAATATAAGAGTAGCCAAATAAAAGAACAAGCTTTACAGTTAAGCAAACAGGCCAAACAAATTGCCCAGTTCCAAAGCCAAATGAATCCTCACTTTGTTTACAATGCTTTGCATAATATTCAGGGGCTTGTTCTTACTGATGAAAAACAAAAAGCAAATACACAGATACAATCATTGGCACAACTAATGCGAAAAACATTTGCTAATGCAGAAAAAGACGATATCCCGATTGAAGAAGAAATAAGCTATCTGCAAAAATATTTTGACTTTGAAAAAGAGGCATTTAAGAATAAACTCGAATTCGAGATCAATGTTTCAAAAGAAGCAGAGAATACGTTAATACCTCCGATGATGATTCAGCCGTTTATTGAAAATGCAATTAAGCATGCTGAACTTAAAAATGTTGAGAATCCATATATAAAAGTATTGATTGAAACAGAAAATAATCTACTTGCAATAAATATCAAAGACAACGGAACGGGCATTAAAAAGAAGCCTGACGAAACTGACAAACTTTCTCACTCTCTATCAGTAATAAAATCAAGACTTAATCTTCTGTTTAATGGGCAGGCCGATGTAAACAGCCAGCCTGTATTTTCAATAAAATCGGTGCCAGATATTGCAGAAGGCACTTCTGTAAAATTCTACCTTCCATTAATCCATTCCTACTAACAATTTGTCATGATAAAAGCAATAATCGTTGATGATGAAAAACTAAGTCGTAATACATTAAAAAAACTACTGGAAATTTACTGTCCCGATGTAGAAGTAATTGCAGAAAGTGACAATGTAGCTTCAGCAACAATACAGGTAATGCAATTACAACCTGAACTTGTTTTTTTAGATGTAGCCATGCCTGGAAAAAATGGTATAGATTTCCTGAAAGAGTTAGACGATATAAAATTTGAAGTAATTTTTGTAACCGCACATGATAAATATATTTTACAAGCAATACGTTTAGCTGCTGTTGACTATTTACAAAAACCAGTTGATGGGCAGCAGCTTATTACTGCAGTTTCAAATGCTGCAAAAAGAATTATTCAGAAATCAGCAAATTATCAAGTGAAAACTCTTTTACATAACATGCAGCCCAAAATAAATCAACAGGAAATGCAGTTGTGTATTCCCAGCCTAAAAGGGTTTCAGGTAGTCCAAGTAAGTGATGTTATTTTTTGTGAAGCTGAAAACACCTATACATATATTCATTTTAAAGACAACAAAAAAACTCTTGCTTCAAGACCATTAATGGATTACGAATTATTATTAGAGGATTCTTTATTCTTCCGGATTCATAAATCTACTCTTGTAAATATGAAGCATATAAAAGAATATCAAAAAGGCGAAGGCGGATTTGTAACCATGACCAACGGCAAGCAACTTGAGGTTTCCAGAAGGAAAAAAGAAAGTTTTGTTACAAAAATGAAAGAAGTATTTAAATACTAAACAAAAACCCGAATCTGTAAAAAACAGGCTCGGGTTATAAATCTTGCGGAGACTAAGGGATTCGAACCCTTGATACAGTTTCCCGTATACACACTTTCCAGGCGTGCTCCTTCAACCACTCGGACAAGTCTCCTTTTAAAAGGATTGCAAAAATACAGGTTCAAGCCGAGAGGAGAAACAGTTTTTCAGCATTTGCAGTAGTTATTTCAGCTATTCTATCGATTGAAACATTTTTAATTACCGCTAATTTCTCGACCACATATTTTAAATAAGAAGGTTCGTTTCTTTTTCCCCGAAAGGGAACAGGTGCTAAATATGGTGCGTCAGTTTCTAATACAATATGCTCAAGATTTATATTCTCCATCACTTTATCTAACCCTGCATTTTTAAAAGTAACCACACCTCCTATTCCCATATAAAATCCAAGGTCAATAATTTTTTTAGCCTGATCTGTATCTCCAGAAAAACAATGAAACACTCCTTTCAAATTTCCTTTCTGATGTTCCTTCACAACACTGATACACTCATCAGTTGAATTACGAGAATGAATTACTATTGGCAAATCAAATTCCAACGCCCATTCTATCTGTTGATGAAAGGCGGCATATTGTTCTTTAGTAAAAGTCTTGTCCCAATAAAAATCCAGCCCAATTTCGCCAACAGCAATAAAACTGCGTTTTTCCAGGTAATCTCTGGCAATTTTGAGCTCATCTTCAAAATTTTCCTTAACCGAGCAAGGATGTACTCCCATCATCGATGCACATGATTCCTCGTTTGCAGTTTCTAATCCTATCATATCGCCATGTGTAGAAGAGTCAATAGCCGGTAATAATGCTTTTCTAACTCCCTCTTTTTCAGCTCTTTCAAAAATTTCTGACCTGTCTTCTGCAAATTCTGATAGATAAATATGCGAATGGGTATCAATAAGTTTCATTCTCTGGTAACTTTAGCCGACAAAATTCCGCAAAAAAAAGCAGGAACCGTTAAACCTATGCTAATAAAAAGTATCCAAAACCCGTTAAATTATTACCAAACAAAAACATTATATGAAGCTCCTATCAATCCCAGTAAAGCTAGCTACGATTGCATTTTTTTCATTTCTTCTGATTTTTACAGCTTGTCAGAAAGAAAATAGCCAATCAGGAACTGTTGATGAACAAGAAGTTGAGGCTGCAAAAGCTTCCAGCGAAGCTGATGGTGAAGCTGAAATCGTATTTAACGGAGTTTTTGACGATGCTATGGGTGTAAATGATGAAGTAGGAATTGCTGGAACAGGTGTATTTGGCCGTGTTACAGCATGTCCCGATGTTATTGTTGAAAGATTAGGGCTTCCAAACGCTTTTCCAGTAAGAATTACGCTTGATTTTGGAGATATTGGGTGTGTTGGTAGAGATGGGCATTATAGAAAAGGAAAAGTAAGTACTGTTTACACTGGTCGTCTGATTCTACCTGGGAGTATGGCCACCACAACTTTCGAAGGCTTTTATTTTGACAGCGTAAAAGTAGAGGGCAATCATAAAATTACCAATACAAGTCCTGCAGGTTTCCCACCAACGAGTCGATCGTTTAAAGTAGATGTAACTGATGCTAAATTGACTAAGCCTAGCGGAAACTTTGTTGAGTGGGAAAGTCATAAAGTAATTACCCAATTTGAGGGCCTTGGCACCAATATTCCTCTTGATGATATCTTCAGAATAGAAGGAAACTCAAATGGTAAAGTGAAAAGAGGAAATCTTATAGTTCTTTGGGAATCAAACATTACTGATCCATTAATTAAGAGATTCAATTGCCGTTGGATAGTAAAAGGAAAAGTAAGAACCGTTCGCAGAAATGCTGCTTCAAATACCCCTTGGTTTGCATTATTGGACTTTGGCAATGGCAATTGCGACAATCAGGCTACAATTACCATAAACGGAGTAACCTTTCAAATTACTTTGCGGTAATTAAAAAATTATTATACCTTTAAACCAGTTTTCATAGGGTACGGATTAAAAACGGGCCAGGGTTTCTACCCAGGCCCTAACTTTTTTAGACCTTCTCACATTAAACCCATCGTTAAAGCGGCTTAAAAGCATACCCTTTTTGAGCATAAGCACTTAAAAAAAGCGGTAATACATATTGCATCCGGGCAAATGCTTTTTCACTATCATGAAAAACAATAATTGACCCTTCTACAGTATTATCAATTACATTTTTCAAGCATTGTTCCTTACTCAAAGTTTCATCAAAATCTCCGCTAAGTACATCCCACATTACAATTTTTGCAGATTTGTCAGCTATTGCATCGGCAATCCTTTTTGCTTGTATAGAACGGAGCTTTCCATATGGCGGACGGAATAAATTTGATTTGAAAAGCTTTGAAGCAATCATTACATCATTCAAATATTCGTTGGTATTTGTTTTCCATCCATTTAAATGATTGTGTGTGTGATTACCTACGCCATGTCCTTCATCAATAATTCGTTTATAAATCGCCGGATGTTCTATTACGTTTTTGCCAATGCAAAAAAAAGTTGCTTTAGCAGTATATTTTTTTAGCTCATCAAGAACAAAAGGCGTTGCAACAGGATGAGGCCCATCATCGAATGTGAGATAGATGTTTTTTTCAGTTGCAGGCATACTCCATAATCTTCTAGGATAAATTTTCTTGATCCACCATGGAGTTTTGATAAAATAATTGCTCATCAACTGCAAATATAAAGCCCCTTTAGGGGTTGGGGTTTATCTTTGTAATCTATGAGTAAGAAAGTAAGAGTTCGTTTTGCACCTTCTCCCACCGGTGGCTTGCACCTTGGAGGAGTGAGAACCGTTTTATATAATTACCTGTTTGCAAAAAAAAATGGCGGAGATTTTATAGTACGCATTGAAGACACTGACCAAAGCAGGTATGTGGCAGGTGCAGAAGAATATATTTTTGATACGCTTAAATGGTGTAGACTAGAACCTGACGAAAGTGTGCAACATGGTGGAGAATATGGCCCTTATCGCCAGAGTGAAAGAAAAGCATCTTACTTACAATATGCTGAGCGATTAGTGAAAGACGGCTATGCGTATTATGCATTTGACACATCATCAGAATTAGAAAAGATGAGGAATGATTTTAAATCGGAACAAAATCATACCCCTCAATACGATCTGCATACCCGACTAAAAATGCGGAACTCATTATCATTAACCGAAGAAGAGGTCAACAAATTATTGGCGGATAAAACACCTTATGTAATCCGTATTAAAATGCCTGAACAAGAAACCATTTCTTTTAATGATATGATTCGTGGAGAAGTACATTTTGATTCTTCGCTGGTCGATGATAAAGTTCTATTAAAAGCTGATGGAATGCCCACTTATCATCTGGCAGTGGTGGTGGACGATTACCAAATGAAAATTAGCCATGCATTTCGTGGAGAAGAGTGGTTGCCTTCGGCTCCGGTTCATATTCTGTTATGGAAATATTTATTTGGAATAGAAAACATGCCTCAATGGGCACATTTTCCATTGATATTAGGACCCAACGGCAAACTAAGCAAAAGAGACGGCTCTAAATACGGGTTTCCTGTTTTTGCTATGAACTGGATGTATCCAAAAACAAATGAATTAACAGAAGGATTTAAGGAAAAAGGATTTATACCGCAAGGCTTTATCAATCTGCTAGCATTACTCGGTTGGAATGATGGAACAGAAAAAGAAATATTCTCATTGGAAGAACTGATTGAAAAATTTTCCATGGAAAGAGTACACAGTGCCGGGGCTCATTTCGATTATGACAAGGCAAAATGGTATAATCATGAGTGGATAAAACAATTATCGATTGCAGATTTTAGATTACAAATTGAAAAAGGATTTTTACCTGAAAATCATGATGAATCAAAACTTGATAAAATAATTTCACTAGTTAAAGACAGATGTACTTTACTTACTGACTTTACTGAACAGTCTTCTTTCTTCTTCAAAGCTCCTGAAACATTGGATACCGACTCCGTAAAACCAAAATGGAATGATGCCAAACAACTTTTCTTTGTTGAGCTGATTCGCAATTATGAATTAACCCTTCAATGGGATGCGACAACACTTGAAAGTAATTTTAAAGAAATTGCTTCTGTTAACGGATTAAAGCCAGGCGAACTTATGTTACCATTCCGCATTATGCTAGTTGGCGGAAAATTTGGTCCAGGAGTCTTTGATATCGCAGATGTTCTTAGAAAAGAAGAAACGATTAGCCGCATAAAGAAAGCGTTGGATATTTTTTCAGCCAAGTAGATTGGATTTAGCTACTACTAAAATTGCTCGTCCTATGCTTGGTATATAATTAACCTTGCTGCTTTATTAAATCCATTACTTCCAATAGTTTTGTTTCTCCCAGTTCTTCTATCAGCATTCTATCTTCAGTTGATAAAGCAAATAAGCCAGTAGTATTCAATGCTACCTGTTGAGGGTTTCTTATTCCAGGAATTACCGTGGAGACAGCCGGATAGCATAATATATAGCTCAATGCTAATTGCGTTTTGGTACAGGAATATTTTTGGCATAAATCCCATACCGGCTTTAATGCAGAGTTCGTTTTATCTATTACTTCCTTTGTTACTCTTTTTTTACGATGATCATTATCAGGAAACGAAACGCCGTTATCAAATTTTCCAGTCAGAAGTCCGAATTGCAATGGCATTCTTGCAATAACTCCATATCCCTTTTCATTCATTTCATTTAAAAAAGGAACTGTTTTTTGATTAAGCATATTCAGTACCAACTGAAAGCCATTGCCATAATTGTTATCCATTAAAAAATTGGCTTCAGGCATCGGATCAAAAGTATTCAACGACAATCCCCAATATCTAATCTTTCCATGGCTTTCTAATAACTGCATGGCCTCAATACATTCTCCTTGCTGTAGATGCTCCAACCTTGCAGTGTGTAGCTGATAATAATCAATCCTTTCTCTTTGTAATCGCATCAGGCTTTTCTCACAGGCCTCAATGATATACTCTTTTGTATAGTCAACCGTAAACTGATCATTTCGGGAGACATTACCCACTTTTGTTGCAACAATAATATCTGATCTGTTGCCAATCACTTCACCAATCAATTTTTCCGAATGGCCTAATCCATAGATATCTGCAGTATCAAAAAAGTTGATACCCGCCTCAATAGCTGTATGTATCGCATTGATAGAAACGAGATCATCTGAATCGCCCCAACCAATAGACGTATTTCCAATCATAGCTCCACCCCCAATAGCCCATGCACCAAAACCAATTTCACTCACTGACAAATCAGTATTCCCGAATTTTCTATATTGCATCCTGTAATTTACAAATGAGTTACGAAAGAAATGTATTTTTGATAAAATTATGAAAAGACCTGTAAGAGTTCTCGTTGCTAAAGTTGGATTAGACGGTCATGACCGTGGTGCCAAAGTGATTGCAACTGCATTGAGAGATGCAGGTATGGAAGTAATTTATACCGGCCTTCGTCAAACTGCTGAAATGGTGGTGAATGCTGCTTTACAGGAAGATGTAGATGCTATTGGTATCAGTATTCTTTCAGGTGCCCATATGACAGTTTTTCCAAAAGTGATTGAAATGATGAAAGAAAAGGGAATGGATGATGTTTTATTGACAGGCGGCGGCATCATTCCCGAAGATGATATGAAAACGCTGAATGACTCCGGTGTAGGAAAATTGTTTGCACCCGGCACTCCAACTTCAGAAATCAGTGAATATATTACAAGCTGGGTTACTAAAAATAGAAACTTCTAATAAACAATTATGTACCAAACACTACTCACCTCCTTAGAAAATGGAGTTTATATAATTACTATCAACAGACCTGATAAATTAAATGCACTAAACAAGGATGTATTTACAGATTTGAATAATGCAGTTACAGAAATAGAAAGTAATGCAGCAATTAAATCCGCCATCATTACCGGTGCGGGCCCAAAAGCTTTTGTAGCAGGTGCCGATATTAGTGAATTTGGCAGCTTAGATAAAAATGCTGCCATGGCTTTGGCCAAAAGAGGGCAGGATATTTTTGCAAGAATAGAAAATTGTACCAAGCCAATAGTAGCAGCTGTAAATGGATTTGCCTTGGGCGGTGGTTGTGAACTGGCAATGGCTTGCCATTTTAGAGTAGCCAGCGAAAATGCAAAATTTGGTCAGCCAGAAGTAAATCTTGGTTTGATACCAGGTTATGGAGGAACACAGCGATTAGTGCAATTAATTGGCAAAGGCAAGGCGATGGAGTTATTAATGTCTGCACACTTGATTGATGCCAATGAAGCAAAACAATTGGGATTAATAAATTATGTAACAACTGCTGAAACTTTATTAGATCATACAAAGAAAATTCTGGATATCATTAATTCAAAAGCTCCGCTTGCCATTGCGGGTTGTATAAAAGCTGCTAATGCAGTGCATGATGAGTCAAAAGATGGCTATGCGCTGGAGATAGAAGAATTTGGCAATGCTTTCGCCACAGAAGATATGAAAGAAGGAACTACGGCCTTTTTAGAAAAAAGAAAAGCCATCTTTAAAGGAAAATAAAATCAAAACTTATCATCAGGAAAAATTCGAATTACTTTTACAAACCTGCTTTTGTAATATTTGCCAAACTCTGTTATGACTACTCCTTTTGCTTTTCCAGAAGTGGAATGAATAAATTTGAGCACTTCGTTTTCAAAACTCTCTACAATTCCCATATGGCCTACAATACGAATAGTGCTATCGGTGCCAGTGAATAAAATTAAATCGCCGGGCTTTGCATTGCGGTAATCAACTTCGGTTCTAACATTGGTAAAGTCTACCGATGAACGAGGAACAGCGATATTAAAATGATTGAATACATAGGTGATGAAACCGGAGCAATCAAACCCTTTTGCAGGATCTGTTGATGCATATAGATACGGAATGCCAATTAGATTTTTTGCAAATGCCAGTATTTCAGCAGGCTTTGTATCAGCTGTTTCTATAATTCCTGCATTTCTGTATTGGTTAACAATTTTTTTTGGGGGATAATTTACTGTAGAATTTTTTACAGTGTCTTTATTTACCGATGGTTTCTTCGCAGGTTTTTGTGCATCTAAGCAGCCTGATAAAAACTGAAAGACAGAAAAAACAAGGAGTAGTTGTTTTGCAAATATGATTTTGTATTTAAGCATTTATTGATTCGGCAAAGAAGAACAATAATTCTGCCACAATTTATTTTTCTATCAGTTTATCATCTATCAGGTAAGCTGCTATTCCTCTTATATTATCATTACCCTGTGCATCTTCTAGGTAAACTCTAAATGAGGTAATAGTTGTTGTCGGAAATGTCAGTATTCTTTTTCTACCTACACTGGTTCCTTGCACTTCACCAATTGGTTTATCTCCATTGTATAAAACAATACTGAATTTTCTTACAGTTTGCCCTAAATGAATCGCTTCTTTTAATGCTATACAATTAATTGTAACCGGTTTTTTAAAATCAACTATAAAATTTTGCAAGTTGATTCCATAATAAGCAGCTGTAGTGTCAAATCCACGAAGTAGCAAAGGTTTACTTCTAAAATCTTTCTGGCTGAATTGATAATATGTATCAGCTCCTTTAAGAATATTTTCTTTAAAATTATTTTCTCGTAATTCCTTAAATCCTATTAGTGAAATAGAATCCTTTTCATGTATTAATCCTCTTCTATCCGGCGGCACATTCAGTAACAAGTTTGCGCCTCTACCAACTGATTTTAAATAAAGATCAAAAAGCTGTTCGGCTGATTTTACTTTATCATTTTCTTTTTCATGCCAAAACCAACCCGGCCGTATGCTTACATCACACTCCGCAGGTATCCATTGTTTGCCGTAATAATTTCCCTGATTCAGTGTATCAGTTGGTGGAGCACCTAATCCTCTCTTAAAACCTGTAGTATCCAAAAAATTCCAATACGGATCACCGGCAATTCCCTTTTCATTTCCAACCCAACGAATGTCCGGACCAATATCACTAAAAATAAGGGTAGAAGGAGAAATATCTCTTACCGTCTTTTCATATCGTTGCCAATCGTAAACCTGTTTTTTACCATTTGGCCCTTCTCCATTTGCACCATCCCACCATAGTTCCCAAATGGGGCCATAATTTTTCAGAAGTTCTTTCAGCATTCCTACAAAATCGTCATTGTATTTTTCTGTTCCGTAATTAGGATGATTTCTGTCCCATGGGGAAATATAAACGCCAAATTTTAATCCAAACTCCCGACAGGATTTTGATAGCTCTTTTAAGACATCACCATCACCTTTTTTCCATTTGCTTTCTTTTACCGTATGCTCTGAATATTTACTTGGCCAAAGGCAAAATCCGTCATGATGTTTCGCCGTAATAATAATGCCTTTAGCACCAGCTTCTTTTGCAATGCGACACCATTGCCTGGTATCCATTTCCGAAGGATTGAATAGTTCCGGCGATTCGTTTCCTTCGCCCCATTCTTTACTTGTGAAAGTGTTTGGACCAAAGTGCATAAAAAGATAGTATTCCTTTTCATGCCAGGCCAATTGCTGTCTTGTCGGCAATGGAGATTGAAAACTACTTTGTCCAATGCTATTTAGTGATACAAGTAAAAATAAACCTGTCCATATTTTTCTCATTTCTTCATTTTAAACAGATAAAGAATTTCATCAGCTACGGGATGCTTTGCCTTAAATGTATATCCTAATACTTTGGCTATCGTTTGAGCAAACTGTTGCTGGTAAAGTTGTATATCAGATTTTATTTCTCCTCTGGCTGGAGCATCAGGACCGATAGCAACAAACCATATTTCATCAGCACCTTGTATCGTATTGCTATGGCTTGTCCATTCCGTTTTTACCGCATCGCCTCTTCCATGATCTGATGTAATTAATAATGTTGTTTTATTTTTATAAAAAGGATTTGACTGTATATAATTCCAAATGTCACTAATCCAGGTATCAACTTGTTTTCCTGCATCTAAATAAAAACGATATTGACCAGCATGTGCCCATTCATCAGTTTCACCATAAGCTATGTATAAAACTCTTGGCTTTCTTGCTTTCAAGTACTCAAAAGCACCATAATGTGTAAACATATCCAGGCACTCATCTTCTCCCCATGGCTTATGAGAGTTTTGCAACATTGTATTCATCAACTTTTCATTTACTGTTGGATTCTTTCCTCCCATTAAATCAAAAGCTGAAAAAACAGGCACTCCACTTCTTTCTTCGTTTAAAATTCTATCAAAAGCATTCCATGCACCAAAGGCAGCAACTTTTCCTTTTAGTTTCGGTTGCTTGTTTAAAAATTCTAATACAGTAACATTTGGATTAGGCGGATAGCCATTGCTATTGATAGCAGTGTCTGCATAGCCTGTAAATATTTCGCTATACCCGGGATAGCTAAACCAATAAGGATTCGCATTATTTACTTTGCTGCCAACAGTTCTGTTTCCAAAAATCTGTCCTTTAGTCACTACTGTACTCCATAGAAAAGGCATTAGTTTTTTTCTTCTTTCTACTTCATCATTACTCCAGTATGTTTTGTAGATATATTCACTATCGCCTTGGTTGAACTTTGAGTTATTGGCAATTGCAGAATCCATTCCTTTAAAAACTTCCTGCCACCGAAAACCATCAGTTGTAATAATGATGATATTCTCTGTCTGCCGTTGTGCAAAAGAAGGTACAGGCAATATGATGGCTAGTAAAATCAGTAAACTTAAAAACTTCATAGTCCACTTAATTTGTTTGATTGAGAGACTTCTAAAAGTACGGAATTTCACATACGATTTCAGTAAATTACTTTCGAAGATTGAATTACCTTTGCGGCACAATAAAACATATTGATAGTATGGAATACAGAATAGAAAAAGACACCATGGGAGAAGTTAAAGTGCCTGCTGATGCACTATATGGTGCTCAAACACAACGTAGCATTGACAACTTCAAAATTGCACAGGATATTAATAAGATGCCAAAAGAAATTATTGAGGCATTTGCTTACTTGAAAAAAGCTGCGGCTATTACAAATAATGAAGCTGGTGTTTTACCAAAAAATAAAGCAGTACTTATTGGAAAAGTATGTGATGAAATATTAAAAGGAACCCTGAGCGATAGTTTTCCGTTGGTAGTATGGCAAACTGGTAGTGGCACACAAAGCAATATGAATGTAAATGAAGTTGTGGCTTACCGTGGCCATGTTTTGAAAGGAGGAAAGTTAACAGACAAAGAAAAGTTTCTGCATCCAAATGATGATGTAAATAAATCGCAATCATCAAATGATACTTTCCCGACAGCCATGCATATTGCAGCTTATAAAATTTTAGTAGAGACAACATTGCCAGGTATAAAGAAATTAAGAGATACATTGGCAAAGAAGAGCAAACAATACATGAAAGTGGTAAAGATTGGCCGTACACATTTTATGGATGCAACGCCAATAACTGTTGGGCAAGAATTTAGTGGTTATGTATCTCAATTAGATCATGGCATGAAAGCCATTAAAAACACACTGGCGCATTTAAGTGAGCTGGCTTTAGGCGGTACAGCTGTTGGCACCGGTATTAACACTCCTCCTAAGTACTCAGAAAATGTAGCGAAACATATTTCAAAACTTACCGGGCTTCCATTTGTAACGGCTGAAAATAAATTTGAAGCATTAGCTGCGCATGATGCTATTGTGGAAGCACATGGTGCTTTAAAAATGGTAGCCGTTAGTTTAATGAAAATTGCAAACGATATAAGAATGCTTTCTTCCGGACCAAGAAGTGGTATTGGCGAAATTTTTATTCCAGATAATGAACCAGGCTCATCCATTATGCCGGGCAAGGTAAACCCAACGCAATGTGAAGCACTTACGATGATTGCTGCACAGGTAATGGGAAATGATGTGACGATAAGTATTGGCGGTAGCAATGGTCATTTTGAATTGAACGTTTTTAAACCTGTAATGATCTACAACTTTTTGCACAGTGCAAGATTAATTGGGGATGGGTGTGTTTCATTCAATGATAAATGTGCGGTTGGTCTAAAACCCATTGAAGCAAATATTAAAAAGCATCTGGATAACAGCTTGATGCTGGTTACATCTCTCAATACAAAAATCGGTTATTATAAAGCTGCAGAAATTGCACAAAAAGCACATAAAGAAGGAACTACGCTAAAAGAGATGGCTGTTAAACTTGGTTATGTTACACCTGCCGAGTTTGATGCCTGGGTAAAGCCGGTTGAAATGGTTGGAAAACTTAGTTAAATAATAGTAAAATAACGATATTAAAAGGGAAACAAGTCTTCCCTTTTAATATTTTTGACATGAAAACTTGCAAATAAATATTCTTTAATCTAATTTGACATTCGATTTAATCCAACCCCTTTAAAAACAAAAACATCCGCCGTATGAAAAGTATCTCTTCTTTGCGAAACCAATTCGCATCGCCACTTAAAATTGTTAAGACAGCAACACCAAAGATTGAAGAAAAGAAAACGCCTTATTTAAGAGCTATTCTTTCTGCAACACCATCGCCGGTTAATTCAGAAAAGAAAATCAATCTTTCTACACCTGATTTGTATGCAGCTTTACGCTACATAAAAGAAAGTGCACTACTGAAAAGATAATCCTCTTTTCAAATAAGCAATTATACTAAGAAATTATAACTAATAATCTTGAGCATTTGCCCATTCTAAAGCCCCCAATTTGGGGGCTTTTATATTATTGACTTTAAAAGGGTTCACAAGAAATATTTACCACACAACCGAAATTAATTTTACTAAAAACCATGCTAGTATTTTCTGAAGCTATTTGCTAATACTACCTTGTAAAATCCACGGGGATTTTTGTATAGAAATAATAAAATATCCTATTGACAAGAAGAAGTGGTTAATCTAATTTTATAGTCAGGAGTCAGATTAGTGAACCCGAAAATCTTGTCTATGAAAAAAATTATACCCTACATTATTTTTAAATTTCGGCTGTTACTTTCATTCGTATTGATGATGGCATACAGCGTTCAATTTTCTACTGCACAGAATATAGATTTCGGAAAAAGTTATATCAACATCACAAAAGGGTTGAATGGTGGAACTGTTGAAACCGGCGATACTTTAGAAATAAGGGCAGCTTTTGTTGTTCGTTCCGGAACTTATGATAGTTGCCGCTATAGAGATGTTGTGCCAACAGGAACAGTCTTTATTAATAATACATTAAGAGTACTTACAAATGAAGGCAAAGTCTATAAAGCTTTTACAAATGGATATGGAGATGATCAAGGCTGGATAACCGGATCAAATATTACAATTCATCTTGGCTATAATACTGCAAACTCTCCGTCAACAGCTTTTCGAAGAGGACAAGTAAGAAACTCTCACAAACCATCATTTTATGGAAGCACTTGTATTATGGTTGCTTCATTTCGTGTAAGAGTTACAGCAGCTACTGGTACTAATATTAGTACAGGTGGCGGAAACATGACATATAAAAGTGGTGCTGCAGCGATACAAACTTTTACTTTTCCTGCTAACGTTTTAAAAGTATATCCTAACTATGGAATTTGTTCAAATACAATTGGAGGAAATGCAATAGGTACAGAGTTCAATGGAACTTTTGGAACTGGTAGACCAAGAAACAGAGGAACTTCTGCAAATGTGCCTGTTGGATACACTTATAATTATTTTGATCTGAATTCTCCGCAGGACTATTATTACGGTATTGCTAATAATACTTCTACCCGTCAGAATTATACAACTTCAAACAATTGGGCTTACCCTGATAATTCTTCACCCACACACAGGGTTTTTGGAGTATGGGATATTATTGGCGATCATACCGGTGCTGCTGATCCGATTGCAGGTAATCCTGCTGCAGATACAGCCGCCAATCCTAATGCCGGATATATGTTAGTCATTAATGCTGCTTATCGGATTGATTCTGCATTTCAGCAAACTATTTCAGGCCTTTGCCCAAATACTTATTATGAAATATCCTGTTGGATGAGAAATATCTGTTCTAAATGCGGATGTGATTCAAACGGAAAAGGAGCAACAAATAGTAGTGGTCCTACATTTTATATACCGACAGGTCCAGGTGATTCTTCAGGTGTGGCTCCTAATATCACATTCGAAGTAGATGGTATTGATTATTTTACTACTGGAAATCTTTTGTACTCAGGCCAGTGGGTTAAAAAAGGATTTACATTTTTAACCGGGGCAGCCCAAACAAGCTTTACTCTAAAATATTTTAATAATGCACCTGGTGGAGGAGGCAATGATTGGGCACTCGATGATATTACAGTGGCCACTTGCTCACCCAATATGAAGTATGGCCCGATATATAATCCAATAGTATGTGATAGTAATGTGATTCTATTATCAGACACCATTCGTTCATTCTTTAATAATTATACACAATACAAATGGCAACGAAGTACAGATGGCGGTACAATATGGAATGATATTGCCGGTGCTACTGGTGTTGGTTCGCCAGTATGGAACGGCACAGCATGGGAATATGTAACACTTTACACAGTGCCTGTAGCATTCACCCAGATGATTAATAATGGCGATATGTACAGAGTAGTGGCAGCAACTACAGTTGCAAACCTTTCAAATCCGAATTGTAATTTCACCGACCCGTTACGAATTCGACTAAGGGTAATTAGTTGCGGTCCCATCCTCAGCGCAAAGCTTATTTCATTTTCGGGACGAAACGCCAATGACAAAGCAACTTTACAATGGACAACAACAGGAGAAACAGAGCCTATAGATTTTGCTATTGAAAAAAGTTCGAATGGTACTGATTTTAATCAGATTAGTTTGGTGAACAGTTATAATGACTATGCGTCCGAAAGAAATACTTATATGTTTACCGAACTAAATCAGTTAATAAACAAAACATACTATCGCATAAAAATGATAAGCCAAAATGGTCATATTACTTATTCCAGAATAATACAGTTATCGCCCAAGCAAGAGCTGCTTACATTACTATCTGTTATCAATCCTTTTAGTAATCAACTCAGTTTTGAAGTATCCTCAATGAAAACAGGAACTGTTAAAGCAGAAATATTGGACCAAACAGGAAAAGTTATAAGAAAAAAAGAGTTTGCAATTACCGAAGGGGTCAATATGCTGGTAATTGATAAAACAGATTTATTGTCAAACGGTGTTTACTTTTTAAGAGCAGAATCTGCAGGAACACTTATTCAAAAAAAGATACTAAAGCAAAACAATTAATCAAAGTGGATTTTGGCCATTACAAAACATGAGCATTGTCACTCGTTTGTGATTCCGTTTCTACTGTAGTTTTATTCCCCTCTGAAACATTTTTTTTGAAAAAACGGTTCTGAAAAATCAGCAATGTAATTACACCTGCCGAAATAGATGCATCGGCAATATTAAAAATGGGGCTAAAAAATTCAAAATGATCTCCGCCCACAAAAGGAAGCCAATCAGGAAATTTCCCATCAAACATTGGGAAGTACAACATGTCTACAACACTACCATGTAAAAAAGAAGAATATCCGCTTGAAGAAAATTCTGCGATTCCCGGATAACTTAAATAATCATTTATTGCTGCATCATAATGAAGACCTTTGTCAAATACCATCCCGTAAAACATACTATCAATCAAATTACCCAAAGCCCCGGCATAAATAAGTGCAGCGCAAACAATAAACCCACGACTGTATTTCTGTTTAATAACTTTTCCAATATACCATGTTCCAAAGATTACGGCTGCAAGGCGAAACAACGTTAAGATCATTTTTCCTGTTTCGTTTCCAAATTTCCAACCCCATGCCATTCCGGGATTTTCGATAAAATGTAAACGGAACCAGTCCATACCAAATACCCGTACCACTTCGCCAGTAGGATATGATGTTTTTATCCAAATCTTTAATGCCTGATCGATAAGTATAATTGTGGCAATAATTAAAGCAACATGCCGGACTTTTAGTGTCTTCATATAAGGCACAAATATAGGAAAGAAAGCGGCAGTGAGAAGGTCAAAAAACTCTTAAATATTAGAAGGAGAAAGGGTTTAAAGAATCATTATTCTTCAAAGTAAACTCTTTTTACTCTTTGAGAAATTCCTGTCATTATTTCGTAAGGAATAGTATTGGCCCATTTTGCTACTTGCTGTACAGGCAATTGAATTCCGAATATTATTACATCATCACCTTCTTTTATATTTTCAATATCCGTTATATCTATCATAAACATATCCATGCAAATAGTTCCGATTATCGGAGCAAATTTCCCATTCACCCAAACTTTGCCAACACCATTACCCAGTCTTCTTGGATAACCATCAGCATAGCCAATTCTGATAGTAGCAATCATTGATTCCCTTTCTACAATTGCTTTCCGATTATAACTTACAGATTCCCCTTTCTTCAAACGCTTAATTTGAGCAATAGTTGATTTTAACGTAGTGACGGTTTGAAGATTCAATTGATTGCTACCTGCACTATCTACGCCATACAATCCGATTCCTAACCGCACCATATCCATTTGCATTTCCGGATGGCGAACAACAGCAGCAGAATTGGAAATATGACTTAAAAAATCATATCCTAACTTATCCTTTAATTTTTTAACCGCCTGATTAAATATAGAAAACTGATGTCGTGTAAATTCATCTTGTAATTCTTCTTCGCTGGCAGCAAAGTGAGTAAATACAGTTTGAACTTTTAATGAATTTGTCTCAATTAATTTTTCTGCGAGTTTTGAAATTTCATCAATAGAAAAACCTAACCTGTTCATTCCGGTTTCAAGTTCAAGATGAACCGGATAATGTCGAATTCCTTCTTGCTGCAAAAAACAATCAAAAGAATCCAATAGTTCAAACGAATATAATTCCGGTTGTAAGTTGTGCTCTATAATTGTTTCAAACGCATACTCTTCAGGATTCATTACCATAATTGGTAAAAGAATTCCAGCTTTTCGTAATTCAACCCCTTCATCTGCATAAGCTACTCCGAGATAATCAACTTTGTGATATTGCAATATACCTGCAATTTCTGCTCCACCGCTCCCATATGCAAACGCTTTAACCATTGCCATAATCTTTGTTTCTGGCTTCAAACATTGCTGATACTCTTTCAGATTATGAACAATGGCATTTAGATTAATTTCCATTGCTGTTTGATGTGCTTTCTGCTCCAGCAGCTGTACAATCTGCTCGAAAGCGAAAATTCTTGCTCCTTTTATTAGTATTACTTCTTCCTTAAAATGAGAAGAAAGAAATTGTGTTAAATACTCATTTGTTGTTGGAAAAAGATCAACCTGCATATGCTCACTCTTTTTTTCAGATTGAAAAAAAGCAGCAATATTTTCTCCGATTCCAATTAGTCTTTTTATGCCATGATTCTTTAAGTTTTTAAAAATCTGTGCATATAATAATTTATCTGACATGGAGCTTTGCAAAAAGTCCGACAGGATAACAGTTTTATTTTCTCCAGCACTTTGTTGATCTAAGAAATTTAAAGCAATTTCCAGGGAGCTGATATCAGCACTATAACTATCATTAATTATTGAACAATTATTTATCCCTTTCTTTAATTCCAACCGCATGTTCACAGGAGTCAACGATTTCATCCTTTCCGCTATTACTTTATTGTCATATCCTAAATGCAACATTACTTGCCAGCAGGTAATTGCATTCTGTATTGAAGCATCATCATTAAATGGGATGATGATTGTATACCCAAACGATTTATAAATAGCAGATATAGCAGTTGATGTTTGCTCCTTGTTTATACTATTTATAACAACCGAGTCTGGGATAGCAGCATTGCGAAACAACAATCGTTTTTCCTTTTCCTTTTGAGCTAAAGAGTTAAATCCTTCGCTATGAGCTTCACCGATATTAGTAAGCACTCCAATGGTTGGTTGAATAATTTTCTCCAGCTTATCCATTTCCCCTGGCTTAGAAATACCGGCTTCAAATATTCCTAAAGTATGTTGCTCATTCATTTGCCATACACTTAACGGCACCCCAATTTGAGAGTTAAAACTTTTTGGACTTCGAACAATATTATAATCTTGATG
>Ga0209170_1000129_pt1 | contig 38675 bp, 32 predicted proteins | sample KloWWTKNB14_bulk_FD_187178 | JGI IMG/M metagenome (GOLD analysis project Ga0209170, IMG submission 187178) | Active sludge microbial communities from Klosterneuburg, Austria, studying microevolution and ecology of nitrifiers - Klosterneuburg... | ecosystem: Engineered > WWTP > Aerobic digester >...
GGAACGCTAACTTGTTCTAACACCAGCGTAATGCTAATTGGATCCGGCAACGGAACCTTCAGCTGGACCGGTCCGAACAACTTCACTTCTGCATTGCAGAACCCAGTAGTTGGTGCAGCAGGAACCTACGTGCTTACCGTAACAGGTAGCAACGGTTGCACGAGCAGTGCTTCTACAGAAGTAGATCTTGATGACGATACACCAGGTGCAACTGCAACTGGCGGAACACTCACCTGTTCTACCACAAGCGTAATGCTGATGGGAACCGGTAACGGAACCTTCAGCTGGACCGGTCCGAACAACTTCACTTCTGCATTGCAGAACCCAGTAGTTGGTGCAGCAGGAACCTACGTGCTTACCGTAACAGGTAGCAACGGTTGCACGAGCACGGCATCGACAATGGTGTCATCGAACACGGATCTCCCTCCTGTCACAGCAACTGGCGGTGCTATCGATTGTGAAACCGGAACTCTACAGCTAACAGGCTCTTCACCTATTGGAGAGTTGTTATATACATGGAATGGGTCCAACGAATTCTACTCTACTGAGCAAAACCCAGTAGTTGATATGGAAGGTGTTTTTACCCTAACTGTCACCGCTGGAAATGGTTGTTCCAATTCAGTAACCGTGTTCGTATCTGACAATTGCGGTGATTGTAGGCCCTTGATCGAAATATGTGGCCCGGACCTGACCATAGAGTGCGGTACATCAGATGATCCGAACGACATTGAACACCCGATATTCAGGAAAGACCCGCTTTGCCCAGAGGTAACGGTCTATTGGACGGATGAGTGGTTCGGCGGATGCCCGTACACATTGATCCGCACATGGTACGCATCAGACGAAACCGGTGCAGAAGAAGTCTGTATACAAACCATAACTGTTGTGGATACTCAGGCTCCGATCATCATGAATGTTCCTGGCGATGTGACCGTGAATTGCGCAAGTGTTCCAGAAGCGAGCGGAACCGTATGGGTAACGGACGCCTGTAAAGACTTCTATACCGTGAGCGTTGCCGACACTATCATACCTGGTAATTGTCCTGGGAACTACACCATTGAGCGAACCTATTGGTCTGAGGATGACTGTGGCAACCGAGCAGAGGTGATCCAGATCATCACTGTGATCGACAATGTGGCACCAGAGCTGATCGGCGTACCACAGAACATTCAAGTCGAATGCTCTGAAGTACCAGCGCCAGCCAACGTTACGGCTTATGATGATTGCGACCCTAACGTAGCTGCTGAATACTCAGAGGTAATGTTCCCAGGCGCATGTGATGGCGAATATCAACTAATTCGCACATGGCTCGCAAAGGACAACTGTGGCAACTTGAACACCATGTCACAAACCATAACCGTTGTTGATACACAAGGACCTATATTCCTATGCGATCCAGAGGATATCACGGTAAAGTGTGATAACCTCCCGGCTACGATGGAATGTAACGCATACGATACATGTAGCGACAACGTATCAGTGTTCACGAGCGAGATCAAGACAGGAGATGGTTGCAAAGAGGAATACACGATCACGCGCTATTGGACGGCAACGGATGGTTGTGGAAATAACACCGTCATTGACCAGATCATTACGGTTGTAACCAACTTACCTCCGACCGGTGAAGCAATGGTGGTAAGTTCCACTCCGAATCCCTTCAGGTTCCAAACGAAGATCGCGTTCGTTGCACCGGAGGCTGGTCACGGGTTAGTTGAAGTGTATGACCTACAAGGCCGTCGTGTTGCAGAGCTCTTCAACAGCACCGTTACGAAAGCACAAACAGTGTCAATTGAATTCCAACCGGAATTCAACGGAAGCGGAACATTCATTTACCGCGTAGTGGTGAATGGAATAGAACAACGAGGTCGTATGGTGTATCAACCATAGATCGATCAGTTCTTGAACTGGACAACAGAAAGCCTCCGCATAACAGCGGGGGCTTTCTTAATTCCGATGATGCGGACCGAGAACGGTAAATTCGCACACTCACTGAATGGAACAGCACGCCCCGCTTGCCGAAAGAATGCGTCCAAAGACCTTGGATGATGTGGTTGGCCAAGAACACTTAGTTGGCAAGAACGGTATCATTCGCAAAGCCCTTGCAGGCGGCTTGCTACCGAGCATGATCCTTTGGGGTCCACCAGGCGTTGGAAAAACCACACTAGCCAGACTGATCGCTACACAATTGGACCGACCGTTCCACACGTTGAGTGCCATCAGCAGTGGCGTAAAGGACGTTCGTGAAGTGATCGAAAAAGCCAGTGGTAGCGGGCTGTTCTCGCGCGCGGCAGTGTTGTTCATTGATGAGATCCATCGGTTCAGCAAATCGCAACAGGACTCATTATTGGGTGCCGTTGAGAAAGGGACCATCACCCTAATTGGTGCAACCACGGAGAACCCGAGCTTCGAAGTGATCAGTGCGTTGCTTTCGCGTTGCCAAGTGTACGTTCTGGAGCCTTTGGACCAGTCGCATTTACGATCGCTTTTGGATCGCGCAATGGCCGAGGATCCGGAAATGAAGCAGATGGACATCACCCTGAAAGAAACCAGTGCATTGATGCGCGCGAGTGGTGGTGATGCACGACGGTTACTGAATACGTTCGATCTCTGCGTTAAGTCCGCAGCATCAGGGACGAAAAAAGCTGTTGTCGATGACAAGTTGGTCATCGATGTGGTCCAGAACAACACCGCACGCTATGATAAGCAAGGTGAACAGCATTATGATATCATTAGCGCATTCATCAAAAGCATGCGTGGTAGCGATCCCAACGCAGCGGTCTATTGGCTGGCACGGATGGTAGAAGGTGGTGAGGATCCACTGTTCATTGCCCGTAGGATGGTGATCCTGTCAAGTGAGGATATTGGCAACGCCGACCCCAATGCATTGCTCATGGCAACAACAAGTATGCAAGCTGCCCAACTTATCGGCTGGCCGGAAAGCCGGATCATTCTCAGTCAATGCGCGATCTATTTGGCCTGTGCGCCCAAGAGCAATGCGAGTTATTTAGCGATCGGTGCTGCGCAATCAACAGTAAAGGCAACTGGAGATCTATCCGTTCCCATTGGTCTTAGGAATGCGCCTACCAAGTTGATGAAGGAGATCGGCTACGGTGCAACCTATCAATACAGCCATGACGGGGAAGGCAATTTCATTCCTCAGGAATTTCTTCCGGAAGCAATAAGTGGAACAGCGTTCTATGAACCAGGCGAGAATCCGCGAGAAAAAAAACTGGCCGACCTGCTGGAGAAGCTATGGAGCGGGAAATACGGTAAGAAAACCTCCTAATGAGCTTTTTCTTGCTCAAGGAAGGTCTCCCGCATGTCATAGATCATGCCCAAGCTCACAACAAGGCCACCTATACATTGCTCGAACATTTGCCATAAGACATCAGCAGCCACATGCATCAATTCATGTTTCGCGAAAGACATGCCCAGAACGAATACACCGAGATAGACAATGAATCCGGCAACTGCACCGACCAGCATTGCAGCCAATGGGAATGCGCGTTTCAGACTAATGAACTCATACTCGATCGACTTATGCACCGCAGTTGTGAGCCCTAGACCGATCAATAAATAGACGATACCTGAAAGCGCCAGATACAAAGCCAAGGGCCACTTCAATTCCTGAAGGTCCCGCAAAGCAACCCCATGCCATAAATAGGAGAGACCGTACATTACCAGAGCACTGGCCAACCACGGCACCAATATGCCTCTACGCCACATCTTACATCAGCAAAAATAACCTAAAGGAATGATATGTTCGAACCAAGTTGAACATGCACTACAACCGGGACAAGACGTAATTTGGCCCACATGCATTACGAAGGCCCTCCCTATACGGTTGCCTCATTGTTGATCATTTTTTCATTCGGCCTTGCTGGTTGTGCTAAAAATGCGGGTCCGGCACAATGGGATGTGGATCTATTAGCCCCCATTGTGACCACTACATTCACCATTGGTGATCTTATTCCGGACTCACTCCTCGTAACCGGGTCCACTGGAGCCATTTCACTCTTATATCAAAGCGAACTCTTTGCAGTTGACCTGGATACGGTGCTCACAGCGCCTGATACAACCTTATTTTACGGTGGTGGACTTCCGGCTGGTCAAGGAACCATCAATTTATTTGCCGGTTTCCCATTCGTAAGTGAGAATGAAGTGACACGGTTCGATCTGGAGGACCTGGAATTACGGACATTGATACTTCGTGAAGGATCCTTGAGCATGGAGTTGCGCAATGAGATCCAAAGTGCCATTTTCGGGTCGTTCAGCCTACCTGGGGCCATATTCTCGAACGGCACGAATGTCATGGAGGCATCAGTTGGACCTGGAACGATGGCTAACCCGACCTTCAATACAGTGACACGGGATCTGGCAGGCACGGTGTTGGACCTGCGCGGGCCGGGATTCAATGATGTGAATACGTTGGCTACATCAATTAGCATGCTCTTGGATCCCAATGGTAACGGTGCGGATGTTACCGAAGGAGACAGCGTAGTTGCGAAAGTGACCTACAGTGGGCTAAGACCGGAATATGCGAAAGGCTATTTTGGGGACCGCACGATCCATATCGGTCCGGAAAGCACGGATCTGGACCTCTTCCAGAACATCATCTCAGGCACTTTGGATGTGGATGACGTAACACTAAGGCTCCGTGTGGAGAATGGTGTTGGAGTTGATGTTCAAGTGGCATTGGATTATTTACAGGCCACGAACAGCAATAGCGGCGGAACAGTCGACCTTGCAAGCACGATCGTACAAGGCCCCATCAATCTGAATCGGGCAATAGACCTGGGAAATACGTTTCAGCCCAGTGTTTATCAGAATACGATCAACCCAGCAAATAGCAATGTGGACCACTTTTTTGAAGTGCTACCCGATCGCATTGGATATGAGCTTGATCTGCACCTGAATCCATTAGGTGACATTAGCAATGGCAATGACTTCCTCTATTGGAACAGCAGTTTACGGGCATCCTTGGAGCTGGAGCTACCGCTCCGCTTGATCGCCAATGATCTCACACTGGAGCAGATCATGACAGTGGATCTACCTGGGACAGCGGAAGCTCACGGTTTACAAAGTGCTGAACTGAAGTTATTCGCTACCAATGGATTCCCGTTCAGTGCTGCCCTGCAATTGGACATCTTGGACTCGTTGGGAAATTGGTTGAGCTCCGTGCCAACACAAGGCGTAATTGCCACGGGTCTATTGGGCGGAAATGGTATCGTTTCTTCGCCCGTGGGATCTGAATTAACAGCGCAATTGGACGTTGCGCGAACGAATATGCTGTACAACGGAGGACAACTTCGCATCCGTGTGGCATTCAACACAGCGAGTCAGTCGCAACATGTCCAGATCTACGACACCTATCGCATGGACCTACAGATCACTGCTGGTGCACATTATCTTGTGAATGGTGACGAATAGAATAGCTCTTTTCTTGTTGTTCCTCCTCACCTCGCTGTTCTCATCGGCACAGTTCCCGGTGCTTCCAAGTGATACTATCGTTGACCTTACGGAACGCTACAAGAACCGGATACAGCTTACAGGAGACTTCGACTACAATGCAAATTCGCTGCTCAACGAATTGCCTTTAGCGCTGCTCCAAGGTGGTTACATCGATCGCGTATTGCGCCAGCGAAGCCTTGATGCGGTGAGAAAGAAAGACAACAACCGAGCAGGATACGTTCTATCGACAAGGCTTTCATGGAAAGGTCAGAACTGGTTTCTCGGTCATCGCAATTGGCGACCACTCATTAGCTTTTCACATCAGGACCAGATGGGTCTGAAATTCGCTGACGATCTTTTCGATGTCACGTTCTTCGGTAACGCTTCTTTCGAGGGCCAACGCGCAGATCTAGGGCCAACTGCATACAAGCAAACACGCTTCCAAACGGCAGGGTTCGGTATTCAATTCCGGGAAACTGCCAGTTATGTTCGCTTGGATATCGTGAACGGACAATCGTTAACGGATATTAATGCCAAATGGGCGGGATTGTTCACTGGAGAGGACGGTCGCATTTTGCGCGCAACGATCAACGGTAAATTTTTACAAAGCGACACGGCAGGAAGTGAACTGGGGCGGAAAAATGGCCTAGGAGCAGCTGTTTCCGGTGGTTGGTCCACCGAATTGCAGCGAACTGAACTGCGCACATTTCTAGCGTTTGAAGTGATCAACCTCGGTTTCGTTCATTGGAACGGGAATGCTGTGAATTTGGAAAAAGACACGGTCATACTTTATGACGGCATCCGGGTAACGAACATACTCGACCTGGACAATGCACTTACGGGAACTGCGCAGCTGCAGGACACGTTCGGTTTGAGCTATCGAACAGAAGGAACCACTACCCTATTACCCTTCCAAATACGAGGAGCGATAACAACACAATTGAATGCACGCTGGACCGGAACATTCACACTGGACCAGCGCTATTTACCGGGATACGTTCCACAGATCTCTGCCAGTTCTACGCGGCGTCTGGGCGCTCATGCATTACTCGGCATGAGTATAAGTTATGGTGGTTTCGGTGGGTTGCGCGTAGGCTTAGCATCAAAGATCCGCATAGGACAACATGTACTAGTAACCGTTGGCACGCCGCATCTACCTGGGTTCTTAATGGGTAGCATGCGTGGTGCTGGGGCACAGTTCGGGCTGGTCGTCGGGTTCTGAAGAATCGGGTATTTAGTTAGCTTTAGCACAGCAAAATATGGAACGAGTCTTCTTCATTGTTACAAATTCAAATCAAATTTACAAGACTTGCTTAGGTCTTCTTTTAACCTTGAGTTTGAATATAGTTGTAGCTCAGAATGAACAGATCAATCCGGCAGATCCGATCGTTCTTAACAACCTGAACATTCGGATCTCCGGATATCCTAAAGAAGCGTTGGAAAACAAGGTTGAAGGAACAGTTCTACTTGCTTTCGATCTAGACTCAACATGTAAGATCGTGAACCCGCGTGTACTAAGAGGGATCGGATACGGTTGCGATGAAATGGCACTTCAAGAATTGATCAGACTCAGCTATAATGAGACGGTATTTGATCTTAAGAATTGTCCGCATTCGAGCCTAGAAATACCAATTCAATTCAGGCTACAATAATTGCATCTGATGCTTGTTGCAAAGAGCAGTTTCGGATATGATCAGCGCGCAGAATATTAAACCTTCTGAACTGATAAAATCAACGGAGGCTAACATTTAGATATCGAACTATTTTCCACCAATGAATTGGATCCTACTGGTAATCGCCGGCTTATTTGAAGTCGGTTTTGCGACATGCTTAGGAAAAGCGAAAGAAACCGATGGGGTTAGTTCATTGTGGTGGCTCGCTGGATTCATGTTCTGTCTCACGGTCAGCATGATCCTGTTGTACAAGGCCACTCTAACCTTACCGATCGGTACGGCCTACGCGGTATGGACCGGCATTGGAGCAGTCGGCACGGTGATCGTGGGCATATGGCTATTTAAGGAACCCATGGACTTTTGGCGTGTATTCTTCTTATTCACGTTGATAGCTTCCATCGTTGGGTTAAAATTCGTGACACAATGAACGTGGAAACATTCCCGTCCCCTAGTACCTCTTTGTTCACCCCATGAAGATCTCCATTATCGGCTGCGGCAATATGGGCTACGCCTATGCACGGAGCTTCCGCAAATACGGATTGGTAAAAGTCGAGGACCTGGTGTTGGTAGTGCGCAATGCTGCCAACAGTGCAAAACTTGCATCCCTAGGTACCGTAGCAAAGGAATTGACTTCCTCCATTGGCGAAAGCGACCTTGTGATCATAGCTGTAAAGCCACAGGATTTCGGCAATGTCGCCCCTGCTCTCGCCAAGATCATACGGAAGGAACAGGTGGTTCTATCCATCATGGCCGGTATAACCATGGAGCGCTTGCAGACCAGTTTGGACCATACCATTGTAGTGCGTGCAATGCCCAATTCGCCAGCGCAGATCGGCATGGGTATCACGGCTTATGCAACGGCCACCGAGTTGAATATGCGCCAAACATTGATGGTGGAACAGTTGCTGAACAGCACCGGAAGAGCACTGCACCTTGCTGATGAAGGGATGCTTGATGCTGTTACAGCACTAAGCGGAAGTGGTCCCGCCTATTTCTTCCACATTGTAAGCGGCATGATCGAAACAGGGATCAAGTTGGGATTGGAACCACATGTTGCAAGTGCTTTGGTTAAACAGACCATGCTCGGCAGCTATCACTTATTGGACCATTCTGAAAGCACTCCGGAAGAGCTGATCAAAGCCGTAACCAGCAAGGGAGGCACAACTGAAGCGGCCTTTCAAGTTCTGAAGAAAGAAGACTTGGCAGGCACGTTGGATCGTGCGATCGGGGCAGCCACTTTACGAGCAAAAGAATTGTCAAGTTCGTGAACGTTACAGCACTGTCACCTCTGTCCGTCTATTCAGCGCCCTACCCTCATCCGTATCATTGGTAGAAACCGGTTTGGTCTCTCCATAACCTTTGGCTGTTATCCGTGTGGCATCTATTCCGGCAGCGATCAGGTTATCGCGAACTGCTTGTGCTCGTTGGTCGCTAAGTTTAAGGTTAGCTGCATCAGCACCAACATCATCGGTATGCCCACCCAGCTCTATCCGAAGCGTTGGATTGGCTTCCATGAGCTTCGCGAGCTTGCTCAATTCCGTATTACTGGCTGGTAACAGATCGTAGCTGGCCGTATTGAAGAACACGTTCCGCAATTCGATCACGCTACCCGCTGTTATTGGGCTTAGCGGAACATTTAACGTATAGGGTTCACTAGCTGGTCCTTTGACAACATTGTAATTTTGGCTAAAGAACAAATACCCTTCACTGCTTGCATTCAGAGCGTATTCACGACCAGTTGGAATGCATACAAGGAACTCGCCGGTCTGCGGGTCGCTGTAGGCTCCGGTCGCAAGTTTTCCCGTATTGACATCGTATAATTCAACATCGGCTTCCACTGGCTTTCCCGTGAGCTTGTCCGTGACCTTACCGCGTATGAAGCTTACCGCCAATGGGCGTGCTTCAGGATATAGTTCGAATCCGTATAGGTCCAGATCACCAAGTCCACCCGGACGATCACTCGCGAAATAGGCCACTTCACCGCTAGCGCTAACAAGCAGACTGTTCTCGTCATCACCGGTATTTATCGGGTAACCCAAATTCAAGGCCTGCCCCCAAGAACCGTCTTCCTGCCTACGGCTAACGTAGATATCCAATCCGCCAAAACCAGGGTGCCCATTGCTGCTGAAATACAATGTATTCCCATCGGGATGGATCTGCACACTTTCTTCTTGATACGGCGTATTCACAGTTGGACCCAACGGTTCAGGGTTGCTCCAAGTACCATTATCCTGTAGCACGGTCGTGTAGATGTCCATGGTCTTGATGCCATCGCGCGCTTGGGTTCCACGAATAAAATAGAGCGTTCTACCATCGCTTCCCATGCTCGGTTGCGTTTCCCAATTGCGCGAATTCACAGGCGGGCCAAGGTTTTCCGGGGGTGTCCAACGATCACCGATACGACGGCTGATGAACAGATCACAGGAACCTAGGCCACGAAGATCTCCACCGTACGAGCCATCCTCCGTAGCACACTTAGTGAATACGATGAAGCGTCCATCAGGAGTTAGCGTACCTGCACCTTCGTTATATTGGCGGGTATTTACGGTTGGTATCGGGTTGCTTGGTTGCCAAGACGCATCCTGCCCGCGGTGGCTCACCATAAAATCCTCCTGCATTCCCCATGGAATGATTGCAGGATCCTTCACGCTACGTGTATAGATGAACGTATTATCATCCGCAGTGATACACGGGTAATACTCTGGATCCGCGCTATTAATGGAGGGGCCAAGGTTCTTTGGTTCGAAGTGCACGGGATTAGTTATTGCGACTGAGGCGAAGGCACAGTTATCGATCCCCATTCTGGCGCGGGCCTTGCGTTGTGGATCATCCTCTGCCGCTAAGTATGCTCGGTAATTTTTCTCCGCTGCCTCGTATTGTCCACCACGGAATTCGAGATCTGCGAGGTGCAACTGAGCTACCGGAAAAACACCTTTGGAGATCCCCATGACCTCGCGGTAACGATTAATGGCTTCGGCATCATTACCTTTTTGTTCGGCGATCTCGGCCAACATCAACCGGGGTTCCACGAAAGCTGCATCGGCCTCCGCAGCTTTGGTGAACTCACTTTCTGCACACTCCCAACGCTGTGAGCGCATGCAGTCGAGTCCGCTTTCATAGCGCTTAATGGCACCCTTATCCGTGGTGCTGTAACCACCGGGTTGGGCCATAACAGCCGTACTGGGAAAGCCTGCTACGAGTAAAGCGTAAAACGTGAGTTGAAGGAAGTTGACAGTGTATTTCAACATGGATCGGTTACGGATTCGTGATGCGGAACGGACCATATCTGAACGGATCACCGCTGCTTATGGAATGCCCAGCACCTTGTGGGTCTGCAATGATACGCGCCATCGTGGATGTGCCATAACGTGCTGTGTGATCAGCGGCATCATGGCTTCGCGCTTGCCCCATTCCGGTTGCAGGAACAGTTCGCAATTGGGAAGTGTGCTGGCGGATTGTTCTTCGGCCCATTTCAGGTCATGCGTATTGAACACGATCACCTTCAATTCGTGTGCCGCTTCGAAAGACTCAGGTAAAGCAGCCTTGAATTTCTTCGGACTCAGGCAGATCCAATCCCAATGGCCACTCAATGGCGAAGAGCCACTTGTTTCAATGTGTGTGCGGAATCCTGCTTCGCGAAAAGCTTGTGTTAACGGACCTAGATCGTGCATCAACGGCTCGCCACCGGTGATCACCACCAACCGGCCCGGATGCATAGTTGCCTCTTTCAACAGATCCTTTATAGTTCTGTGCGGGTGCTTGGTCGCATCCCAACTTTCTTTCACATCACACCAAGTACACCCAACATCACAGCCACCGAGACGAATAAAATACGCTGCCTGACCAGTGAACGCCCCCTCACCTTGCAGGGTGTAGAATGCCTCCATGACGGGATATTGGGTATCTACCAAAGGGGTCATTGTACTAGCGCATAGAATTGGGCATGAATGTTCGCTTGTGGCGATATTCAATGCTCGCTATCGGCAAAAGTACGGTGGATGGAATAGGTATGAAAAGCCATTGGCATATCTGGCCAATTACTCGATAACAACGAATCACTGAAGCACCGGTCCATTTCTCAAAAAACCGTGTTGATCATTTCTTTCAGCGTCATTAGTGTTCTATTCTTATACCACACCACCAAATTTTGGGCACAAAAAAGCCCACATAAGCCGGAGTTCATTGAAACCCATGAAATCACATGAGCGGGAAGGACAGAAAGAGATCAGTAATCCGCGATGTTCCCGAAGGATATTCCGTTGCAAGCATTGGAACGCGGCCCGCCTTTACTCCTTTGATCTTCCTTCCCTGAGGAAAAAATGTTGGTCACAAGAACCTATGGCCTATGTGGGCTGTATTTTGGACAGCCGAAAGCTGTGAAAGAACGTTACTGTTGCACCAAGGTAATTCGTTCGAACCCGCTTTGCAAGTTCTGTGGATAAAAACTTATCCGATCATTACAGTTCAAAAGCTGAAACACCCTGTTTACTCGCTCTTCTGTCCTATGAAATTATCTTCCTTATCCTCGAACAGAATATTGAATGTCGTAAGTGAACCGTAGCAACGCGTAATGTATTGTTGCAACTCAACCTTTTCTTGGTCGGAGAGTTTATCGTGTGCGTTGATCTTTTGCTCAAGTACTCGGAAACGGTCGCGGATCATCACGATCTTATGGAAGAAGTCTTCAATGGGAAGCTCCTTGCTTTTGAGTGAAGTATCCTTTGGTTTCAGTTCCATCATCCCTCCTTCATACCGAGGATGCATACTAACAGGACGTTGTGGGCTTTGCATTTCTTCAAGCACATCTCGTAGCGCATCCTGAACGCTATCGATATCCAATGGTTCTTGACCCAATTCCACACCGGGTGCGGTCACTTTCAACCCTTCGAAACTGCGACTGATCGGTTGCTCGCCGTGATCCTTGAAAAAGCAATGGATGGTACGGCTGTCCGTGTCATAGACCACACCCTGCCCCATTGTAGGATGGTACACCTTTGCGCCAACGGTCGCTTCATGAAATTCCATGTTCCGTTATGCGATCTCTTTAATGGTGTAGGTCTTACCTTGATATACAACGGTCGCTCCTTTTTTAGCGCCGGACATCGCTTTGATCAACGGCGCTTGGGTGCTTACCCCAAGGTACTTCGTGCCATTCACGTCAAATTCCTCTATGCTGGTCGCTACAAGAAAATGGTGGTTCTCGGTATGCACCACAGCACCGTATTGGACCACCTCCAACCGTATGGATGGGTCCATCGCTTCGATCTGCTTGAGTTCTGAGTTCACATGATCGCGCTGCTCTGTCAAGGAGTTCATCAGTTCCACATCTCCCCCACGTGTGCTTTCGGTCTGGCTGGCGCTTTCTGCATTGTCATCGCCTGTGGTAACGCTGCGCAGATCATTGATTCGTTCGTCAAACTCCTTTGCACTTTCGGTCATTTGGCGCTTTGCAGCCTCCAGTACTTGCTTCTTCAACTCTGTCATTTCCTATAATTCTTGGTCTGTGTTCAACAAGGCGACAAGGTACTTCCGTTCCTGCTTAGTTCAAGCAACGAACCACGGGATAGCGCATATAACTTGACTCAAAATACGGCGAGCGTTGATACACGAAGTACAATTGACCCCACGCATCGTTGGCGAGCTTAGGGTCCGCTGCACACGCCGCCACCAATTCAGCTTTCAGAAAGGGATCCTTTGCCAGCAGATCCGTAGCAATATCCTCGAACACATAATCACTGAACCATTCCTTCTGCTGTAGGATGGCATCGAGAAAATTCCAAGCGAAAAAGCCATCACTGGCGCGTGGCTCCAGCAGTTCCATAACCAAACGATCGGTATAGTTGCCCATGGGTACGTAAACATCTCCGGTCCGTGCTGTCACTTCCTCTTTTTGCACGCGAGTTGAAATATCGTAATGCAAATAGTGCCCTTCGTAAGGTGTTTTGACGGTCTTATAATTCAAAATGTAGTGTACCTCTCCGTTCATTTTGCGCTGATCACCCACTACTTCCATCACCACATTCTCAAGAGCGAGCCGATCGATCACATCCGTCCATGCTTGCGGGATCAGATACCCAACCGGTTTTTCCAAGGTGATCGTTGGCTTCGCATGTGCCGTCCACGGTACATCCACCGAAGTTGGACGATCATGATCGTACGTGATCCTCGGCAAACCGCTAACATCACTTTTGCTTTCAATAGCTTCATAGCCCAGCCAAGGCAACACCGTTAAATGTGTGGTATCTAGTTCCCAATTGAATTCGAACTGCTTGGTGGTGATCGTATTGTTGAATGCTTGGATCCTCGCCAAGGCCAATGCCTCCGGGTTCTCATTCATCACAGCCAACGTGCCTAGCATCAGTTGGAACGTGGCATTCACGCGATCACTATATGGTTTCAACATGTGGCTTTCACTGAGTATGCCGATACGGTTGCGCAACGCTGCATGACCTGTACTATAGCGCGGGCCATCGACAAAGCTTTTAAGACCATCCTCCGGTGTTCGACCTTCGGTTTCGAAAAAAGGGCACATTAACACACCCCGTTGTTCCATCCACGCATTTTGCCGAGGGATCATCGTGCGCTGCAGAAAGTTGCTCAGTGCAGGATCCAATTTGTCCGGATGCGTCGTGAACAGTTCCATCACGTATTGGTGATCGGCCCCGTTGCTCACATGCGTTTCGAAATAGACATCTGGATCCCACGCACTCATAGCAGAGATGAGTGATCGCGCATTGCGTGAATCCGTTTTCATGAAATCACGGTTCAGGTCCAAGTTGCGTGCGTTACCGCGGAAACCATATTCCTCCGGGCCATTCTGATTTGCTCGGCTGGTACTGCTGCGGTTCTTGGCACCGCTCACGTTGAAGACCGGCACAATGCAAACGGCCGTGTTGGAAAGTAGTCCCATGTACTGGTCACTATCCAATAACGCCTGGACCAGTAGTAAACTCGCATCGATGCCATCCGGTTCTCCGGGATGAATGCCATTGGTGATCCACAGGATGTTCTTTCCGGCTGCGCGAATACTATCCGGAGTAAACCCACTTCCATCGGCAAGTATGAAGAGATGTATAGGTGAGCCATCATCGTCATGGCCGATCTCAACGAGCTTGGCTCCTGTGTGCTGGGCATCCAGTTCCGTATAGCGCTCAATTACTTCTTGCCACGTGGGTGTTGAGTTTCCGGTGAAGGTCCACTGTGCAAAACAGGCTGTCGAGAATAGAAGGAAAAATAACTGAGCAGTGATCCGCATCATACTGCAAAAATGCAGGTTCGAAGATCGTAATCAAAGAAATCAAACTTTCAGGCTTTGGATCCTGAGATCCGCACTGGTATTTTCCAGAAGCGCGATCTAGTAAAGGGCAAAATGTTCTACCCCGGACTTCGCTTAGCAGTCACCGAACAGCGCAAGCGCACCGGCTGCAGTGTCATCGGCGGCAGGCGCTGCCACCTCTATGGCCGGAACGATCGGATCCACAATTTGGTTCTGAGCAAATAGTTGCTCTTCGTCAGTTAAGCAAAGGAGAAGAGTAAGGGTTTGAACTGGCCACATGCGTTTGGGGGATTTTTCTGTGTTTAGGTTGGCAGTGTCAATTCCGTTGAGTGCCGCAAGATTTGGCATAAACGAGTCGTTTGTCAAGACGAACGAGCTATTTTCTTCGACGAATGAGCGTATTTTGAGGTTAAACCATGCTTGGAAATAGTTACAAAAAATATTCTCCCGAAACGTTTTCATGGCGGATCAGCGGGTGGAAATTCTGATCTCCGAAGAAAAATCGGATCTTTGGCTGAGCTCAGATCATAATGCTCAAAGATGGCTTTCTGATCGCGCAAGGGATCGTAGTGGAAAGCCTACCTTTCCGGCAGGCAGGCCCGTAAGCGCTGAGGTACGAAGCGTGCGGACTTGTAGCGTCCCGCCGCCATCCCGATCGTACGGCGGGAAGCCCGACCCCATTGATGTGGAGCTTGCGGAACAGCAATGAGGTTGCGCCCAACTCCCGAAATAGATGAATATCTTGGCAGCATGACCAAGCATTTGACCCGTATCAGGACCCAAGCCGACTACACGACCAGTCATGCCGCAAGTGTTGCTGACCCTGCCTCCTTTTGGGCCGCACAGGCCGAAACGTTCACCTGGCGTAAGAAATGGGACGAGACCTTGATCTGGGATTTCGAGAAGCCCGAGGTGAAGTGGTTCGCTGGGGGAAAGTTGAACATTACTGAGAACTGTTTGGATCGGCACTTGGAGGCCCGGAGCAACAAATTGGCGATCATTTGGGAACCGAACGACCCCAAGGAAAGGCCGGAACGCCTGACCTACCGGGAGATGCATGACCGTGTGTGCAAGTACGCCAATGTTTTGAAGCGGAACGGCGTTAAGAAAGGCGATCGCGTGGCTGTCTATATGCCCATGATACCGGACCTAGTGGTTTGCGTGCTGGCCTGCGCCCGTATTGGCGCGATCCACAGTGTTGTCTTCTGCGGTTTCAGTGCGCAGAGCTTGGCCGATCGGATCAATGATGCGCAAGCCGTTGCGGTGTTATGTAGTGATGGCATGTACCGCGGCGCGAAGGAGATGCCGGTTAAAACAGTGGTGGACGAAGCGCTGGACCAATGCACTTCCGTTAAGAGCGTGATCGTGACCGAACGCGTGAAATGGAGCGTAAAAATGGTTGCGGGCCGGGACGTGTGGCTGCACGATGAATGGAAAGAAGTAAATGCTTATTGCCCCGCAGAAGCCATGGATGCGGAGGATCCGCTCTTTATTCTATACACCAGCGGCAGTACAGGAAAGCCCAAGGGAGTTGTGCATACATGCGGTGGTTACATGGTCTATGTGGACTACAGTTTCCGCAATGTTTTTCAGGTGGAGGAAAGCGATGTCTTCTTCTGCACTGCGGATGTAGGTTGGATAACGGGTCACAGCTACATTGCTTACGGACCTACGCTGGCAGGTGCTACGCAGGTCATGTTCGAAGGTGTACCCACCTACCCGGATGCTGGCAGATTCTGGCAGATCGTGGACAAGCATGCGATAAGCATATTCTACACTGCCCCAACAGCCATACGTAGTTTGATGGCGCACAGTATTGACCACGTTCTACCCTACTCCTTGCAGAGTTTGCGCGTATTGGGCAGTGTCGGCGAACCGATCAACGAAGAGGCGTGGCATTGGTACAGAACACACATCGGAAAAGGCAAATGTCCCATTGTTGACACGTGGTGGCAAACCGAAACAGGCGGGATCATGATCAGCTCCATTGCTGGCGTTACGGACGAGAAACCGAGCCATGCGGCCTATCCTTTACCGGGTATACAACCGGTTCTGCTCACACCTGAGGGAAAGGAGATCACCGAGAATGAAGTGGAAGGTCTGCTTTGTATGAAATTCCCATGGCCGGGTATGCTGCGCACCATCTGGGGCGATCACGAACGCTGCGGGCAGACCTATTTCAGCAGCTATAAGGGCATGTATTTTACAGGCGATGGAGCTAAGCGCGATGCGGATGGACGGTACCGGATCATCGGTCGTGTGGATGATGTGATCAATGTGAGCGGGCACCGGTTCGGCACTGCGGAGATCGAGAGTGCGATAAACACTGCAAAAGGAGTTGTGGAAAGCGCCGTAGTGGGATTCCCGCACGACATTAAAGGCCAAGGGATCTATGCGTATGTGGTCACAGAAAAACCGGTTGAAGACCCGGAGGATATGCGCGGATCCATCATTGAAGCAGTTGTTGCGAGCATCGGTCGTATTGCCAAACCGGACAAGATCCAATTCGTAAGTGGATTGCCCAAGACCCGTAGTGGAAAGATCATGCGCAGGATCCTTCGAAAGGTTGCTGAGAACGAGATCGATAAACTCGGCGATACATCGACCCTTCTGGATCCTGATGTTGTTGACGAGATCGTTGGGGGAAAGGTGTGACCATCCCAAGAAGTAAATTGATCCGAATCAGCCCTTCAACAACACCCGCGCGTTCTCCAAAGCGGCCTTGGTAAGCTTGCGGCCACTGAGCATTTGAGCAATAGCCTCTACGCGCTGCTCCATGGTAAGCGGCGAAATGCTTGTCAACACCGTATTTTCAGAAGTTGCCTTGGTCACCAGCAAATGATTCTGGGCCTTACTCGCTATCTGTGGCAAGTGTGTAATAGCGAGGACCTGACGCTGTTTGCCCATGCAAGACATCAGTGTTCCTACACGATCGGCTACTTCACCACTAACTCCGGCATCTATTTCGTCGAAGATCACGGTGGGGAGATCCTGAGAATCTGCGGCCAAGCTGATCAACGCGAGCATGACGCGGCTCAACTCGCCACCGGAGGCCACTTTATCCAATGGTGCAGGGGCGCGATCGGCATTGGCACTGAATAACGCACGTATCTGATCCACACCTTGTGGACCGGGCTGTTCCGTAATCGCGTGTCCGAAAATGAATTTGGCGTGCGGCATACCGAGGTCACGTAATTGTGTGGCAACGCGTTTGGCGAATGGGGCCATGGCCGCTACTCTAACTGCGGAGAGTGCCATTGCATCTACTTGGATAGCCTGTTGTTTCTCGCGTTCCGTTTGCGTCAGACCAGAGATCCGATCAGCGAGTGAGCCGATCGCAGCGGTGCGTGTTCGCAGGTCTTCGCGAAGTGCGATGAGTTCCTCTGTACTCTTTACACGATGTTTTTGAAGCAAGCTCTGGATCCTATCGATCCGTTCTCTGAGCAGTGCAGCTTGCTCTGGATCCATGGATACTTTCGTCGCAAGATCATCTGCTGTAGCAGCAATATCCTGTAGCTCGATGGCCACGCTACTGATGCGGTCCAACAAACCATTGACCTGTGGATCGAACTTGGATGGTTTTGTTAGCGTTTGCCGGAGTTTTGTCAAGATGCTAAGCGCGCCGCGCTCGGCATTTACACCTTCTTCAACAACACCGAGAGCTTTGATCAACTCACTGGCATTTTCGGCACGCGCCATTGCGTGATCGATGCGTTCCAACTCCCCTTCTTCCAATGAAGCTTCATCCAGTTCATTCAATTGGAAGTTGAAAAGATCCAACTCATTCCTTGCTTTGAGTTCCCGTTCCTTCAGTTCATCCAATTCTTTCACCAATGCCCGCCAGAGGGAGTAATTAGCCGTGAATGCGACAACTTCTCCAGCTTGCTCTGCAACATTATCGATCAATCCCAATTGAAACCGAGGGTCGTTCAACAACAACGTGTGGTGCTGGCTATGAATGTGCACCAAACGCTCACCCAGATCCCGGAGTTGATCCAGCCTCACGGGTGTATCGTTTATAAAAGCACGTGATCTTCCTGAACCGCCGTCCCGCTCTCTTACCGGCTCCAATTGCCTACGGATAATGGTATTCTTGTCATAGGGCAATTCATTCTTTTCGAACCACCCCTTCAGATCCAGACCGCCTATCTCAACCTCCAGTTCAATGATGCAGCGTTTGCTCGGATCGCGATGAGCACCCGTCTCTGCGCGTTCTCCCATGGCCAAGCCCAGCGCACCGATAAGGATGCTCTTGCCACTACCCGTTTCACCGGTAATGATCGTAAGCTCCTTACCCAAGGAAAGGTCAAGTTCCTCGATCAGCAAGTAGTTGCGGATATGCAAGCGGCGAAGCATTGGGGGCTATTCGTGAATGCTGATGGGTAAGAATGGAACGCTGATAACACGGAAAGAAATGATGAACGCTGATAGAAAAAGGAATCAGAGTCGGTTTCTTGAATATTGCCTAATGAGGTCTGGATGTGAGGTAAGTGAGATTTGACCCTAAGCACGGTTTGCTATCGGGTAAGCACATGGATAGACTCTAGCAAATTGGAATACATACGAAGTTGTTATTTAGCATGCAGAGAAAAGTAAGATCGCTTATACATCTTTAGGCATGATCCTTTTCAGTAGGTCATCGTCCATCTGGACAGTATGGACCAACTACCGAGAACCTTTCACTGAACTAAGATCCCCGCATCATATTCTGATACTGACTAATGTGGCCTGGATCGATGATCTGCAGGGTGTTGAACAACTTCGATTTCTCACCGGGTTCAGCAGGTTTGAAGACCTCTACGATCTCTTGATATTTCGCATTGAAGAAAACTTGGAGGTTGTAGCTCGCTGGTTTAGCTTGATGTACGGTCTTCAGCTTTTCGATCTCGGTTGCGATGGTCTTACGGGTTGCCGCAGCATCCTCGGTCATAGCATCCATGCCAAGTCTATGGTAGTTGTAAAGTAATTCGCGCAAGGGCCTGAATACGCTTTGCTGTTGATTGTCCAGCAACCAATACCGGTTGCGTTGATCCTCGAATGCTTTCCAACCGGACTCGCTTGCGTTCTGTGCATTGTTGACGATCTGTTGCGCCTGATTGTAAAAATCGGTACCTCCCAATGGGGCAAATGTGTCTCCATCCACTCCGAGAATGAAATAAGCGTAATACCCCAATAGCGACGACAAATTGCTTATGAACCGCTGAGGCGTGAATTCGATCTGGGTATTCTCCAAGAAATTGAATTGCACGTTATTGTCCACAAGGTCGATCACCGGACTGTTGTAATCACTACCGAAAACCGGGCGAGCATAGATGATCTGCAAGGACCCTTCGAACCTATCGGTTGCGGGTTGGCTGCTGATCGTAAGAAGAATATTGATATCGATCCTCTCGCTCGGTGCGTAATTCAGGTTGGTGAACCGCCGGTTCTGATAGAATTCCTTGATCGCTAATTCCAAGGATTGGAAAACACGCGGCTGCGCTGTTGCGACCTGAGGTGCGATCACACTCGCTTGGCAATTGAACTCCTGTGCTTTCACAAGGGTCGGTGTGAAAAGAGCAACGAATAAGGCTAATAAGGCTGAATATTTCCGCATGGTCTAGAAAAGCGTTTCCAAGTGGTCTAAGATAGCACGCGCAGTAGCGGACTTTGACAATAACGGAAGAACTTCAGGATCCGTGCCCTTTTGGATCATTGTTACTTTATTGGTATCGTGACCAAATCCGGCACCTTCATCCTTCAACGAATTAAGCACGATCAGGTCCAGGTTCTTGCGCTCCAGTTTTTCTTGAGCATTGGCTAATGCATTATTCGTTTCCAATGCGAACCCGATCAGTTTCTGGTGCTTTGGTTTGTTGCTGCCCATCCACGCGAGAATATCCTCGGTACTCTCCAAGGAGATCTCCAGGATGGCATTTTTCTTCTTGATCTTTTCACCCGACGCGTTGGACGGCCGAAAATCCGCCACAGCTGCAGCCATTATCACCGCCTCACATTCTGGAGAGATCCTTCGGCACGCTTCAGCCATTTCAGCTGCAGTGACCACATCGGTCCGTGTAATGCCCGTAACCGTTGTTGTAAGAGCAACAGGCCCTGTGACCAACTCGACGTATGCTCCTCGTTGCGCTGCCTCCTCAGCTAGTGCGAAACCCATTTTACCACTTGATCGGTTGCCGATGTAGCGCACTGGGTCGATCGGTTCCTGTGTTGGTCCAGCCGAGATCAGGATTCGCTTCCCATTGAGCTTGCTATTTCCAACAAGGTCAGCATGTAATCGGGCAACGATCTCTTCCGGTTCAGTCATGCGTCCTTCACCGCTCAATCCGCTGGCCAGGTCTCCGCTATCGGGGCCAATGGTAATAACTCCATGTTCCCGGATCCTTTCCAAATTCGCCTGCGTAGTTGCATCCCGGAACATCTCCAGGTCCATAGCCGGGGCTATATAAACCGGGCATGAGGCACTAAGGAAACAAGCCATCAGCAAATTATCGCATTCTCCGTGGGCCATTTTGGAGATTGTATTCGCGGATGCTGGAGCTATGAGCAGCACATCGGCCCAACGCGCCAAATGCACGTGATCATTCCATGTACTTTCTCCGGTAACCAGTTCGGTGAGCGCTTGTCTACCACTAACCGTGGCAAGTGTCAGCGGCGTAACAAAGTCATGCGCAGCGCGGGTCATGACCACTTGTACTTGTGCACCGGCCTTTACCAGTTCGCGCACTAAATGCCCAGACTTATAGGCCGCAATGCTCCCTGTTACACATAGTAGCACATTACGATGGAACAATGGGCGCATGTATTCGAAATTGAAATGTTCAACCCTCGCGGCCGATCACTACATTCCATTGTAAAAATTGATCTTGTAGCGAGCGCAACGCGCTACGTACAAAGGACTATGCCTCTTTCTTAACCTCCACTACAGGCTCTGGACGACGGAAGTAGGTCTTGCCTTCAAGCATTTCCTGAATTGCCAATGCAGCAGGTTTGGGCATACGCTCGTAATGGCGGCTGACCTCGATCTGTTCGCGGTTCTCATATACCTCCTCAATGTTCTCGCCGACGATCGCGAACTCCTCCAGTTTGGCGTTCAATTCCTCTTTGATCTGCACGCTGATCTGATTTGCGCGTTTGCCAAGAATGGCAACAGATTCGTACACATTTCCGGTCTCTGTATCGAGCAAGGAAACATCACGGGTGATCGTACTCTTGGCTGCAGTCTGTTTGGTGTTCATTTTCAGGGTCAGTTCTTGTTCTTCGCTATAGCGTTTGTAAGGTCCCGGTGCAATTTATCGGCATCCGGAAGCACTACACTTTGCGGATAGGCATCCGCGAAATTATGATAACTCTTGATAGCAGCGTTCAAACGCTCCAATTTCTTTTCTTCCACACTGTTCTGTGCCAACTCAAAATCACTCTTCAGTATGAGCAGCATTGCATCTTCCTTAAAGCGGGAATTGGGCCATTCGCGGATGAAATTGAGGAACGCCACACTAGCTGCTTGGTAATTACGCATGTGGTAATATTGATCCGCACCGTGATAGGCTTTCACCTCCAATTTAGTGCGCATCTCATCCATCAGTTTATTGGAGCTATCCTTCAATGCAGTATTCGGGTATCTTACAAGAAACAGTTGCAACTGGTCCATTGCAGTGCGTGTTTCGCCTTGGTCCAACTCATAATTCGGAGAGTTCTTGTAAAAACAGATGGCACTTAAAAAAGCACATTCCTCTGAATACTGGCTCTTCGGAAAGGTGCGCGTAAAATTGCTTAGGTAATAACCCGCCAAGGTGTAATCCTTCATCCCGTAGAAGGACTTTGCGTGGAGATAGTTCACGCGTTCGCTTTTCACAGTTGAACGGTAAGCCACCACTAATTCCTCCAATAGCGGCACGGCCCTATCATAGCTCTCCTTATCATAATACTTCTCCGCAACGGCCAATTTGAACTCCAAACTATCGCTTTTAAGAGCACGCGTGAATTCACTGCATGACGTAAGCGTGGTGCTGCCCCCGATAACGAAGAACGACCAAGCCACCGCTATGACGATCGTAATTGCCCAGGATCTGCTTTTCGTGAGATTATTGACCAAAAGTATGGATGGTATTAATCGGGTATATTCAGCCTAAATTCCTCATTTCAAGGAGATTTTCAACTGAAAGGCCGCAAAGGTAAGTTGTTCGTTCCGAACTGGCGCAATTCCCATTCCAACGTTCAGTGGATAATAAACGGACAGAAGATGTTGACGGTATGTTGACTCGGTTACCTTTGCGCGAACCCCGAAATGGGCTTTACACCTAAAAACGAACGTTCCTACTATGAACGATATTTTTGATAAGATCCGCGAGGACATGGGCCCAATTGGCCGCCACCACAAGCAAAGTCATGGTTACTTCAGCTTTCCGAAATTGGAAGGAGAACTTGGAGCGCACATGAAATTCCGAGGCAAGGATGTTCTTGTTTGGAGCCTGAATAACTACTTAGGATTGGCCAACCACCCGGAGATACGTGAAGTGGATGCCCAAGCCGCAAAAGATTGGGGCATGGCCTACCCAATGGGTGCCCGCATGATGAGCGGACAGACCAAATATCATGAACAGCTCGAAGATGAATTGAGCAAATTCATGGGCAAGGAGGATTCATTCCTGCTCAACTTCGGTTACCAGGGCTGCATGAGCTGCATCGAGGCGCTTCTTTCCCGGCATGATGTTCTGGTCTATGACAGCGAGTCACATGCTTGCATGATCGACGGTGCACGTTTGCATCACGGTAAGCGCTTCGTCTTCCAACACAATGACATGGCGAGCTTCGAAAAGCAATTGGAGCACGCTCGTAAGATCACTGAAAAGACCGGTGGTGGTATTTTGGTAATGACCGAAGGTGTATTCGGCATGGCCGGCGACCAAGGCAAACTAAAAGAGATCGTTGCATACAAGAAGAAATACAACTTCCGTCTATTCATTGATGATGCGCATGGGTTCGGTATGATGGGCCGCGATGGCCGTGGAACTGCCGATGCACAAGGCGTTATGGACGATATCGATGTGTACTTCGGGACGTTCGCAAAATCCATGGCCAGCATTGGCGCGTTCATCAGCGGTCCAGAGGACATCATGATGTACATGCGCTACAACATGCGCAGCCAAGTGTATGCGAAAAGCTTACCCATGCCGATCGTTATCGGGGCCTTGAAGCGCTTGGATATGATCCGCTCACGTCCTGAGTTATCGGAGAAATTGTGGACTATTACCAACGCATTGCAAACGGGCTTAAAAGAAGCTGGCCTTGATATTGGCATGACCAATAGTTGTGTAACCCCGGTGTACATGAATGGCGGCGTCCCTGAGGCGACCAACGCCATTGTGGACCTGAGGGAGAACAACGGCATATTCTGCAGCATCGTAGTGTACCCGGTGATCCCGAAAGACACTATCCTGCTCCGCTTGATCCCAACTGCAGCCCATTCCATGGAGGACGTGAACTATACCGTGGGCCACTTCAAAAAGGTCCAAGAGAAGTTATTGGCAGGTGAATACAAGGGTGAGACGGTTGCTTCATTCTAGTGCTGTTCAGGTATTCCTGTTGAGTTGATACACTAGTATCGACCTTTCAAATTACTGCCATTTTCCGATCAACGACCAGTGGTTAATTGCTTTAAGAACGTTCAGGTACGTCTCTACCCATAACGCACGATAATTAACTTATCCATGCAGATCGCTATCATTTCGTCAAGTGTTCGAACGGGTCGTAAAAGTCACAATGCAGCTTTGCATTTGAAACGCACGTTGGAGGAAACACCAAACACAGTTGACCTATTGGACCTCAGTACATTCAACTTCCCGATCTTCGAGGAACGATTGAAGTTCATGAAACAACCATCAATGGCCGTTCTGGACTTCGCCGAGCGATTCCGAAAAGCTGATGGCGTGATCATCGTTACCCCAGAATACAACGGTAGTTTTCCGGCCAGTTTGAAGAATGTGATCGATCTCCTCACAGAGGATTGGAAGGGCAAACCGGTTTCCATTTGCACTGCTTCCAGTGGCATGTTCGCCGGTACACAGGTGATGGTACAGTTAGTGTTCCCACTATGGAAGATCAAGGCTTGGGTGGTACCCTCCTCGATGCAAGTACCCAAAGTTCAGGAAGCCTTTGGCGATGATGGCTCGGTATTGCAAGATGCCGAAGGCTGGGAGCGCCGTACCAAGCTGTTCCTTGATGATCTGGGATGGGCGATGGAGGCGAGACGAAGGATGGATTCCTGATTCCTTATTCCCGGTGTTTTGGGTAACCCTGTTGATCGGTCGTTGGGAATCAGGAATTAGAACCCGATCCAACCAAAGCCGGGAAGATCACCACCCGAAGTCAGATCAATACCCTAATGCAGATGGCAGGAATAAGGAATTAGGAATGGAGCGAAGCGACTAATCAGGAATGGACCGAAGGGAGGAATTCGGAATCGCAACAGGCACAAGGATCCGCTTCAGCACTTCCAGCGTTCGGTCCACATCTTCTATGGTCGTGAACCGACTGAATGAAAATCGGATATTTCCACCCGGCCGCTCCGGGTAAAGCGCCTTTAGTACATGCGAACCAGCGTTTGAGCCACTGCTGCATGCGCTGCCACCGCTGCAGGCCACACCTTCGATATCGAGATTGTACAGTAGCATTTCACTCCGACCATCTTCAGGAAAGCAGACGCTCAGTACTGTGTACAGTGCATCTTCGGATCGATCCCCATTGAACTCAACCCCTGGAAACTCTTTCATGAGCTTGTTCATCATCCGGGTCTTCAAACGTTGGACATGTCTGTGATGTTCGTCCAGATCACGATATGCGATCTCCATCGCTTTGGCTAGCCCAATAATACCGTGCAGATTCTCCGTACCGGCCCGCATGTTCCGTTCCTGACCGCCACCCAGGATCATTGGTTTCAGCACGGAGGTGTTCCGCATAAAGAGAAACCCAACGCCTTTCGGACCGTGGAACTTATGCGCAGCGCAGGTAATGAAATCAACCGGAAGTGCGCTTAGATCGAACCGGTAATGACACATGGTCTGCACTGTATCGCTATGAAAAAGGGCCCCATACTTACGACAAAGTGATCCAACTTCATAAAGGTCAATGCGCGTACCGATCTCGTTGTTGGCATGCATCAGAGATACCAGGACGCCCTGACCTTCGGTGGCTTTCAGCAATTCTTCAAGATCCCTGATATCAGGTCTGCCGTTCTGCTGTAATTTCACCCAGTGGGCTTTTACTGCGCTATCATCCTTGCACAATTCTTCAGTGGTCAATTCTACAGCATGATGCTCAATGGCGCTGGTAATGATATGCTTAACTCCCAGATCCCTGACCGCACAGTGTAGCACCATGTTGTCGGCTTCGGTACCACCGCTTGTAAAAATGATCTCACCCGGCGTACAGTTCAACAAATGAGCAACCTGTCTGCGTGCTTTCTCAAGTCCGGCACGGGTTTGCCGACCGAACGAATGAATAGCGGAAGGGTTACCATAAAATTCCCGCATGTAAGGGATCATCGCATCGACCACCTCAGGATCAATAGGTGTGGTTGCGGCGTTATCAAGATAGATACGGGACATGGTATATAGAAGGTCGATATGAATTACGGATCAATTGGCGAATTTACCGGACAGTTTCGGGAATGCCGGCTACCTGTGCTACTTCATGCAGGATCCGCTGGGCCAATTGATCAGCTTGTTCCATGGATGGTGCTTCCGCATACACACGGATTATTGGTTCCGTATTGCTTTTGCGAAGATGTACCCAAGTATTATCGAATTCGATCCGAAGGCCATCCACCATGCTATGGGGCTGAGCGCTGTGCCTTACTTGCATCGCATCTACGATCGCTTGGACATCCATGTTCGGCTCCAGTTGGATCTTGTTCTTGCTGATGAAATAATTCGGGTAACTCTTACGCAGATCCGAACAGCTTTTGCCGCTTTTGGCAAGTAACGTCAAAAATATCGCAATGCCGACCAACGCATCGCGGCCATAGTGCAGTTCACTCAGGATCACGCCACCGTTGCCTTCACCACCTATGGGCGCATCTATTTTCTTCATCAACTCAACAACATTCACCTCTCCTACTGCGCTAGCGTGGCGTTTACGTTGGTGCTTCTCTGCAATATCGTTGAGCGCACGTGTGCTACTGAGGTTGCTGACCGTGTCTCCCTTCCGATGCGCGAGCACATGATCCGCGCAGGCCACAAGTGTATACTCCTCACCGAACAACGTACCATCCTCGCATACCATTGCTAAGCGATCCACATCGGGATCCACAGCAAAACCAACATGTGCCTTGTGTTTTACCACCGTTGTACATAGATCCACTAAATTCTCCGGCAATGGTTCTGGGTTATGCGGAAAAATGCCGTTCGGCGTACAGTAGATCTGGATGACCTCAAGAACTCCTAAAGCGCCTAACAACGCAGGAACCGCACTACCACCAACGGAATTTACGGCGTCCAACGCCACGCGAAGTTTAGCTTTCTTTATCGCATCGACATCCACAAGGTCCAACGCCAGGATCATGTCGATATGTTTACGTGTCCATCCTGTTCTGGGGATCACGCTTCCCAACTTTTCCACAGGAACGAATTCGTAATCATTCTCGGCTGCGATCCGCAACACCTCTTCACCGTCCTCAGCGGAAATGAACTCGCCTTTCCCGTTCAACAATTTCAACGCGTTCCATTGTGCGGGATTATGACTTGCTGTAAGGATGATCCCGCCATCGGCCTGCTCTCCTGTAACGGCGATCTCCACTGTTGGGGTCGTGGCCATATCCAGATCCACAACCTCGAAACCGAGTCCAACAAGGGTTCCAGAGACCAGATCACGCATCATCGGTCCGCTGATCCGTGCATCACGTCCAAGCACCATACGCGGGCGCTCTTTACCGCTTTGTTTACGAATAAAGGTTCCGAAAGCAGCGGTATACCGAACTGTATCAAGAGGGGTCAAGCCAGTGCCAGGTGTACCACCGATGGTACCGCGAATGCCTGAGATGGAGCGAATAAGTGTCATTTGGTGATCTTTCAGAGCAATTGAACGGCAAAGGTACTTATACCCTATTGCAAGGACCAACCCTTCGCGTTCTCCACGATCCAGGAAACCATCATTATTGGAAGACCAAGCGCATTGTTACCAGTGGTTGTTGTCACTTCAGCAATTCCAGAATGAGGACCGATCGCACCTCAGATTGTTGATAACACGGATCGTTCCTCAGCATCTCTACTTCGATCCACCTAATTTTGTAGGAACCCGAACACGTACTAAAATACATGGATCGTGATCCATGTAGACAAGTACCACCATCTTTGCACCCTGTATGAACGAAGGCTCCCTACCCCAACCGGACCGAAATAGCGACCAGCTTAGTTGCGTTGAGCGTTACGAAGCAATGTTAAGTCGCAACGATCATTATTTCTTTGATGTGGAAGAGTTCGAGCTGATCATAGAACATTACTTGGAGCTCAGCGACCTTGAAAAGGCAAAGGCCGTGCTTGAGGATGCCCAACGCCAGCATCCCGGTGCTGTGGACCTTATGTTCTGTGAAGCCCATTTATTGATGAGCTTGGGAAAGCTGAATCGTGCATTGGGGGTGTTGGACGTAATTGCCAAAGTGGAGCCTTTCAACGAGGATGTTTATTTGCACAAGGCTGGTATTCATAGCCAACTTCGGAATTACCAGAAAGCGATCGATCACTTTAAGCGGGCGTTGGACCTAGCTGAAGAAGGGCTGGACGATATACACCTTGACCTGGCCTTCGAATACGAGAACATGGAAGCGTTCCCATTGGCTATCGAAAGCTTGAAAAGTGCGTTGGAGATCAATCCAGAGAATGAAGCGGTCCTGTACGAACTGGCTTACTGTTTCGATCTTATCGGAAATCACCAAATGGCTGTTTCGTTCTTTCGTGAGTTCACGAATGAGCATCCTTATTCCTTCGTGGCGTGGTTCAACATGGGCAATTCACTGTCCCAGTTAGGCCGACCTGAGGAAAGCGTTGAAGCATTGGATTATTGCATAGCCATCGAAGATCGATTCACTTCAGCATACTTCAGTAAAGCGCGTAATTTATTGGAACTGGGAAAGCTACAGGCCGCAGTGGAGTGTTACAGCGAAACGATCCAGTTCGATGGTCCGCAGGCCATAACGTATAGCTACATCGCCGAGTGTTATGAAAAGATGGAGAGCTACGAACAAGCGTTGATCCATTATGACCAATCCGTTGCGTTGGACCCGAACTGGGTGGATGGATGGATAGGCCGTGGCGTTGTTAAAGGCGTGCAGGACCGTTATGGTGAAGCGCTGAAGGACCTGGAGATCGCATTGCGGTTGTCCTCCGAACATGGTGATGCAATGTTCTACACCGCCCATACCTTGGCGAGCTTGAAGCGTTATGAAGAGGCCTTGTCGATGTATGCAAAGCTGAATCGCAAGGAACCGGATAGCCTTGAGGGGTGGCTGGAGCACGCTGAACTCCTGTTGGAGTTGAAAGGGCCGGACGCGGCGGCCAAGAAACTTAATGAAGGATCACAAGTGCATCGGTTGAATGCGCGTTTCCGCTATCGCATGGTGAGTTACCTGTTGCGCAGTGGCAGGGAACAACAAGGCATGTTGGAAATGGAAGAGGCATTGATGGCCGACCATGGTGCCCACGTGCAACTTTTTGAACATTATCCTGAGGCTGCATTGATGCCACAGATCATCCACTTGTTGGAACTATATCGCAGATGAATTTCTCATTATCACATATTCCTGCGCGATCGACAAAATCGCGTGAGGACGGTCTTACCATGGTCATGGACAAAGGCATATCCTTACGCCAATCCGAGGACATGATCTCTGTTTGCGGTGACCTTGTTGATGTCGTAAAACTGGGTTTCGGAACAGCGTATGTCACACCGAACCTCAAAGAGAAGATCGCATTCTACCGCAAGAACGACATCAAGGTCTATTTCGGTGGAACATTATTCGAAGCATTCATAGCAAGGGGCCGTTTCAAGGACTATTGCAAATTATTGGACAAGTTCGATGTTGATATGGCTGAGGTCTCCGATGGCAGCATCAACATGACAACCAAGGAGAAGTGCAAATACATCGGCGAATTGGCCAAGGACCGTACGGTTTTCAGCGAGGTGGGATCGAAGGAATCAGGGATCTTGATCAGCCCTGCGAAATGGGTGAACATGATGCGCGCTGAATTGGATGCCGGTAGTTGGAAAGTGATCGCAGAAGCAAGGGAAAGTGGAACCGTAGGCATTTATCGTCCGAGCGGGCATGCGCATACTTCATTGGTGAACAAGATCATGGCAAAGATCCCGAGCAAGGATATTCTGTGGGAAGCGCCATTGAAATCGCAACAGGTGTGGTTCATAAAACAAATAGGCGCCAACGTGAATTTGGGCAATATTGCACCGGAGGAGGTGATCCCGCTGGAAACACTTCGTCTCGGCCTACGCGGTGATACCTTCTTCCAATATGTTCCGGAAGAGGTGGTCAAGAAATTGCAACAAGTGGTTCCCGTAAAGAATTAAGGGTCATCGCTCCCTTTTTGCAAAGAGAGCACTGCTCACAATTCCATTGATTTCCATTAGGAACACGATCTTCGCGCCATGAAAGAGATCACCCCCCAAGAGCTCAAAGCAATGAAGGAAGGAAATGAAACCTTCCAGCTGATCGATGTTCGTGAAGCATATGAGGCTGAAATTTGCAGCATTGGCGGCACGTTGATCCCCATGGGAGAGGTCATCTCACGGTTGGCCGAAGTACGGAAGGACGTTCCGGTTGTCATTCATTGTCGAAGTGGCTCTCGTTCCAGCGCGGTCATTCAAGCGTTGACGGATCGTTACGGCTATACGAACCTGATGAATCTGAAAGGTGGGATCCTTGGGTACGGAAGTCAAGTGGATCAGACGTTGCGGTGCGAGTGACCATGCCTATTCGATGACTTCCACCAGATCTACGGTTACTGAATACCTGCACCATCATTAGCGGAAAGAAAGTTCATGCTCGACATTATACAAGAATTCTGGTACTTCATTACCCATCTGAATGAATCATTACCTGCATTCGTAGCGGATTACGGCTTGTGGATCTACGGGTTGTTGTTCCTGATCATTTTCGTGGAGACCGGGCTTGTGGTAATGCCTTTCCTCCCAGGTGATTCACTCTTGTTCGTAGCAGGATCCTTGGCAGCTGGCGCTAACCCCTCCATGAACTTCGGTTACCTGTTCGTGTTGCTGTTCCTTGCAGCCGTATTGGGTGATAACCTCAATTATTGGATCGGACGGTACTTCGGCAGCAAAGTGGTAAAATGGCGTTTGTTCGGACGTGATCTCGTTCAAGAGAAACACTTGGAAAAGACCCACTCCTATTTCGAGAAATACGGCGTAAAGACCATCATCATTGCTCGTTTCGTACCGATCGTACGTACGGTAACGCCATTCGTTGCTGGAGTTGGCGCCATGGACTACCGCAAGAAATTCCTGCCCTTTGATGTCATTGGTGGTCTACTTTGGATCGGCAGCATGCTAACCGCCGGATATTTGGTCGGGAACAGCGAGATCGTACAACGCAACTTCCATTATGTGGTGTTCGGTATCATCGGGATCAGTGTATTGCCCATGGTGATCGAATTCATTCGACATCGGATAGCAGCATCCGAATAAACGCAATGCGCAATACTTCCGACACTTTTCCGTTGATCGTCACGTGATAAGATACGGACTCATCGGCAGGTCGCTCAAGCATAGCTGGAGCCAGGAATTCTTCACCAAGAAGTTCCATAAGGAAGGACTTTCGGACCACCATTATGATCCGTTCGAACTTGAGGATATTGAAGACCTTGAGTTGCTTCTCAGCGAGACCAAAGACCTGAAAGGGTTGAACGTAACCCTACCTTATAAGCAGACCGTTATGCCTTTGCTGGATGCCATTGATCCCATGGCCGCAGCGGTCGGAGCGGTGAATACCATCACGATCCGAAATGGCAGGACCACTGGCTACAATACCGATGTGGAAGGGTTCCGAAGCACACTGCTGCCTTTGTTGGATGGCGAGAAACCGCGCGCATTAGTGCTTGGCACAGGTGGTGCAAGCAGAGCGGTGGCGTTCGTTCTGCGTGAATGTGGGGTCAAATTCCGATCGGTCAGTCGCAATAGAGAACGTGGGGATCTTACATGGGACCTGCTGGAACCAGCGATCATTAAAGCCTGCACCCTTATCGTGAACACAACGCCACTCGGGATGTATCCGAATGTTTCTGAAATGCCCGTGCTACCCTATTCCGCCGTTGGTCCAAGGCACCTATTGATCGACCTGGTTTACAACCCACCATACACGCAATTCCTTCAAAAAGGACAAGCGAACGGGGCAAGGATAAGCAACGGATCGACGATGCTACGCGCCCAAGCGGAAGCCAGTTGGCGGATCTGGAACAATTGAAGCGGATCAACGGTTCAACGCCCGCACCACCATCACGATCAGGCAGAACAGGAAAACGAAGATCGTGATCCGATTGATGCCGTGCATGAAGCGTACGCTGCCGTTCGGATCGGACTTGCCGAACAAAGTGCGTGGATCCAGATAATGCAGGACGCGTTTGATGAACATTATGACCCAAAGGTATGTCCAGAGCAAGTACTTTTCATTGGACCGACAAGGCAATCGCGTCTTGAAACGAATTTATTCTTCGCGAATTCCGTTTCTGTGACCCATACCGGGTCAACTAGGGACATGGGGCGATTCTTTATTTCTAATTTCTGTGACCCTTCTCAGGGTCGCGAAAAGCTCATGACGGACCCTGGAAGGGTCACAGAAATTAGACAAAGCCCCTGACAAGTGTGGATTTCGACCCAGAATGGGTCGCAGTGCTTTAGTGGTGAATGATTTAAGAGGCGATAGCCCTGATCGCATCGATGAATGAACCAAGCCTTACCCGTACCTTCGCAGATCGCTCCTGCCAGCGCTGGTGGTGTTGAAAATAGAAAAGAATGCCCTTCGAACTCATCTCAGAATTTCAGCCAACAGGCGATCAACCGGAGGCCATAAAGCAATTGGTCGCAGGGCTGAATGAAGGCGTAACGGCACAAACACTCTTAGGCGTAACCGGTTCCGGGAAGACCTTCACCGTTGCGAACGTGATCGCCGAAGTGGATCGCCCAACGTTGATCCTGAGCCATAACAAGACCTTGGCAGCTCAGCTCTATGGGGAATTCAAGCATTTCTTTCCGAATGACAGCGTGGAGTATTTCGTAAGCTATTACGACTATTACCAACCAGAGGCATTCCTACCGACCACTGGCACCTACATTGAAAAGGACCTTAGCATCAATGACGAGATCGAAAAGTTGCGGTTGGCCACCACCAGTAGCCTACTCAGCGGGAAGCGGAACATCATCGTAGTTGCAAGTGTCAGCTGCATCTATGGCATCGGAAATCCTGCTGAATTCCATAAGACGATCATTCATTTGAAAACGGGGCAGAAGGTTACCCGGAACGCCTTGCTCCACCTGTTCGTTTCTGCATTGTACAGTCGCAAGGACGTTGATCCTACCCGAGGCAACTTCCGTGTGCGTGGTGATGTTGTGGAGGTTTTCCTGGCGTATGCCGATGAAGGATTGCGCATCCATTTCTGGGGCGATGAGATCGAACGCATGGAACGCTTCGATACACTGACGAACCGTACGATCGAAACACAGCAGGAAGTAACCGTTTACCCTGCCAACATCTTTGTAACGAGCAAGGAAACCATGACGAATGCGATCCATGCGATCCAAGCGGATATGGTGAAGCAGGTCGATTTCTTCAAAGAGATCGGCAAGCATTTGGAAGCAAAACGCCTCGAAGAACGCACGCTCTATGATCTTGAGATGATGCGCGAACTGGGGTATTGTTCCGGGATCGAGAACTACAGCCGCTATTTCGATCAACGTGAAGTTGGCCAACGACCGTTCTGCTTATTGGACTACTTCCCGGACGATTTCCTCATGGTGATCGACGAGAGCCACGTGACCGTGAGCCAGGTCACTGCAATGTACGGTGGTGATCGATCGCGCAAACTGAATTTGGTGGAATACGGATTCCGGTTACCGAGTGCGATGGACAATCGCCCTCTGAAATTCGAGGAATTCGAAGGGATGATGGGACAGACCCTGTTCGTAAGTGCCACGCCTGCGGATTATGAGTTGGAGCGGAGTGAAGGCGTTATCGTGGAACAGGTGGTACGACCTACGGGGCTATTGGACCCACCGATCGAAGTTCGCCCAAGCAAGGACCAGATCGATGATCTATTGTATGAGATCCGGCAGCGTGCAGAAAAAGAAGAACGCGTGCTGGTGACGACATTGACCAAACGCATGGCCGAAGAATTGAATGAATTCCTTGGCAAGAACGGCGTGCGATCCAAGTATATCCATAGCGATGTTGAGACCTTGGAACGGATCGAGATCTTACGCCAGCTCCGGTTGGGCATGTTCGATGTACTTGTTGGGGTGAACCTATTACGTGAGGGGTTGGACCTTCCGGAAGTAAGTCTGGTAGCTGTTCTGGACGCGGACAAGGAAGGGTTTCTGCGCAGCAATAGATCGCTCACACAAACAGCAGGACGTGCAGCGCGAAATGTGAACGGACGTGTGATCTTTTATGCGGACAAGATCACGAAGAGCATGCAACGCACCATGGACGATACCGACCGTAGGCGTGAAAAACAAATGGCTTACAACGAAGAGAACGGAATAACGCCAACACAGATCAAACGTGACCGTGGCGATGTGATGAGACAGACTGCCGTAATCGACATCCATGATGCAGCGGGTCGCAGAGCGTACGTAGAGCCGGAAGAGTACAGTTTGGCTGCTGACCCTGTGGTTCAGTTCATGACGCAAGAGCAGATCACAAGGAACGTGGATCTATTGGAATTGCAAATGCGGAAAGCCTCCAAGGAACTTGACTTCATAGCAGCAGCACAATTACGGGATGACCTTTTCGCGATGCGGAAACTATTGAGCGAAAAGGAGAAGGCGTCCAAGGAAGATTGAAGGATCGCAGATCGAAAGCGGGTCACATTTGTTACATTTGGATCTTCCGCACACTTCGGATCCATGTCACGTTTGGATCTGCAGCGCTGCTTTGCTCAGTTAATCATCTACCCTCCTAATAACCGACCATAACATATGAAACTAGTTTACGCCCTCGCGATCTCGGCAGGAACCTTGAGCGCATTACCTGGAAATTCGCAGATCTCTTATGGAGGTCATCCATACGGGATCACGCATACGGTGGATCTTGCTGAAGCGCCTCTGAGCGTGATGGCTGATGTGGATGCCGAAGCACTTATGGCGGTGGATGCCGATCGTGCAGCACAAGGCATCAAAGGCCCTTATCGTTTCGGGTTCAACCACGCTACCGACCTTTCGTTGGAGAACAGCGGTGTTTGGCAAACGCTTTCCAATGGTGATCGCGTTTGGCGTTTGGCCATCCAATGCCCTGGTGCATTCAGCATCAACTTCGAATTCCACGATTACGTTATCCCTGAAGGCGCGCAAGTGTTCGTTTACAATGAACTTGGCGATGTACTAGGTGCTTTCGAGGAAGGTAGCAATGCGGGCAATACGATACTAGGAGTAACCCAATTGGCCGGTGAAAAGATCACGATCGAATATGTTGAACCTTTGGCAGTGCGCGGTCTTGGTCGTTTGATGGTGGGACAGGTAACTCATGGCTATCGTGATATCATGCACATGCAAAAAGGCCTTGGCGACAGTGGTTCTTGCAACAACAATGTGATCTGCCCTGTTGGTGATGACTGGCGCGACCAGATCAACAGTGTGGCCATGATAACTGTTGGTGGAAGCGGAATTTGTTCTGGTACGTTGATCAACAACTGCGCTGTTGACGGAACACCTTACTTTCTTACTGCGAACCATTGCTTGGGCGGAGAGACCTCGTGGGTCTTCCGTTTCAACTGGCAGAGCCCTAATTGCGTCGCCAACCAGAATGGCCCAACGAACCAGACCATCTCCGGTTCAACATTAAAGGCTAGCAGCGCCGGAAGTGACGTGGCATTGCTACAGATGAATGGTACGCCACCTGGAGCCTATGGTGTCTACTATTCAGGCTGGAATAATGGCACGACCGCTGCTTCCAACGTTACGTGCATCCACCATCCTAGTGGTGATGTGAAGAAGATATCTTTCGAGAACCAAGCCGTGACCAGCGCAAGTTTTGGAGGTGCTCAATGCTGGCGCGTTGCAGCATGGGATGATGGAACCACCGAACCGGGTTCATCCGGCAGTGGACTATGGGATCAGAATAAGCGGCTCGTAGGCCAATTGTATGGTGGTCAAGCCGATTGCAGTAACAATGTCAATGACTATTTCGGTAGATTGAGTGTTAGTTTCCCGTTGATCAATACATGGTTGGGTAACTGCGGCACTACCTTGGATGGTTATGATCCATCGACCGTTGGCATCAATGACGTTGCTACCGATCTGGAATTGGAGGTATTACCGAACCCTACGACCGGTGTGCTTTCCGTTATGCTGCCAACCACATTCCGGACCGGTGCAACGTTGAAGGTGTTCGATATGGTAGGTAAAGTGGTTCTTACTCGCATTGTTACCAACAACAAAGAGCGCATCAATTTGGACCTAACGGACCGTAACGAAGGCGTTTATATCCTCCAGGTCGAGAACGGAACGACACGTGCAACTGAGCGGATCCTATTGACACACTAAGGCATTTCAAATTCGCTGAACCCGGCCCGAGTCCATTTTCATTGGTTCGGGCCGGTTTTATTTTGACCCGCCCTATCTTCACGATCCGAATCAACTACACGCACTACCATGCTGAGACACACTACCCTCTTATTAAGTTCCATCCTTGCTTCCGGCCTCATGGCACAGATCTCCTATGGTGGCCGCGCACTTGGTCTGCAAGGTGATGTTCTTCCCGAGGCACCACTTGTGCGCATGCATACGGTTGATGTTGACGCATTGCTCGCCGAGGATGCTGCGCGCGAAGCAGCTGGGATCAAAGGGCCTTACCGATATGGGTTCAATCATGCGGTTGACCTGAACACGGAGAACAGCGGTATTTGGCATACCCTGCGTGATGGTGATCGCGTATGGCGTATAAGCATTGAATGCCCCGGTGCGATTACGACCAATTTTCAATTCCACGATTACGTGGTGCCGGAAGGAGCACGCGTTTTCGTCTACAACACAGCAGGCTTGCAGTTGGGAGCTTATACTGCGGACAGCAATCCGGGACACACGTCCATGGGAGTGCAGCAGATCCCTGGTGATCGGATCACGATCGAATACCATGAACCAGTTGCTGTCGCAGGGCAAGGGCGATTGATGATCGGACAAGTGACGCACGGCTATCGCGACCCGTTCAATTTTGCACGTGATCTTGGTGATAGTGGCAGTTGCAACATCAATGTGATCTGCCCGGAAGGACTGGGTTGGGAAGATGAAGTACGCTCCGTTGCATTGATCGATGCAGGTGGTGGATATTGCACAGGTACCATGATCAACAATTGCGCGCAGGATAGCACACCCTACTTCCTTACCGCGAACCATTGCTTGGGCGGCGGCGTGGACAATTGGGTATTCCGATGGAACTGGAACAGCCCGACCTGTGACCCTACCGAAGACGCACCACAGGACCAGACCATTGCAGGCAGTACACTGTTGGTGAACAGCGCTGGAACGGACGTTGCTTTATTGGAATTGAACAGCATTCCACCGGAAGAGTATGCCGTACACTACGCCGGATGGGACCATGGTCAGGACCCTGCAGAGACCATGACGGGGATCCATCATCCACGTGGCGATATCAAGAAGATCTCCCATTCGGATGGTCCTGCGATCACCGGCACTATGAGCGGTGCGGATTGCTGGCAAGTACAACTTTGGGCCGCCGGAACCACCGAGCCAGGCTCCAGTGGCAGTGGCCTTTGGAATCAGGACCATCGCTTGGTCGGGCAGCTTTTTGGTGGCGAAGCAGCGTGTGGGAATAGTGTGAATGACTTCTATGGAAAGCTCGTTACCAGCTGGCCCCTGCTTGAAGAATACTTGGGAGATTGTTCCGATACGCTGGATGGTTGGGACCTTGGCGAAACGGTTTTTATACCCGACACGAATGATGCTGCCGTAACATCCATCGCCAACATCCCAACGCTCTTGTGCGGAACGGATTCCATCATTCCGCAGATCTCTTTAAAGAACAACAGCAACGTGGTGATGACCATGATGGACGTGATCTACGGTCTCGTCGGTGGAATTGAGGACACCTTGAATTGGACCGGTACACTTCAACCGGACCAAACGGTGATCCTCTTCCTACCAACGATCTACGTACCGAATGGCGAACAGATACTGAACGTCTCTGCCAGTATGCCGAACGGAATTCCGGATGCGAACTTGGATAACGACACATGGAGCTTTGCATTCACTGTTGTCTATCCGAGCGAGACCGTTATTCTGGCCCTGACCCCGGACAATTACGGTGCGGACATTACGTGGGAGATCACCAGCTCCATTGGTACGGTGTTGTATGAAGGTGGCCCATACACCAACAACAACTCGGGCGTTACGGACTCACTGATGTTCTGCTTAACGGACACTTGTTACACGTTCACGATCTACGATGAATTCGGTGACGGCATTTGTTGCGACGCGGGCGAAGGACATTATGAGATCTTCGGACTGTACGGCAACGAATACGCAAGCAGCGATGGCCAATACACGTTTCAGAACAGCAACTCCTTTTGTGTGAGTTTGGTAGGCATCAACGAACCAACGGACGCCGGTACACTGAACCTCTACCCGAACCCGACGACCGGAAACCTCACCGTACAACTGGCCGGCATGGAAGGAAGAACGGAACTAACGCTCTTGGACAACACGGGCCGCATTGTGGAGCAACGGATTGTTAACGGAACCAAGCAACTCACTCTTGACCTCAGCACATTGGCAGAAGGCCTGTACGCATTGCAAGCGCAACATGCCGGTGGCCGTGTGGTGCAGCAGGTGATGGTGGTTCGTTAGGGATCGCCGGGACTTGTTTGTGAAAACAAGTGAGGGCTTGTAGGCAGGCTTATGTGATTAGAAGGAATCTCAAAAATAAGCATTGCCTAAGTTATCTATGAACACTGGGCTTTGATCAACTTTTTAATGTTCCAGTTGATCTTCTTCTTTGGCGCAATGTACTTCGCTAAGAAAAGCGATGGACA
>Ga0209170_1000130_pt1 | contig 38563 bp, 28 predicted proteins | sample KloWWTKNB14_bulk_FD_187178 | JGI IMG/M metagenome (GOLD analysis project Ga0209170, IMG submission 187178) | Active sludge microbial communities from Klosterneuburg, Austria, studying microevolution and ecology of nitrifiers - Klosterneuburg... | ecosystem: Engineered > WWTP > Aerobic digester >...
TAAGCGTGCTTGACTGCGAGATCGACGGATCAAGCAGGTACGAAAGTAGGACTTAGTGATCCGGTGGTTCTGTATGGAAGGGCCATCGCTCAACGGATAAAAGGTACTCCGGGGATAACAGGCTGATTCCGCCCAAGAGTTCATATCGACGGCGGAGTTTGGCACCTCGATGTCGGCTCATCACATCCTGGGGCTGTAGCCGGTCCCAAGGGTATGGCTGTTCGCCATTTAAAGTGGTACGCGAGCTGGGTTCAGAACGTCGTGAGACAGTTCGGTCCCTATCTGTCGTGGGCGTTGGAGGTTTGAGAGGGGCTGCTCCTAGTACGAGAGGACCGGAGTGGACGAATCCCTGGTGTTCCGGTTGTCACGCCAGTGGCACTGCCGGGTAGCTACATTCGGAAGCGATAACCGCTGAAAGCATCTAAGCGGGAAGCGCGCCTCAAGATGAGACCTCCCGAGCCACAAGGCTCCTGAAGGAACCATGAAGACTACGTGGTTGATAGGGTGGGTGTGTATCGCAGCAATGCCGAGCTAACCACTACTAATGATCCGTGCGGCTTGACCATATAACTCCAAGTTGCTTCGCAATGCCTCAGCACACTGAAACTCTCGAGCCAAAACGACTTATTACGTCCCAAGACCATACGCGAGACTGGCGCACCCGTGCGCTGTCTCCACCGCTTGCTCAGCGAACATAGCGCTGTGGACCCACCCGATCCCATCCCGAACTCGGAAGTGAAACGCAGCTGCGCCGATGGTAGTGTGGCTCAAGCCATGCAAGAGTAGGTCACCGCTGAGCGCTTTACCCCAAGCCCTGCCCGAGAAATCGGGCGGGGCTTTTTATTGGCTGGAAGCCAGGCAAGCGCGCGATAGGCGGCGCAGGATTCGTGGGCGGTCCGGGCGTTGCTGCTTCGGTGTTGGTCACCGCTGAGCGCTTTACCCCAAGCCCTGCCCGAGAAATCGGGCGGGGCTTTTTGCTGTTCCCGCGTTGATGCTTCCTGCCAGCAAGCGGCAACGTCTGCACCGTCGAAGATTTCCGGCCAGCCAGTCAGAGTCCATGAGACCTGGCGTCAACTGGTAGCATCACGCCATGGCTGAAACTCCTTTGCAGATACTCAATTCGGTATTCGGCTATGCCGCGTTCCGCGGTGATCAACAGGCCATCATCGAGCACGTCACGAGCGGGTCCGATGCACTCGTCTTGATGCCCACCGGTGGCGGCAAATCGCTCTGCTACCAGATACCGGCCTTGATCCGCACGGGTACTGCGATCGTCGTGTCGCCGCTGATTGCCTTGATGCAGGATCAGGTGGAGTCCCTGCATCAGCTGGGTATCGGGGCCGCCTTTCTCAATTCCAGCCTGGATGCGGTTGCCCAGCGCAATGTCGAACAGCGGCTGCGTGCCGGTGCATTCAAGCTGCTCTATGTCGCTCCAGAGCGTTTGTTGACCGGACGCTTTCTCGACCTGCTCGAACAGGTCGAGGTGAGTCTGTTCGCGATCGACGAGGCGCATTGCGTTTCGCAATGGGGGCATGACTTTCGCCCGGAGTACCGGCAACTGACGGTATTGCACGAACGCTATCCGCAAGTGCCGCGCATTGCGCTCACGGCGACGGCAGATGCACCGACGCGACAGGAGATCATCGAACGTCTGGGTCTGCAGGCGGCGCGCAGCTTCGTTGCCAGTTTCGATCGGCCGAACATCCGCTACACCGTCGTCGAGAAGGATAATCCGCGCCGGCAACTCAAGGACTTTCTGGCCCGTCATCGCGATGAATCAGGCATTGTCTATTGCCTTTCGCGGGCCAAGGTCGATGCGACTGCTGCCGCCCTGGCCGACGATGGATTCTGTGCCTTGCCGTATCACGCGGGCATGAGCGCGGATGGTCGCGCGAAAAACCAGCGGCGTTTCCTCAGCGAGGACGCCATCATCATGGTCGCAACGATTGCGTTTGGCATGGGCATCGACAAGCCGGACGTGCGCTTTGTGGCCCACCTCGATCTGCCGAAGAGTCTCGAAGGCTATTACCAGGAAACCGGGCGTGCCGGTCGCGACGGCCTTCCGTCCGAGGCCTGGATGACCTACGGCCTCGCCGACGTCGTCACCTTGTCGCAATTCATCGCGAAATCCGATGCCGCGGAGGAGCGCAAGCGGGTCGAGCGCAGCAAGCTCGATGCATTGATCGGCTACGCCGAAAGCATTGGCTGCCGACGCCCCCTGCTGTTGAGCTACTTCGGCGAGACGCCTGCCGGCCCGTGCGGAAATTGCGACAACTGCCTCGATCCACCACAAACCTGGGATGCGACGGTGGCTGCACAAAAGGCACTTTCCTGCGTTTACCGAACCGGTCAGCGTTTCGGCACCCGGCATCTGATCGATGTCTTGCGGGGCATTGATGGTGAAAAAGTGTCCAAATTCGATCACGATCGACTGAGCACGTTCGGCATCGGTGCCGAGTTTGATGATCGACAATGGAGTGCGATCTTCCGCCAGCTTGTAGCGGGAGGCTTTCTGGCACCGGATGATGAAGGATTTGGAACCCTGCGCCTGGTTGACGCCAGTCGTCGGGTCCTGCGCGGCGAAGTCGAGGTGCGCATGCGCCACGTCGCCGACAAGATCGAGCGCAGGACGAAGAAGAAAACCCTGCGCAGCGAACGCAAGACCCAGGCGCTGGAAATCGCACCTCATGAATCGCGCCTGTGGGAATCCCTGCGCAATACACGCGCCCGATTGGCCAAGGCGCAGGGTGTTCCAGCCTATCGCATTTTTGCCGATGCCACCCTGTTGCAGATGCTGCGCGAGCAACCGCAGTCATTGTCCGAACTGGCCATGATCAGCGGCGTCGGCGAGATGAAGCTGGCTCGATATGGTGAGGAATTCCTTGGTGTCTTGACCGCTTTCTGACGGGCCGGGTCGAAGAAACTTGAAGGTGAATCGCAAGTTCGGAAGCGCGTGCATGCCGCTATACTCCGGCCTCGCCCGAATCCAGGAAGACGCATGCCGTCCGAGTCGGTCATCGTGTATGCCGAGCAGCCAGAGGAATTCCTCGGTCATCCCAAGGGCCTTTACATCTGTTTCTTCACCGAGATGTGGGAGCGCTTTTCATTCTATGGAATGAAGGCCTTGCTGCTGCTGTACCTGATCAAATACCACCTGTTCACGGATGATTTCGGCTACAACCTGATCGGTGCCTATGGCGGCCTGGTTTATGCAATGCCGGTCATTGGCGGGCTGATCGCGGATCGCTGGCTCGGCATGCGCAAGGCGGTCGTGTTCGGCGGCATCCTGCTCGTGCTCGGCCATCTCGGCATGGCCATGGAAGGTAACCAGGCGACGCTTGTCGATGGTGTGGTCACGCGCGATGAAGGTGCCCTGCAGGTGTTCTATTTTTCGCTGGCGCTGATCATCATGGGCGTCGGCTTTCTCAAGCCGAACATCTCGACCATCGTCGGCAAGCTCTATGCGGAAAACGATCCGCGCCGTGATTCGGGTTTCAGCATCTTCTATGCCGGCATCAACATCGGCGCCACCGTGTCGGCCTTGCTCTGCGGCTGGCTCGGCGAAACCTGGGGCTGGGGTTGGGGATTCGGTGCCGCCGGCATCGGCATGATCGCAGGCCTGGCCAATTTCCTGTACGGCCAGAAGCACTTGCTGGGACACGCCGAGCCGCGCGAACCGGGGAAACTGCGCCAGCGCCTGCTCGGGCCGCTGACGCGCGAGCACCTGATCTATCTCGGTGCACTCGCCGGCTTGTTCGTGATCTGGATCCTGATCCAGGCGCATTCGTTGATTCTCGTGCTGATTCCCGGTTTCTTCGAGCCGACACCCGTCGTCCTGTCGATGCATCTGATCTCGATCTGCCTGTTTGGCGGCATCCTCTGGTTCATGTTCAAGCATTGCAGCAAGGTGGAGCGCGAGCAGATGTTCGCCGTGCTCGCCTTCATCGGCTTTTGCCTGGTCTTCTTCACCCTGTACGAACAAACCTACGGCTCGTGGGTGTTGTTTTCGGATCGTGCGATGAATCATCAGGCGCTGGGTATCGAATGGACGGCCAGCCAACTGACCTTTCTCGGCGCCTTCTTCATCCTCGTGCTGGCGCCGATCTTTGCCTGGGCCTGGCCGTGGCTGGAGCAGCGCGGCTGGAACCCGAGCAAACCGGCGAAATCGGCGTATGGATTGATACTCGCCGGCCTCTCGTTCCTCGTGCTGGCATGGAGCGCGCGCAATCCGCAGGCGAACGGCCTGACCAACATCTGGTGGTTCGTGCTCGCCTATTTCGTCCTCGAAGTGGGCGAGATGATGCTGTCGCCGATCGGCCTTTCGGCGGTCACCCAGTTGTCGGTGCCACGTGTCGTCGGCCTGATGATGGGAGGCTGGTTCCTCGGCACCTCGTATTCGGAAATCCTCGCGGCCGAACTCGGCAAGTTGTCCTCGATCGAGATTCCCGAAGGTGCGGTGTTGAATGTCGCCGAAGCCTTGTCGAAGTACGACGCACTGTTTGTCTTCTCGGCAAAGATCGGCATCGGCAGCGGCATCCTGGTGCTGCTGCTGACGCCTTTTTTCAAGCGCCTGATGCATGGGGTTCGTTGAGCCGGCGCGCGACAGCGACTACCACGGCCGGCTGACGCCATCATGCGCTGCGGGCGCGCATGACGGGTCGGCGTGACGGTCGTCCCATACCCGCTCACCAGTCGGCGGCGAGATCCAGCAACAGGCGATGCGTGGGTTCATCGAGTCCGTCGCGCAATTCGCGGAATGCCGAGAGGCGCAGGTTCCAGGTGCGGTCGATGCCGTAGGCGATCCAGGCGAGCTGGCCGTGCATGTTGCTGTGAAACCACCAGTCGTCCGAACTGAAGGCGGCGAGGACGGCCTCCCGCTGGATGCGTTCGATCGCCACGCCGAATTGCACGCCACCAGGTTGCCGGTGATCGCCCGCGCTGAGGCTCAGGCGGGCACCGTCCCTGGCGAAATCGGCCCCGAGATTGCGCACCAGGTCCAGCTGCAGGTCGATCGGCCAATTGCCCACCTCGGTGTGGGCGGCCAGTTGCAGGTCAAGCAGGCGGTAGTCGCTGACAAAGGTGCCGTTGGCCAGCGCGTTGGTGCGCCCAAGTCCCTGATGGGCCAGCGCGCCGAGGTCGGAGAAACCGAGCCACGACAGGGTTGCGCTGGCCCGCGTCGGCGCGCCATCACGCCAGCGCCATGCGACCTGTGCGGCAGCGATGCGCGAGTTGTCGCCGTACAAATGCTGGCCGGCAAAGTAGCCGGTCAGCAGATGCAGGCGATCGATTTCGCCGATTGCAAACGCGTGTGCGTAGGCGATGCCCGCCGGGCGCAGATCCGGGTCCCAGAGCATGGGCGAGAGATCCAGCGGCAGCGGTGCCTTGCCGAACTGCAAGATGGCCATTTCGCTGGCGTGCCAGCGCAGCAGGACCTGATCGATGCCGATCCCGTCACTGCGCTCGTTGTCGTTGTTGCGCCGGTTGTCGCGATTGTCGTCGCTGCCCTGGGCAATGCGTGCGGTCGTGGTGAAATCCCAGCTTGTTCCGAGCAGCCCGCTGAGGCCGAAGCGCAAACGTCCACGCGTGCGATCAAGGTTTTCGCGGTTGTTGGGCAGCCCCGAAACATGATCCTGGTTCAGCCACAGATCGGCGATGAAGCGCGTGTCCGACGCAGCCTCATCCTGATCCTGGGAGAGCAGCAACGCATCATCACCGGGCGGTTGCGCGACACAGGTGCTGGCGATGAAGGCGAACACGATCAGGACGAATCCGGTTGCCTCGTGCGCCAGTTGCCGATGTGCAGTCTTCATGCTGTTGCCCCCGGGGTTTGCAAAGCGTTGCCGATGTCAGGTTCAGCTACGCAGCCGCGAAAGGGCAAGGCCCAGTTCCGCGGCGCTGGCGAAACGCGCATCGGGCGCACAACGAACGCAGCGCAGGATCACCGTTTCCAGCTCCGGCGGGATCCCGGCCCACAAGCTCGAAGGCCGAACGGGCGCATCGCTGACCTGGGCCTGGTAGATCTCCATCGTGTTGCCGCCGGCAAAAGGCTTGCCGCCGCAGAACATTTCGCTCATGAGCACGCCACATGCGTAGATGTCGGAGCGCTCGTCGACCTCGCCTGCGGAAAGTTGTTCGGGCGAGCAATAGTCGGGGGTACCGACAAAGGTCCCGGCTTCGGTATGGCCCGGCGTGCTGCGCCGCAGTGGTCGGGCAATGCCGAAATCCATCAGCTTGGCGTTGCCGTTGGCTTCAAGAATCAGGTTTTCCGGCTTGATGTCGCGATGCAGTACGCCCACCTCGTGCGCGGCGGCAAGGCCGGCGGCGAGCTGGCGCGCAATGCGCAAGGCAGCCGAGTACGGCACGCGTTTCGCCTCGCTGAGCAGATAGCGCAAGGTCAGGCCACGCACGTATTCCATCGAGATGTATGGATGACCGTCGACCTCGCCGAAATCAAAGGTGCGCAGCACATTGGGATGGGTGATGCGGCGTGCGAGCTTGATTTCGCTCTTCAGGCGATCAAGCTGCTCGACATCGACGAGCAGGCCGGGTCGCAGCATCTTCAAGGCAACGACGTCGTCGAGTTCGATGTCGTGCGCCTTGTAGACGATACCCATGCCGCCTTCGCCGAGGGCGGAGATGATCCGGTAGCGGCCGCCGAGGACGCTTCCGACGGCAATTGCGTTGCCGCGTGATGGTGCCGGGGTTGCTGCGGCTTTCGTGGCAATGGTGCGCTTGCTGCGGGAGATGGCGCTGCGCTCTTCAGGCTCGGGCAACGCCGCCGCGACGAGGGCGTAGTATTTCCTGCCGCTGAAAATCCCGTCGAGGACGGTCAGTGCAGAGGCTGGCAACTCCGCCTTGAGCGCTTCACCGGTGCCGCGCGTGAACAGCAACTGCCCGACGGGGGCGTCGCACAGCAGGTAATCGGCATGCGCGACCGGCGTGCCCAGGGTGATGTTGCGATCGGCGCGAACGATATCGCCATCGACCAGTGCCCCGGCAGGCAACGGAATGTTCAGTTGTGCACAATCCCGCAACAGGGTGACCCAGAAGCGTGCGGCTTCATGCAGGCGCTGCTGGCCGCGGAGCAGGATGCGCCAGCGTGCGCCGTCCATTTGCAGCAGTTCCACTCCCTCACTGGCAGCCAATGCGGCAAGCAGCTCCTCGGTCCCGCCGTAGGCGAGGGCGCGCTGGCCGATGTCGGTCTGCGCCGTGACCGGGCCCAGCAGATGGCGGAACTCGATTTCCAGCAAGGCCGCCGAGTCATGCTGCGGCGCTGCCGATGCGGCCTTTTCCGCGGGCAAGCCGGATTCGTTGCCGGGTTCCGGCAGGAATCGGGCCATCTGCCCGACATAACCCTCGATGTCGTTTTTCTCGCGCAGGTCCGAAAGCAGCGAATCGAAGGCGCTGGCAAGGCGTCCGAGCACATCGCTGCTTTCAATGCCGACATGGGTGCGGTAATCACCCGCTGCCGCGGCCTCGGCTGCCTTTGCCATGTGCGCGATCGGGCGCAAGATGCGCCGGGCGAAAAAGATTGCCAGCAGGATTGCGATCAGCATCGAAACCAGACCGGCCAGGACGACCCGATTGAGGATGGCACCATAGCTGCCGGTGATCTGGTCGGTCGGGCTCATGATCGCCACGCTGCCGAGCTTGCCTTCGCCTGTGGCAGCAGCCGGAACGATGCGCGCGCTCCATTCCTGTGCGGAAAAATGCAAGGGCACATGATCGATCGAGCCGCCGGCCTGCATGGTCGGCAGCCATTGCGCCTTGTGCCTGGCGAACGCGGCGCGAAGTTCCGCTGCGGCCGCTGCATCGAGCGAGCTGGCGACCAGCACGGCATCCTGGTCGGTCGGCAACCAGAATGCCAGTTCCGCGCCGCTCACCTTGGCCACGGCCTGCGACAGCGCATCGTTGACTTGCAGAGCGACGAGCAGGAATCCGAGCAGGTCCTGGTCACGCGCCAGCGGCATGATGGCGGCTTGATAAAGACGATCACCCTCCCGCCAGTAGCCACTGAACGGTGTTGCCGCGCTGATCGCCGGCGCTACCATCGGATCCTCGGCCAGCGATGCGGCAAAGGCATCATTTTCATCGGTACGTGCCAACACTTCGCCGGAGGAGTCGAGCAGGATCGCCAGATCCATGCCGAAATCACGCTGCCGCTCAAGCAGCAGGTCGCGCATCGACCGCGTGTCGCGCGTACCGCCGTCGACACTTTCCTCGCCGCCAAGGCCCGGCAGGTTGCCACTTCCCGAGGCATCGGCGATGTACTTGATGAATCCGGAATCGGCGGCGATCAGGCGCACCGCCAATTGCAGCTGGTCGAGGCGTCGTTGCTCGAACTCGCGCTGTACCGCGGCGCTGGTGTCGACGGCCTTGTCGACGGCCTGGCGTGCTATCTCGCGGCCCTGCACCCAGGTCACGACGACGGCGCTGCCGACGGCAAGGGCAATCAGGAAAGCCATGCCGAGAAACAGGCGCACGGCCAAAGGAACGCTGATCTGCCCCGCCTGCCGGTGCCGTTCAATAGGCTGCATTGTCGCTCGTTCCATAGGGCTTGCCGAATTTGTTCATGTGCTGCGGGATGCGCCGCAGGTTCAGGTCGAGGACGACCTCCGCTGCGGCAGTCTCGCCGGGCGTTGCCTTGACATGCCAGGGTTTGGCGCGGTCATGCCAGACCACGAGGTCGCCGCGCTCCTTTGGCAGATTGGCCAGGCTGAACCGGCCTTGTGCATCGGGATGGGTGAAGTAGGGCGTGTCGAGAACGAGGATGTGTCCGATCATCGAGTGATGGACGTTGCAGTAGACGCGCACATAGCCGGCATGGCTGAAGGTCACCGTGTGGCCTTCGCCCTGGGCATAGAGGCCGACATCGAAGGCATTGTTGCGTGATGTCGAGAAGGCGTTGTGCAGGATCGCGTCCTGATTCGGAAAACGCACCACGCTGCCGACCACGATCGGCAGGATATGCGGCACGAACTGCTTGCGTTCGGTGCTCATCGAGTATTCGCTGACCGAAGGCTCCAGTCGGGCTGGCGACGCGGGGCGAAAATAAACCACCGCTTCGGCGGCTTCTTCGGCGCGCAAGGCCTTGCCGTCGACCATCAGGCTGACCTTGCCTTCGAGTCCGGCCGAGTTTGCGCAACATGGCGCCAACAGTAGTGCGAGCAGAAATCCGCGCATATGCCCCCCTGTCCCCGGCACGATGATACGTCAGCCGGCAGGCATCGGTTTGCCTGCGGACCTGGGCTATTTCTTCGCGGGCTTTGGTGCCTTCGGCTTTGCCGCCGGCTTCTTCGCCGGAGCGGCCTTGGCGGATGCTCCGGCTTTGCCTGCTTTCGATGCGCTTGCCGGTTTTTGCGTTTTTGCCTTGGCTGCGGCCTCGCCGGCGCTGCCACGGCCAGGGGCATTGAACGCCTGCAGCACTTCGCTGAATGTCCATGGCAAGGCGTGCGCGCCCTGGCCGCCAAGCGCCTCGGCCGACTGCTGTTGCCATTCGGCGAAGGCTTGCTTCAGGCCTTCGGCAAATTCGGTCTGGCTGCGCACCGCGGTTTCGACCGTGCCCTGCAAGGGCGCGGCGCCGGCACCCAAGGAATTCCAGAACTCAGCGCCGGGAATTTTCGCGAGCGCGTTCCAGTCGTTGGTGGTCAGCATGCGCTCGGTTTCAGCCAGGGTGCGTTGCACCGCCTCGCTGGTTCCCGCGGCGCCGGCCTGCATCCAGCGTTGGCGATTTTCCTGGAGCAAGGTGCCGATGCGCAGGACCAGTTCGAGATTGGCCTTGTACAAGGCCATTGGCGTCTTCGAATTCACGTTCATCGCAGTCTCCTGTCGAGGATTTCAGGAACATTGCGCAAGCATGGCACAGGCGGCCGACGATCTCACCAGCCGCCCGGGAATTCGGGGTGATGGCCCGGATCAGTCTGCAGGCGGGGTTTGCCTGGGATGGATGACGCCGCCCTTCATGACGAACATGACGTGTTGCATGACCTTGATGTCGCTCAGCGGATCGCCCTCGACGCCGATGATGTCGGCAAACTTGCCGACTTCGAGCGAACCGAGATCCCGCGAGCGGCGGAGCAGTTCGGCCGCATGCGTGGTTGCGGTCTGCAGGACATAGGCGTTTGGCATGCCGGCCTCGACCATGTACTGGAATTCTTTCGCATTCTCCCCGTGCGGATAGACCGCGGCATCGGTGCCGAAGGCGATCTTGACGCCGGCCTTGTAGGCGCGCGCCGCGGTCTGCTGGATCAGCGGGCCGACCTGCAGGGCCTTGGCGGCGATCTGTTCCGGGTAGTAACCGGGCACGGTGGCTTTCTCGGCGACGTAGCGACCGGCAATGATGGTCGGCACGTACCAGGTGCCGTGTTCCTTCATCAGTTTCATGTCGGCATCGCTCATGAAGGTGCCGTGCTCGATCGAATCAACGCCGCCGATGACGGCGCGCCGGATGGCTTCCGCGCCATGTGCGTGGGCGGCAACGGAGAAACCATAATCGTGTGCGGCCGCGACCACGGCCTTGATCTCTTCCAGCGTCATCTGTGCGTTGTCGACGCTGCTGCTTTCGTCGAGCACGCCGCCGGAAGGCATGATCTTGATGAGATCGGCACCGTCCTTGTAATGCTGGCGCACCGCCTTCCACGCGTCGTCGGCACCGTTGATGATGCCATCCTTCGCATGCGGATCGCCCTGCAAGTCGGCGCGGTAGCCGTCGGTATCGTCGGCGTGACCGCCGGTCGTGCCGATCGCGCCAGCGGCGGTGAAGATGCGCGGCCCCGGCACGATGCCCTTGTTGATGGCGTTGCGCAGGGCGATCGATGCATTTGCGCCGTCGCCGAGATTGCGTACCGTGGTGAATCCGGCATCGAGCGTGCGGCGTGCGTAGACGGTGGAACGGATTGCGTAGTCGGCGACGTTCCAGCGGAACTGATCGGTGTAGCCGGTTGGACTGGTTTCGCCGGTCAGATGAACGTGGCTGTCGATGAGGCCGGGCAGACAGGTCATGCCGGGAACGTTGAATTCCGCCTGCAGCTTTTCCGGAACGACGTGGCCATCGAGCAACGCGGAGATGCGTTCGTTGTCGATCAGGATCGTTGTTTCGCCGCGCATCGTGCCGCTGTTGGCATCGAAGAGATGCGCGCAATGCACGACCACGGGGCCGGATGCCGCCGTGTCCGCCATCGCGTTCGCGTTCGCGCCGAGCAGGCCAAGCATGCCGGCGGTGAGCAATCGGAGTTTCATCGGTTTCCCCTGTCGAGCGGCAAGCAGTGGCTTGATGGCATCGATACGCCACGATGAGTTATAGCGCGGCCAGCACGCCCGGTAAATCCAGCTTCCGGCACGGCCCGGCGGCTCCTGCATGGCGCGAATGCGCCCGCTGCGCTAGTCTGGCGCACATTTTTTGACACATTGCCGGAGTCCGGCAGCAACCTGAACATGACCGAGAACATCTACGATCCGCAGGTGGTGGAAGCCGCCGCACAGCACTTCTGGACGACGACGCGCGCCTTCGAGGTGGTCGAGGATCCGGGCCGAAGCAAGTATTTCTGCCTGTCGATGCTGCCGTATCCCTCCGGTGCGCTGCACATGGGCCACGTGCGCAACTACACGATCGGCGACGTGATCAGCCGTTACCAGCGCATGCAGGGCAAGAACGTGCTGCAGCCGATGGGCTGGGATGCGTTTGGCCTGCCCGCCGAGAATGCGGCGATTGCGCGCAAGACCGCGCCGGCGAAATGGACCTATGCCAACATCGAGCACATGCGCGGGCAGCTGCAGGCGATGGGTTACGCGATCGACTGGTCGCGAGAGTTCGCCACCTGCAAGCCCGATTACTACGTGCATGAGCAACGCATGTTCACCCGGCTCATGCAGAAGGGCCTGGTCTATCGCAAGAATTCCATCGTCAACTGGGACCCGGTCGACCAGACCGTGCTCGCCAACGAACAAGTCATCGATGGCCGAGGCTGGCGCTCCGGCGCGGTGGTCGAGAAACGCGAGATTCCGCAGTGGTTCCTGAAGATCACCGACTACGCGCAGGAACTGCTCGATGGCCTCGACACGCTGAGCGGCTGGCCGGATTCGGTGAAGACCATGCAGCGCAACTGGATCGGGCGTTCGGAAGGCCTCGAGATCCAGTTCGCGATCGAAGGCGAAGCGACTCCGGTGACGGTGTTCACGACGCGCCCGGACACGCTGATGGGAGTGAGCTTCCTGTCGGTGGCCGCCGAGCATCCGCTGGCGCAAAAGGCCGCCTTGACGCAGCCGGAAGTCGCCGCGTTCATCGAGGAATGCCGCCACGGCGGCACCGCCGAGGCGGATATCGAGACGCAGGAGAAAAAGGGCGTCGAGACGCATTTCAAGGCGATCCATCCGATCACCGGCGAAAGCGTGCCGGTGTGGGTGGCCAATTTCGTGCTGATGAACTACGGCACCGGCGCGGTCATGGCGGTGCCCGGGCATGACCAGCGTGATTGGGAATTTGCCACGAAGTACGATCTGCTGATCCGCATGGTCATCGTCAGCGTCGGCGTGCGCGACGCGGTGCGTGAGCTCGATCGCGATGCTGCCGGCAACAAGGATGCGATGTCGGTCGCGCTGGGCGAGAGCCGCGCGATCGACGTGGTCGAGCCGGCTGGCGAAATCGATGTGCTGGATGATTTCCGGGACGCCATCATCAGCGAAGGCGCATTTACCGACTACGGTTTCCTGGTCAATTCCGGCGAGTTCGACGGCCTTGATTTCCGCCAGGCATTCGATGCGATTGCCGCGCAACTGGAAAAGCTGGGCAAGGGAACGCGGCGGGTCAATTTCCGCCTGCGCGACTGGGGCGTCTCGCGGCAGCGCTATTGGGGTTGCCCGATCCCGGTCATCTACTGCGCGAAATGCGAGGCGGTGCCGGTGCCCGACGACCAACTGCCCGTCGTCCTGCCCGAAGATGTCGAGTTCACCGGCGTCAAGTCGCCGATCAAGGCCGATCCGCAGTGGCGCAAGACCGTTTGCCCGAAGTGTGGCGGCCCCGCCGAGCGCGAGACCGACACCTTCGATACCTTCATGGAATCGAGCTGGTACTACGCGCGCTACACCTCGCCGGGTGCCAGCGACATGGTCGATGCACGCGCCAACTACTGGGCGCCGGTCGACCAGTACATCGGCGGCATCGAGCACGCCATCCTGCATCTGCTGTATTTCCGCTTCTATCACAAGCTGCTGCGCGACGCGGGTTTCGTCGACAGCGACGAACCGGCGATCAACCTGCTCTGCCAGGGCATGGTCATCGCCGAAACTTTCTATCGCGAGGATGCGCAGGGTCGCAAGGAATGGATCAATCCGGCTGAAGTCGAGATGCAACGCGACGACAAGGGCCGCATTGTCGGTGCGGTGCTCAAGTCGGACGGTCAACCGGTGACGGTGGGCGGCACCGAGAAGATGGCCAAGTCGAAGAACAACGGCGTCGATCCGGAACTGATGGTGCGCAGGTATGGTGCCGACACCGTCCGCCTGTTCTCGATGTTCGCCGCGCCACCGGATCAATCGCTGGAATGGAACGAGGCCGGCGTCGAAGGCATGTCGCGCTTCCTCAAGCGCTTGTGGCGCGATCTGCATGCGCATGTGGCGCAGCCGGATCATCCACAGGTCGATGCCAGCCGGCTTGATGCCGCGCAACGAAACCTGCGTCGGCAGGTGCACGAGACGATCAACAAGGTTTCCGATGATTTCGGTCGTCGGCATGCCTTCAACACGGCGATTGCCGCGCTGATGGAACTGCTCAATGCGCTGGCGAAGTTCGATGACATGAGCGACCAGGGCAGGGCGGTGCGCCACGAGGCCTTCGAAACGATCGTCCTGCTGCTCAATCCGATCACCCCGCATGCCTGCCACGCGCTGTGGCAGGCACTTGGCCACAGGGAAACCCTGATCGAGGACCAGCCGTGGCCAAAGGCTGATCCCGCCGCGCTGGTTCGCGACGCAGTGAAATTGGCGGTACAGGTCAACGGCAAGCTGCGCGGCGCGATCGAGATGCCGGTTGCGGCGACGACGGAGGAGTGCGAGCGCGCGGCGCTGGTCGAGCCGTCGGTGCTGCCGTATGTCGAAGGCCAGACGGTCAGGAAAGTAGTCGTCGTGCCTGGCAAGATCGTCAATATCGTTGTCTAGCCCGGGAATCGGAAATGGAGACCGGGCAATCGGGCCGTGACGACAGGAAGTCGGAACGAAGGGCGATGCGGGCAGGAAGGACACGCCACGGGATGCGGTCCGTCCTGGGCGTGCTGATGCAGCGTTCGCCGGGCCAGGTCAGTTATGCTTTGCCTTTGCCCCGGTATCAGGTTCCCATGAAACTCCATCGTCTCGTCGCCGCCGCGATTCTCGGCCTGGCGCTTTCCGCCTGCGGCTTCCACCTGCGCGAAGAGGTGCGCCTGGCGAGCGGCATGCAGCGGGTTGCCATCGAAGGGGTTGATTCGCTCAATCCGCTGGGCCGCGATCTTCGCAAGGCGCTGATCCGTGCTGGCGCCGAGGTTGTCGAAGGTTCCGCCGGGCGCAGCGCGGTGCTGCGCATCGGCAGCAACACGATCCGTACCGATGTCCTTTCCGTGGGTGGCAACGCCCGCGCCAACGAGTACACGATCCGCTACCACGTCGATTTCGATGTGATCAGCGCCAGCGGCGCGTCCTTGCTGGCGATGCAGACCATCGAGCTGACCCGCGATTTCACCTTCGATGCAACGCAGGCCCTCGGCATTGCCGCCGAGCAGGATCTGCTCACCGACGAATTGCAGCGCGAGATGGTCCAGGCAATCCTGCGCAGGATTGAAGCGATCGGGCGTGACGCCACGCACTGAGCGTACCGGTGCCGCCTCCGCCCGCTCTCATCGGCACCAGCCTGCTGGCCTGGCGCAACCTCAGCCATGATCGCGCGCGCTTCATCGTCACCCTGATCGGCGTCGGCTTTGCCGTGTTGCTGATGGGCGTCGAACTCGGCTTGCTGGTCGGTTTCGCGCGCACCACGTCGGGCCTGGTCGATCATTCCCGTGCCGCCCTGTGGATCACCCCGGCCGGCACCACCAATGTCGACATTGCCGGACGCATGGACGAGCGCCGTCGCTTCCAGGCCCTGGCCGTGCCAGGCGTCGCTTCGGTCGGCAAACTGATGCTGCAGTTCGGCTTCTGGAAAAAGCCCGATGGCGGCAATGAAAGCGTCGCCCTGGTCGGTTTCGAGATTGAATCGGAAGCGCTGCAGCCTTGGAACCTGGTCGAGGGCCGCATTGCCGACCTGCAGCAGCAGGATGCGGTCATCATCGATCGGCTGTATGCGGACAAGCTCGGCGTCAAGGCCATTGGCGACACCATAGAGATCAATTCGCAGCGTGCGCGCGTGGTCGGCTTCACCCGCGGCTTGCGCACCTTCACCCAGAGTCCGTATGTCTGGATGACCCATCGCAATGCCTTGGCCTATTCGCGATACCAGCCAGAGCAGACCACCTACCTGCTGGTCGGCCTCGAGCCGGGCGCGGATGTCGAGGTCGTGCGCCATGCCCTGACTGAGCGCCTGGGTCGTGTCGATGTCTGGAAGCGCGCCGATTTTGCCCGCCAGGCGCAGAAATACTGGCTGATCACCACCGGTGCCGGTTCCGCCTTGCTGCTCTCGGCCTTGCTGGGTCTGGTGGTCGGCATCGTCATCGTTGGCCAGACCCTGTACGCGACCACGGTGGATCGCCTGCCAGAGTATGCAACGCTGCGCGCGATGGGTGCGCCGGCGTCGTATCTGAACCGGGTCATCCTCAAGCAGGCGGCGATCAGCGCCGCGTTCGGCTTCAGCCTCGGCACGCTGGCCGCGTATGCGATCGTGGCGATCAGCGCCTACGGCAACGTCGCCGTGATCGTGCCGTGGTGGCTGCTCGTCGTGCTTGCCGCGCTCACCGTGCTGATGTGCGCGTTTGGTGCACTGATCTCGATCCGCCGCCTCGTGCGCATTGATCCAAGCAGCGTGTTTGCATGAACGAGCCGTTGCTGCGCATCGAGGATGTCGGCGTCACCTATGGCAAGGGCGCGACCGCCTTGTCGGCGCTGCGTGACATCTCGCTCGACGTGCGCTCCGGCGAGGTGACCTTGCTGCTCGGTCCGAGTGGCTCGGGCAAGACCACCTTGCTGCAGGTGATGGGCTGCCTGCTGCGGCCGAGCCAGGGGCGAGTCTCCCTGCGCGGACAGGCGCTGCATGCGCTCGATGCCGAAGCGCTGTCGGCCTTGCGCCTTGCCCATGTCGGCTTCGTCTTCCAGCACTACAACCTGTTCCCGACCTTGCGCGCCTGGGAAAACGTCGCCGTCGCGCTCGATCTCAAGCAGTTTCCGCCACGCCAGCAGCAGGCGGCGGCGCTGCAATTGCTCGAGCGCCTCGACATGGGCAATCGCGCCAATCATTTTCCGGCCGAACTGTCGGGTGGCCAGAAACAGCGCGTGGCCATTGCGCGGGCACTGGCGGGCAAGCCCGGCCTGATCCTTGCCGATGAGCCGACCGCCGCGCTCGATGGCAAGAGTGGCCAGGATGTCGTCGCCACCCTGCAGGCGCTGGCGCACCGGGAAAACTGCGCCGTGGTCATCGTCAGCCATGATCCGCGCGTCGAGCCGTATGCCGATCGGGTCCTGCACCTGGAAGACGGTCGCCTCGTCGATGACCGTCGCCGGCACGGCAATCAGGCATGATGGCACTCATGATTCCTGTCCTTGCCGCGTGCCGCCGCCACTCGCCTGTCCTGCGCGCTGCCACGCTCGGCGTGGCCGTGTTCGTGCTTGCCGCTTGCCATGCGGGGAGTGCCGATCCGGCAGCCCCGGATCGCGCCGGCATGGACTCCTCGCGGGTGGTTGCTGGTGGCCTGGTCGAGCCGGTCAGCGAGGAGCGCGTGATCATCCCGCAGATTTCCGGACGCCTGGCCAGGGTGGCCATCGCGGAAGGCGATGTGGTCAGCGCCGGCCAGCTGATCGCCGAAATCGAGAATGCCGACCTGCGCGCGGACATGGCCGCGGCGGCTGCCGAAGTGGACCTGCGCCAGGCCGAACTGGATCGCCTGCGCCACGGCGCGCGTGCCGAGGAAATTGCCGAAGCCACTGCCGGACTTGCCGCTGCTGAATCCGCGGAACGCCTGGCCGAGGCGGCGCAGAGACGCGATCAGCCGCTGTTGCAGCGCAAGTTGATCAGCCAGTCACGCTGGGACCAGAGCCGCGCCGAACTGGAAATGGCCACGGCTGAACGCCAGCGCGCCGCCGCGGCACTGCGCCTGTTTCAGGCTGGGGCACGCATCGAGGATATCCATGCCGGCGAGGCGCGCCTGGCCGCGGCGGTCGCCAGCCGCGAGCGTGCCAGTGCCCAGTTCGGCAAGTCGCAAATCCGCTCGCCAATCGACGGTGTCGTCCTCAAGCGCGACCTGCGTGAAGGTGAAACGGCGGTGGCGCTGTCACCTGTGCCGCTGGCGCGCATTGGCGACACGAGTCAGTTGCGCGTGCGTGCGGACATCGACGAGCTGGATATCGCCCGCGTCCGCGTCGGCCAGACGGTCGACGTGCGCAGCGATGCCTTTGCCGGGCAAAGTTTTCCCGGCTCGGTGATCCATGTCAGCCAGCGCATGGGCCGGCGCAATCTCAGTTCGGGTGATCCGGCCGAGAAACAGGATGCCAAGATCCTCGAAGCGCTGATCCTGCTCGAAGGCCATCCCGACTTGCCGGTGGGCCTGCGCGTGGATGTCTTCATCGAGACCACGCGCGCGCCGGATTGATCGGCGTTCCCGGCCAGCACGACTCCTGCGCGACGTCGCACCCCAGGCAAACCTGCGGATTCGCCGAGGGGTCAACCCGTGTTCGAGTCCCGTACAATCAGCCAATGTCTGCACGAATCACCGATCTTCCTCGATTGCTCGGCGCCTCTCCGCTCAAGCCGGTCTGGCTGATTGCCGGGGCCGAGCATCTGCTGGTCATGGAAGCCGCCGACCGCTTGCGCGCGCGTGCCCGCGAACTGGGCTTTGCCGAGCGCGAGATCCATGATGTCGACCATCGCTTCGACTGGAACGAACTGGCCATGTCGGGCGCGGCGATGTCGCTGTTTTCCACGCTTCGACTGATCGAGTTGCGCATGCCGACCGGCAAGCCCGGCAAGGAGGGTTCCGCCGCGATCAGTGCCTGGTGCGCCGATCCGCCGCCGGATACCTTGCTGCTGATCACCGCGCAGGAATGGAGCAAGGCGCACGAAGGGGCTTGGTACAGCGCCGTCGAGCGCCTTGGCGTGGCCATGCCGGTGTGGCCGCTCAAGCGCGAGGAAATGCCGGCGTGGATTTCCGCGCGCATGCAATCGCGTGGCCTCAGGGCAACGGCGGACGCGATCGAATTGCTGGCCGAACGCATCGAGGGCAACCTGCTCGCGGCGGCACAGGAAATCGACAAGCTCGCCCTGCTGGTTGGCGACAGCCTGCTCGATATCGACTTGCTCGAACGCAGTGTTGCAGACGATGCACGATTCGATGCCTTTCGCCTGACCGATGCGGCGATTGCCGGCGATGCGGCACGTGCCTTGCGCATGGTCGAGGGCTTGCGCGCCGAGGGCGCCGAGGCGATCCCGCTGCTCGGCTGGCTGCTCAACCAGTTGCGCGTGCTTTATCGACTGGCCAACGCCGGCGGCAATCTCGCCCAGGCATTCAAGACCGAGCGCATCTGGGATGCCAGACAGGCCGCTTTCAAGCGCGCGCTCAAAGCCGGCGATGCCGCGCACTGGGAGCGCTGCATCATCCATCTCGGTCGCATCGACCGTATTGCCAAGGGCCGCGGCTCGGGCGATGTCTGGCGCGAGATCGAACGCCTGGTCACGGCAATCGCGATGCCCCGTGGTGGTGCCGGATTGCTTGCCGCCGGCTCCTGAGCGGCACGCACGATACGCCGATGAGCACCGCGACCGACCGACCGCTGGCCTTTCTCGGCGGCACCTTCGATCCGGTGCACCTCGGCCATTTGCGCGTGGCCTGGGAAGCCGCGGAATTTCTCGGTGCCGATGTCCACCTGATGCCCGCCAACGTGCCGCCGCATCGTGCGCAACCCATTGCCAGCGCGGCGCAGCGCGTGGCCATCCTGCGTGCCGCATTGCAGGGCCAGGAGCGCTTGATCCTCGACGAGCGCGAACTGCGCCGCGACGGCCCTTCCTACACGGTCGACACGCTGGTCGCCTTGCGCAAGGAAATCGGTGCGACGCGCCCGGTCGTGCTGCTGGTCGGCGCGGATGCGTTTTCCGGCCTGCCGAGCTGGCATCGCTGGCGCGAGTTGTTCGACCTCGCCCACATCGGCGTGCTCACGCGCGCCGGCCACGAAATCATCGAATCGGCCGAGTTGATCGGACAAATCGGCACGCGCCGGACGGATTCCCCGGCGGAACTGCGACAAAGTGCAAACGGTGCAGTGATCGAGATTCGTGTTTCCGCCCTGGAAATCTCCGCCACGCAGATCCGCCACGAACTCGCCGCAGGCCGCGAGCCGCGTTATCTCGTCCCCGCAGGAGTGCTCGCCGACGAATCGCTGCTGCGGCCGTATCGAACGCCAGCTGGAGACAGCCGCAGCGTGTCTTGATCAGCCACGCTTGGCCTTGAGTTTGGCGACCAGGTCGCCGAGCACGTGTTGCGCTTCGACACTGAACCAGCGCTTGGCGAATTCATCGTCGCTGGCCTTGTCGACGCGGTCGAATTCGGCGTGCAGGTCGGCGCGGGCAATGCGCCGGGTTTCGCTCATGGCTTCAGGTGGGTGCCGGAGCAGGTCCTGCAGCCAGCCAATGGCGCGGCCGACGACCAGCTCGGTTTCCACCAGCTCGTCGACGAGGCCGATGCGATGCGCTTCCTCGGCATCGATCATGGCACCGGCGACCATCAGTCGTTCGGCGCGATGCGCGCCAAGCAGGCGTCGCATGGCGGCCTGGATGATCGCCGGAACCACGAGCCCGACCTGCACCTCGTTGAGACCGATGCGGAAATCGCCACGCGCCATGATGCGATAGTCGCAATACAGCGTGAGCACGGCACCACCGGCAGGACTGTGGCCGGTGATCGCCGCGACAATCGGGATCGGCGAGCGTGCAAGCGCTTCGCAGAGGCCAATGAATACCTTCCAGAACGCGCCCATGGCCGGGCGATCCAGTTGCAACAGGCTCGGCACGTCGAGTCCGGCCGAAAACATGCCGGGGTGGCCGGAAAGCACGATGCCGCGCGCGCCCTTGCCGGGTGCCGACAACACCGCATCGCGCAGCATGCCGACCAGTTCAGGATTCAAGGCATTGACCGGCGGTCGCGCCAGGCGCAGTTCGTGGACGGTATCGTGGGTGATGGTTTCGAGCAGGGTCATGGGATGTTCCGGCGGTGGATGTCGGCTGTCGGCCTTCGACCATCATGGTACGGATCCGGCGAAACAGACAAGGGCAAGCGGGGCGGGATGTCTCCCGCAATGTCCATTCACGGGCTCGTACCTCGGACATCCATGTTCTTGCGTGCGCGGCAAAGCCAAAGCAATTTCCCGCACGCTTCCGGTCCGGATTCAGTCATCCAGCATCCAGTAGAGGAAGCCGGGTTCGGTCGCGATGCGCTGGCGGCTGCGGCAACCGGTGGCAGGCCTGCGGGGTCGGCTGCCGCTATCATGGGCGTTCATTCTGGAGATGCCGATGAAATCCCTGCCCCGTCTGCTCATGATCATTGCCTTGTTCTGCCTGGCGCCATCGGCGCTGTCTGCCGCGCAGCTTGGCGTATCGAACGCGTGGATACCGCAGGCGCCCCCGGGCGCGGCCATGCTTGCCGGTTACCTGACGATCAAGAACACCGGTGATGCGCCGGTCAGCATCCTTGCGGCGCAAAGCGACCGTTTCCGTACTGTCTCCGTGCACCAGACCGTAATCGAGAATGGCGTGGCGCGGATGCGTGAGCTCAACAGCCTCGAAATCGCGCCGGGCCAGGAAGTGAAGTTCGCCCCGGGCGGCATGCACCTGATGTTGATGCAGCCGCGCAAGGACGTGAATCCCGGCGACCGCATCGAGATCACCTTGCTGATTTCGGATGGCACGCGGGTGCCGGCGATTTTCGAGGTGCAGGCTGCCGACCCGGGCGCCAACGACAGGCACGAACACCATCATTGAGCGGTGCCAGCCCGGCTTGATGGTCACGCCCATGCGGCAGTGAATCCGGGCATCCTGGTGGATCGAGAACAGGTGCGGGTGCGTCGGTGCGTTGTGCCGATTGCCTTTTGTTGCAATGCATCGAAGAATGCCTGACTCGCTGCCCGAGCCCGCCAAGATCCTCAAGTCGTGAACCAGCCCAATACCTCCCTCACCGCCGACGCCCCCTGGGTTGTCGTCAAGTTCGGTGGTACCAGCGTCTCCACGCGCCCGCGCTGGGACAATATCGCGAGTATTGCAGCGACGCATCGCGAGGCCGGCAAACGCGTTTTGATCGTGGTCTCGGCGCTGTCGGGCATCACCGATCTGCTGAAGGGCATTGGCGATGGCTGCGCCGACCTGCCACGTTGCATGGAACTGCGCGAGACGATCGTGGCGCGCCATCGCATGCTGTTTGGCGAGTTGGGTCTGCCCAGGCGCAACGCCATCGATGCCTGGATGATGCGGCTGGAGCATCTGCTGGCCGATCCACGCCGTGGCAGCGGCGCTTTCGACTGGCAGGCCGAGGTCCTGGCGATTGGTGAACTTTCCTCGAGCACGCTCGGTTCGATGTATCTGAATGCGCTGGGCTTGACCACGCACTGGCTCGATTCGCGCGAGTACCTGCAGGCCGAAGCCTTGCCGAACCAGAGCCTGTGGGGACGCTGGTTGTCGGCTTCTGTGCGCGTTCGCCATGATCCGGAGATTGCCGCGGAGCTGGCGGCGCGCGGTGACGTCTTCATCGCCCAGGGCTTCATCGCGCGCAGCGGCGATGGCAAGACAGCGGTGCTCGGCCGTGGCGGTTCGGATACCTCGGCCGCGTATTTCGGTGCCGTGCTGAAAGCCGAAGCGGTAGAGATCTGGACCGATGTGCCGGGCATGTTCAGCGCCAATCCGCGGCAAGTTCCGGATGCGCGCCTGTTGGCCAGGCTGGATTACGCCGAGGCCCAGGAAATCGCCACGACGGGTGCGAAAGTGCTGCATCCGCGCTGCATCCATCCAGTGCGTGACGCGCGCGTGCCGATCCGCATCAAGGACACCAACCGGCCGCAACTGCCGGGTACCGAAATCCTCTGGAACACGCAATCGACGACACCCAGCATCAAGGCGATCAGTTCGCGCAAGGGCATTACCCTGGTGTCGATGGAATCGATCAGCATGTGGCAGCAGGTCGGTTTCCTTGCCGATGTGTTCGAGGCCTTCAAGCGCCATGGCTTGTCGGTCGACCTGATCGGCTCGGCGGAAACCAATGTCACCGTCTCGCTCGATCCGTCGGAAAACCTGCTCAACACCGACGTGCTGGCGCGCTTGTGCGTCGATCTCGAAGCATTCTGCCGGGTCAAGGTGATTGCGCCGTGTGCGGCGATCACCCTGGTCGGACGCGGCATGCGCGCGATGCTGCACCGGCTTTCCGCCGTGCTTGCCGAGTTTGGTGCGCTCGATGTGCACCTGATCTCGCAGTCCTCGAACAATCTCAACCTCACGTTCGTGATCGATGAGGCCGTGGTCGATACGTTGATCCCGCGCTTGCATGCCATGTTGATCCGCGCCGAGGTCATGCGTGTCGACGATGCCTCGGTGTTCGGCCCGAGCTGGCGCGAATTGGCCGAGGAGGCGACTTCGATTCGCCAGCCGCCGTGGTGGCAGCGCGAGCGTGCCCGCCTGCTTGAACTTGCGACGACGGCGACGCCGCGCTACGTCTACAGTCTCGACCAGGTGCGCGAGCAGGCGCGAGGCTTGCTTGGACTCGGCATGGTCGATCGCTGGCATTACGCGCTGAAGGCCAACCCGCATCCGCAAATCCTGCGTTGCCTGCATGCCGAAGGCTTTGCTTTCGAATGCGTTTCATGGAACGAAGTGCTGGCGGTACGCGCTGCCCTGCCGGATCTGCCGGCGGAACGCATTTTGTTCACGCCGAATTTCGCGCCGCGCGAGGAATACCGGGCGGCGCTCGCCGCCGGCGCGCGCGTGACCCTCGATGGCCTGCACCCGATGCTCGAGTGGGGAACCGATTTCGCCGACCACGATATTTTCCTGCGCGTCGATCTGGGCATCGGTCGCGGCCATCACGACAAGGTCAGGACCGGCGGTGCGCAATCGAAATTCGGCGTGGCGCTGGATGAGGTCGAAACCTTCCGCAGCCACGCGCGCCGACATGGCGCGCGCATCGTCGGCCTGCACGCGCACCTCGGCTCGGGTATCCTCGATGCGCAGCATTGGCGCAGCGTGCACGTGCAGCTAGCCAGCCTGGCCGAACGCTTCAATCGCATCGAAGTGCTTGATCTGGGTGGCGGGCTGGGCGTGCCATCGCGGCCCGACGATGTGCCGCTGGACCTTGCCGCGCTCGGCGAGGCATTGGCGGAAGTCAAGCAGGCCTATCCGCAATTCCAGTTGTGGATGGAACCGGGTCGATATCTGGTCGCCGAGGCCGGCGTGCTGCTGGCGCGCGTGACGCAGACCAAGCGCAAGGGCGATGTGCACTATGTCGGCGTCAACGCGGGCATGAATTCGCTGATTCGTCCGGCCCTGTACGAAGCCTGGCACGAGATAGTGAACCTGAGTCGCCTCGACGCGCCGGCCGGGGAGTTGGTGCAGATCGTCGGCCCGATCTGCGAAAGCGGTGACGTGCTCGGCAACAACCGGCGCCTGCCGGCATGCCGGGAAGGCGACGTGATCCTGATTGCCGAAGCCGGTGCGTATGGCGCGGTGATGGCGTCGCGCTACAACTTGCGTGAACCGGCTGGCGAGGTGTGCCTGTGAATTCCGTTGACCCACGCGAGGCGCAGGCCTTCCGCTTTGTCCGCCGTGACTATGCGGCTGGCGAGGTGCGCCTGGTCTATGCCTTCGACGATGGCCCCGAGTTGATCGAGTGCATAGGATTTCCGCATGCGCCGGACTTGCCGCGCGAGCGCCAGGCGGCGTTCGATGCGGCACTCGATCTGCTGCACTGGATTGCCGGCGTCAGTTATTACAAGGCCGGCGTGCCCGCGCAGATCCGCATTGAAAGTGCCGAGCTGGATGCCGCGTCGGTGGCGTTTCTCGATGCCTTGTACGTGCATGGACTCGGCGAGTTCGGTTTCCACAACAAGATTGACTTGCGCGCACGCATCCGCTTCCCCGCTCATTCCCGTCATCCCGGCCTTCGCGGGGATGAAGGTGAGACAAGTCGGGAATCCGCGGGTGAGCGAGGTCTTGCACTCGGACTGCCGCGCAGCACCCTGGTGCCGATTGGCGGCGGCAAGGATTCGCTGGTCAGCGTCGAGCTTCTCAAGCATGCGGGTGAAAACGCCACGGCGGTCTGGATCGGCAGTTCCGGCCTGATCGAATCCTGCGCCCGGCGCACCGGCCTGCCGATGCTCAACATCGCCCGCTCGATCTCGCCGCTGCTGTTTGACTACAACCGGGCCGGTGCCTTCAACGGGCACATCCCGGTGACGGCGATCAACTCGGCGATCCTCGTTGTTGCCGCCATCCTCTACGGCCACGACGCGATCGCCTTCTCCAACGAGCGTTCGGCATCGAGCGCCACCCTTGAATACGACGGCGTGCCGATCAACCACCAGTGGAGCAAGGGCTGGGAGTTCGAGCGCAGCTTTGCCGACCTCGTGCGCACGCGCGTTGCCGCAGATCTGCATTACTACTCGCTGCTGCGACCGCTGTCCGAGCTGGCGGTGGCTTCACGATTCGCGCGCAGCAACCGCTATGACGACGTGTTTTCGAGTTGCAACCGCAATTTCCGCATCCTCGGGCCGAAGCCTTCGGATCGCTGGTGCGGGCAGTGTCCCAAGTGCCATTTCGTCTTCCTCGCCCTTGCGCCGTTCATGCCCAAGCCACGCCTGCTCGGCATCTTCGGGCGCAACCTGCTCGATGATCCGGCGCAAGTTGGCGGTTTCGATGCCTTGATCGAATACCGCGATCACAAGCCGTTCGAGTGCGTCGGCGAAGGACGCGAGTCGCGCGCTGCGATGGCCGAATTGGCAAGTCGGGCCGAGTGGCGCGAGGACGCCATCATCGAGCGCTTCGCGCATGAAATCCTGCCCCGGCTCGATGCCGCCGAACTGGCGATCGCCCCCTTGCTGGTGGTCGCCGGCGAACAGCGCATTCCGCCCCGCCTGCTGGCCTTGATCGGGCAGGATTGAGTGATGCGCATTGCCGATCTCGCCAGGCTTCGCGTCGCCATCTGGGGGCTGGGGCGCGAGGGCCATGCGGCGCATGCGACCTTGCGCCGGCGCTTGCCGAAGTTGCCGCTGACCGTATTTTGCAGCGCTGCCGAGGCGCAAACCCTGGCCAGCCATCAAGCGCAGGATCGTCATGTCACCGAGGCACCGACGGCGGCGGATCTTTCAGCATTCGACATCGTCATCAAGTCGCCGGGCATCAGTGCCTATCGGGCGGAGTTGCTTGAAGCGCAGCGCAACGGCACGCGCTTCACCTCGGCGACGGCGCTGTGGTTTGCCGAACATGCGCACTCTCGCGTGATCGCAGTCACCGGCACCAAGGGCAAGAGCACCACCAGTGCGCTGATTGCCCACCTGATGCGCAGTCTTGGCCGGCGCACGGCGCTGGCCGGGAATATCGGCTTGCCGGTGCTGGAGTTGCTCGATCCGCCGCAGGAACCCGACTGGTGGGTGATCGAGCTGTCGAGTTTCCAGACCCGCGAAGCGGATCGTCTGCAGCTTGCGGTGATCACCAATATCGAGGAAGAACACCTGGACTGGCATGGCAGTCGCGAGCGCTATGTCGGGGACAAGCTCGCGCTGGCCTCGGTGGCGGAAACGCTGTTGATCAATGCCACGCAGACGGAGTTGCTGCGCCATACGGCCGGCCATCCGCAGCGCCGGTATTTCGGGACGACCGAGGGTTGGCATGTCGATGGCGGGTACATCATGCGGGGCGCGCAGCATGTCCTTGATCGATCGCAACTGCATTTGCCGGGATTGCACAACGCCTTGAATGCCTGCGCGGCACTCGCCGCACTCGAGGCCGTGGGCGAAGATGCGCTCGCTGCGGTGGCAAGCCTGGCCACGTTCCGCGCCTTGCCACATCGCTTGCAGACGCTTGGCGAACGCGATGGCCTGCGCTGGATCGACGACAGCATCGCGACAACTCCGCAAGCGACCATCGAAGCCCTGCGCAGCGTGCAGGGAAGCGAGGTCAGCCTGATTGTCGGTGGCCATGATCGCGGCCTCGACTGGCGCGTGTTTGCCGAGCATGTGCGCCAGCAGCCGCCGCACTCGATCATCGCCAACGGGGCCAATGGCAAGCGCATCCATGCCTTGCTCGATGCTGCGTATGGCGGACCACATGACTGCGTGGCAAACCTCGCCGAAGCCGTGGCGCTGGCCCGCAAGCAGACGCCGGTCGGCGGAACCATCCTGCTTTCACCCGGCGCACCCAGCTTCGACCAGTTCCGCGATTACGCCGCCCGCGGGCGCGCATTTGCGGAGCTGGCCGGATACGATGCCGGCTTGATCGGACAGATCGAGGGTCTCGGCATCGCCTGAGGTCGCGCCCGCTGGCGCGGCAACTCCTCTCAGCGTTCGATGCGCTCGAGGATAGCCAGGGTTGGCCTGGCCCGGTTCAATGTGTAGAAATGCAGGCCTGGCGCACCGCCGGCGAGCAGCTTGCGGCACAGCTCGGCCACGACATCGCTGCTGAACTCGCGGATCGCCGCGGCATCGTCGCCGAATGCACCGAGGCGCTTGGCCAGCCAGCGCGGAATTTCGGCACCGCACATCTCCGAGAAGCGACGCAACTGGCTGAAGTTGGCGATCGGCATGATGCCTGGCACGATCGGCACTTCGACACCCAGCGCGCGTACCGCGTCGACGAAGCGGAAATAGCCGTCGGCATTGTAGAAATACTGGGTGATCGCGCCGTTCGCACCGGCATCGATCTTGCGCTTGAAGTGGCTCAGGTCGGCGAGGGCATCGCTGGCCTGCGGATGGACTTCCGGATAGCAGGCCACCTCGATATGGAAATGCTCGCCGCTTTCGGCGCGAATGAACTCGACCAGTTCGCTGGCATAGCGCAGATCGCCGATGCTGGCCATGCCCGAGGGCAGGTCGCCGCGCAGGGCAACGATGCGGCGGATGCCGAGTGCCCGGTATTCCGCGATCAGGGCGCGGATCTCCGCGCGCGAGCCGCCCATGCAGGAAAGGTGCGGTGCGGCATCGAGGCCGTGCTGTTCGCGCAGGTTCCTGACCGCCTCGACCGTGTAATTCAGTGTCGAGCCGCCCGCACCAAAAGTGACCGATACATAGTCCGGCGCCACGCTTTTCAATTGGCGGACGGCGTTCTCCAGGCCCTGGCGCTGCTCGTCGGTCTTGGGCGGAAAGAATTCAAGGCTGATCGACATCGTTGCGCAATCCTGGTCGACAAGGCAGTCAGTTTATCGCTTCATCGCGATGGATGTATATGATCACGGCTGATCCGACGTACCGGACGATCACGACCGTGGCATGCAGCGGCGGCACTCGTGCGCTTCATGGCCCGACGCACCAGACAAGACGGGCGCCTCGCGGCGCCCGTCCTGTTTCCAGCAATGTCCAACTCGAAGATCAGTAGCGGTAGTGCTCCGGCTTGTACGGCCCTTCCACCGGCACGCCGAGGTATGCGGCTTGTTCGGCGGTGAGCGTGGTCAGCTTCACGCCGATCTTTTCCAGATGCAGGCGGGCGACTTCCTCGTCGAGCTTCTTCGGCAGGATGTAGACCTTGGCTTCGTAGGTGTCCTTGTTCGCCCACAGGTCGATCTGGGCGAGGGTCTGGTTGGAGAACGAGTTCGACATGACGAAGCTCGGGTGGCCGGTGGCGCAACCGAGATTGACCAGGCGGCCCTCGGCCAGCAGGAACAGCGCATGACCATCGGCGAAGACGTACTTGTCGACCTGCGGCTTGATGTTGACCTTCTTCACGCCGGCCAGCTTGTTCAGCGCATCGACCTGGATCTCGTTGTCGAAGTGGCCGATGTTGCAGACGATGGCCTGATCCTTCATCGCCTTGAGGTGCTCGATGGTCAGCACGTCCTTGTTGCCGGTGGTGGTGACGTAGATGTCGGCGCGACCGAGGGTCGATTCGACGGTGTTGACCTCGAAACCCTCCATCGACGCCTGCAGCGCGTTGATCGGATCGATCTCGGTGACGACGACACGCGCGCCGTACGCACGCAAGCTGTGCGCCGAACCCTTGCCGACATCGCCGTAGCCGCAGACGACCGCGACCTTGCCGGCCAGCATCACGTCCATCGCGCGCTTGAGGCCATCGGCCAGTGACTCGCGGCAGCCATAGAGGTTGTCGAACTTCGACTTGGTCACCGAATCGTTGACGTTGATCGCCGGCACCAGCAGCTTGCCGGCCTCCAGCATCTGGTAGAGGCGATGCACGCCGGTGGTGGTTTCCTCGGAAACACCCTTCCAGTCCTTGACCACCTCGTGCCAGAAGCCCGGGCGCTCCTTGGCGACGCGCTTGAGCAGGTTCTTGATGACCTGCTCCTCGTGCGAGGAAGCGGCCTCGTCGACCCACTTCGAACCGTTCTCCAGCTCGAAGCCCTTGTGGATCAGCAAGGTGACATCGCCACCATCATCGACCACCAGCTGTGGACCCTTGCCGCCCGGGAAAGTCAGCGCATCGAGCGTGCAGTCCCAGTATTCCTCGAGGGTTTCGCCTTTCCACGCGAACACCGGCGTGCCGGTCGCGGCGATCGCGGCAGCGGCGTGGTCCTGGGTCGAGAAGATATTGCACGACGCCCAGCGCACGTCGGCGCCGATGTCCTTCAGCGTCTCGATGAGCACCGCGGTCTGGATCGTCATGTGCAGCGATCCGGTGACGCGCACGCCCTTCAGCGGAAGATTGGCGGCGTGCTTCTTGCGGATCGACATCAGGCCGGGCATCTCGTGCTCGGCAATGTCGATTTCCTTGCGGCCAAAGTCGGCCAGCTTGATATCGGCGATCTTGTAATCGGTGTTCGGTGAGTTCTTGACGACGGCATTCATGCGGTTCGCTCCGTTGCATTGGGGCGGGCGCGGTTGGAAGGAATTCACCTGCCGAGCCTGTGTCCGGTTCCGTTGCGGAACTGACCTGCAGCGCCCCTCGGCAGCAAAAAGGTCGCGCAGTATATCGCTTATTCGCGATGAAGGGATATATGGCCGCACCGCACGCACCGGTGGCAGCCAGCCAGACCCATTGCCTGCGCAGGATGCTCAGTCGGCGCGGACTCGCCAGGCCTCGGCCAGCGAAATCACGCCACTGCGGGCGAGGGCAAGGGCCGCCTGGGTGATCGGCACCATGCCTTCGGTGATTGCCGCCGCATGCAGGGCCTCCGCGTCGGCACCGGGCACGACGAGCCGACGCAGGCGCGGCGACATCACCAGCAGTTCATACACCGCCTGGCGCCGGAACACGCCCAGGCCCTCGCAGTGATGGCAGCCGCGGCCGACGTGGAACACCTCGTCGGCAGCAATGCCGAGTTCCTCGCGCATGTGCGTCGGAACGTCCTCTTCGTGCTTGCAGTATTGGCAGGTCAGGCGCACCAGGCGCTGCGAGATCACCGCGAGCAGCGAAGTGCGCAACAGATAGGGTTCCACGCCGAGGTCAAGCAAGCGGGTCACCGTGGTCGCGGCGGTGTTGGTGTGCAGCGTGCTCAGCATCAGGTGACCGGTGAGGGCGCTTTCAACGGCGATGTCGGCAGTCTCGCGGTCGCGGATCTCGCCAACCATGACCACGTCGGGATCATGGCGCAGGAAATTGCGCATCGCGCTGGCGAAGGTGAAGCCGGCCGCGCGATTGACCTGCATCTGCTGGATGTCGGCGATATGAAACTCGACCGGATCCTCGATGGTGAGGATGTTGATGCGTTGCTTGCGCAGCTCCAGCAGCATCGCGTACAGCGTCGTCGACTTGCCGCAACCGGTCGGCCCGGTGGCGAGGAACATGCCGTGGCTGCGTGCCATGACATCCTCGATGCGCTGCCGATCGGCGGCGCTGAGGCCGAGCTGGTCCAGATTCCACAGGCTTTGCGAGGTATCCAGCAGGCGGATGACGATGCTTTCGCCATGCACGGAAGGCAGCAGCGAGATGCGCAGGTCGACGCTCTGATCGCCATTGATGCGGAATGTCGTGCGCCCATCCTGCGGCTTGCGGTGTTCGGCGAGGTTCATGCCGGCAAGCACCTTGATGCGGCTGACCACGGCCGGGTTCAATGCACGCGCCAGGCGGCGCACCGGTACGAGTTCGTCATCGATTCGATAGAGCACGTCGGTGGCGTCCTCGCCCGGACGCAAGTGGATATCCGACGCACGTCGCGCCACCGCTTCGGCAATAAGGGTGTGCACCATGCTGACCACCGGCATTTCCAGGGCGAGGCGCTGTGCTTCCTGCTCGCTGGGGGACTGCTCGTCGGTGATGCTGGTGTCGAGGCCGAGCTGGCGCGCCATTGCCCGATCCTCGGCCTGATCGTAGTGGCGACCGATCGCCATGCGGATCTGCAGCGGCGAGGCAACCATGGGCAATACCCGCTCCCGGCTGAGGAAGTCGAGCAGGCGCTGCGCATCCGGACCACCCGGTTCTTCCATGGCCACGGCGACCATGCCCTTGCGCACGCGCAGCGGCACCGCGCGCAGACGACGAGCCAGATTTGGCGGGATCAGCCCGAGCGCGTCGGCATCCGCCGAAATCCGATCGAGTCGCACGAGCGGCAAGCCCAGGCTGCGCGCGGTCGCATAGGCCGGCTCGCCCGCATCCTCGCCGAGGGCACGCCAGGCGTCCAGGCTGATCGCCGGATAACCTTGCTCGACAAACACGTTCGGATAACTGCCGAGATAGGACTCCAGGGCAGCGGCATCAGCCAGCAGGGGCGGATCAAGGGTGAGAATGTCGCGACTCATGAAGGTCTCTTGGCATGTGGTTGCAGAGATTGCGTGGCCGCCGTTCCGCCATGGCTTGACCGGCATCCTTGTCGCCACCGCATTCGGCCAAGGCAGATTTCGCCGTATTCGGGTCAAACAGCCACGCCGGTTCGAGCACTTTGCCGATCAAAGCAAGAACGAGGCCAAACTCGGTATGCGAATGCGTCACTTCGCCCGGATGCGACACCGATCAAAAGCATCCTTGTACGTGCAGGCACTGACTGCGACGGTTTGCCTCACCCTGCCCGTCGCAGCGTAGGTGTGCGCGGGACGCCTGAAGGCGACGAATCTTGCCGGTTGCGGGCTTGGATCAGGCCTTCCGCGTAGTGCCCGGACCAGGGTCAACAGCCCTGAGCGGACTGCTCGCATCATGGGCCTTGCGCAGCAGTTCGCTGCTTTCGCGCAGCAGGGCCGGGGCGAGCTCGCCGAAGTAGTCGCGGGCCTGGTTGAAATCCTCGATCAATTCGGCGCGCTGATGGTTGCGCACGCGCTTGAGGAGACCATCAAGGACGCTGCGATATTGATCGAGCAGGGCGGGCAGGCCGTCCGCGGCCATGATGATGTCGGCATAGAGTTCCGGCGATTGCGCAAACAGGCGCCCGACCATGGCCAGTTCGAGGCGATAGATCGGTGAACTCAGGCGCATCAGTTCATCGAGATCGGCGTTCTCGCGCTGCAGGAAGATCCCGTAGACCATGCTGGTGAAGTGGCGCATGGCCTGGATCATCTCCATGGCCCGATCATGGCGGTCGGGCAATTCCTCGCGCACGACTGCGCCCCAGATGCCGAACTGGTCGATCAGCCACTGGCAGCGCTGCGCGTCGCGGCCTGCGCAAACCACGACCACCTGCTTGGCAAGACTCTTGATGTCGGGGCCGAACATCGGGTGCAGGCCCAGCACAGGGCCGCCGTGCACATCCAGCATGGCTTTCAGCGGGGCCTGCTTGATGCTGGTGATGTCGGCGAGGATGCAGTCATCCGGCAGCTGCGGCAGCTTCGCGATCACCGCCAAGGTGTGTTCGATCGGCACGGCAACGAGGACCAGGCCGGCGTCGGCAAGCAGGGTCGGAGCCTGCCCCCAGTCGTCTTTCTCGAGGATGCGCACGGTGTAACCGGAACGCCTGAAGAACGAAGCCAGGCAGCGACCAAGGGCACCGCCGCCGCCGACCACGACCACGGCACGGCTGCAGTCACCCGCCGCCGGGAAGTCGGTTCCCTGCGCGCTGTAACTCTCGCGCATGACCCGGCGCAGGATGTCCTCGATCAAATCCGCATCGACACCAGCGGCCGTTGCTTTTTCACGACGGCCGGCAAGCAACTGCGCTTCGCGCTCTGGGACATACAGGGGCAGACCGTGCCGGGATTTCAAGGCACCCACTTCGGCGGTGAGGCGGATCCGCCGCGCCAGCACGGCCACCAGCTCGTCATCGGCCTGATCGATTCCGGCGCGCAGTTCGGCGAGAGGGGAGGTCACGGTTGACTGGCCTGCAAGCAACGGATCGGACAGGCATTGTGCGAGGCACATGCTCGCCAGGCAATCGACTTCGCCGGCTGCGGCGAAGTACCGCAATGCCCGTCACCATGCAGTGACGGGCATTGTCAGAACGCTTATTTCAGCTTGGCATCGCTGCGCAGGACATCGGCCTTGTCGGTTTTTTCCCACGAGAACGTGGTGAACGACGAGCCATCTGCGAGCTTGACCAGTTCCGGCGTGCGACCAAAGTGGCCGTAGCTGGCGGTGCGCTGGTACATCGGATGCACCAGATCGAGCATCTTGATGATGCCGTACGGACGCAGGTCGAAATGCCGGCGGATCAATTTCTCGATTTTCTCGTCGCTGATCTTGCCGGTGCCAAAGGTGGTCACCGAGATGGAAGTCGGCTCGGCCACGCCGATCGCGTAACTGACCTGGACTTCGCAACGGTCGGCAATGCCGGCAGCCACGATGTTCTTGGCCACATAGCGAGCGGCGTAGGCAGCCGAACGATCGACCTTGGACGGATCCTTGCCCGAGAACGCGCCACCGCCATGGCGAGCCCAGCCGCCATACGTGTCGACGATGATCTTGCGCCCGGTCAGACCGCAATCGCCGACCGGGCCGCCGATGACGAACTTGCCGGTCGGGTTGATGTGGTATTGCGTGCCCTTGTGCAGCCACTTGGCCGGCAGCACGGGCTTGAGGATGTGCTCGCGCACGGCTTCGATCAGATCCTTCTGCTTGACCGAAGGATCGTGCTGGGTGGAAAGCACCACGGCATCGATGGCGACCGCCTTGTCGTTTTCGTAACGCAGGGTGACCTGCGATTTGGCATCCGGACGCAGCCACGGCAGCGGTGAGTTCTTCTTCTTGCGCACCTTGGCCTGCTGCTCGACGAGGCGATGCGAGTAGTAGATCGCCGCCGGCATGAAATCCTTGGTTTCGTTGGTCGCATAGCCGAACATCAGGCCCTGATCGCCGGCACCTTGCTCTTCCGGCTTCTTGCGATCGACGCCCTGATTGATGTCGGGCGACTGCTTGCCGATCAGATTGAGCACACCGCACGTCTCGCCATCGAAGCCGACCTGCGAGCTGTCGTAGCCGATGTCGAGAATGACCTTGCGCGTCAGCGTTTCCAGGTCGATCCAGGCACTCGTGGTCACCTCGCCGGCGACGATCGCGACGCCGGTCTTGACCATGGTTTCGCAGGCGACGCGGGCGCGCTTGTCCTGCATCAGGATGGCGTCAAGCACGGCATCGGAAATCTGGTCGGCGACCTTGTCGGGATGGCCTTCGGAAACCGATTCGGAGGTGAACAGGGTGCTGCTCATTGCGTCATATATCCTTCAATGCGGATGGATGGATGAATGGGGCGCGAATCATACACGCCTGCGCGGGGTTTTGCAGGGTAGCAAAGCTGGCCCGGGCGAGTATTGCGCACAACAACATGAGGGCCGATCGACCGTGGTTCCGCCTCGGGAATGAGCGGATCCCGGCCATCCGGTGGCAGAATCCACGCACTGCGGAGCAATCCCGATTCCCGGCAGCGCTTGAACTCCACCGTCGCGCACCGGGGTGTGCCGACTGATCAACGAGGATTCCATGAGCAAACCATCCATCATCCTGCTTGCTTCAATCACCATCGCACTGGGCGGAGTCTGCGGCTCGGCACTCTCCGCGCAGCCCGTCGGACGCGCATTGCAGAACAAGCCGGCATTCAATGCCACTGCGGCACTGGAAACGGCCGAAGGCCGGTTCGCCGCCGACGGTCGCGCGACCGCCCTGTACCAGCCTGATTTTCGCGCCAGCGTGCGCGGCAGCGCCGAATCGATGGCGCGTGAATTCATGGCGGAACGCGCCGCCCAGCTAGGCATTGCCAACAGTCCGGCGACGCTGGCAACTGCCTATCAACGCAACGACGGCGGGTTTTCGGTGGTGCGCTTCCGGCAAATGCTGGGTGGCGTGCCGGTCTATGGCAGCGACATCGCCGTTTCGGTCAAAGCCGATGGCGAGGTGATCTTCGTCAGCAGCGAGGCAAGGCCATCGATCGAGGCCATCCCGCTGCAGCCGGCGCGCGATGCCGACGATGTGCGCAAGCAGGTCGTGCAGGTATTCGGCACGCCGTCCGCAGCTGATGTGCTGGCGCCCAGGTTGATGGTCTATGCCGACACGCAGCCGACCCGACTGGCTTGGGTATACGTGATCCGCGATGCGCAAAAGGCCGGCGAGTGGGAGATCGTCGCCGATGCCGGCAGCGGCGAGATTCTCGACTACCGCAACACCGAGTATTACGTCGATGGAACCGCCACGGTGTTCGATCCTGATCCGCTGACCACCGCCACGGCAACCTATGGAACTGGCGGACTGACCGACGCCAACGACGCCGATTCGGCCGGACTGACCGCGCAGCTGATCAGCGTGACCTTGCGCGACATTACCCAGAGCGCAGGCGTTTACAAGCTCGAAGGCCCATGGGCACGCTGTCAGGACTGGGCCGCGCCGAGCGGCGGCGTGAATGACTGCCCGACGCCGACCACGCCGGATTTCAGCGTGACTCGTGCCGACCAGAAGTTCGAGGGCCCGAACGTCTATTTCCTGATCGACAAGCAGATGCGTTACCTGAACCAGACACTTGGAGTCACGGTGGTGCCGAACTCGGTGGCCGGCGGCGTGCGCTTCGATCCGCACGGGTTCAATGGCGATGACAATTCATCGTTCTCGTCGGGCAGCGACCAGTTGCAGTTTGGCGAAGGCGGTGTCGACGATGCCGAAGATGCCGACGTAATCCTGCATGAGCTTGGCCACGGCCTGCATGACTGGATCACCAATGGCGGCCTGTCGCAAGTCGAAGGACTCTCCGAAGGCGTCGGTGACTATTTCGCCAGTTCCTACAACCGCTCGACAGGACACTGGACGCCGGCAGATCCGCAATGGTTCTGGATGTTCCACTGGGATGGCCACAACCAATATTGGGGTGGTCGCGTGACCAACTGGAACATCGGCCACACCTACCCGGGCAACATCGGATCTTCGATCCACACCCAGGGTCAATACTGGGCCTCGTGCAACCTGATCGCCTGGGTTGCAGTCGGTCGCGACGCGATGGACAAGGCCATGTTGTTGGGTCTGGCCATGACCAGCGGCAGCTCATCACAAAAGGCTGCCGCGCAGGCAATCATCAACGCCGCCGCCGCATCGGGCTACACCGCCTCCCAGATCAATGGGCTGGCGTCGGCCTATAACACGAGTTGCGGCTACAACGTGACCGTGCCGGCCTTGCCTGACTTGATCTTCAAGCACGGTTTCGAAAATCCCTGATCCGCACGCCAGGGTCGACGCAGCCTCCGCTGCGTCGCCCCGATCCGCGCGGTGAACCGGTCGCAAAGATTCCGCAACATGCGTTTCGCCGCGCCTTGTGCAAGGCCGCAAATCCCGATAGTTCGGTAACCTACGAATACACTCCATTTGGTCAGAGCACGAGGATTTCCCAGGAACTGGCCGATCCAATCGTGGCCTATACCACCATGCTTTTCGACTACGACGGGCTGGGTCGAGCGAAGAAGGTCTACGGGTCGGGGGCGAATAGTCCTGGAACAATCCATGAATACAGCCGTGGCCGGGTCAGCGGCGTGAAGTGGTGGGATGGTTCGACGGAGAAATACCTCGCCACTGATATCTCCCCCGGCCGGTGGATTGATTTTCATCCTGGAGGTCAATAATGAATAGAGCTTTGACAGTTGCTTGTCTTTTGGCTTGCTATCCATGCGTACTCAGTGCCCAGGCATTGCTGCCGAATCTTCCGGAATCGGAGACAGCGCCGATAATTTTCGTGCCGGACGCGACTGCCATATCAATGGGAGCTGTTCTGCAAGACAGACAAGTGAAGGAACTCACTGACCATGCCGAGAACGGGGATTGCGATGCAGCATTTCGCCTATCCAGACACTATCAGGCCAAGAATGCCTCTTTAATGGAAAGGTACTGGTTGCTTCGCGCGGCCTTGGGTGGGCATTCGATCGCGCAGCACTGGCTATGGTTCGCGCTTAGAAACAATAAGCATTGTGCTGACATGGGAGAAGCGCTAGCGTGGCTAGAGTCATCGGCGAAACTTGGGAACATGGCTGCGAAAGATGAACTTAATGAATATAAACGTAAAGTAAATGCATGTATTCCGGAGTCACATTAGTTCGATCGTTTGTAAGCGTCCGTGTTCAACGTCGGGTAGCCAGTGGGACAGCGCATGTACAAGCGGGTCAACACGGGTGGCAATGTTGTCCAAAGCCTGTACGCCTATGATCCATCGGGTACCACGCTGGTCGACTATGACACGGTGCATGGTGTGAGCCAGTTTGCATGGCTCGGTGGCGAACCCATTGCGGTCATGAAGCAAAACGTGCCTTATTTCATCCACGGCGATCATCTGGGAAGGCCCGAGGTTGTAACCAATGCGACAAAGGCGGTGGTTTGGCGCGCATCCAATCAGGCGTTCGACAGCACGGTGACCTTGGATGGGTTCGGTGGCCTGAACCTCGGTTTCCCGGGGCAGGTTCGCGATACCGAAACGGGAACCTGGTACAACGGATTCCGGGATTACGATCCGGTCACCGGGCGCTATCTACAATCCGATCCGATCGGGTTGGCGGGTGGGTTGAATACGTATGGGTATGTGGGTGGGAATCCGGTGGGCCGCATTGATCCGATGGGCTTGGAGGGGATTGGTGCGTGGACATATCCAGCTGGTCCAATGCGCGAATCGTTTTACGCGCACCAGCGAGGAGATGTTACGTACAATTTTTCAATGGGTGCTGGTGGTTTTGGTCAAGTGTTCGTGATGGTAGGGTCGGCTGACTCTGGCATCGCTGTTGATACCAAAGGAAATATATGCATTTATGGCACGGTATGTAATGGCGGTGGCCTTGGAATTCCTCTGCAAGGAGAGCTGGGGCTTGTCGGCAGCGTGGGAACTGGGGAAATTTGTCCGGGAGAAGAATCGAGCGTAGGCGCGTACTGGATCGGGGGCGCGGGAATAGCGGGACAGGGACAGGTGATGCAAAGTACCGGTGGTACGTCGGTAGCCAGAGGCTTTTTTGGCGTAGGAGGAAGTCCGGAAGGTCCGATGGGAGGCGCAGGAGTACTGGGCTGCTATACCACTCGAATCTGCATGTGAGATAAATATGAAAGCCAGTTATTTATTCAAGTGGCTCATTGCGTGCCTGCTGCTTGCAGTATGCAGCACCGCTGCAGTATTTGCCGGGATCAGTGCTGCGAAGCCTATTGTCTTCCTCTCAGTGATTTCCGGGGCGTTATCATTGTTTATGGGGCTTGTGCTCCTTGCAACCGGGCATTTGATCAACGACCTCAAAAGTAGGAGCTAGCCAAAATACGTGCATCGAGATGAGAGGTCTTTACCTGAGCTATCTGGCGGATGATCGGCGCAACTGGATGAAGCGCGCCGACAATGTCACCACCAGCTACCTCTACGATGCCCTGAACCGTCTCACCAGCGCCACCGCCAGCCAGAAGTTGTCTTCGTTTGAATACGATTGCTCAACCGGTAACAGCATCGGCCGACTTTGCAGGGCGAGCAATCCTGACAGCAATATGGAATATACCTACACACCCTCCGGGGAGACCACGCGCATATCCTTGGTATTGTCCGAGCCGATACCGGCGAGTTCCATCATGTTTTTGACTACGACGGCATGGGCCGCGTGAACAACGTGTACGGATCGTTCCCCAACAGCCCAAGTGCGAACGGTCGCTTGTGCAGGGCCGCAGATCCCGATAGTTCGGTAACCTACGAATACACTCCATTTGGTCAGACCACGAGGATTTCCCAGGAACTGGCCAATCCAATCGTGGCCTATACCACCATGCTTTTCGACTACGACGGGCTGGGTCGAGTGAAGAAGGTCTACGGATCGGGGGCGAATAGCCCAGGAACAATCTATGAATACAGCCGTGGCCGGGTCCGCGGCGTGAAGTGGTGGGATAACAGTGCACGGGGTCAGGTCTTGTTTTGCGCATGCA
>Ga0209170_1000135_pt1 | contig 37677 bp, 34 predicted proteins | sample KloWWTKNB14_bulk_FD_187178 | JGI IMG/M metagenome (GOLD analysis project Ga0209170, IMG submission 187178) | Active sludge microbial communities from Klosterneuburg, Austria, studying microevolution and ecology of nitrifiers - Klosterneuburg... | ecosystem: Engineered > WWTP > Aerobic digester >...
ATGATTGGCGTCCGCTTGTTTGGTTGGGGACGAACGATAAATTTTATTTCAATAGAACCAGCAGAGATTTAAAACGTATTGATATTTGTCAGGTAGATATTAATACCAACACAGTGAAAGTATTGGTGGAGGAAAGAATGAATACGTATGTAGAAACAAGAAAACTAGGTCTGGTTAATGATGGTCAGGAATTAATACAATGGAGTGAAAGAGATGGTTGGGCACATTTTTATTTATATGATGGGAATGGGAAATTGAAAAACCAGATTACTTCCGGATCTTACCATTGTGAAGATATTGTTGGTATTGATGAAAAGAGAAGAGTTTTATATTTTTCTGCCAACGGCAGAGAAGCAAATGAAGATCCGTACTACCTGCATTTATACAGGGTAAATTTTGATGGAAGCGGAATGAAATTATTAAACCCCGGCGAGTTTGAAAACTCCATGCGGATGAATGACAACAGTTTATTTTTTGTCAATAATTCTTCAAGAGTAAATACAGTTCCAGCTTCTGTTCTCTATAATAGTGATGGTAGAAAAATTATGGATCTTGAAAAAGCTGACCTTTCTTCTTTGTTTGCTGCTGGCTATAAATTTCCCGAGATTATAAAAGTAAAAGCAGACGACGGTATTACTGATTTATATGGCGTTGTGTACAGGCCTTTCAATTTTGATAGCACAAAAAGCTACCCAATTGTTGCTTATGTATATCCTGGTCCGCAAACAGAGGCAGTAAACAAATCTTTTAGTCTGCCCAATGCAAGAACAGATCGGTTGGCTCAGATTGGAATTATCGTAATGACAGTTGGAAACCGTGGTGGACATCCTAACAGGTCAAAATGGTATCATAATTATGGCTATGGCAACTTAAGAGATTATGGGTTGTCCGATAAAAAAACAGCGATTGAACAATTGTCTGACCGCTATTCTTATATTGATATTAACCGTGTAGGTATTCATGGACATTCAGGTGGTGGGTTTATGAGTACAGCAGCTATGTTGGTATATCCAGATTTTTTTAAAGTAGCAGTTTCTTCTTCTGGAAATCATGATAATAGTGTGTACAACAGATGGTGGAGTGAAAAACATCATGGTGTAAAGGAATTAGTGAATGAGAAAGGCGACACTTCTTTTTTATATACTATTGAGAAGAATCCTGAACTGGCAAAAAATTTGAAAGGGCATTTATTATTAACTACTGGCGATATTGATAACAATGTGCATCCGGCAAATACCATCCGGATGGCCAATGCACTAATTAAAGCGAACAAGCGGTTTGATTTTTTCAATTTTCCTGGGCAGCGACATGCTTATGGAGACATGACGGAATATTTTTTCTGGCTGCTGGCCGATTATTATAGCAAATGGTTACTGGGAGATTTTTCTCAGCCGGTGGATTTGCAGGAAATGAATAGGGATGTTGAGCAAAAGGGAGAGAAGAAGCGGTAATACTTTTATTTCTTAAATATTGGGGTCATAATTTTTATCTTGCTACTTGGCTTTCCTTTTTCATCCAGATAGCAAATAATGTCCCAGCAAGAGTGAACGGAAGAATAATCAAATAGTTAATAAGTTCATTGTTAGCAAATTTGAATTCAGAAATATATGCCTGCAAAAAAATTAAAACAATTGCCGTAATGCTTCCATGAATCAGGTCTTTTTTTGTTGAAACTTTTCCAGTAACGAATCCACCCAATGCGCAACAAATAAAAGTTGTTATAATTATACTAATGCTAATAGGGGTTGAAGCTTTTTCAAGATTACTTTCTTCGCCATGCCCATTTACTGTGTTTGCAATAAATAGTAAAAAAATAAGCCCTGCCAGTAAAAACAGAATTACAGAAGTAAGCACACCTGCTATTACTGAGAAAATATTCCTGCCAGTTTGAGTATTGGAGTCTTGCATAAACCAAATATCTACCTTTTCCTGCAATCATTTACCTTTGCACTGGTGAATCTAAAATCTAAAATTTAAAATTTCAATTGCATGGCCGCCCGTACAGATAATTTTACAAGTCCCGATTATTTTAACGTTGATGAACTATTGACCGACGAACACAAACTCATCCGTGAGTCTGTTCGTAGTTATGTAAAAAAAGAAATTTCTCCTATTATAGAAGACTATGCACAGAAAGCAGAATTTCCGCAGCAGATTGTAAAGCAATTGGGCGACCTTGGATGTTTTGGCCCTACTGTTCCAACAGAATATGGCGGTGGCGGTCTTGATTATATTTCTTACGGACTGATGATGCAGGAACTAGAAAGAGGAGATAGTGGGGTTCGTTCTACTGCATCGGTACAAGGTTCCTTAGTTATGTTCCCTATTTATCAATATGGAAGTGAAGAACAGCGAAAAAAATATTTACCAAAACTTGCCAGTGGTGAGTGGCTTGGTTGTTTTGGATTAACAGAACCTGATCATGGCAGTGATCCAAGTTCAATGCTTACGAATTATAAAGATGCTGGTGATCATGTAATATTGAATGGTGCAAAAATGTGGATCAGCAATGCTCCGTTTTCGCAAGTAGCAGTAGTATGGGCAAAAGATGAAGCTGGTGATATAAAAGGATTAATTGTAGAAAGAGGAATGGAAGGGTTCACTACGCCTACTACACATGGCAAATGGAGCTTAAGAGCTTCTGCAACAGGCGAATTAGTTTTTGATAATGTAAAAGTGCCTAAAGAAAATATTTTTCCTAATGTAAAAGGTTTGAAAGGACCGTTGGGTTGTTTAACAAAAGCAAGATATGGAATAGCCTGGGGTGCAATTGGTGCAGCTATGGATTGCTATGATACGGCTTTGCGCTATTCGCAGGAGAGAGAACAGTTCGGCAGACCAATCGGCGGTTTTCAGTTGCAACAAAAGAAGTTAGCAGAGATGGTAACAGAAATTACAAAAGCACAATTATTGAACTGGCGTTTAGGTGTTTTGATGAATGAAGGAAAAGTAACGCCCCAACAAGTGAGTATGGCAAAGCGAAATGCCTGCGAAGTAGCAACAAATATTTGCCGTGATGCAAGACAAATGCTCGGCGGAATGGGAATCACTGGCGAATATCCGGTAATGCGGCACATGATGAATTTGGAAAGTGTAATTACTTACGAAGGCACACATGATATTCATTTGCTGATAACGGGTATGGATGTTACAGGGTTTAATGCATTTAAATAACGGAAGTAGGAGGTCTGATTTCTGACCTCTGATGTCCGACATCTGTTATGAAAATTTTCCTCATAGGATTCATGGGTTCCGGTAAAACACACTGGGGTCGTTTACTAAGTGAAAAACTTGGCATGCGATTTTTTGACCTCGATGAACAGATCATTGAACAGGCTGGAAAATCAATCAATGAAATTTTTGCGACTGATGGAGAAGAACAATTCCGTTTAAGAGAAAAAGATATCTTGCATATTATTGCTGAAAGTCATGATAGTTTTGTGATGGCTTGTGGTGGTGGAGCGCCGTGTTATTTTAATAATATTGTTTACATGAATCAGTCCGGTACTACGGTATGGATTCACACACCTTTAGAAATAATTTTTGAAAGATTGATTAAGGAAAAAGAAAAAAGACCATTGATAAAAGATTTTTCTGACGATCAGTTACAGACTTATATCAATAAAAAATTTGCTGACCGCAGAATTTATTACGAACAAGCAAAAGTCTCGATTGATGAAGAGCCAATAGAAATAGAAAAATTAATCGATAAAATATTTCATGCATAAAAGCTTAATTATCACTGCTGCTTTTTTTGGGGGGCTTGCCGTAGCACTTGGAGCTTTCGGTGCACATGGCCTGGAAAAAATTACGACTGATGAAAAAATTTTACACGGATTTCAAACGGGAGTGCAATACCAGATGTATCATGCCTTAGGCCTGCTAGGCATAGGTATTCTTGCGGATAAATATAATAACGGCTGGATTAGTTGGGCAGGCCGTAGTTTTATAGCAGGTATCATATTGTTTTCTGGCTCACTTTATTTGCTTACTTTTTTGAAAATAGAAAATAGCGATGCAGTTAAATTTATTGGCCCTGTAACTCCATTTGGAGGATTTTTCCTTATTGCCGGTTGGATATTTCTACTTCTGGCTATCCTAAAAAATAAATAATAATTATAGCGGTAGTTCAAGTGTGGTGATAGTACCGTTATTATTTTCAATCTTAAATGTGCCGCCAATAATTTCCATTCTTTTGGCAATGTTTTTAAGTCCATTTCCAAATCGTCGGATATTCTCTTTGTCGATACCTTTCCCATTATCCGATACCTGAATTTTTAAATTGTTATTTATTTCAATAGTAATAGAAAGTTCACTGGCATCAGAATGTTTTAAAACATTGTTAAGCGTTTCTTTTAAGGAAAGAAAAATATTTCTTCTTTTATCTCCGGTTATTTCTGTTGCTGGTATTGTGAGTGGTATGTCTAGTTCACAATGAACATTGGTGTTTTCAAAATAATCAATAGAATAAGCTCTGATATACGATATAAGGTTGTCTAAAGTGTCGTTACCGCTATCCATACTCCAGATGATGGCATTCATTTTATTCAGCACATCATCTGCGGAAGAAGATATTTTGTCAATCTCAACTGGAGTATTTTCTTTCATTTTATTCCGGGCTATTTCACTCATCAGGCGGATAGCTGTCATTCCTGATCCTAATTCATCATGCATGTCTACCGATATCCGCTGCCTTTCTTCTTGCTGAGCTTTATACACAGCTATTTCTTTCTCGTATTCTTGTAGCTTGTTTTGTGCTTTCAGGCTTTCTCTTTCTTTTGTTTGTTCTATTATTCTTTTATTGTTTTTATGATTTAATGCAGTAAGAAAGAATACAAGTTCAAGAAAAAGGCCCAACTCATAATAGAAGAGCGAAGATCCAAATATTCCTGAGATATCTCTAAAAAAAGAACCCATTAAAACTGCAGCAAAAGAAAGAATAGAAAATAAAAGCAAGCATAAGTTACCCCAGAATAAATAACGCAATAGTTTGTCTTTCCAGAATTTGAAACTGTAAACAAGAAATATTATTATCATTAATAATAAAAGAAGCTTTGTAATGGTTTCAATAAGGTTTTGAAATACATAGTTATTAGTAAAGTAGTGAGAGTAGGTATAAGCTAGCATGGCAGCTAAAAGGAATACTATACCTGATGTGTACAGCTTGTACAGAAATGGATATTTAGATTTTGTTTCAAGAAATATCTTCATAAAAACCATATAGAATATGATTCCAATATTCATTAGAATAAAATCTAAATAGCTTTCAAGAAAAAAGCTTGCTGTTGTTATGCGGAAGTTGTATATAGCTTTTGTAAGAAGCATTACTCCTAAAAAAAGTGCATAAGCTGAGTAATATAAAAACTCTCTGTTAGCTCCTTGAAGAAAGTTGGCTACTGAAAAAAGAATCATCATCAACAGTAAACCACAAAAAAGGTAGGTAAAGAGGTTGTCCTGATCATGGTCAGTTCTTATTTCCGCAATAAAAGAATTGAGATGATTGATATTTACAAGCCGGGGCCGTATAGAATTGATATAGGTTTTTAAAAAAGATAACTCTGCTATGATTGTTGCTGAATCAAAAGGGTTAAGTGTAATAAGTCTGTAGCCAATACTATCAGAATTGTCTGGTAGTAGGTTGGGTATTTTGACGAGTGAAGTCCCATTTAATCTAAACAGCTGAATGTTTGTATAATAAAAACCCGGGAAGAAATAGATAGAATTGATTGTATCCGTTGCATTCCGGATATTAAATTTTAGTAGTAGTTTTTTCGTTACAATATTATTAGGAACTACACCTTTATACTTTATGCCCGGTGTAAAATTTATGCTATTGAAATCTTTTTCTAATACTACAGATGGGTTTACAAAACTACTAGTAACTCTATCAGAAATTAATCTTCCTACAGTAATCTTATTAATACTAGTATATGAGTTGAAACTACTGTCCTGCGCAAAGCTTGAAATGCCCTGTATGATCAGGAGCAAAATGATTAGTAAAGAAAAAGGCGAATTGTTCTTTTGCATACAGTTGAGTAGCTATCTTCCAAATGTAATACATAGGTTTTGTATGCTCTATTTTCTGGCATACCACTTTCAGGTAATACCATTGATAAATAACAATTAGTCCGGGTTTTTTCTGGTATAGTCTGGTATAGTGTTGATGCATGCACTACCGGGCTTCCGATAGGCAAGGTTACCGATGCACAATCGGTATAAAATTTCGAATAGAAATCCTGAAATAGTATCTTTGCCGCCATGGCTAATAAGCTGAAAAAGAAAGAAAAAAGCACTCCTGCGAAAAAACCGGCCAATTCTGATGTTAAACCGTTTCGCCCTGAAAAGGACGAGAAGCTGGATTTAAAAGCAATTGCCCGGGACGAACGAACCTGGAAGATCATTGGAACAGTTTCTTTACTGTTAGCCGTTTTCTTATTTATATCTTTTTGTTCATATCTCTTTACATGGAAAGAAGATCAGGCCATAGCAAGACAAGGACTTTCTGCTTTGCTGGATAATGATAAGCCAGTGTCTAATCTACTCGGACGATTTGGTGCGGTATTGTCCTACTTTTTTATTTTTAAAGCATTTGGTCTGGCATCGTTTCTAATCTGCACTTTCTTTTTTGTGGTAGGAGTGAACTTGCTTTTCAGACGGAAAGTATTTTCTATCTGGAAAAATCTTAAGTATGTAACTATTGGTCTTTTAGTTTTATCCGTTTCATTATCTTTTATAACTTCTTTTTTTGATACAAATGGATTCGCTTTCGGCGGTGCTGTAGGAGATATGATAAGTGGGAAATTGGTTGGTGCGATGGGAACTTTTGGCACTGCTGCAGTTTTATTACTATTGGCTATTGGTTATTTTATATGGCAATTTAATCCTGCACTTAAGCTTCCGCAAAAATTAGAGGCAAAAGCCAATAGTAATGAAGATAAAAATTTAGATTCCGCAGCAATTTCTGATACGGAGAATACAAGTGTTAATGATCTTTATGCAGATAAAGCCGAAGTTGAGAAGAAAGGTAATTCTGTTTTTGCAGACGGCTCTGTTGTTATCAATTTCCCGGATGATGAGCCAAAGCATGATCTTAAAATGATAGAAAAAGATGAGCCGGAAGTAGAGATAAAGCAAGAAGTAAAGGATGATATTGTTGAATCAACCGATTTAGAAATTGATGATGAGCCAGCAGAAGAAATTTTGTCACCTGTGAAAGAAAAGCCTGTGGCTAAAATATCGGATGATGCATTGGAACTAGAAATAAAAGTGGTGCCTGAAAAGTTGGAAGAAGAAGAAGAAAAAGTTGTTGAAAACTTACCGCCTTATGAACCTACACTTGATTTACGAGATTATAAATATCCGCCGTTAACATTATTAGAGGCACATGGTAGCGAAAAAATAATTCAGGACACCAATGAATTACAGAATAATAAGAACCAGATTATTGAAACGCTGCGAAATTATTCTATCGAGATTCAGAAGATTAGCGCAACAGTTGGTCCAACAGTTACCTTGTATGAAATTGTACCAGCACCGGGTGTAAGAATTTCAAAAATTAAAAATCTGGAGGATGATATTGCTCTTAGCCTTGCCGCATTGGGCATCCGAATCATTGCACCCATTCCCGGAAAAGGAACTATTGGTATAGAAGTGCCAAATGTAAGGAAGACGATAGTGAGCATGAAGTCCATGTTGTCATCAGAAAAGTTTCAGAATAATAAATACAGTTTACCGATTGCTATTGGTAAAAAGATTGATAATGAAAACTTCATTGTCGATTTGGCAAGTATGCCGCATTTATTAATGGCAGGTGCTACTGGTCAGGGTAAATCTGTAGGATTAAATGCGATTCTTGTTTCCTTACTGTACAAAAAACATCCATCGCAGTTGAAATTTGTATTGATAGATCCAAAGAAGGTTGAACTTAGTATTTACCGGCAAATTGAAAAACATTTTTTGGCAAAACTTCCTGGTGAAGAAGATGCAATCATTACCGACACAAAAAAAGTAGTACATACCTTGAATGCTTTGTGTATTGAAATGGATAATCGATATGATCTTTTAAAAGAAGCTGGTGCAAGAAATATTAAAGAATATAACGAGAAGTTTATCAAGCGGAAATTGAATCCACAAAAAGGGCATCAATTTTTACCTTTTATAGTATTGGTAGTTGATGAGTTTGCCGATTTGATAATGACGGCAGGTAAAGAAGTAGAAATGCCTATTGCAAGATTGGCGCAGTTAGCCAGAGCTATTGGTATTCATCTTATCATTGCCACACAGCGACCTTCTGTAAATATTATTACTGGTACAATCAAAGCAAACTTCCCGGCTCGTATTGGTTTCAAAGTATCGAGTAAGATTGATTCTAGAACTATACTTGATACAGGCGGTGCAGAACAATTGATTGGAAAAGGCGATATGCTTATTTCGCATAACGGAGAAGTTACCCGTTTGCAATGTGCTTTTGTAGATACGCCGGAAGTGGAAAGTATTGTTGATTTTATAGGCGATCAAAGAGGTTATCCGCAGGCATTCTTATTGCCGGAATATGTGGATGAAAAAGAATTGGAAGGAAAGGACTTTGATATGAGTGACAGAGATGCTCTTTTTGAAGATGCTGCCAGATTAATTGTACAAAATCAGATTGGCTCTACTTCTTTATTACAACGCAGAATGAAATTGGGTTATAACAGGGCTGGCCGGTTGATGGATCAATTAGAAGCTGCGGGAGTTGTTGGTCCAAACCAGGGAAGTAAAGCAAGAGATGTACTGATAAAAACTGAAATGGAATTGCAGCAGCATTTGGATATAATTGGCTAGTCCACTTTCGTCCAGTTTGAAACAGGACTACAGTGGACAAGTTCGTTAGAAGGTTGTTAAGAAAACCCATTGATTTGCAACCCGGTACGGTCATTGCCTGTCATACAGCCGATATAGTTATCTTTGACCGTCTTGACAACTAATTCAGCTTGTTTTTGTTGTAACGACAGCCACACAAACTTTTAGAAATGAACAAAGTATACTTATTAGCCTCACTATTTATCGTATCAATTATTTCCAATGCACAAAACAGCGACCCTGCGGCAAAAGCTATTCTGGACGGCGTTAGTGCAAAATTCAAAACTTTTACTAGTGTTCAGGCCGACTTTTCTTATAAAGTAGAGAACGCAGCAGGCAAAGCCCTTTCTACCAAAACTGGTAAGATAATAATGAAGGGAACCAAGTATAAAGTGAATTTCAGCGGTCAGGAAATATTTTGCAACGGAACCACCGTTTGGAACTATGATAAATCAGTTAACGAAGTAACGGTCAGTAATCTTGATGCTTCCAGCGGAATGATTACTCCACAGAAATTATTCACCAATTTTTACGACAATGATTTTCGCTATGTATTAAACGGCGAGAAAAAAGTTGGATCAAAAACAGTTCAGGAAATAGAATTAACTCCAAAAGATAAAAGCAAGCCTTTTCATAAAGTATATGTGCAGGTAGATAAAGCTGCAAAAACAATTTACAGCACAAAAGTTTTAGAAAATGCAGGCAACAGATATCTCTACACTGTTACCACAATGAAAACAAATGCCGCACTAGCAGATGCTATGTTTACGTTTGATAAAAATAAATATCCGGGAGTAGAAGTGGTTGACTTGCGATAATTAGCAGCAATTAAAAATAATTGAAAGGATTCTGTGAAAGCGGAATCCTTTTTTTGTTTATTTCCCAGTAATATCTCCCGAAGGGGACGTTGCGTTTCGGTTTATAACTTTATGATTAATAAACTAAAATTAAATAAAAAGAAAATGGCTGTTAATTTTAATGAGGTCATACGAAACGTCCGCAAAGCGAGACATTGCTGGGAAGAAATAGTTATTCGACTGACTGAACTGAAGCTGGAATTTGCAAATAGTTGATTTTGCAATGTCAAGCACAACTTTCATAAGATCCAATGTTAGCGATAGTTTTTTTTGTTTCTTTATTCCATCTTGCCAAGCCATTTCTCAACATCCATTACTTCAAAATATGGATTACTCTCAAATAAGTGTCGTATAATTGGGATATGGTCATTCCCAATAAGTAAGAAAATTGCTTTTTCGCTATAGTCTAGTTGGTTAATCATTTTTGAATAGGTATAAATATTTCGTCTGTACCAATCAGCTGTCAATTTCGTTCCCAAAAGATAATTTTTTTTGTAATCGTAAACGTCTGTATGACCTATTTGCGGAAAGACGTTTACATAATGAGCATGGGCGGTCGATTGTACTTCTTTGCTGTTTAGCCATTTAATAAAATCCAAAAGCGTCATAGATTGCATCAGGGAATCCCTGTTTAGGGTATTTGTTTTTGGTTTAGTAACTCCTTTTGCATCATATTCAAGGATATTCATTTGGTTATGCTCTTTTGCATATTCTTCTATTTCAGCATATAGGCTACCGTAATTTCCGGGATGGTCGCACTGATATAATTTTTTATGTCCAAGTCGCTTTGCAGTTTTAAATGCTACCTGCCATATTTCATTTGGGTTATTAGTTTCCTTTTCTCTGTTGAAATAAGCTGTATATAAGCTGTCCATTTTGTTTTCCTTTTCAAAATCCGGCATTCTTTCAATAAATATTTTGTTAGGGTTCAATCCTACTATAATATCGTTTAGTTCATTAATACTTTTTTGGTGCTTTTCGTCCATTACTTGGTACGAAGAATCAGTCTGTGAGAAATGAAATGTACCCAATAAGTAAACTTTGATTTTATTTTCGCTTACCTGTGAAAAAACTTGTCCAATAATAAAAGTAAAGCAAAAGAGAAGAAGATGTTTTTTCATATTATAGTCGTTGTTTTAAAATTATCGCTATTTCCCAGCAATGTCTCCCGAAGGGGACGTTGCGTTTCGCTTTATAATTTTATGATTAATAAACTAAGATTAAATATAAAGAAAATGGCTGTTAATTTTAATGGGGTCATTCAGAACGTCCGCAAAGCGAGACATTGCTGGGAAGATTCGTAAAGTCGCCATACCGCCAAATTTCATGTTGGCCGCCATTTATTGCGAATGAAGGGTAGACACTATTGTTATCATTGAGTCTAAGCCAGATTTTGTAGGAGCTTGTGCTGTAAATGATAATTTACCTTTTTGTGCTGCTGCGTAATAATATCCTTTATATCCACCGTCAGTCATTTTTCTGATTTTCCACTGGACAGTTTTATTAAGCATTGTTGAGGAAACGGTTTCTACATACTCATCATTGTCATCATCTTCGTTTCCTCCAATTGGTCTGCCAGGCTCAATTTCAATAAATCCATTCCTGCCATAAAGCTGTTTAGCGGTATCTTTTAAATATATACCAAAACCATGTTGACCTTCTTTTCCTCGAGCTTCATCAATTAACATGTCGTTTGGGATGCGAATACTGTATTCCGTGCTGCCCAATTGTTGTTTTTTTAAGTTAGTGAATTCAGCTTGCTTAATAACTCTTCGGGTTGTAATTGTACAACACAAGCCCGTCGTGATTATTATGAAGAGTATGAGGAATTTCTGTATCATGGGAAATGTCAAAAAATTAGGCAACTGTTAAATGGCAGTCAACACATAAATATACGCCACTCTTTGCACAGAAAATTTTGCTTTCAAATATAAAATTGTGCAAATGACAATGCTTAGATATTGAAGTTATAAATGAGTGTTAGCTTTCAAATTAAATTACTGCCTTCCTCAACTTCACCAATTGCGTCAATAACTCTTCCAATAAATCTAATTGCAACATATTGGCGCCATCACTTTTAGCAACAGCAGGATTTGGATGTGTTTCAATAAATAATCCATCTGCACCAGCTGCAATGGCAGCTTTTGCAATTGTTCCAATTAGTTGTGGATTACCGCCCGTTACACCAGATGTTTGATTGGGTTGTTGCAATGAATGTGTTACATCCATTATTACAGGAACATTATGTGCTTTCATTGCAGGTATATTTCTATAATCAACTACCAGATCCTGATAACCAAATGTGGTTCCTCTTTCTGTCAGCATTACTTTGTTATTGCCTGCATTCTTAATTTTATCTACAGCAAAACCCATGGCTTCGCCACTTACAAATTGCCCTTTTTTTACGTTAACAATCTTTCCTGTTTCAGCAGCGGCAATTAATAACTCGGTTTGGCGGCATAAGAAAGCAGGAATTTGTAAAACATCAGCATATCCAGCAGCTAATCTTGCTTCTTCTACAGAATGAATATCTGTTACCACAGGCAAGGAAAAAGTGCTGCCAACATTTTTCAACATTTTTAATGCAATCTCATCACCAATGCCGGTAAAAGAACTTCCGCTGGTGCGGTTTCCTTTTTTATACGATGCTTTGAAAATGTATGGGATCTCCAGTTTTTTACAAATGCCGGAAACTTTTTCAGCCACTTCATTTACGAGGTCCCTACCTTCTACCACACAAGGCCCAGCCATCAGAAAGAAATTATCCGGGTTGTATTTTTGATTTTCAAATAGATCGGTAAGAAATTTTTCCATGTAGCAAAGATAAGAGAGAAGAAACAAGGCACAAGGAGCAAGAAAACAAGGAACAATTAATACACTTTGATATTCCAGTTTTGCCCAAAGTTTACTGCTGCCTCTTGTACCTTGTGCCTTGTTTCTTGTGCCTTGATATCAGTATCTTGTGCCTTTAATTCAAGTTATGATAAAAGATAAAATACTCGTCATCGGTGCATCAGGTCAAATAGGAGTAGAGCTAACGCTGGCTTTAAGAAAAATATATGGCAATGCCAATGTGGTTGCTTCCGATTTACGGGAGCAAAATCCATTATTGGAAGGAACCGGTCCTTATGTTTCATTGGATGTAATGAATAAGGAAATGCTACATGTGCAGGTAATCCGACAAAATATTACACAGATATATTTACTGGCTGCTATACTTTCTGCCACTGGCGAAAAAAACCCGGGTCTTGCCTGGAACTTGAATATGCAGGGTTTGTTGAACGTTTTGGATATTGCCAGAGAAGAACAAATTCATAAAGTGTACTGGCCATCTTCAATAGCAGTATTCGGCCCAACATCTCCAAAGCAAAATTGTCCGCAACAAACAATTATAGAACCTGCAACGGTATATGGCATTAGCAAATATGCCGGAGAATTCTGGTGCAATTATTATCATCATCGGTTTGGAGTAGATGTAAGAAGTTTGCGATATCCCGGTTTGATTTCTTACAAATCTGCACCCGGTGGCGGAACTACTGACTATGCTGTTGAAATTTATCTGGAAGCACTGGAAGAAAAAAAATACGAATGCTTTTTAAAAGAGGATACTTATTTACCAATGATGTATATGCCTGATGCTATTAAAGCAACTATTGAATTGATGGAAGCTCCTGCGGAAAAAATTTCTATCCGTACCTCTTATAATGTAGCAGGCATGAGTTTTTCTCCGAAAGAAATTGCAGCAGAAATAAAAAAACACATCCCTGATTTTTCTATTTCGTATAAACCAGATTACCGTCAGGAAATTGCAAATGGATGGCCGCAAAGTATTGATGATACTGTAGCAAGAAAAGATTGGGGCTGGAAAGAAGAATATGATTTAGCCTCAATGACAAAAGATATGCTCGACAACCTTAAATAAAGATTAATCAACCATATTATTTTTTACAGCAAACATTACCAGTCCGGCAGTATTGCGAACGCCAACTTTTTCAATCAGTCGCTGGCGAATACCTTCTACAGAACGAGGACTTAGAAATATTTCTTTAGCAATTTCAGCAGCCGTTTTTTCTTCGCAGATAAGTTTCAAGACTTCCATCTCTCTCTCTGTTAGTTCCACATTCTGGTTGAAGGAAGGTTTCAAATTATTTTTCAGTACCAATTTCTTCAGCAAGGCTTTATTTACTACATCATTAAAATAATATCCATTTTCATGCACTGAGTAGATGGACTTTCTTATTTCATCCGGCTCTGTATTTTTCAACAAATAACCATTGGCTCCGTTTTCCATGAGGTGAATGATAAACTTATCATCATCATACATGGTTACAACCAATACTTTTATTGAAGGATATTTTTTGCGTACTTCTTTGGTAGCTTCCATGCCATCCATAATGGGCATTTTCAAATCCATGATAATAACATCTGGAGTAATTGTTTCCAGCCCTTTCATCAAATCTTCACCGTTGTCAGCTTCAAATATGACTTCCAGATTATCGTCTGGAGATAAGCCTACTTTTAAACCGTCCCGATAAATTTTATAATCGTCTGCAATTGCTATTTTTATTGTACTCATTATTGATTTGATTTAACCGGTACATGAATATTGATTCGATAACCCTCATCGCCACCGGTGAAATAAATGGAACCTTTCAGCAATATAATCCTGTTCTGAATATTTTTCAAACCTAATCCTTCTTTTTGGTAGCGAAGTTCTTCAAACTGTACTTGGGTAAGGCCATCTCCATTATGGAAAATAACAAGATCAAGTTCGTTGCCCGTTAGCACCGAGCTGATCAGGAATTCTGTAGCATTAGCATATTTCAATGTATTGTTGATCAGTTCCTGTACCATACGGTACATACTGATATCGTTTTCGGAATTTTCTGTAGCATAATTATCATCCAGATTGGTACTGGCATTAAGAATAGATCCTTCTGTTACTTTTCTTACAAAATGACGGATAGCTTCATTCAGACCAAACTCTTTCAGGATATTGGAATGAAGGTTATGGGAAATGCCCCTTACTTTTTGTATTACATCATTCAATAATTCTCTCCCTTTTTCATGGAGCTTTTGGTCTCTATCATCCAGCACATCGGCTTTTATGCCTAGTAAATGTAGTTTGGCGGAGGAGAGAATGGCGCCTACTTCATCATGTAAGGTTTCAGCAATACGATGCCGTTCCTGTTCTTCGCTTCGTACCGCAGCTTCAATTAATTGATTTTGCTGTTGTTCACGAAGCTTTTCCATTGCTGTCCGATGCTGATTCTTTTTTCGCTGGTTAATGATAACTGCAAATAGAATACTGATCACCATCAGTAACATTACCGCAATGCCAATTATAACCAGGTATTTAATATCACTTGTCATTTTTCTGATTGAATTGTATGGCAATAAAAATGCATAAAATAATATGTACTGCATTATGGACGTCCCACATATCTACCGCAAAAGTTTTGGCAGAGTCAGTTAAATATTCATAAAAAAGAAATATGAAAAAGTTTACAGCAACATAAATACTTAGTCCGATTACTACCCAGAAACCCTTTTGTTTTGGAAGTGATATAGAATTAGATTCTATTAATTGGAAAATGAAATATTGGATACAGTAAAAGAGTAATAAGGCAGCTTCAGTTGCCAATATCCTACTACTGATTGCGACAGAAAAAAACTGTTCGTAGAAAATAAAATTGATGATCATGAATAAGAGAAATCCAAAAGGGATTATTTTTTTTATCCTTGGCATAAAGTGCTGGCCTAACAAAATAAAAAACAGACTAAAAGTTATAAGTCGGGTAGCGGATAATAAATTATATATGAAAGTGTTGCTTTGTAGTATGGCTGGGAATTCAGGAAGATGTAATTTTAAACGATACCAGATTATCATTTGAGCCAGATTAAGAATCAATGAAACCCACACGAAAACTTTTACGGGTTTCAGATAAACCGGAGTTTTCTTTGCTTTGTAAATGTAAAACAGAGGAATTAACAAAGCCCATACTTCTGACCAATCATATATTACTCTCAACATAGCTTAAGATTCTGGTGAAGCTGGTGGACAAGGTTTGGTAGCAACTGAAAGTGTAGTTCCGTTTACTTCCAGTGTTACATTATATTCTAAATGCGGATTTTTAAAGATACTGGTTTCAAATAGCAGTGTAGCTTTATCCAGACTCTTCTGGTCCTTTACTAATTTGCAAGCCAACTTCTCAAATCTATTCCATTGCCTATTTTTATTTTTTTTCTTTTTAAGTTTGAATGATACCACCACTTCATTATTTGCAAATGCAACAGGAGGGATAAAAGGAATAGGCGTTGCAGTTCCAACATCAACCCCTTTAACAGGTTTTGAAGATACTTCCCACTTCCCTTTGTAATTCCAGGATGCATATGCAACAATTCCAAATGTTGCATTTCCATTTGCAAGAGATCGTAACTCTGCTTGAAAAAACACTTTCTTCTTTGGATTACCTGTAGTAGGAAACTGATCTGTAATTTCCTTGTAGTTAAATTTCTGGGGTGGTAATAAAAGTTGATTTGCCATTTTAGTTATTTAAAGTCAGAGACTACAAATTGGAGTAATCTCTGACAGTTTATTGAATGATTAATCATCACATGAAGTATCACAAGGAAGAGCTGGTGGAGAAGGTTTTGTAACGCCTGCTCCTGCAACTGCAGCACCTAACTTGGTTAAGTCGTCAGCATAAAATAAAAACATTAAATTTTTGCCAGGATGTTTAGGGTCCTGATCTAAGCCAGCTCTAAAGTACATGTCCTTAAAACTTCCATTCGGTATAGTATCTGGTGTGCCTCTTGCTAACCCCAAAAAGTTTTTAATATCTCCTCTAGTTATTTCTTGTGGATTACGTTTCAATTTATAAGGGTTTTTAGTTGGGCTAGGAGGTTGTACAATCTCTAAAGAGTAGTCATTAGTTAAGGATTTGCCTTTTTCATCTGCCCCATAAACTTCTAAAGCATATTTCTTTTTATATATTTTCCATGTAAAAATCAATTGTTTTACTTTATTACCTGTCCCATAATTAAAAATTGCTTCAATATCAGTGGACTTAAATTTCATAACATAAGTTTCATCACTTATTGCATCAGCGCTTTGTACTTCATCAGGATCTTTTGCTTTTTTATCATCGTTGTTGCATGAATGCATAATTAGTAAACTGAAAAAAGCTATAACACTTAGTAGGTGTTTTCTAAAAATAGTTATCATGTTTGTTAGTTTTTGTGGTGAAATAATAAATGGCTTGTAGCTCTCACCAGGCAGGATTAAATTCTTCACCTAAAGTAAATCCCTCTTTCCAACTTTCAAAGGCCTGTAACCCATATTGCGTAGATACTCTCAAGAATACGTACTTGTACGCATCGTCTCTAATTCCAAACTTCGAAACCATGATGTTCAGCCTCAAACCCCCGTAGATACTCTTTCAATAAAGTATTAGTACGGATGTTTTGGCAATAGGCATATCCACGCAGCTGTTAATACCTTTTACGAGTAGATACTCTCTCTTCCATTTTTACGCATTTCCTACCTTGTTTTCGGGGTGCTGTTTCATAAAAATTTGGGTATTAAAACAAATTATATGAGACAATATTTCAACATCGCCGCCCTGATACTTGCCTTCGTTATCGCAGGTACAACTAACAGTTTTGCAAAAGCAAATAAAGCTGAAAAAGTAAATAACGTTGAGCAGACTTCAAAAGCTGTGGCTCATGATGCTACTGCCAAATCTACCCAGTCCCCAACGAGTGCCAAGTCGCATATGCCAATAGAGAAATCTCACTCACATGTACCTGCTTGGGATGAATTGGCACATATACATCACTTTCACCAAAACAGGTTGAAAAAAATTAAAAGACATTTTAAGAAATCAGTATTCCTGAGCAAGTTGTTATTGTTCATCTGCCATGCTGCAGTGTTGTATATCAGTTTCCTACACCTGACTCACTAAAAGAAGAGAGGGTTCAATATCGTTCAATCGTAAATGATTTGAAAGATTGCACCGGAAGTTCTTTGATATCGAGGTTTGTTACCTTGGCTTTTGGCGGGCCTTGTTTACACCATTCCGTAAAAAGCGAAAGTTGTTCTTTCGTTCCGGTGGCAATAATCTTAACCGTTCCGTCAGGTTGATTGCTTACTTCACCGATGATGTCAAGCTCCAAAGCTCTTTCTTTGGTAGATTGACGAAACCAAACGCCTTGTACTTTCCCTGTAACAATTATGGAGAGAGTTTGCATCAGAAATTAACGAGGGTTACTATTTCTTCCAGATATTGCTGATCGGTTGTATCAAACTGGTCGTATTCACTGGCATCAACATCAAGCACAGCCACTACTTCATTGTTGCGGATTACCGGAACTACTATTTCAGATTTTGATAAACTGCTGCAGGCAATATGACCAGGGAATTTTTCTACATCCGGAACGATCAAGGTCTTTGCCTCTGCCCAACTGGTACCGCATACACCTCTGCCTTTTTTTATTCTGGTACAGGCAACAGGTCCTTGGAAAGGAGCAAGTACTAACTCGTTTTGCTTTACTACATAAAACCCAACCCAGAACCAGCCGAACTGTTCTTTGAGTGCAGCCACAACATTCGCCATGTTAGCTACCAGATCGTCTTCACCTTCCAGCAATCCTTTTATCTGTGGAATTAATGATAGATATTGTTCTGCCTTGTTTCCGGTTATGATTGCTAAGTCTTCTGCCATAAAATATTAATTCAGTTCTGCACTTAATTCATTTGAATAATTCTTTACCACATTATACAACGTATCTCTTTCCACCGGCTCTCTTTTTGCCTGCTTAATTAATGTCACTAATTCTTCCGTTGTCATAGAAGGAGTTTGTTCTTCTGAACCTGCCATGCTGTAAATTTTTGTGGTGTCATCAATCGTTCCGTCCATATCATCTACACCAAAAGAAAGAGAGAGCTGTGCATTCTGTCTGCCCAACATCGGCCAATAAGCTTTTAAGTGTGGAAAGTTGTCTAAGTAAATTCTTGCAATAGCATAAGTCTTCATGTCTTCCACCACACTGCTTTCAGGTACATTGCTCATGTCATTATCCTTGTTGCGGAATTTAAGTGGAATGAATGTATTGAATCCATTAGTTTGATCCTGCAAATCTCTCAGCCTTTTCATATGATCAATCCGATGCGCATAATTTTCTACATGACCAAACAACATCGTGGCATTGGAATGCAATCCAAGTTTATGTGCTGTTTCATGTATCAGCAACCAACCTTTTGCATCCACTTTATCAGCACAAATTTTTTCTCTCAGTTCTTCATCAAAAATTTCTGCACCACCGCCAGGTATGCTATCTAATCCGGCAGCGATTAAAAATTTCAATCCTTCTTCTACACTCACTTTTGCTTTGCGAAACATATAATCATATTCCACTGCCGTAAATGCTTTGATATGAAGTTCAGGACGATGTGCTTTGATGGCTTTCAATAAATCGGCAAAGAATTGTAAATCCATTTTGGGATGCACACCGCCAACGATATGCACTTCAGTAATGGGTTGTCCGTCGTATTTCTTTACAATGTGCAGCATCTGCTCAATACTCATTTCCCAGCCTTCGTCTCTTTTTGCATATAGTTTACTGTACGAACAAAAATTGCAACTGAACACACATACATTCGTCGGCTCTATATGAAAGTTTCGGTTGAAGTAGACCTTGTCACCATTCTTCCTTATCCGTACTTCGTTGGCAAGGCTGCCTACAAATCCCAGACTGGCTTTTTCAAAAAGGAATAAGCCTTCTTCGTCCGTTATTCGTTGTCCTGTTTTTACTTTTTCGGCTATCAATTTAAGCTCGGGAGCAATATCTGTATTCACCATAATTCTATAACAATTAATAGGGTGTAAAGTTACGATTCTGTGAGGGATTTTTTTGAACCACGGAGGCACGGTGGCACAAAGGAACAGGGAGAGGAAAGATTCGAAGCAATATCTGAAAAATAAGCCTCTGTGTCTTTGTGTCTCTGTGGTTCAAAAGACTAAAATCCTTATCTTCCATTCTTATATTCTTACTACTCTTAAAAAAGGCTCATGAACAGCAAACAACGGCTTACCATTGTCAGTTTTTTACAATTCTTTGTATGGGGTGCATGGCTTATTACATTTGGCACTTACTTCTTTTCAAATAATATGGGTACCGGAGCACAGATTGGTGCCATCTTTTCTACCCTTGCTTTAGCATCTATCATTATGCCTGCACTTACAGGTATCATTGCTGATAAATGGATCAATGCGGAACGGCTATATGGTGTTTTGCATATCTTATATGGAGTAGCTCTTTTCTTTGTTCCACAGGCAAAAGATGCCGATGGCTTGTATTATATAATTTTCGCAGCCATGCTGTGTTACATGCCTACCATTTCGTTGTCTAATTCTATTTCCTATACAATACTTAAACGAGAGAACTATGATGTAGTTAAAGTTTTCCCTCCGATCAGGGTTTGGGGAACCATTGGTTTTATAGTTGCCATGTGGGTTACCAATTTATCAGGCAGTAAGGCTACTACCGATCAATTTATTATTGGAGGAGTTGCTGCTATACTATTAGGCATCTATTCATTCACCTTGCCCAAATGTCCGCCGCCAAAATCAATTTCAAAAGGAACTTCTCTTGTTGAACAATTAGGTCTGAAGGCATTTAAACTTTTTGCCAATTACAAAATGGCAGCCTTCTTTATTTTCTCCATGTTCCTTGGTGCGGCATTGCAGCTTACCAATATGTATGGCGACACATTCCTCGACGATTTCAGAAAGATACCAGAATACGGACCCGATTCATTCGTTGTAAAATATTCAACTATTATTTTATCTATCTCTCAAGTTTCAGAAACGGTTTTCATTCTTGCCATTCCATTTTTCCTGAAAAGGTTTGGAATTAAAAAGGTAATGCTGTTCTCCATGATAGCATGGGTGCTGCGGTTTGGCTTGTTTGCTTATGGTAATCCTGCTGATGGTTTGTGGATGATCATTCTTTCTTGCATTGTGTATGGTCTTGCATTCGACTTCTTCAATATATCCGGTTCGCTGTTTGTAGAAACTACAACTGATCAATCCATCCGTTCCAGTGCACAGGGATTGTTTATGATGATGACCAACGGCGTTGGTGCATTCCTCGGTAGCATTATAAGTGGTTATGTAATTGATAAATACTTTACCACCGCTGGCGGCGATAGAATCTGGCAGGACACCTGGCTTGCATTTGCAGCTTACGCATTGGTGGTCGCCATTTTATTTGCCATCTTCTTCAGGCACAAACATAATCCGGAAGATGTGGCAGAACTTAAACATTAGCATGAGAATCGTTTAGCCATAGTATTGTTAGGATAATTTTTCGTTTGTACCTCTTTCCAACGTTATAGTATGAAAAACCCTTTTTGCTTTATCAACATTAGCGTCTTAGTTAGTTGCTGTATTTCTATTTTATTTTTTACTAATTGCAACTCATCCAATCAAAATTGGAAAGAAAAAGATGCAGCTGAAGATAAAGAGATCGCTGCCTATTTTGATACCAGAAAGCCAGAACTTCTGTTAAGAAAGAATTTTATTGATTCAGTACTTGGTTCTTTAAAAGACCAAGATGAAAAGCAAGGGCTTGAAACTATTACTGACCCTGGTTTGATAGTCCAGATTAAAAGCCTTGGCACTGAAAAAGAAAAAATCAAGTCAAAGTTTGCTGCTTTTGATTTGAACAATTTTTTCCTAATCTACCTTGAAAAAGATGATGAATTGGGAGGATATGATACTGATTTCAAAGAGGATTTTACCAGGCAATTAAAACAAACTACATATCGTCACAATCATGTCAACCTAATGTTGATGTCAAATGACACCATCTATGAATATCCGAAAATATCTTATGAAAATATGTTTGCAGAATTTTTGAAACGAAAATACCTGGTAGTAGTAGATTGTTTAAACTATATAGCTCCGGAAATTTCGACGGAAGAGACTTTTGAAGCAGGATTAATTATAAAGAAAATTCGTATTTATGATTTACAAAGTCATTCTTTAGCAGAAGAATATTATCTGGTAGCAGCCTCAAGTGATGATGTATATGTAAAAAAGAGCTCAGAAAATGCAAAACCATCCCCAGCAAGGTTACAAACTGACCTAAACCGCAATTACTTCAGACTTTTTAAGTACAGTTTGTTTTTAAAAGACAGATTTGAAGGGGAATAAATCTATCCAATTCTAACCTTGCTTATCAATCGTATGATTTATTTTCGGGCATGGTTTTATTAGAAGTAGTTGGTGCAGGCAAAAAAGAAAAGGAAAACTTTACAGTTAAGGATATCAATTTCTCTCAACAACCGTTGGAGAAGATTGCCATTGCAGGAGAAACAGGTTCGGGCAAAACGACTCTGCTGAAAATGATTGGCGGCCTTGCCCAACTTGATGAAGGCAACATTTACTATGATGGCAAAAGAGTTCTTGGTCCGTTGGAGAGATTAATTCCCGGCCATCCGCAGATCGCCTACCTGAGCCAGCATTTTGAATTAAGAAATAACTACAGGGTAGAAGAAGAACTGGAAAGTAAAAACCTGCTGACTCAAGAAGCCGCCAATAATATTTACCGCATCTGCAGGATAGAACATTTATTAAAAAGAAAAACCGATCAGCTATCCGGCGGCGAAAGGCAACGAATTGTGCTTGCAAGGCTGTTAACTACTTCTCCCAAATTATTATTGCTGGATGAACCTTTCTCTAATCTTGATGCTATACATAAGAACATTATTAAATCGGTGTTGCTGGATATTGGCACTCAGTTGAACACCAGTTGCATATTGGTATCGCATGATGCGGCAGATACACTCTCCTGGGCTGATTCTATTTATGTGTTGAAAGAAGGAGTGATAGTACAGCAAGGCTCTCCACAAAAAATATATAACGAACCTATTAATGAATATTGCGCAGGCCTGTTTGGAGAATACAATCTGCTGAATGCAGCAAATGCAAAACAGTTTTTCCCAAACGCTAATGATAAAGAGCAATTAATTGTACGGCCAGAGCAATTTAGTATTGTGATTGAAGGTAGTAATACGGTAAAAGGCATTGTGCAGGCTGTTTATTTTTTCGGCAGTTGTTATGTTGTTGATGTGTTGGTGAATGGGCAGTTGTTGCGGGTGAGAACGGAGGAAAAGGATTTGGTTATTGGGGATGAGATTTTTTTAGTATTGCGAATACATTAGCGATCGTCTTGGTCTATTGTTTTGCGATAGTTGTCGTTTGCTAAGCTGACAAGGTCGTTTGCTTTACTGAATTTGTTAATTGCTATACCACACTTGTGTATTGCTACGCCGAACATGTTAATTGCTTTACCGCATTTGTGAATTGCTAAGCCGCCGCATGACATTGCTTCCGGTTCGTATGCCATTGCTTCCGGTACACAGTCGTTTGCTAAGCCGCCACGGTCGTTTGCTAAGGCGACCAACTCGTTTGTTTTGAGTGATTTTGAATGTGTTAGGCTGAATTTGTGCTTTGTTTGGAATTTTTAATGCATTGCTGCGGGAGATTTATGAGTTGTTGAGCTTATCGTATGGCCTTCTACAATGATAAAGTTGAGAAAGAACGCAACGTCCCCTTCGGGAGACATTGCTGGGAAAAAAATATACGACGCCAAATTTTTTCTGATTGTTATTTTAAGTCAAACGATACTCCGAAAACTAACCCTGCATTCCAAAGTTTTTCTTGCACAGGAGCATCTTTGGTTTTGGTTAGTCCAAATCTAAAAGTCGGTTCTGCTGATAAATGTATTTTGTCTGTCAACTTATGGTCAATGCCAAAACTTACTAATGGCGAAAGCTCAACTTTATTGAAACCAGAAGTTGAGGATTGATTTTCTTTCTCTGTTTTTCCGTCGGAGTATTTATAGACTACTGACTGCTTTACGTTCAATAAAAAGTTTGTCATGAATCCAGCGGTGGAAAAAAATCGAGTCTTGTTTTTGCCGGACACAAACTTTGCTTTTAAAGGAATGCCAATGTATTGATATGAATAGGTAAATGTTGCTTTGTTAGGTAAATCGGGATTTGGTGGAATGTAGGTTAAGTCTTGTTCCATCGTTTTATATCCTTTGTTTGAATACTGAACTCCGGTTTCGAAACCAAGAAATTCGGAAAAGCTAAAGGTTACATTAACTCCAGTTGTGTATCCAAACTTTGCTTTTTCAATATCGTTTCTGTTTTTTATTACAAGGTCAGTAGAACTATTGCCATCTCCATTTTTAAGTGTTCTGAAACTATAATCTGGAGAAAAACTGTAACCGATAGAAATTTTGCCTGACTTTTTAGATTTCTGTGCAAATATGTTTAATGACAGCAATGTGAAGAATAAGATGAGGAACTGTTTCATAGAAAAATTTTGGTTAGGTTAAGTTGTGAATGCATAGCTAGTGTAGCAATCTTCCAACACATAAATATACAGCAGCAAATCCCTTCTTTCCAAATTCTTGACTCTGGAAGCCGAATATTTTTCTTTGCTATGTTGATCTGCTTGATAATTTAGGAACGCAACGTCCCCTTCGGGAGACATTGCTGGGAAACAACTTTTTGTTATGCTTTTGCAATCTTTAATAGTCGGCTTTAAAATAATTTCCATAATCAGGTCGCCTATAATTTTGCTCTGCACTTAGATTGTACAAGCCTAATAAAATTTTGGAGAAGGCATATCCTTGAAAGTCTGGTGATGCTAAAGGGACAAACTCATAATAGTGAACTATGTCACCATTTGAATCTTTTCTAATGAATTTTTCAAACATCCCTTTTTTATTGACCATAATTATTGTTGGACACAAGGATTTATTTACAGCGGCCGCAAGATGACTATTTAATTCATCCATCCATTTTTCAGTTAAATCTCCTGTAAATCCAAAGACACATGAAAAGGGAATTGCATTTTCCCAGACCTTATGGGTTTCCTCTCTAAACTTATCACCGAAATACTTCTCCATATGAAAGCAGAAACCTCTTTTTGGGATTTTTGTCAAGACTGAAAGATCTTCTTTAAACTTTTTAAGAGTTAAGTTTGATGTAACGCTGAAAACTCCTACTAACGTTTCAATTGGGTAAAGCCCTTTGTCATCAAATATTTTCAGAGTATTCCTGCTGGTTAATATAATATCCAATTGAGGCGATTGCTCTCCCAAAATATTTACAACATTACCTCCTCGAAATATCTTGTAATGATTGTCGATGTAGTTATTTAAAAAATCTTTTGTAAAGAGTTCACATAGTTCGCCCTTGTCCGCTGAATTCAAATCAGGTCTTAGGTGTGACTTAAATTTTGTATCTAATTGGTCAGAAAGTCCATTTAGATAATTCTTAAAAACCATTGTCTTTTATTTTTGAAGGCAAACTGGTAACGTACGACACATAAATTTATGATATAAGATGTGCCCTTCAAAATAAGATTAAAATTAGTCTCTTGTACAAAACGTTCCTACGGAACATTGCCTCGTTTTCGGTTTGTGGTGTTACCGATAAAATGTCCCTACGGGACAGGGAGTGAGATTAGTAAAATGCTGAGTAGAATTACCGAACGATGCAGTGAGTGACACAACAGACGATGATAGTAGCAATGTAGCTGGGTAACAAAACCACCTTCGCCAAGGCTACGATGGACAAAGAAAAATCCCAAACTCCTTAACTGGAATTTGGGATTTATTATTTGTAATTTCTTTTACTTAAATATGTGCTTCAATCTTTTTTACAAAATTTCCTTTGGGTTGTGCACCTACTAATTTATCAACCACTTCGCCACCTTTGATGAAAAGAATAGCAGGGATGGAAGTGATACCATAGTTCATAGATACCTGCGGGTTGTTGTCAACATTCAGTTTGCCCACATTTACTTTGCCATCATACTCTTTGCTCAGTTCTTCAATTACTGGTCCGATTGCACGGCATGGTCCACACCACTCTGCCCAGAAATCCACTATTGTTAATTTATCTGATGCCAATACATCTGTTTGAAAATTTGCGTCGTTAAACTCTTTTGCCATTGTTATTACTTTTATTTTTTATTGAATACTTTTTCTTCTTAGAGGAGGACAAATTTAAGCCCATTCCATTGATTATGCAGCTCTGTCGTGGATTTGTGTAAAACTTGTCAGCTACAGGTGTCAGATAGCTTACAAATATGCTAAAATGGCGAAAATGTGGTTTTATTTTAACAGTTTGTACCTATTGTTTTCTGGGGAACATTTTCCTGAGTCTGTACCGCAGTGTATTATAAAATGAGCCTTTGAAAGCCTGGTCGTAAAGCTCTTTTGCAGTTTGTTTTACTTGCAGCTGATGTTCTCTTTTTTGTGGTTGCAGTATGGCGAGAGAAAGTCCGCCCCACATGGTATTTTTTTGCAGTTTGCCATTTTGTATATCATCAACATAAGTGCCGGGCAGATAATCAACATCTATAAAATGAACGTAAGGACAAGCCTGCCAATTGGCTTCTACAATTCCTTGCCTGCATTCTGGATTAAAACTATCGTGGAATAAAATAATGAGTGTGGTGACAGGAATATAATTCTCCAGCACTATATTAATATCTGCTTTTACACCTTCGGTTGTGTGGTCGCCGTCAATGAGAACAAGACCGAGCTTTTCATTTTTCTCCTTTATTGATTTTAAAAGAGCCGGAAGTATTTGTTTTGAATCGCCAGTATGGAATTCAATGTTTGGAAATTGCGGCTTTAGTTTTTGATGAACCTCTTCATACAGATCGAGGGCATATACTTTTGGAACGAGTTTGTTGAGTACCTGTAAGCTTCCACCATCTGCATTGCCAATTTCTATGGCGACTTCAGGTTTTAGTTGTTGTACGATGCTGATGAAACTATGTTTTTCCCAATTGGACATCATCCATGGATTGGGAAATTCTTTTTCGTAAAAAGATGGTGGATTATTTATTGGTTCGGTGGATGATGACATTGTATAAATATTATGCAGTAACTACCTGTACATCAAACTGCGGACTTTCTTCGAGGAACTGTACCATTTCATCATTCATTTCAAATCCGCTGCTCATGGTTACAAGGCTGATCTTTAATTTTTCTTTTGGTATGCCCAATGAAAAACGTAAAGTGGTCATGCCCGGATGAGCTTTTACATTTTGCTCAATGAACTTTACTGTCTCGGGGTTTAAATCCTGCGGATGTGCTTCGATAGTTACTTGTTTAGTCATTACCCGTTTCATGGTTTCTGCCAGCGAAACAGATTGTATTTTTAACTCAAATGTTTCCTGATTATAACGTTGTTTTAAAAAACCATTAATCAAAACAGTGCTGCCTTGCTGAAGAATGGGTGTTAGCCGCATATAATCTTCTGTGAATAAAGGGAAATCTGTTTTGCCAGAATAATCTTCAATAAAAAAGTTGCCATATTTATTTCCACTCTTGGCAACACGGTGCTGTGCATCTACTACTAAACCAACAAGACGGAAAGGTCTGTTGGGATTAGATTGCATATTTATGGATTCTTTGAATTCAATAAAGTCGGCAATAGGAGTGACACCGTAGTGCCGCATTTCGAATTTGTAATTATCTAATGGATGACCACTTAAGAATATTCCGGTAACTTCTTTTTCAAAATTTAATTGTATTACCAATGGCCATGGTTCGCATTCTGGAATTCTTGGGGGAGGTATTTCCATAGTGATAGGAAGGTCGCCAAATAGAGTGTTTGCAGTATTCGTATTTTGATTGGCGTAAACCTGTCCGTACTTAATTATCTTTTCCAAGCCATTGATAGTTTCACCGACAGGTACATTAAAATATTGTGTTCTTGTCAGTTCAGGAAAACAATCGAAACCTCCGGCATAGGCAAGGGTTTCCAATGTTTTTTTACTAACGGTTCGTTGATTGATACGTTTTATAAAATTAAAGATGTCGGTGTAAGCACCGCCCTTTTTTCTTTCTTCAATTATACTTTCTATAGCTGCGTCGCCAACACCTTTTAATCCTCCAAGGCCGAAACGGATTTCGCCTTTACTGTTTACAGCAAAACCTTTTAATGATTCATTGATATCTGGCCCGAGTACTTTTAATCCCATCCGTTTACATTCTTCCATAAAAAATGTAATCTTTTCTGTGCTGCCAGCGTTATTGAGTACAGCCGACATATATTCAGCAGGGTAGTGGGCTTTTAAGTAAGCGGTTTGATAGGCTACATATGCATAACAAGTGGAGTGAGATTTATTGAAGGCATATTGTGCAAATGCTTCCCAATCGGTCCATATTTTTTCTAACTTTTCAACGGGTAATAATTTTTCTGTTGCTCCTTCGATGAACTGTTTTTTCATTTTGTTCAACGTAGCAATCTGTTTCTTACCCATTGCCTTTCGCAATACATCCGCATCACCTTTACTAAAGCCTGCCAGTTTTTGCGCAAGCAACATTACCTGTTCTTGGTACACGGTGATGCCATATGTTTCTTCTAAATATTCTTGCATCTCTGGCAAATCATACTGAATTGCTTCCCTTCCATTTTTACGATCAATATAATTTGGAATGTATGCAATAGGTCCCGGTCGATACAAGGCGTTCATTGCAATTAGATCACCAAATTTATCAGGTTTTAGTTCCTTTAAATATTTTTGCATTCCTGCACTTTCAAATTGAAAAGTGCCAACGGTAGCTGCATGTTGATAGAGTTCAAACGTTTTTAAATCGTCCAATGGAATTGCATCTATATCAATCGTCACTCCATGAATTTCTTTAATAAGTGCTAATGCATTTTTAATGATGGTCAATGTTTTTAACCCCAGAAAGTCCATCTTTATTACGCCGGCATTTTCAATATCATTTCCTTCTATCTGCGTAAGCCATAGGTTTGATTCTTTTGAAGTCGCAATCGGAATTAATTCCATCAAATCTTTTGGCGCAATGATAATACCCGCCGCATGAATACCGGTATTACGAACAGAACCTTCAAGGCGTTCTGCTTCATGCAATATTTTACTCAACATAGTGCCGGTATCCTTATAAATATCACGGAGCTTTTTTACATTCTCCATATCATCACTTCCCAATCCATCTTTTTCTTCCAATGATTTTTCTCCGTCCTTTATTTTCATCGGTGCATGTAACACTCTTCTTAATTCTGTGCCCGGACGATCAGGAACTAATTTTGTTAATGCCCTACTTTCTGCTATTGGTAAATCCATTACTCTTGCTACGTCGGCAATACTTGACTTAGCCGCCATCGTACCATACGTAATAATTTGTGCTACCTGATTCTTGCCATATTTTTCAACAACGTAGTCAATTACTTTTTGTCGCCCTTCGTCATCAAAATCTGTATCTATATCCGGCATAGATTTACGATCGGGATTTAAAAATCGCTCAAAAAGTAAATTGTATTTGATCGGGTCAATATTGGTGATGCCAATACAATAGGCAACTACAGAACCTGCTGCTGATCCACGACCTGGCCCAATGAAAACATCTTTTTTCCTTCCGGCATCTATAAAATCACCAACGATTAAAAAGTAACCGGCAAAGCCCATCATTTTGATGGTGAAGAGTTCAAACTCCAGCCGTTCTTTTATTTCGTCAGTAAGTTCTGTGTATCGTTTAGCGGCGCCTTCGTAAGTAATATGTTTTAAATATTCCCATTGATTCAGCGAATCGGCGGAAACTTTATATTTCTCAATTGTTTCTTCTTTGGTATGAATCTGAAATCTTTTTTCAACTGGAAAATTCGGGAGCAGAATATCTCTTGTAAGATTCAATACTTCAATCTTGCCTATAACTTCATTTGTGTTGTCTAAGGACTCAGGAAGATCATGAAAGACCTTGCTCATCTCTTCCGTCGTTTTAAAATAAAACTGATCGTTAGGGAAAGCAAAACGTTTGTCTTTTACATTAATATCATCATCATTAAAATCCCGCAGGGCAGGAGTGCTAATTTTTTCGCCGGTATTGATACATAACAAAATGTCGTGGGCATTAAAATCGTCCTGCTCTACATAATGTGAATCATTACTGGCAATGATCTTAACTTTATACTTCTTTGCAAATTTTATGAGTACTTCATTTACTTTGTCCTGCTCTGCCATGCCATGCCGTTGCAGCTCCACATAAAAATCATCCTGAAAAATATTGAGCCACCATTTGAATTCATTCTCGCCATCTTCTTCTCCTTTTTTTAAAATAGCTTGAGGTATTGAAGCTCCGAGGCAACAAGTAGTTGCAATTAATCCTTCATGATATTTAAGAATAAGTTCTTTATCAATTCTTGGATACTTACCATACATGCCTTCTACAAATCCTAAAGAGGTAAGCTTGATTAGATTTTTATAACCAACTTCATTCTTCGCCAATAATATCTGGTGGTAACGTTTATCTTTTATTTCTTTGGTAAATGTTTTTTGATGTCTTGTTTCGGTTACATAAAACTCACAGCCAACAACAGGTTTTACTTTTACGGTGCCATCATCATTTTTATGACGATGAGCCTCTGCCACAAAATCAAAAACACCAAACATGTTTCCATGGTCGCTGATGGCCAATGCGGGCATCTCATCTTTTATCGCCTTTTTGTAAAGGTTTTGTATTGAAGCTGCTCCATCAAGAAGTGAATATTGTGTATGTACATGGAGATGGGAAAATTTCATAGCTCACAAAATCATTTATTCTAATATAAAAACTTATCGCTTTTTCTTAAAAGTGTAAATATTTATCTTTCCATTACTATAACTACAAACCCAGGCTTCCAGTTTATCATCATCTTCATAAATATCTACACCAACAGGATGGCCGCCACATGGCAAAGATGTCACTTTCTCAAAATTATTGTCATTGATTTTGTACACATCCACATAGTCGCTGCTGTAGCAGGTTACAAAAAGAAACTTATGATTTTTCGACAACATAATTGTTCTTGGCTGCGAATGCGTTTTAGCAGTAAATAAAGATTTTCCTGTTGCTGCATCAAGACAGGCAATGGTTCCTAGGCTGTTGTAGGAAACAAAAATATGTCCGCTGGTATCCATCACCACATGTCTTGGGCTCGACCATACATTTAAAATAGTATCTGTTTGCCAAGTGTTGTTGTCCACCACATGCAAACTGGCACCCCCCATAATGGCGATGTATGATTTTTTATTTTCATTATCTACTACTACACCTCTTGGGATGGCGGAAACTTTTACGGTACTAATTACTTTCCCAAACGGATAAACATCTTTATTCAACTCAAGCACACTTGTATTTCTGGAATGCCAGTTGCTGACCAATAAATGCTTACTGTCACCTGTAACAGCAATTACTTTAGGCGTTTTACCTGTTTCAATTAATGGCACACGGAATGAATCTTTTTTTGCAGATCCCGGATATATAACCGTAACAGGTTTTGTTTTTTGTTCTGCATCAACGGCTCCAGTATTTTTTGAAAAATCATTTACCCATATTGGAACAATGCCATCTGCATTATGTAGAGAGACCCAAAGGATTTCATCATTATGACTAAAACAGGCTTCTACAGGTTTTTCCTGAAAAGAGCTAATGGGGCGACTTTTATTATAATCCCAACCCATTCCTTTAGTTGGTGTAAACTTAAACTCTTTGGTAAGTTTTCGAGAGGCTTGGTCAAATTCGTAAACACTCATGCCCTCCAGATTCATTGCAAAAAGCTTAGTGCCTTTTGCATTAAAAATTACTGATTTGGTGCCGCTGGCAGCTGATAAGGTTTCTTTCTTCTCATATTCAAGCCCAGTATATGGTTTTGGAGGCGGAATAACTGGTGTGGTGTCAACAAGAATTAGTCTTTTGGCCATTGAATCATCATGGCTTAATGCAGTGCTTCCGGAACTCTGGCAACCTGTTGCCAGAATGTACATGGTAAAAAGGGATAATAAAGTTTGCATGGTGTATTTGTCTTAATGTTCAATAATAGGAAAAAAATGCTTCAAATCAATGGTTGATTTATCTCAATTTCCTCAAGCTGATTTAAATAACAATCTACTTAATATCAGCCACTTAGGGTAATGGCAATTTTATGTCCCAAAATTCGTTTAGGGAAAGAGGTTTTTTTTGGGCATTTACCGTTATTTTTGCCCGCCTTCGCAGAGAAGGGAAATTGTTTGTATTTGTGCTGAATTGAATTGTGTAGGACAGACAATATTTTGGAAAACCCCATGAAATCATCCTAAAACGAAAGACGTAATGGTTAAGCAGATTTTACCAGCAGTAGCAGTTATCTTTTTTTTGAGCAGTTGTTCAACTTTTAAACCTCTGAACTTTACAAGTAATAAGCAGGTGGCTACTGCTAAGACCCCAACTCCTAAGACAAAATTTATTGAAGAGATTTCAGTTGTTCCGCAGACTGATGTAGATAATACAAATAATAAAGAAGAATATAAACCTTCTTCTAAACTTTCAGCGGCAAGCAGAAAAAAAAGCATGGATGCTGTTACTGTACCAGATAGATTGGATGAAATAAAGCTATACGAAAGAATGTTTTCCAGTATAGCAGCAGAAGTAGAGAGTGCATCAGCGGTTCAATTAAAATATGCTGTGTTGATGAATACTGAAGTCGAATCATTGCCAAGTAAATCATTGCTTGAAGCAGTGGATGAGTGGTATGGTGTTCGGTATAGAACGGGTGGCAACACTACCAGTGGCGTTGACTGTTCAGGATTCACTGTTGGTGTATATGCTGCATTATATGGAATGTCAATACCAAGGGTTTCTAGAGATCAATACAGGGTAAGTACAAAATTGTCTACTACCGAATTAGCGCCGGGTGATCTTGTTTTCTTTAATACGACGGGAAGAGGTGTGTCGCATGTTGGCATTTACCTTGGCCATAATAAATTCATTCATGCTTCTGTTTCAAAGGGTGTTATGGTAAATGATCTTTTCGAAAACTATTACCTGAAGCGTTACATTGGTGGCGGCAGGATAGAGAACAAAGAAGAGATTACACAACAAGGAACTCATTAAGATTTTAATCCCATTCTTCTTTTGATGGTTTGTACAACCGGCGTTATGTCAGGTGAAATTTTCATGTATACAACGCCCAATCCATAGAGAATTACGAAACTTGCACTGCGTCCAATTATTCCTACAAATCCATGTACATCTCTAAATGCAAAATAGCAAATGCAATAACAAGCGGCAGCCAGTAATAATGTATAAAGCGATTGAATGGTGAATGGAAAAAGTTTAAACTTTCTCCACAAGAAAACAATCCTGATAATATTGTAAATAGTTATTGATACCACAGTGGCAATTGCAGGTCCGATTAATCCATATTCTTTCGTAAGGAAATAAGTTAGTGGAAGCATTACGCCTAATAAGATAACACCGCTTAGCAATTCAAATCTCCAAAAAGTGGAAGTGGCGATAATTTGTGCATTCACACCTGTCCCCATATCAATAATCTTTGTAATTCCTAAAATAAAAAAAATGGACGAGGCTTCTAAATAAGCTGGTTTAACACCGAACGTTTTAATGCCATCTGCAAAATTCATCCATATTAATAAAAAAATGGCGCAAGCAAATACCAACTGGTTGATGGAAGATCGCTGATAAACTTTTTGAAGAAGGTTCATGTTCTTGTCCTTCCATGCTTTTGATAAATGTGAAATGGAGGCAGAAATAATTCCCCGTTGAGGCGCTTGGATAATGCTGGTCATAATTGTTGCTAAGGCATAAATACCTGCTTTAGCCGAACCATTTTCTAATATAGAGGCAATAACAATAGTGTCAAATACCTGTGACAATGTAAAGATCAAAGTGCCTCCGTAAACGAAAGAACAAAGCGTTATAATCTTTTTTAAAAACCTGCGGCTTACTTTACTTGGTTTAAATGTAAAATGAATTTTTTTTGTAGCAATCAAATAAATAAATAAACTAATTGCAATGCCTGGATAAGTAAAAGCGAAAAATTTGATAAACAAATCATAGTCCTTAATAACGTTGGTGACGTATAACACAATCAGCAATGTTGTTAATAAACGCCACTGTACTTCCCTAAAAAAATTTGCCAGCACAGATTTATGCAAACTCCATGTATAAGCTTCCAGCACAGTATAAATAGTGAGGCCAAAGCCCATTGGAAAGATCCAGTAATAATAATTCACCAGCTTTGGTGCATTGGTGCCAAATTTTTGAATAACAAGACTCTTCATTGACCATCCTACTATCATTAGCAATACAAAGCCTATCAGGCTTACAATCAATGCCCAGGAAATCATATCATTTTTTTCTGGCGGAAGATTGTCATTATAGTATGGATGAAATTTAAAAATATAGGCAGGCATTGCCAATGCTGCAAAAGAGGCCATCAAAGTGGCAATAGCAATAAAAATTGTAGTAAGACCGTATTCAGCTTCAGTAAAAGTGCCTTCTCTTGTAAAGAAATAAGTATTCAATAAGCCGACAGCAAAGCCAATATATATTACAATAGATGAAATAATACTTTGCCGGCGAATGCTGCTCATGCGGTAAAGATAAGTTGTGGGTGCTAAAAGTAAACAGGTCGTACTTCTATTTAATTTCTTTTAGAGTTATATAGAAGTTCTTATTTACATCTTCCATTTTATAGTTTAATGGAAGATCAATCTTTTGCCATTCTGTTTTTGGTGATAACCAAAAAGTTCTTTCGCTACCTATTGAAATTGGCATGTCAAAATCCTTAACGCAGTTTACCCATCGATAAGAGATTTTATTGCCTTCCTTCTTATACTCCAACACTGGTATTTTTATCGTCCTTAAGTATTGATCAAATACTTTACTCAAATCTATTCTAGCTATTTTAGAGAAATATGTCTCCACATCTTTTGAGTCAACTGTTTTGTGGTAAAATTCACTATTCAAGCCTCTTAATATTTTTTTGAAAACTGAATCATTATTAATTATCTGCCGTATTGTATGTAAAAGACTGGCTCCTTTATTATACATATCGCTGCTACCTTCCTGGTTTACACCATAAGGACCAATTAAAGGTTTATCATTATTGATGTTTTCCCGGATACCCTGTAAATATTCATCACCAGCTTTTTTGCCATAATGATATTCTGTAAATAATACTTCGGAGTACATAGTAAAGCCTTCATGTATCCACATATCGGCAATATCATTAGTCGTTATATTATTAGCAAACCATTCATGGCCGCTTTCATGTATAATAATATAATCCCATTTTAATCCCCAGCCGCTGCCGGATAAATCCATGCCGAGATATCCATTCTGAAAATGATTGCCATAGGCAACAGCACTTTGATGTTCCATACCAAGATGTGATGATTCGACTAATTTAAATCCATCTTTATAAAAAGGGTATGGGCCAAACCAATGTTCAAATGCCTTAAACATGGGTTTTACATCCCGGCCAAATTGTTTTTTAGATTTTTCGAGATTGTAGTCCAGCACCCAATAATCTAGCGAAAGATTTTTTTCTGTTTCCCCAATATAGCTATCCGACCAATGTACATACTTGCCGATGTAAGGAATGATATTGTAATTGTTGATCGGACTTTTTACTTCCCATTTCCAGGTGCTGGTTCCGTATCTATTTTTTTGTTTTAATGCTAATCTTCCATTGCCCACCGCGGCCAATGAATCTGGAACTGTAATACTCAAACTGGCTCCATTATCTGGTTCATCACTTTGATGATCTTTACATGGATACCAAACACTGGCGCCTAATCCTTGGCAAGCAACTGTCATCCATGGGCGGCCTTTAGCATCTTTACCCCATATCCATCCGCCATCCCATGGCGGGTTAACTGCTGCTCGGGGTTTGCCTGAAAATTCAATCGTTATTGAATCAATATTATTTTTTGATGGAGCACCTTCAATATAATAGACATTGCCTTGTCTTGTAAATTTTAATTGTCTTGGCAATTGATGAAGGTTTGATCCGCCACCGGTTGACGTTTTCATTACACTCACAGTTTGCCCATCATTACTAAAAACCCGGTCAATTTTCATAGGCTCTTGTAAATCGATCTGCATTTTTATTTTGCTATCAGGTTGCTTAATTATATTATAAGTAATTTTAACCTCTCCTTTAATTGTTTTTGTTTTATAATCTGGTGTTACATTAATATTATAGTATAGAACATTCCACCAGGCTCTTTCCGGCGTTATGCTACCACGCAGCGTATCTTGCTTTGTAAACTTTCCTTTTTGATGCAATGGCTGTGCACAAGCACTGATAGAAAATATTAATAAAAGGGAAATGTATATTGAATTGATAATGTATTTCTCCATAATAATTTTTGTTACTGTAAATTTAAGGCTTGATAACAAACATGAACGTTAAAACTAATTTTATAAAAATAATATTCATTGGCATTGTATTGGTGCAATTGGCTAGCTGCTATAATAAAGAAAAAAGTGAAGGAAATATTTTTCACTACAATGAATTCAATGGTATTTCTTCATTGGATCCGGCTTTTGCAAAAAGTCAGTCAACTATGTGGGCGGCGCATCAGTTTTACAATACATTGGTAGAAATTGATGACAGTTTGCACATAATTCCATCGTTGGCAAAGAGCTGGGATATTTCTGCTGATCGTACGATTTTTACTTTTCACCTGAGAGATGATGTTTTCTTTCATGATGATGTTGCATTTCCCGAAGGGAAAGGAAGAAAATTAACGGCGTATGATGTTGAATACAGCCTTTCACGGATAATAGATAAAGAAACAGCTAGCCCTGGTTCCTGGATATTTAATCGGAAGGTTGATTCGATACAACCCTTCAAGGCAATTGATGATACAACCTTTCAGCTAAAACTTTTAAGGCCCTATTTGCCCATTCTTGGAATTATATCGATGCAGTATTGCTCTATCGTTGCAAAAGAAGCTGTCGAAAAATATGGCATCAATTTTCGTCGTCATCCTGTTGGCACAGGCCCTTTTCGTTTTATTACATGGGAAGAAGGTCAGGCATTGATCATGAAAAAGAATCCTACCTATTTTGAAAAAGATAGTGCAGGGAATAGATTGCCATATCTTGACGGAGTAAATATTTCTTTTTATGATAGTAAGGCAACTGAGTTTTTATTGTTCCGGCAAAAGCAATTAGATTTTATTAATGACATCGAAGCTTCGTTTAAAGATGAAATATTAACCAAGCAAGGTACCTTGCGAAAGGATTGGGAGGGCAAAATTGTACTGCAAACAAATCCTTATTTGAATATTGAATATCTGGGAATATTGGTTGATTCAATAAATGAATTGGTTCGCAATTCTCCAATGCGTTCAAAAAAAATAAGACAGGCTGTTAACTATGGGTTTGACAGAAGAAAAATGGTTTTGTATCTCCGCAATTCATTAGGCACACCTGCAGAATCTGGTTTTGTTCCAATGGGGTTGCCTTCCTTCGATACGGCTGTGGTTAAAGGTTATCATTATGACCCTGCAAAAGCAAAACGGCTTTTGGCAGAAGCTGGTTTCCCCGACGGAAAGGGATTGCCACCAATAAAATTATTGACGATTCCAATTTATGCAGATATGGCAAATTTTATTGCCAAGCAATTGGGCGAGTCAGGAATTCCTGTTCAGGTAGATGTGGTGCAAAAATCATTACTACTCACAATGACTTCGAGTTCCACTGCTGCATTTTTCAGAGGTAGCTGGATAGCTGATTATCCAGATGCTGAAAATTATCTTTCAGTTTTTTATTCTAAGAACCCGGCACCTCCTAATTATACCAGATATAGCAGCGCAGCTTTTGATGCAGCTTTTGAAAAGGCTATTACAGAAGACAATGATTCTATTCGTTATAAACTTTACCAGCAAGCCGATCAGATAATGATGAACGATGCGCCGGTTGTTCCACTTTGGTATGATAAAGTGGTGCGATTGGCACAAACTAATATAATTGGGTTTAAACCCAATGCGTTGAATTTATTGGAACTCAGGTATACTAAGTTTGATAAGTAAATTGAATCTTAGTTAGAAGATTTCAATTTGTCCTTAAATACTTT
>Ga0209170_1000136_pt1 | contig 37400 bp, 65 predicted proteins | sample KloWWTKNB14_bulk_FD_187178 | JGI IMG/M metagenome (GOLD analysis project Ga0209170, IMG submission 187178) | Active sludge microbial communities from Klosterneuburg, Austria, studying microevolution and ecology of nitrifiers - Klosterneuburg... | ecosystem: Engineered > WWTP > Aerobic digester >...
CGGCGTCAGTGCCGCGAGTGGACGACGTGTTCCATCCACTGTTCCATCTGGGCATAACATCGGGCTTCTTAGCCCATCAGACAGGGAGATAGAGTAGATGGCGATGATGATGGACTTCATCGCCTAGCCCCACGACGCGCCACCGTAGCCCACAGCGCGACCGGTTCCCGCGTCTGGATGCGAGATATCGTCATCGCTGCCATGCGCCGTGATGGAACACCAGCCGCCGCAGTGATGGAGCGTGTTCCATCCAGTGGTCCATGGGATGTCACCTGCGCTGAGCCGCCACCGCCGCCGTCTCAAGGAGATAGAGAAACACTCCCGGCATCATTGCCGGGAGTGCTGAGTGAAGGAGTCGCGCGTTGACGCCCGTGGGCGCTGATCGCCGCCAGCACGCTCGCGGCCAACCATCGCGCGCTGGCTCCCGCTATCGCCTGAGGATCGCCTTCGTCCCCGGCCAGATACCGGCGGCCATGGCGCCGGCCGCCACGCCTGCGACGACCCCGTCGACGATCGCGCCGGTCTGCGCGCCTGCCACACCACCGCCGACGGCGCCGACCGCGAGCGCGACCACCGGGATCCACCGGCTCGGCGGATCCACTGCCAGGCGGATCGCGTCGACGATGACGCCGACTAGCACGGCCAGCACCGTCGCGAGTGCGATGTTGATCTCCATCGTGTGCCCCTCCATACAGCGGGATGCCGACTAGTGGTGAAACCTCTATCGATCCGCCGATGATGGCCGATCGCGACGCAGCTCGAGCAGCTCCGCGCCGACCAGACCACGCGTGACCGTGCCGTCCGGCTGCAGCTCCAACCGCGCGCGCTCGAAGTACTGGACGATCTTGCCGTCCTCCATGATCGCGCCGCCGAGGCAGTAGCCGGTGTCCAGCCACGGCCGCGCGTTGATGTCGGCGATGAAGGCGTCGGGGATCCAGAACGCGCCGTGCGGCGAGCGCCACGGATCCTGTGTCGCTGGTAGTGGTCGCCCTGGCGCGGGCTGGCCATCGATGCGCCGCAGCTCGGAGATGTAGTACGCCCAGTCGAACGACGGTCCCGGGTCCGAGTGGTGCGACGACCCACCCCAGCCGCCCTCGCCGTCCGGCACGTCCGCATGGCCGAGCAAGCCGCGTTTTCCGGCGGAGTCGCGGCCGAGATAGACGAGCGGGATATCCCGGCGCTTCCAGATCGGCAGCGTCGTCGCGGCCAGCGTCGTCATCGCCGCGCGCGTCCACGGCTCGGCGCTGAGCCGCTCGGCCTCGACGTTGATGCCGCGGAGGTTGTACTCACGGCTGCCAGCCGTCCAGGCGGCGTCCGCTTCGGCGACCATCTGCGCACGCGGCAGCATCCCGCGATCGGTCAGGTAGTGTGCCGAGGAGCCGTTGCCGCCGTTGAGCCAGGCGAGCGAGTCGCTCCCCTCGGTGATATGGATGATCCCGTAGTCGATCGGCCGGCCACCCCGCCCGCGTGTGCCCTGCGGGTACCCGTATTCGGTCGTGTCCGGCACCCAGGCGAATCGGCTATCGTCCCCGGTCATCTGCTGATCTCCTTCCTCGCTGCCAGCAAATGCCAGCAGCGCATTGGCGAGCCTGGCGATGTCGGCGCCGTATCCCACTCCTGGCGATGCCCAGCGCCCGTCCAGCCCGGCCAGCGTCGGCGCGACCCCGAGGTACCCCGCGCGCTCGGCGGCGCGGTAGCGCGGATCCGACGACGACCACGGCCCGGCGCCGACGGCATAGGTCAGCATGTGCGCCACCGTCGCGCGGATCCCCTCGGCCGGCGTAGCAAAACGGACGGCCTTCTCCCCCGGCGCGTCATTCTCGGCCCCCAACCCCGACGGGTTGTTCTTCTCCCGCACGATCGCGGATTGCCAGAACGCGGACTCTTTGCCGATGTCGGCCGCGATCAGGTCGTGATTGACCACCTGCGGCGACCAGCGGCGGCATGCGTCGACGATCATCTGCCCCAGCCCGGTCGGCGCGGGTCGATACTGGCCGTCAGGCGCGTAGTTCGGCGCCAGCTGCGGCCCCATGTGCGCGAACCACCGGTCGATGCCAGTCGCGGACGCTTGCCCTTCACCTCGGATAGGCGATGCGGCGGTGTAGCTCATGATGATCCTCCGTCTCTCCAGACGCGACGTGTCAGCGTACCGATGATCCAGATACGATCGCGCCGGTCCTGGATCGCCATCGTCATCAGCGCGATCTGCGCCGCGACCAGCCCGGCCGTATAGACGATCGCCAGCGCCGGGATCGGCCGGCCCGGATTGACCGGCGCTGACGCCACCGCGACGATGCCAACGACGATGAACGCGGTCTGGATCAGGCAGCGGGTCAGCTCCCGCCGGGCGTTGCCGCGCGCGATGCGCTCACGCACCAGCCGATCGCGCAGCATCGCCTCATAGACGCCCGTGCGTCGGTCCGGTCCCATCGGCATCGGCGCGGCTTCCTGCCAGCGCAGATCCGCGACGGCGTCCGAGAGCGCCCACAGATTGGCGATCAGCCCGATGAGCGGGACAATAACCAACACCAGCTCGGGGAGTGTCGCGGTGCCGACCGTCATCATCGGTGTACCCGGTCGGCGTTGCGGCGGTGCGGATCGGCGATGACGTCGCCCGTGAGGTCCAGCGCCCGCAGCCGCGCCTCGATCAGGCTGGCGCGCTGCTCGAATTCCGCCCGCGCGTCCTGGTCGATGTCGACGATCGGCAGCGCCGGCAGCCTGAGACGCACGTGACGCAGGATGCTACCGAGGCGCATCGGGCGCCCGTCGCCGTCGTGGCGCGGTGGCGACGGCGGCGGTCTCAGTGGCGGATTCGGCGAGACCGCCGGCCCGATCGGCGGCCTGACGCCAGTAGTCACGGTCACGGCGCATCTCCTCCAATCGCTCTGCCGCGACCGACTGGTCGCGCTCCGCCACCCACCACGGCACCCACCAGCCACGGACGAAACCAGTGACGAAAATGGCCATCAGCGCCACGACACCGCCGTTGTCCGCGAGCGGCCCCCACGTCGCCGGATCCATTAGTCGTCCTCATCCGGCCGTTCCTCGACCTCGATCGCTGCAACCGCGCCGAAGTGCAGATAGGCGAGCCTCGGCTGCTGCTCATCCGACTGCACGACGGAGATGGTCGGCGGCAGCGGCGCGCCGTGGTGGTCCGCCTGCGCCACGATCTCCGGATACTCCACGCACGGCACCTCCAGCCGCTGGCCGCCGATCAGGTGGATCGTCATCAGATACCGGGCGCTCATCGGCGCTTCCGCTCGTGCCGCTCGACGCGACCATCACGCACGACGCGCGTCCGGCCGATCGTGGCGGTGATCTCAGCGCGCACCGGGACGGCCGCGGCCTGTCGACCGTCCAGCGCCGTCTGCCGCGCGATGATCGCCTCGTCGAGCATCGCGGCCGTCACCTGGCCGGGATTGGCGGCCGGGAGCGGGATCGCGTCATAAATGACGATCTTCGCCGCCGGGTACTCCTCCGGATCCTCGACATACCAGGCGACCATCGCGTCGACGTGACCGTCCTGCTGGACGAGCTCTGAGAGTCGGTGATAGCGCATGGCGGGTCCTCCCCACTACACCGGCACGACGGAGAGTGCCGAGACGAACGATTTGACGGTCAGCTCGACGTCGCAGAGCTGGCTGGACGAGACGACGAGGCTATTGCCCTGCCGGAGGATGTGGCCGTTCGCGTCGACCAGCCAGGGCGTGATATCGAGCACAACGTCACCATTCCACGGCCCGCCGAGGGCGCTCGTGATGTCGACGGCGTTGACCTTGATCCCGAACGCCGGTGTCGCGGCCGCTGGCCCGTCGTAGATGCCGTAATTGAGCGAGTGCGTGTGCGTCGGCATCGTGTGCGAGTGATCGTTGATCGTGTGGGTATGCGTCGGGAGTGTGTGGGTATGGCTCGACTCGGAGTTGGTCGCCGAGGCGGTGATGTTGTGCTTGTGGAAGGTGAACCCGGAGGTCCACAGCCCCTGCGCCGATCCTTCGGTGCCATTCCGTCCGCCATAGATGCCGTAGTTGAGCGCGCCGCCGGGAGTGGACGCGAACACCATCTGCTGGAGATAGCCAGGATCCGTCCAGCTGCTGGTGGGCTGCGCCTGCCCGATCTGGTGGTAGTGCTCGCCGATGTCGTCGGACGTGACCGCTGCGCTGATTGAGTGAGTGTGTGACGTGCCGCCGGCCGAGGTGACGCCGCCGCCGGCGTTGGCGGCCGTCGTGGTCGTGTTGGAGGTCGGCGAGCCGCCGGCCGCGGCGGTCGCGACGTTACTCCGCACCCTCCGCTTGACCAGGCGCAGCTCGGCCCGGTGCAGATAGGTGACGCTGTCGTCATAGTCGATCGTGACGGTGGCGTTGTGCGTGCTATCGACCGACTCGCGATACGGCCCGTGGATCTCGCGATAGGTGTACGGTCGCATCGCGACCTTCAGCGCCCAGAGATCCTCGATCGCGGTGGTGATGACATCGGCCGCGCCGCCGGCGTGCTGCGCGGCCGTGGCCAGCTCCAGCGTCCAGCGGTCGGAGCCGTCGGGCTGGAAAGTGCGTCGATAGCCCATGATGTAGACGTCATCGTCGACGTGCCGCCAGCGCCGACGGCCGGCGTCATCCTCGACGATGCCCGTGTACTGGAGTCGCACCGTCTGGCCCAGCAGGAACGACGGCGTCCCGGCCACGATGTGGCGCAGCAGCGCGACGTCTGCCTCGTAGTGGTCGATCGGGTGCGCATAGTAGCTCAGCCAGGCGGAGGCGATGGCGTAGAGCGTGCCGGCGGCCGCCTCGATCTCCGCCGCCGAGTTCGAAAGCGGCGCGACCTGGTCGATGGTCATGACTTTCGTCCGCTCGCCGTAGTCCGCGACCGAGGCCGCGTCCTGGAGATACCAGTACGGCTCGCCGTCCGGCCCGGTCGCGGTCTGCACCGTGTATGCGCCGCCTCCGGCCGCATGCTCCAGTGTCAGGACGTTGACGCCCTGGCCGGCGCCGAGCGGGATGAGGGTATTCCACAGCTCCGGCTCATCGCCGGTGATGCGCAGCCGCGCCAGCGGGATCACCGCGAGATCGGTGTCGGCGCGCTCGACATTGCGGATGACCAGCCCGGACGATGTGCCGGCGGAGGTCAGGGAGACGCGGCGGTTGAGGTTGTCCTCGCGGAGGTGCCAGCCCTGGATCTTCGCCACCTGTCGGAGCGCGGCCCAGATCGAGACGCCGTCGAAGCGCGCGGATAGCAGCGTGCCGGCGTCGACCGTTCCGGCCGTCCAGCCGGTGCCGGTCAGCAGATCGGCGACGGCGGCGGCGACGCTCACGCCGGAGAATGTCCGGCCGAGGAGAGTGTTTTTGCGGACCAGCTGCTCGGCGACGCTGCGGCCGGAGATGGTGAGGATGCGGTCATCGACGTCGCCGACGGTCAGGTCGGGCGTCTCGATCGTCCCGCGCAGCAGCAGCCCCTCGCCCTCACGACGGATCCAGACCTCGCGGCCGCGTGTCAGCTCGGCCGCGTTCGGCTCGGTCGCATCGACCGACACCGACCAGGCGCCGATCTCATCCAGCCGACCGGAGTAGTCGGCCGAGAGGATGCCGACGATCGGCCCCGAGCCGACGCGATTGCCGGCGGCATCGTAGACATCGAGCGCCAGGCGCGGATCGTAGGTGATCGGGATGATGCGCCGCTCGGCCTCCGCCTCGGCCAGCGTGACGGTATCGCTATCAGCTGCCGAGAGCGCGATACGGATCGTCTCGCCGCTGACCGTTGCGGTGTCGCTATCGGTCGCGGTGACGACGACCGTCCCGCTGGACGCGTCGCTGCCGGTGGCCGTGTCGGTGTCACCGCCGGCCACGCCGGCCGAGATTGACGCCGTCTCGCTGACCGTGGCCACGTCGCTATCGCCGGTCGCGACCGTGATGCCGACGACCGACTCGGCGCCGCTGACCGTGCCCGCGTCCGAGGCGCTGACCGTGACGACGACCTCGACATGGGCTGTCTCAGTGACGGTGACCGTATCGGCGTCGCCGGCCGAGAGCGTCGCCGCGACCGCCGCCGCATCGCCGGGCGTGACCGTGCCCGAGTCGGCTACGCTCTTCTCGACCAACCCCGGGTGATAGTAGATCGTGACTGAGACATAATCGACGGACGCGGTTTTGGTGCTGCTACCGTTGTTGAACCCGGCACGGAATGCGACATCGAATCCCGAATTGAAGCTCGCCGCCGTCCACGACATGCCCCAGAGGTCGGAGGGCGTCCCGTTCGTCTCGGTGACGTCGGATGTCGTCCATGTGGACGGACCGTTCGCGGTGCCGCTGCCAGCGACCTCCAGCTGAATGGTTTTCGTCCCGCCAGTGGATGAGGAAAGTTTCCGCTCGATCCTCACCTCGACGCCGTCGATAACATCGTCGGCGGCCAGCCCTGCGGCAGGGAATGACACCGTGAGGAGCACCGACATGCCGCTCCCGCCGAAGTCCTCCCCCTTCTCGACCGTGGACGTCGCGTAGGAGTTGTCGGACGCGGTGACGTTCGATGAATTGGTCCATCCGGACGCGCTGGACGGTGATAGTGTGATCGACGCCATCGCCCTACGCCCTGACTACCCTAGACGCCGACGGTCACGGTGGCGGTGGCCTGCCACGTCGAGCCGCTGCCCTTCGTGCCAGAGCTCTGCACCTTGCGCTGCATGATCTGCCCGCCGGACGCGGCGTTCGCAATCGCCCACTCGTTCCACGTCCAGTTCGCCTCGCTCGTCGAGAACGTCGCCCGGAACGTCAGGACGTTCCCCGACCGTGTCGGGTACGTAGCGTCCATCCCCTTTCGCAGCTTGTTCGTCGCGGCCTGCAGGTCGGTCTGCCCGACCGCCTCCGCCGTCGCCGAATCCCCCGTGCACAACCGCGCGTTGCTGTTGTTGAACGCGGCATACACCCCGCCGCCGATCAGTGCGTCCGCCATCAGCTCGCGTGTGATGTTCAGGAACATATCGTCTCTCCGTTCGCCTGTTCGTTCTGCCGGCCGGCCCAGCGCCGCTCCAGCATCGTCACGATCTCCGGGTCGGTGACGGTCAGTCCGTCTTCCCCGACCCACTCATACGACTCGACGACCTCATCCGGTGGCCCGTCCTCCGGCGTCCGGTTGTCGTTCCACTTATCGACCCGGAAGTCGATCCGGGAGTACGTTGTCAATGTGTCTCCGAGCGTCACACATCACCTCCTCTGTGCTCTCCGCACTCAATGCCACGTCGCCGAAAATGTGACCGTGATCGTCGCGTTCGTGCAGCCCGTCACGGTCAGCGACTGCGACCCCGGAATGAGCCGCATAAATCCCACTTGTGTCGAGCCGACCGTGAGGTTGACGTACTCGTTCGCCCAGGATGACCCCGAGTCCGTCGAGCGTGTCACCGCATAGTTGCCGCAGTCGATCCGTAGCCGGTGCGCGCTGCTCCCGGCCGTCCGCGCGATCGTGAACGTCTCGCCGGTCAGCACGTTCGTGATGCTCGGGTTGACGAACCCCGACGCCCCGAGCGCCGCGATCTCGATCACGATCTCCCGTGCGTCGGCGTCGCCGTCGTTGGTCACGTTGACCGTCGCCGGACTTCCCGCGAGCGTCTGTGTCACGACCGTCGGCGTCTCCGCGAACCAGTCAGACAGGCGCAGAAACTCGACCGACACCGGCTGCGTGAACATCGACTCATACGAGACGGTCAGATCGGGCATCCGCTCCGCCCGTGCCCGCGCCCATCGCTCGGTGCCGTCCCCGCCCTCGCTCCAGAGCCGCCCCTGGCCGATGCTCTGGATCTGGCTCCGCAGCGCGTCCGCCTGCGTGTCCACAGCAGCCCCCGTCGCCCCGTAGAGCACCGCCCGCAACCGCTCGTTCCCGACCCCTTTCGGCGCCGGCATTGCCCCGAGCTGGTCGACGGCGTAGTCCATGCCGAGACCCGGCGCCAGCGCCGTCCTCAGCTCCTGCGTACTCTCCGTCTCCGCGCGATCCATCGGGAGCATCACGACCGTGCTGCCATCGCGCGAGACGAAGCGGGTGATATGTCGTGGCGCTGCCATCTATGCCACTCCTCGCGCACGCAACGACGCCGACACAGCCCAGCCGATGTCTCGGCTCGCTCTTTCGGCGTCGGCGCGGTCGGTCGCCTCGATCGTCACCGGCCCGTAGTAGTTGACGTTGACCCCACCGCCGGTGCGCCCGAGACGGTTGAGCGGGATAACCGCCTCCGGCCCCGCCTCGCCGATCAACGCCAGCGTCGGATCGGTGACGATGCCGCCAGCCGCCAGCCGTGGGATCGTCGGGATGTCCGGCGCGTTGACGCTCAGCGTCATGCCTGGAATGTCCGGTATCGGTCCTGGCATATCGAATGGCCCGACGCCGAAGCTGAACGACAGTGCGTCGTTCACCCCGCCGATGAAGCCGTTGATCTTGTCGATCACGCCGTTCGCCGCGCCGATGATGTCGCGCAGAATGCCAAGGATCTTGTCCTTTGCCGACCCGATCGCGCCGGTGATCGTGTCCCAGATGCGCGACCATGCGCCGGTGATGCCCTCATAGGCGTTGCTGATGGTCGTCTTGACCGCGCCGATCCCGGTCGCGACGATCCCGACGATCCCGAGACCCGCGTTCCACGCCGTGTCGAGCGCATCCTTGATCCCGCCCCACGCCGTCGACCACGCGTCGCTAATAGCCCCGGTGACAGACCCGATCGTGTCGCGGACCGCGCCGATCGCGGTCTCGACGATCGTCTTGATCCCGCCCCAGATCGTCTCGGCAGTGTCCCGGATAGCGCCCCAGACCGTGGCCCAGTTATCCCGGATCACCCCGACAACCGCGCCGACCACGTCGCGCACCGCGCCAACCGCCGTCTCGATCACGGTCTTGATCGCGCCCCAGACGGTCTCGGCGATGCCGCGCACCGCGTCCCAGACGGTCTGCCAGTTGTCGCGGATCGCGCCGATGACCGTCTCAATCACGGTCTTGACGATCCCGATATACGTCTCGACGACCGTCCGGATGATCGGGAAGACCGTCTCGACGACCGCCTGGATCGCCGGCCAGACGACACCCCATACCGCCTGAATCGCGGCCAGCGCCGTCTCGATCGCCAGCCGGATGGCTGCGATGGCAACCTCGACCGCCGCCTGGACGATCGGCCAGACGGCCGCGATCACGACCTGTAGCCCGTTCCAGACGGCGTCCCAGATGACCTTGATCGCGTCCAGCGCGACCCCGATCCCGACCTGGATGGCCGCGATAGCCGTCGTTATGTACGGACCGATGAACCCGATCACTGCCATCACGATGTCGCGTATGCCGAGGAAGTTGCTCTCCCACGCGAGGTACAGCGCGGCAACGGCAATCCCGACTGCCGCCGCGACCGCCAGCACCGGCGCCATCGCAACGACGGTCGCCAGTGCCGCCGCGCCCGCCGCCAGCGCCCACGCCACGAACGCGGGCACGACAATCACCATCAGCGCCGCCGCCAGACCGATCAGGATCGGCTTGATATGGCCAGAGATGAATGAGATCACGGGGTCGAGCGCGGTCATGATCCCGGACGCCGCGTCCGCCAGCGCCGAGAACGCCGGGATGAGTACCCCGCCGATCGACTCCTGCACCTCCCCGAACTGCTGGGTTAGCTTCTCCCACTTGCCGGCGTCGCTCGCCGCGTACTTCGCCGCCTGCCCCTTGAACTTCCCATCGACCGAGTTCAAAAGGTCCTGCGCGGTCGCGCCTTCCGCGACCTTGATCCCGTACCGGCTCAGGACGCTCGTGTTTTCGTCGCTGACGCGGCCCAGGAGCTTCGATGCTGTCAGCAGATCCATGCCGGTGCCGCGCGACAGATCCTGAGCGGTCGACAGTCGCCGCTGCGCCTCGTCCGCGTCACCGGTCAGGCTCGTGAGCAGCGCCAGTGCGTCGGCCGTCTCACCGTCGGTGAACCCGAGCTCCTGGCCCTTCTTGATCGTGTCATCGACCGACCCGGCGTAGTCGTCCCACGACGCGCCGGTGTTCGTGACGGCCTGCTCAAGCCGGCCCATCGCGGCTTCGTCGTCTGCCGCCCCCTGCGCGCCGTCCTTCAGCCAGCCGCCCATCGACTGCAGCGCGCCGCCGGCCACCACGCCGCCGAGCACCGAGCCGAACGTGCCCCACTTCGAGCCAAGACCTTCGATCTTGCCCTCGAATGTCCCGGCGGCTTGCCCTGCGTCACCGAAGGCGCTCTTGGCCTTCGACGCGTCGCCGAGAATCTTGATTGTGACGCTGCGTTCAGCCACGCTGCTTTGCTGCCTTCTTCGCTTCTCTGCGCGTCGCGTCTACGAGCGGCTTCAGCCACAGATAGTCGATGTGGTCCAGGCCTCGGAACTGCTCCGGCGTACACCAGGGATAGACGTGGCAGAACCACGGCATCTCCTCGACCTCTAGGTCGCTGTGGTGTCCGCCGGCGCCGTAGGGTCCGCAATCAGCGTGATCAGACTAATGAGCTGCTGCTGGTCGACGTCCGCGTCCAACGCGTCCTCGAACGTGAACACCGGGTTGTTCCGCCGGCCCAGCACCCAGAGCAGCGCCGTCATCGTCAGCCAGTCGGGCGTGCCGCCGGCCTCCTTCAGCTTTTCCAGCCCGGTCATCTCGTCGACGAACGACTTCCCGGTCACACGCTCGAAGTCGATCAGGTCGCGATTCTTCAGCCGGATGGGTTGGGTTGTGTCGATCGTTACCTGCACTGCCGTCATTGCCCATCATCTCCACTAGCCGGGGAATGCCCGGTTCAGCGCGTCCTCGACCGCCTCAGCGAACTCATTGGTGATTTGCTCCCGCTTGTCCTCGACGGCCACGTACAGGTTGTAGTCGGGTTCGCGCTTCCTCGGGAACTGCGCGTGCGCGCCACCGGACCCGAAGTTCCAGCCGCCGAACCATGCGACGCCCGTGCCACCCAGGAGCGTCGCGCCGGTCGTCGTGCCCTTGCCCTTGATCGACGCAATCGCCCGCGACCCCATCGATGCATGCGTGCCGGAGATCGTCACCGCGCCCGCGCCGGCGCGGCTTTGCGCCTCGCCCTCGACCAGCGTTGACACAGCGCGATACACCTCGCGCAGCTCCCCGCGCCAGCCCTTGTCATCGGACATGTCGCGGAGCGCCTTACGAAGCTCCTTCATGCCTTCGACCTTGACCTCCGGCTTCGCGGCCATCTCAGATCACCGTGTCGTCGGTGTGGTACTCGACCTTCACGACCGCGTCCGTGCCGTTGTCCAGCGCGCGGAAGTTCAGCGGCTGCTCCAGAATCTCCGGCCCGCTGATCTCCGGCTCGCCCGGATCGACGAGTTCCGCCGCCGCGAAGGTGAAGACGAGCTTGTACGGATTGCTGGCGGTCGGGATCGTCCCGCCGGTCACGGTCAGCACCATGGCTCGCTGTGTGCCGGCGACGAAGTCGTTGTACGCGGCCAGGCTGGCAAACTCGCCGGTCGCGTCAGCGGTCGCCTCGGAGATCCCGTTCAGGATCGGCTCCTTGCGGTTCGTCGACCCGATACAGAACCGCTCTGTGTCCAGCGCGCGCTTGCCGCTGAGCGTGAACTCCTTGACACAGATCGCTGAACCGCCCCACGTCAGCGACGCGTTGGTCCAGAGGAACTGCGCCCGGCCCGTCACATACGACGGGCTGGCCAGCGCCGTCCCGGTCAGGACGTTCTCAAACACCCACGTCGTCGTGAGCTTGAGCACGCCACCAACCTCAAGCTCGAACTCCCACTCGGTGATCTTGCCGCCCTCGTAGGTGAACGGGTTGACGATCCCGCCCACGTCGGGCTTGCCGAGCTGGACAGTCGCGGAGACGCCCGCGCCACCCGACGCATCCGGCGTAAACGTGTGCTTGTACTCAGCGGTGACACCGACCTGAGCCGATGCGCTCGCCCCGAACATCTGCTTGAAGAGCTTGCCGAACCCCTTGCTCATCACCGGCAGGACGACATCGCCCCCCGCGCCCGAGACGTAGGTCGAGACGTTCCCTGTCTTCAGGTACTGCGACCCGAGCACCGGAGATTCGACCTTCCCGAGCGTCGTCAGGATGTTGCTGGACTCAATCTCCAGGAACCGGTCCACCGTCACCGGCGTCCCGTAGATCGTCTCCTCCTTGATGCCGAACTGGCTGGACAGACCCGAACCGATCGCCATCAGTCACCACCGCCCTTCTTCGTCGCGGCCTTCTGCCAGACCTCGGCCTGCTCCGCGAGCCGCGCCGCGTGGTCCGCTTCGAACTCGCCCTCGTCCCCGGCCGCCACGATGACGTACCCCCCCGCCGGCAACGGCACCTCGCGGCTACCTCCGCTGACATTCCTGAGACGAACCATCGTCGCCATCGTCAAGCCTCCTATGTGCTGACCATCTCGACTTGCGCGTCGAGCGACCATCGCAGTCCGTGGATGCGTCCCCGGTCGTTCCCGGAGTACAGGTGTTCGTAATCGCCAATCTGCGTCACGACATAACTGCCGAGGCCGAGCGATGGGTCTGTCCTGACCTCGTCTTCGATCTCCGCAAACCAGCTCTCCGCGAGCGTCATTGCCGCCGCCGCCGCCTCGTCGCCCGCGCCCGGCTGCAGGACGATGATTTCCCCGTCGATCGTGAACCGGTCGCGCTTGATCGTCTTCGCGGCGTACGGGTACTCCTGCCGTCCACTGACGCGCACCGCCAACGTGATGTACGTGCCCACCTCAGATTGGACCGACGGCGGCGGCACGTAGGTGAAGACACGCGCGGCGGACAACCCGGCTCGCAGCGCCAGTCGCGCCGCGAGCGCGTCGAGCACGGTCTTGACCTGGCTGCTCGTCGTCGCCATCAGCCCACCACCACCCGTCGCTGCATGTACTGCCGAAGCACCTTGTCGACGAACGGCAGCTCGTTGATTGCGCTGCCGCGCCCCGAGTACCCCGGCGTCCAGTACTGCTCGCTGCCGTACTCGTTCGACGCGGAGATCGTCCGCGACCCCAGGTTGCTACTGACCATCCGGAACCGCAGATACAGCAGCGCCGCCTCAACGATCCCGGCCGGTGGCCGTGCGTATCCATGCTCGTAGGTGACACGGACGTTCTGTCGGCCCGGCACGAACGCCGTCCCGTCCCGTCGCCGGATACGGCCGTTGTTCAGGATCTGGACATCGGCCAGCTCAGCCGGTGTGTATGCCGTCCACGCCCCAGTGCCGCGGTCGAGCATCTCGACGGCGCGGATGTCGATCGCGTCCAGATGCGAGATGAATACCCAGTCCTGACCCGCGCCGTCGATCGTCTCGCGCGTCAGGCGCGGCACAAACGACACGCCGCATACTTGCTCGAACTCTTCCGCGATCGCCTTCCGTGCCTGCCCGATCGCGTCCGTCGTATACGTGGCTGTGCTCGCCAGCGCGCCGCCATCGAACGCCCGCGCCTGTCTGAACGTGAACAGCAGCTCGCCGACAATCTCAACCGTCTGTTGCGCCGCCCCGTGCGTCGCCGATGTCCAGCTGACCGTCAGGATGTCGAGGTCGGCCTGCCCCGCCAGCGCGTAGGTGCGTGCCGCCGCGCCAGACCCACCCGTGGCCGCGCCGGTCACGATGGCCGTCCCGTCGAGCCGCGTGACCGTCACCGTCGTCACGCCAGGATCAGCGACCACGCCGTCGACGTAGAACGTCACCGCCAACGTGGCTGCCAGCCCCCGTTGAATCTGCTCGGTTGTCGGCTCGATCTCGACGACGGCCATCGGCTAGCCCCGCTTCTTCTCGGATATATCAGTGACGGTCAGCACTTCAGCCTCGCTGGCTGGCTCATCCACCGCTGGCTCATCCACCGCTGGCTCACCCACCGCCCTGGCATATCCGAGCCGCTTGGCGTCCGCCGCGTCATAGATGAACGCGGCGCTCGGATCGTCCGCCTCAACGACGTTGCCATCACGATCGACGTAGACCTTCTCCCGTGCCATCTGCTGATTCCTTCCTTCGCCTGTCAGGTCTGCGCGCCGACCACCACAAACGTGATCGTGGACGTACCGTTCGTCGCGGTGACGATGTAGAGCTTCCCGCCCGTCGTGTCGGCATAGAGATCGCCGACGCCGAGAAAGCCAACCCCCGTGGTGTTGGCAACCGGCGCGCCCGCCCCGCGAAACACCCGCGCCGCTGAGATGCCACTGATGATCTGACCGCCGCTGATGACTGGCATATGAGCTCCTTTCGGCGTGCGAGGAACCCGAAGCCGGGTTCCTCGCCCCGCGACTTAGATGCCGGTCACGGTGCAGAACGCGGCCGGCCGATAGACCGCCAACGCCAGCCGTTCCTCGGCCAGGATCGCGACCTTGTTCTCAATGAAGTACGTCGAGTGCTCGGTCGACGCGGTGACCGTGATGCCGGTGCGCCGGAAGATCTGCGCGTACGGCTTGAACGCGCCGAGGAGCGCGGTGTTCTCCGTCATCGCGGTCGTGATCCGGACGTCCAGCCCCCAGATGCGTTCCGGCCCAGCCTCGGCCGGAGAACCCCAGATATAGACGCCATCGGTGGTGCGCAGGAGCCGAACATCCTGCCAGTCGTTCGGGTGGAACACCGCCGCCGTCGGCTCGGCGAACGCAACCGACCGAATCTTGGTCATGCCCTTGTAGATCGCGTCCGGCACCGGATCGGCGCCCTTCGCCTGCGTCTGGATCCCGGAGCGGTCGAGAATGCCGGAGATGTTCGGCGCGTTGCCGTCGCCGGCGAGAAGCTGCGTCTCCTCGCGACGCCGCACCATGAAGATGAGCCGCCCTTCGATCGTCGCCCGCATCTGCGACAAATCGGCCAGCAGCTCGTCAGTCGCCGGCAACCAGACCGGAATCTTGCGCACACTCTCCGTGCGCAGCGTGTAGTCGAGCGCGGCCTCCGGCTTCGTCCCGCCCTCCGCCGTCTCGACTGCGGCGTTCGTGAACGTCGTCTCTTCGTAGTACTCGATGGTGTTGCCGTCGGTCGTGCCCGGCAGCATCAGGTCGGCGATCGTGCGCTCCTCCAGCGCCATCGGGACGATGCCCGGCAGTCGCTGCGCCGGGACGTTGATATCCGCGAGCGTCAGCAGCGTCGCGCCGACCTCCGGGTCGAACGCCGCGCCAAGCCGGGTGTCCGCGCCGAACTCGAACGCGACGGTGCCACCGCGCCGCTCACGGAACGCGCGATACCCCTCGCTCGCTTCCAGCACCTCACGCGTGCTCCGCAGTCGCTGCGCCGGCGCAGCCTTCTGCTGCGTGTCGCGGTCCACCACGATCGGCAGCCCCGACGGCCCCACGTTACGCGTGGCCATCGCCTCCAGTTCCTGCAGTTGCTCGATGCCGGCCGCAAGGTCGGTCATCTCCTCGTTCATCTGCCGCAGTGACGCAACCTCGTCGTCGCTGAAGTCGCGATCCGGCTTCGACGACCACAGCGTCTGCCACTCGCCGCGCAGATGCGCCAGCCGTCCATTCTTCTCTGCCAGGGTTCGGTACATGTGAATCTCCTCCTAGATGCTCACGCCGTTTCGGCGGGCTTCCATCGCCAGAAAGTCCAGGAACACGTCTGCCGCCTGCGGATTGGTCGGCAGACCGGGACGAGGCGCCATCGCCAGGAGCGCGTCATACGCTCCCGCGATCACCCGATAGGCGTCGCGATGGGCCTCAATCAGCGGCACGTTATCGGCCGCAACCGGGGACGGTCGCCCCGCACGCAAGGCAGTAAGCGCCTCGACGCGAGACTGGAGGGACTGGACGGCAGTAAGCGCCGCCGCTGCCTGGTCCTCAAAAGTGAGTGTGTGGATCTGCGCCGTCGCGCGCGGTTGACCCGCCTGCCGCACTCCGGCGTCGGCAAGCACCGCATCGAGCGTCGCCACACGGTCGACCATCCCGCGCCGGACGGCCTCGCGCGCGCCGAACATCCGGCCCTCGCCGAACTCGGCCCGCACGGTCTCAACCGCCACGCCACGATGGCGCGCAACGGCGCGTGTGAAGCGCCCGTAGGACTCATCGACGCGGGCCTGAATGGCCTCGCGCCCCTCGTCAGTCAACGGCTCGAACGGGTTGTTCTCGCCCTTGTAGCGCCCGGCCGTGACCAGTGAGACCTTGACGCCCATACGCTCGTACCAGGCGCTCTGATCCTCGTGCGCGGCGATCACGCCGATACTGCCAGCCTCCCCGGACGGGGTGATCACGACCTGATCGGCCGCGCTGGCGATCCAGTAGGCCGCGCTGGCCATCAGCGTGTTCGCCACCGCCGTGATTGGCTTCGTGCCACGGGCGCGGTAGATCTCGGCTGCCAGTTCGTCGACACCCGCGACGGCCCCTCCCGGCGAGTCAACGTCGATCACGATCGCCGACACCTGCGGATCGGCCACCGCGTCCCGGAACGCCTGCTGGAACTCCTCGACGCTGGTGCCCCCGCTTGAGCGCGACATCATGCCCATGCGGTGCGAGATCGTGCCGACCAGCAGCAGGACGGCGATGTCAGGAGCGCGCGACGTTGGGCGCGGTCTCGCCATGGCCGCGCCGATGCGCTGCGCGATCTCTTCGTCAGTCAGCGTGCCGCCGGCGGCGCGGATGGCCACCATCGCCATGATGTCCGCGAGCTTCTCCGGTACGATCGCCCAGGGTGTTTCCGCGATCGCTCGCCGGATGCGCGGATACGAAAGTTCCGTTGTCATGGCGCCTCCTTGCCGGGCGATTCCGGCGATACCGAGAAGTTCAGCGGGAATTGCAGCAGCCCGGCGTCAGGCTGCTGGTCTGCCATCGGCGGCAGATTCTCCCAGCCGCGCACCTCGTCCGGTGTGAAGATGCGGCCGTTGATGCCGATCTGATACCCCTGCATCCGCTGCGCGAACGCGCCGCGCATCACCGCGTTGAGGTCGAATTCGACAAGCTGCCCGGCGAACTCCGGCACGCCGTCGATGAGCTGCCGCGCGAGAACCTCTTCGATCAGGTTGATCGGCCACCCGAGCGAGTCCTGGTAGAACATCAGGTGCAGCTGGTCGACGGACGCGAAGTTCGATTCGTCGAGAATGCCGATCGCGGGCTGGGGAATGTCGTACAGCGCCGCGACTTCCTCGCGCGTCAACTGCCGATGCTCGACAACCGCTGAGTCATCGAGGTTATGTGAGAGCGACAACCAGTCGATGTTGCCCTCAAGCACGGCCGGTAGACCGGCGCGGTTGACGCCGCCCAGACGCGCACGCACCTCAGCCTTGAACCGCTCCATCACCGCAGACCGCGCCGCCGGATCGGTCGGCAGGTCGTTCACTTTGATGATCCCGCCCGGTCGCGCACCGTTGAGGAACGTCGCGACGCCGAGGCGCTGCGCCGCGTACTCAATCGCAAGCGTCAGTCGCGCAGCCTCAAGCCGCGAGACGCCGATGCCGCTCGCGGTTGGCCCCGGCTCCATCAGGTGGATGATCTGCCACGGCTCGTAGACCGTCTCCGTCCCGGACTCGGCGTGCGTGTGGACGTACATCCCATCGCGGATCGCGAACCCACGCGGGCTGATCGGGATCAGCTGGTCCGGCGCCCTGTCAGGCCGGCGTTGCGCCTTCACGACGATCGCATTGCCGTAGACGAACAGGTCGTATGCCAGCCGCGCCTGGAACCCGACGGCGTTGCCCGTCTCCTTCGATTCGTTCGGCCGGCGGAGCAGATCGGCGAGCGGCCCCGTCGTCAGCCGGTCGCGCCCGTCCCGCTCGTGGTCGGCGTAGACCTTGAGCGGCAACCGCCCGATCGAGTAGGCCAGCTTATTGACCGCAATACGCACCCAGAGCTGCCGTCGCGCGATCTCCTCGTAGTTCGCGGTGTAGTCCGTGTCGAGCACGACCGACCCACCACCGAGGCCAGAGAACGCGCCGATCAGGCGGTCGCTCGTGATGATGTCATCGCGGACAGTCAACGCCGCCGCCCGCTCTCCCCGCCGTAGCAACGACCGCATAATCGTCATCGGTCACCGCCTGCGACATTGCCGAGCACAACCAGTCCGACGCCCCCGACCAGCGCGACGACCGCCCCGGCGGGTAGCCACAGCAGCGCGGCCAGCGCGGCCAGCGCGCCAATCACGAGCACCATGCCGACCAGCTCAATCACGTCGCTCATTCGCTCATGTCCCAGAATCGCGGCTCAGTGAACGTGGCGCCCGCCTGCTGATGCACCCGCGCTCGCGCCAGCGCCATCAACAGCGCCACGATCCCGTCGTCGCGGATGCCCGAACCGTGTGCTTTGTACGGCCGGATCGCGTCATTCGGCCCGAACTTCACCGTCACCTGACTTGCCATCCAGCGCAGCAGCGGGTTCCCCCCGTGCCGGATGCGCCCCTCCAGAAGCAGCGCCTCCAGTGCGTGACACGGCTCGCTGTATGTCGCGAACCCCTGCGCCATCGCGACGCACGTCACGCCCGCCGACTGCAACCGCGCCGACGCCCCGGCCGCGTTCCAGGCATCGAACGCCAGCTCCGGCACCGTGTACGGCGCGAGCCAATCGACGATCTCATCGGCGATCATCACCGGGTCGATCGCCGTCCCGTCGGTCAGCGTCAACCAGCCTTCGTCTGCCCACTGCCGGTACGGCACGCCATCGCGCCGCTCAGCCTCGGACACTGTGTCGCCTGGTCGCCAGAAGCGCGCGACGACGTCGTATCCGCCATCGCGCGGCGCAACCGCAACACACGCAGTCAGGTCGATCGTTGAGGACAGGTCAAGCCCGGCGAAGACGATCATGCCGGGCGATAGATCCGGCGCGGCGTCGTTGCGGTCCCATGTCGCCATGTCCAGCCAGCGCTCGGTCTGCTCCGTCGGCTCATTGAGCCGCAGCCGGCGGAACGCGTTCTGCTGCGCGGGTATCTGCTCCGCCCGGTGGCACTCCTCACGCAACGACTCGACATAGACCGATACCCCGAGGTTCGGGTTCCCCTTCGGCCAGACCGCCTCGTCACGCCAGTCGTCGCCGGCGTCCAGTGTCGCGACGTAGCAGAACAGCGAATCGTCGCCGACAATGCCAGTAAGCACGTTCGTCGCGTAGGAACGCATCTCCCACCAGATCGACTGCTGGTTCCACCCTGCCGTCGTGATCGACCAGAGCAGCGGCTGTCGGCGCGCGCCGAACGCGGTGCGCAGCACGTCGACCATGTCGCGGTTCGTGTGCGCGTGCAGCTCGTCCACGATCGCGGCGTGCGGGTTCAGTCCGTCCGATGTATCCGCGTCGCGCCCCAACGGCTCGAACTTGGAGAATGTGCTGAGCCGCGACAGGTTCGCCTTCGATGGCGTGCGCTGGATCAGCCGCGCGAGTGCCGGCGTGCTCTGCACCATCCGATCAGCCTCAGCCCAGCACAGCTTCGCCTGGTCACGCTTCGTCGCCGCGCTATAGACTTCCGCGCCCGGCTCCCCATCGGCGAACGCCAGATAGAGCCCGATCGCGGCCAGCAGCTGCGTCTTGCCGTTCTTCCGCGCAACCTCGGTGTACGCCTCACGGAACCGCCGCGTTCCATCCTCGCGATACCAGCCGAAGACCGAACCGACGATGAAGACCTGCCACGGCTCCAGGATGAACCGCTTCCCTGACCACTCGCCCTTGCTATGCCGCAACTGCTCGATAAAGCGGATCGCGTGATCGGCCGCGTCGTCATCCCATGCCAGACTGCGCAGCCCCGCAGTCTCAATATCGGCCAGGTGCCGTTCGCACGCCAGGCGCACCAACTGGCCGGCGACGATATCGCCCGCCACAACGCCCTCGGCGTACCCTGTCACCCGCGCCAACACGGCGCTGCTAGCCGGTGCTGCGGCGACCACTCAGCAGCTCTTCCATCGGATCCACGTCCTTCGGCCCGCCCGTCACACTCAGTCGCGCCCGACTCTGCGGCGACATGCCGAACTCCCCGGCGATCGCGCGCATCGACGCTTCGGCCTTCTCCAGCGTTATGACAATCGCCCGGTATCGCTCGTCGTCCGGCTTGATCTCTCGGAGCGCGGTCTGTGTCGCTCGGTATCGCGACCACGCCTGACAGTAGAGTCCGAACGCCATCACGTCCGCCTCGCCCAATAGCCCGTAACGCGCCAGCACCGGCGCGTTCTCACGCCAGCACCGCCGCGCCGTCGCGTCCAGCCACGTTGGCGGCCGGAGATCAGCCAGCGGCTCAACCTGCGGCTCGTTCCGATTGATCGCCCGCTTGCCAGGATTCCCCTGCAAAACACGCAACGCGATCGGCTTACTGCGCCGATCCCCGCCACTCGTCATAACGAGCCCCGATTTGCTTGATCGCGGGCGCGAGAATTATGTGAAGGCGCGGGTTGTGGCCTTGACATAATCGTAGACTTCCGACCCGCCCCCGGCTGTTGGCTTGCGGTCTTGCGGCGGTGGCACGAGGCGCAGAGTGGCTGAAGGTTGGCCAGCGCGTGTGTCCCACCGAGCCGCAACGGGACGATGTGATCGACCTCAGTAGCTCGGCCACCACACGCACGGCACTGAGGTTCATGCAGCAGCACGGCCGCCCGCACCGCTCGCCACTCGCCGCCGTACCCCCGCCGCGCCGCCGACCCCCGCGCCGCGTCTCGCGCCCGGCCTGTCCGTGCCGATCCCTGTGCGTGCTCCATGCAGTAACCGCCCGATGTCAGGCGCGGGCAGCCAGGGTGTCGGCACGGACGGAGCGGTCGTGTGGGCATGATCTCCTCAGCAATACAAAAAGCCCCGGCCGTCGTGACGTATCTGTCACAACTACCGGGGCCAGTGGCCCTTGCCTATTTCGTTATGGATAGTGTAGCGCGTCTAACGCACGGCGTCTACCGTGTGCCTGTTCCGTACCGTAGCACTACTCCGAGGGACGAACAATCACCTTCAGTATGTTCACCGTACCACAACGCTTACATGTCACCCGGATTTCGCCGGCCTCAATCGCTTCAGCACCGAGGAACGTCCGGCACTTCGGGCAGCGCCACTCCTCCAACCGTCGCGGCACAGCAGGCGCCAGCGCAGCCGCAGTGCTCGCCACCGTCTCGCGCTCAGTCCTGTCGCCGTCTGCCATCTGCGCCCCTATCACGCTCTCAGCCTCACCCGCCCCATGCCGTAGGTCGTGTGCTTCCCAATCCCGCGCAGCTCCGCGAACCGCGCCAGCGCCCAGACGGTCTCCCGCGCGTCGGACCCCAGCGCCGACAGGTCGTACCGGACCGTCCCGACGTTCCCCCGTGTCGGCTGCCAGTAGTCGCGATCACGCTCGGCGCCGCACGCCTCGACGATGAGCCGGAGATCGGGCGCAACATCCCCGGCACGACGCCCATGGAAGAGATCGACCAATCCCGTGAAGCCGGGCAGCACCTCAGCCAGCACCGGCGAGTAGTTGTAGGTGATCGACACGCGCGCCTCGATCGACGGGATCGCCGTCAGAACGCCCCCGACCATCGCGGCCGGCCGCAGTCCGCCCTCGTCGAACGGCTCGACACGCACGAGGCCCTTCGCGTCGTTCAGATACAGGTCAACTCCCACTCGTTGTGTCCTTTCTCTGCGCGGGGTATCGGCGGGTCGCCTCGAATTGCCGGAGCACCGCCATCGCCGCGTCAAGCGCCTCGTGGATCGCCTCAGTCACGTCGTGGTGTCCGGCGTCCTCGGCGCGATCGAGCCGTGTGCCGATCGCCCAGATCAGGAGGTTGCACGCCCTCCGATGCTCGGCTGCCTGCTCATCAGTCATCAGCGGCACTCCGTCCTGCGTCGATGTCCCGGATCAGCGCCACGAGCCGCGTCTGGATGCGTTTGAGCGTCGCGATGTCCTCGACCTCAGCTGCCTCGACCGCAGCATGCGCGATGCTGGACAGCAGCACCCAGGTGATGTCGTTGCGGATCGCGAGCGTCTCACGGCTCTTGTCGGTCGTCATCCGCGCGCCTTTCGTCTCGCCCGCTGATGCCCCACGCGGGTGTGTCGTGCGTCGGCGCGCTGCATCATCCGGTAGCACACCTCATACAGCCACCACCAGATGGCCATGCGTATCCGGCTCATGGCTGCTCATCTCCCGGATCGCAGTCGGTCAGGGACGGCTGCTCGGACATGACGACCGTCCGGCAGTAGATGCACTGCCGCATCTGCACGGATCGGCCACCGAGGGCTAGGCTGGCGACAGGGGACCACGCCCCCCAGTCGTGCGGGTTGTCGGCCGGCCGGCCGGCAGCGCTGGCTGTGCCGACCAGCCCGAAGGCCAGTGACAGCGTGGTGATCGCGAGAAGCAGGAATCGTCGCATCGTATGTTCTCCTCAGTCGTCCCAATCATCCGGTCAGTGATCTATAGCGCGTGAATTATCCGTCGCGGCCTCACCCCCTTTCGCGTCCCTGAATCGTTGATAGTTCCCCATCACCCTCGCCAGTGCCTTGTGCAGGTAAGCGATGGTGGCGTAGTCGCCCTGATTCGCGGCATCGAACAGGATGCCCCGCAAGCCATCTGCCCACCGATCCGCCTCTCGCAACTGCTCGGCCGCCAGCTCAGCGGATGTCCACCGGGTCACCGGCGCATCACTCGTCATCCTCGATGCCTAACTCATCAACAACTCGACCGCGAACGCGGTCGCGAAACTTCTCGTACGCCTCCTCCTCCTCCAATGTCATCATCGTCGTGCCGCTGATTCTGTGACTGCCGACGACAATGCGATACGTTATCGCCGGCAGATTGGCAGGAGCGAGGAACGACTGACTCTCGCCGAAGGTTGACACCTCCCGAAACTCCTGCTCAATACTTTCGATGTCAAAGTCGATCGCCGTCATTCCGTCACCTCCTCGACGCGCAGGGCCATCCCCGCGTCTTTTGCGAGCATGCTCGCCATACATCGCTCCATATCCGAGCGGTCACCGCGGTTGATCGCCAACTCCCACCCGCCATGTCGCACGATCAGGACGTACTCCGGCGTCGTGACCACCCCATCGGGCGCCGGCTTCGGCTGGCTCGGACGCCGCTTGCGGGCGAGTCCGAGCCGTTGTATCCGGCGCTCGACCGCCAGCGGCGTCCGCCCAGGCAACGCCGCGGCGATCTCCTCATGCGTCGCGCCCGCCCGCCCGCATGGACGCCAGCAGCCGCTCCTCCGACTCGTGCCAATGTCTCGCCGCGCGCCGGCGGGCAACGGTTTGCACGATGGCCGTCCTCGATGTTCTCATGAGGCACCGTCCTTCCCGCACAGCTCACGGGCGCGGCGATAGGCGCAGTTGGGAGCGTGCGGTTCGCTCTCGGTGTCGGCTGCGCAGTACATGCAGAATCCCCAACCAGCCTCAGGGTCAGGCGGGCAGTCATACGCCGCCACCGCCTCCACGATGTCCAGCATGGCGGTGAGATGTGAAACATCGACCATCACGGCGGTCGGGGTAGTCATGCCGTCGTTCCTGATTAACTCTCGCAGCCGTGCGACAACGTTCTCGCTCATCCCTCACCATCCTGTTCCAGCGCCGCGAGGGCGGCACGGGCACGTTCGCCGTAGTCTTCCCACCAGAAATAGTCCCCTGGTGCGAGTCGGCCCTTGGTGCCGCAAATGCCGTTATCGTCGTAGTTGTCCTTGTCCGCGTACCAGCGCAGCGTGTCAATCGCATCCAGCAGCGCCGGTAGGTGGTGGACGACTGCGATGTTCAACGCGAGAAGACTCGCCGTCTCGTCCAGGTCGCCCGCGTTTTGTATCGCTGCCTCGTACAGCCGCCGCAGCTCAGCCACGATGTCAGTCATGCGTCACCTCTGCCAATCGCACAGCATGTCCGTACTCCCAACCGTCAACGTATCCAGGCCACCAACTCGAAGGGGGCCGACGGTCGCCGTCATTCCCTGCGATGGTGCCGTTGATGAACTCTCGGGGCAGGTGATCCAGATATTCCCACGCCGCGCCCTGAGTCAGGTCAGGCAACACAGCCGGATCGCTGGTTTCGATCAGCGTGAGCATCCCGACGGCGCAGCAGCACTCACCATCGTCGCCATCATCGCGATAGAAGTCATTACCCGTCCACCGCACACCGCGCTTCTCGTACTCCGCAACCAGTTCCTCCGGCGTCGGCACGCCGTACCGCGCGGCGATCTCAGTCGTGTCAGTCATGCGGCGCCGCCCTGCTCGTCGCGCGAATCGAGGATGAGATCACCCCATAGCATGACGTTGGTTTCCAGCCAGTCGGTCTCGACGTCGTACCGCAGCGCATCAAGGATCGTGCGCACGTCACGTTCGCTCGGCCGTCCCCGGCGGGTGAGTGAGATGCGGATTGCCTCGGCCATTGCGCCGATCGACACACGCGGCTCCCCCATCTCATCAATGAGATCTACGCCGTACTTTTCAGCCATCTACCAATCCTTCTCAGCCGCAACCGCCCGCGCCATCCAGCCACCAACGACCCCCGCCACTAGTCCCACGGCCAGCCCGAGCGCGCCCACGATCCCTAGCGCCACCGCCCAGTGATCGGCGCGACGCGGTGGTGCGGTGTAGGGGGTGCGGGTCATGACAAGGCCTCCACAATCTTCCGCCCGATACGTTCCACAACCGGCACCGCAACCGCATTCCCCAGCGTTTTGTATCGCGCTGAGTCTGAGCCAGCTGGAGTTGTCCAGTCGTCCGGGAATCCCTGCAACCGCTCACACTCTCGTGGCGTCAGTCGGCGCACGGCCATGCCCCTGATGACGTGTGCCCCGCCTGCCTGAAGCAGCGTCGGGCACGGTCGGTCAGCGGCGAGCCGCTGACGGTTCAGCACGCTCGTGACTTGCTGCAGGTCGAATGCGACCGCTGGACTGCCCGTACCCTTCGCCCACTTCGATGACACAGCGCCGGATGGATCAAGCGGCACGAATGTCATCCGATCGGTGTCTGACGACCAGCCACGCTGACCAGAGCCGCCTCCAAGAGTTCCGGCAGCTTCTTCCCGCGCTTCTCGGCTCGGCGGAGAATCCCCTGACAGTCTTTCGGCGAGAGATAGTATTTCTCCGGCACGTCGTCCTCTAAAATCGACAACAATGAACACACGACGGCGGCGCTGGGCCACTCCGTGCCATTGTGCGTCCAGCACTCGCCATCCGATGTCAACCGCCCCGACGTTTTGCAGCGCCCAGAGAACGACTGCCATATCTCGTCCTCGGTGAGACGACAGCAATCCTGGGACGTTTTCCAGAACAACGACGGCTGGGTATTCATTGTCGGTTGCCTCTCTCATCTCGCGAATGATCCGCACAATCTCCCAGAACAGCCCAGAACGCGCGCCCTCCAGCCCCGCACGCCGTCCAGCGACGCTCAGATCCTGACACGGAAACCCGCCGGTCAGAACGTCGACCGGCTCGACCGCCCCGCCGTCCAGCGTCGTCACGTCCTCATAGCACGGCGTGTCCGGCCAATGGTGCGCCAGAATGCGCCGCGCGTTGCGATCGATCTCCGATTGCCAGAGCGGCGTCATCCCGGCCCGTTCAAATGCCAAGTCGAAACCACCGATGCCGCTGAACAGAGACCCGAAGGTAGTAGGTGCGGTGTAGGGGGTGCGGGTCATAGCAGAACCTCCTGTCGCGCATGGCTCCACGGGCCATAAAAGCGGCTCGTCCGTAGGTTCGCGAGATGCCGCCGCCACCACTCGACGTTGCCGCGCCAGTACGAATCCCGCGCGCCCGGGCGTATGGCCGGTGCGTCACCGTGCCGTCGTCCAGCATCCGCGCCGCGCGAATCAGGTCTCTCATCGGTTGCTCCTTCATGCCGCCTCGATACGGAGCCCGAGCACCTTCGGGTGCATGCTCCGATAGATCCGCTCGACCTCCGCACGGTCGCCCCGCGCGATGGCCGTGTGCCAGCTGTCGTTCTCGACGATCAGGACGTACTCGGTCGGGTCCGGCGGCGGCGGTGTCGGCAGTGCCGGCGTCACGCCACGCGTGCCGTAGGTCGCACTGAGCGGCCCGTCCAGCGCCAGCCACCCCTGACCCCAGGCGCGCGAGCTGGGACGCCCTGGCGCGGGCGTCCCAGCTCGCGCGCGATGCCGGTCCACGACCAGCCGGCCAGGCGCAGCTCGATCAGCCGCGCGTCCTCCGCCGGCGTCCAGCGCGGCCGGTACTGCACGGCGCAGCGGGGACGGCCGAGCGCCTCGGCGATCGCCTCCCAGCCCAGCCCGTCGTCATGCAGCCGGATCAGCCGCGCCTCGTCGTCCGACGACCAGCCGTCGTACCGGCGTGGGTGACGCGGTGTCACGACGCACCGCCGAGCGCGTCGTCGATCGTGCCGTCGAACAGGTGCGCCGGACGCCAGACCGCGACGTGATGGCTGGCGTCGTGGCGCTGCGCCCTGAGCGCGTACAGCCAGTCCGACTGGTCGGCGGCGAGCTTCCCGCGCGTCGCCTTCAGCTCGGCGAAGATGACGACGCCCTCGCGCGCCAGGACGAGGTCCGGGAAGCCCCTCGCGCCGGCCATCGCGTCCTGGCGGCCCTCCTTCGCCGCCAGCTTGTACAGGCCATCGTTGATGTGCATGACCCGCCAGCCGGCCTGCGTGGCGCGGGCGATGACGTTGGCCATCAGGTCGGCTTCGGACATGTCCCGGGCGACCGCGTCGCGCAGCATCGTCACGACGCACCGCCGATGCTGGCGTCGATCGTCGTCTGGCGCCGCTCGTCGAGCGCGGCGCGGTACTGCCGGCGCGCCAGCCACGCCTCCCGCGCCGCGTGCTTCCAGGCCGCCGCGGCCTGCGCCTTCTCCCACTCCGCGCGGAGCAGCTCGGCCCGCAGGTCGGCGAGCGTGGCCGGGCGCACCGCGACCGTCACCGTCTCGGCCGTCATGACAACCGCGCCTGTCGCGCGATGCGGAGCGCATCCACCGTCTGGCGGAACTCCATCGCGGCCGCGGTCATGTTCGCCGGCTCGATGCCCAGCTCGACCGCCACCGCCGGACGCGCCCGGCACAGGTCGCGCGTCGCGGCCATCACGACGGCGAGCGCCCGCAACCCGCCCAGCTGGACGACGAACACCGGCGTCCCGACCGTCGCGCCGGAGAGCGCGTCCCGCGCCGTCCCGAGGTCGGCGTTCAGCCGCTCGGCCAGGTCCGGCGCGTGCGACACGATCTCCCCGGCGCGCGCGAGGACGCGGCGCACGTCGTCCAGCATGTCGTGCTCGGTGAAGATGACCAGCGCCCCGTACTCGGCGTCGCCGATCATCGCTGGACGCCGATCGGCAGCGCCACCTGGGCGAACGCCGGCGCCACCTGGCGGGCGTCCTCGGTGTGCAGCCCGTAGACCTCGATCTCGCGGCGGAAGCCGGCCCAGTCGTGCGGCAGGACGATCGGCGCCGGCACGTCGTCCTCGTCGTCGGTCTCCTTCAGCCCGACATGCAGCAGCTCGTGGAACAGCACGGCCTCGATCCCGCGATCGGAGCGGATCGCCAGGTGATCGGCGGCCAGCCAGATGACGATGTCCACCGGCTCGTTATCGACGTAGCCCGACAGGTAGCGCGCCATGCCGGAGAGCTTGGTCGTCTTGCCCAGCACGTCCTTGCCGGCGGACATGCCGCCCTTCTTGCGCCAGAGGTAGACCGGTTGGACGATGTTCAGCACGGCCAGATCCTCTGGGTACGCCTCGAGCAGTTTCGCCGCGCCGCGCGCCAGGTCGGGCGCCGGACGAAACTCGGCGTCGCCGAACGTCAGCGCCGACGGCGGCACGTAGAGCCGCGTGATCGGCGCCGGCCGGTACTCCTCGACCATCTCGTCGTGAGCCGGGGTGTTGGTAACTGACAGATTCATGACAGATGTCTCCTCGCTAGATGACAGAACGCTATCAGCGGGTACGGTGCAGCTGCCCGTGGTGCTCGGCGCACAGCCAGCGGACGTCCAGTGGGCGCCCGTAGTCCTCGTGGTGCGGCCTCACGTTCTGCCAGCCGCTGATAGCGTCCCGCGACTGAGCTAGTGTTCCGGCCCAGCGCATCGGCGATCTCTGTCCACGTCGCGCCGCCGTCGCGCAATGCCCACAGGCGTGCGTCTTCCTCTGGTGTGAATCGGATCTGCGTCATCCCCACCTTTGAGCGTTGATTCGGTGGGATGAAGCCCTCCAGATCGGACTCGCGAACGAGCCAGTTCTGGCGACGCACTGCCGGGAGAACGCCGCCATGTATCCAGCCGTTGACTGTGCCGACATCGACACAGCAGCGCCACGCAACCTCGCCCGTAGTCAGGAAACGGACACCATCGCGCAACTCCAGCGCCCACTCGCGCAGGGCCAGATCGGTGATGTGTTCAGGTTCCCAGCGGTGCCAGTGGGATTCGTTTTCGATGAACGCCCAGAGCCCCTCTTCGGTCGTCTGCCATTGCCGGTAATGGCCCCAATGCGGCCCACGCTTACCCCGCAGGTAACCGCGCTTGATCCACCGAGAGGCTATCTGTGAGCAGCTCAGGCCCATGATTCCCGCCACCTGTGTTGCGTTCAGGTATCGTCGGCTCGCGGGTCGTAGTCCACTGCGTTTGCGTGCGAGGATCACAGCGTTGACCGACCGGCCCAGCCGTCGAGCGATGGCCTCATAGGACATCCCCTGCTCCAGCATCATGTCCAGCCGTGACCGTTCCTCGCGTGTCCAGCGCGGTGGCTTCGGATTCGTTGCGCCGATCTTCGATGCGCGGTTCTTCGCCGCGGCCTGCGTCCGGCACAACTGCGCGGCAATCTCGCTACGCGGCGTATCGGTGCCCCACAGTGACCGCAGCAGCGCATCATCGGCTGCTGTCCACGGTCGCCGTGTCACGCCTCACCGCCGATCAGCGGCAGTTGGCCCGTTGCGCTCTGTGCGCCACGCAGCGCCAGCCAGAACGTGTCAGCGTCCACCGTGTGCCGCGCCTCGCCCTCGATGCCGTCCGGTGCCGTGATCTCGCCAGCCTGTGCGTCGTTGACCAGCACCAGCGCCGGCCGATAGCCGCGCCGCTCTGCGAAGATCTCGATGGCGTTGGTCAGCCGCTGTTGGAGCGCCGTCTTGGACGGGTCGTACCATCCGATGTACGTCGTCATGCTGCGTCCTCTCGTACTGCTGCGCGGAGCCGGTCGCGGAATCGCTTGATGCGCTCGGCTCGTGCTCCTGGCGTCATGTCGGACTCGTCAATCAGGTCCGTCTGGTCGAACGTCCGGCTACTGCCCCACGCGGTCAGATGCACCGTCACGGCGCTACCGTTAGCCGAGACGACCGTGCCGGTCATGCCAGCTAGTGGATGCGGGGAGCGAATGCGGACGATGGTGTGCGGGCGGTGTGTCGTGGGCATCAATCAGCCTCCCGTTCGTTCTGCGAGACGCTCCTGCATCCACCCTGTGTTCCAAATCTCCAGCGCCGATACACGCCGTTCGATCCACGCTTCCTTGTTTTCGACCGGCCATGAGCCTGGGGCCGGTTGATCGCCACGCAACGCCCGCCAGATGCCCTGTGGTGTCTGCCCGGTGAAGCGGCCCAGTGCGTTGTGTTCGATCCATCGGGACATGTCTGCAACGTGTTGAAGCGCCGCATAGGTCGTGAGGACGCTCACCCAGCAGGCGTAGGCAGCGGTACGAAACTGCACGAGCAAACGTCCGTATCGGTCGCTCAGGCGTCCCTGTCGGAGCTGTGCGTCGCGGTAGCGGGGATGTGATTTACCATGTTCGCTAAACCAGACCCGCGCCGTTTCGAGTCGCCCGGACACCTCACGCAGCTCAGCATCTAGGTCGTCCAGGTCGCAGGAGAAGAGCTGCGCATCGAGCCATGCCGTCAGCGCTCGATCATCCGGTGTGATCGTGTCGCGGTAGGCGAAGACGTGCGGGTCGCTCGTTGCACCCTGTCGCGGCCGTGGCTGTGAGCTGGTCAGCGAGAAGTCGGTCATGCCGCCACTGCCTCCAGCCGACCGATACGATCGAGCCACAGCGCAATGGCGTTATCTGCCAGCACATCAGACAGGACAGCGTAGAGCACGGACAGCTCGGTGAAACGTTCGTCAGCTCCAGGCTTCTCAACCGTCCAGCCGATTGCCAGACGTCGTTCTGCATCGTCGCGTCGTGCAGCAAGATCATCGGCGCTGGACGCGGCGCGAAGTTGGTTGATGCACGGTAGGTATTCGCCAGTCAGGATGTGAACAAGCCGATGCCGACCGCGCGTGAAGCGATCGAAGTCGTCACGGTGGCGGTACAGATAATCGACTCCAGCGAGTAGCCGTTCGCGTGTTTCGGTTAGATCAGCAATAAGCTCATCTTCCGAGCGACGCTCGGCAACCATCTCGCTTCGCTCGGAAGGTCGGGGGCCTTTATATAAAGGCCCCCCCTTCCGAGCGAGCGAAGCCTTTGGTCGGGTGTCGCTCGGAACGTTCGCTCGGAAGGTTGGAAGTGTTCGCTCGGAAGGTTCCAAGCGACCATCAAGCCCCATCTGTTCGTGCTCAGAATGTTGGTTCGTCATCGTCTACCTCCGGGTGTGCATACAGCAGTCGATGCTGTTTTCCGACCGCCGTCTCCTTCAGCCGTTCTGCGGCCACAAGCCCCTTGATTTGCGGCCGCAGTGTTCGATCAGATAGGCCGAACTCCGCGACGGCTTCCTCGATGCGCCACCATTCGCCACGCTCACGTGCCCACGCGACGATGCGCATCGGATCGAACGTGCCCTTGTCCGGCTTCTCGAACGCGGTCAGGTGGATCGCATCGTCAACACTCTTGATTGAGTACAGGAAGGGCTTCACCTGCCCGCCCTCTTTCAGGCGCGGCGTAACCTGCATCACGTCCTCGTGTTCGGTTGTGCCGACGAACAGCGCCCCGTCCATCGCGCCCCAGATTGATGTGGTGCCACGGATCGAATCAGCCGGGTTGTCGTACAGCGGGTTCTTGTTGTTGTGGTGAACGAGTTGAATCGAGACGCTGAACTCGTCTCTGAGCGATTTCAGGAACTTCAGGATCGGTCGCATTTCCTTTGACGAGTTTTCGTCTGCAGAATGCACCTCACGCAGCGGGTCGAACGTAATCAGTGACGGCTCATAGATCCGCATCACCTCATCCACCAACCGCCGGATGCTGTCCTGGTTGTCGAGCTCGATGCCCCGGTTCGTCACCGTGAACAGCGTGTCTCTGACGGCCGCTGGATGAATCCCATGACCGGCCAGCAAGCCACGGAACCGCCGCCGCATTGCGCCACGGCTCGACTCCTCCTGTATGTAGACCGCGACACGCGGCTCAGGGACGTGGAACATCCCGAACGCCGGCACGCCTGCGGCGACGCAGATGTGCACCTCCTGTTCAAGGAACGACTTGTAGGTCTTGGGTGGCCCGACTGTCAGGCCCAGCGATGTGGCGCGAACCAGACCATCGACCAGCCAGACGTCCGGCTCGTCTGGCTCTTCCAGCAGGTCGGCAACACTGATGATGAATGGGTACTCCGGTCGCGCCGTGTTGACGACCTCGAACGTGATCGATGCCTGGCGACCCTTCAGGAGCCATTCGAGCTGCGTCGCCGCGCCACGTGAGACCAGCGGTGCCGATGCGTCGGTCAGCATCGACCACCCCGCGACCGCGATACCCTGCCGCCATTTTCGGTAGGTGTCGCGAACGTTCGAGAGAACGTGCCGACGGGCGTCCGGATCTTCGTGCGCGGCTAGCGCCGTAATCACGGCCTCTGCATCGGCCTCAGGCACGCTGTAGCCTGCCATCCAGCCGGATAGCGCCAATGACAGGTGGTGCCGCTGACCGTCCTTCCAGAACGGTGCAGCGAACTCGACAATCCGTTCCATCTCGGACGGCGCGAGCGCCACGCCCTCGGTGCCGGGCTCACCTGCTGGTTGCTCGGTTCGTTGCCGGACATCGAAGCCAATCGTGCTCAGCTCGATCGTCGGGATGCCGTCGGCAATCGGTCGACGGTCTGACCAGACATACGGCTGGCCTGTCTCGGGGTGGATTGATGGCGGTGCAACGCAGTAGTGATTCCCGCTGCGGACCTCAATCTTCCCGACAACGTACTTGTCGGTCGGCACCGCGGAGCGGCAGTAAACATGCACACGGCCCTTGCCGGTCTTGGCACGTGGTAGATCACGCAACGCGGGGTGCTGCGTTGCGTGATCTGCGTAGCCACCGTCTGGCTGGTCGTTGCGATCGAAGTCGATCACGACCAGATTGCCGCTGATCGGCCCACAGACGACGGCCAACTGCCACCCCTTGACCTCGAACCACTCGTACAGCTCGCTGGCGTCGGCAAACCGCGTCGTGTACTCGCCCCAGCGGAATCCGACCGGCGGCTCCTTTGTGCCCGGTTGAATCGGGATCACGGACACTCCCTGACCGATCAGCGCCAGTGCCGCCTGGTACATCGGCCCCTCCGTCGGTCGCTCCACGCTATGCATCCAGCCCCAACCCCAACTGCGCAGCGATCTCGCGCCGCCGCTTTGCGTGCTTCACGCGCTTCGTGTTGCGCTCTTCCCGCTGCGCCCTCTCGGCTGCGATCCGGCGCTCTTCGATCACGTGCAGCGGCTGCGGGTTGCCGTGTTCGTCCGGCAGTACCGTCCCGTGTTCCGGGCAATGCCAACCGGCCTTCCCCAACCCGCCGGCAACGTTGATTCGCCACAACGCCCGACAGGTGCAGGAACCATCACGCGGCACGAGACGACGCAGGCGCAGGTAGTCCTCATCCACGCGGAAGATTCCCGGCCATTGCTGCCGCAGTTCCTGCCATCGTTCGATGTCCGTGTCGGTCGTCTGCACGTTGCCTCCTCTGGCGCACCGTGGAGCCGCTAAGGCGTGCCTTGGCGGCTCAGGCGGTACGTCAGAAGCCCAGCTCGTCATCGGCTTCGTCGTCAACCGGCTTCGGCTTTTTCTTGAGCGGCATCATTGATGTGATCTTCTGGCGGCCAGTCTGGCCGCGTCCTACTGTGGCCTTCGCGGCCTTGCCCAGCAGATCACTGGCGCTGAGTGATTCGCCTTCAGCAATCTCACGCCCGAGCAGGGCTTCGGCCCATGCCCGCATCGTGGCCTTGCTGTTCATGGATTTCGACGTGAAGGCCCAAAACTCCTCACCAACCCAGTCTTCGATCGTCTTCGGATTTGGCACATCGCGAGTTGGCTCGTTCTCGTTGGCGTCGATCACACGAGCAATCTCAAACACCCACTTGACGCGCTCACCGCCGCCGTACTCCTCGCGTCCCTCGATGCCGTCTTCCATTGCTTTCAGCTTGAACACGTACAGACCCTGTGGGCACTGCTCGAACGTTCCCTCGGTTGCGGCCGGAAGCGTGAAACTCATCCTGTTGTCTCCTTATCGATACGTTGACCGTGTGCCAGTTGCCGTATGCCTAGTGCCGTTTTCCGTGTGCCAGGCGTCTCCTTTCGCCGTTCCCGCCACCCACCCGCGAATGCATCAGAAGTCCAGCGCAATCCAGCCGGCAGCCAGCCAGCCGATGAGTCCGATGGCGACGATGCAGTACAGCGCCCCGAGCATCACGGCGAGGTTGCGGAACACATCGGTCAGCGCCGGGTAGACCGTCTGCTGGCTCACGTATTCATCGTCCCGTTGCAGTTGCTCTACATCGTGGTTGCGGTAGCACGGGATGTACGAGATCTCTGCCGTGTCGTTGTCCGTCTTGACAGGACGCTCGACCGCCATGCCGTCAACGACCGAGAAATAGACCTGCATTGCGTCGCGGACGAGCTGCTGACCTGTGCCCTCGATCAGCCCGTACTCGTCAGATCGGAGATAGCCACCGGTGTAGGTGCGGGCCAGTGGCAGGGGATCATCCGATCCCCCACTCACTGCCGGAAGTGGCAGCGCGACAGAGTCGCCGTGACCGCCGATGCGTGGCTTGCGTGGCTGGCTGTACTCGTCTGCCAGACCGCGCACGATGTCCTGATAGGTCGGACGTGATGGGCGCTCAGAGATGACGTAATCTCGCTCCATCACGCCACCTCCGCCTTCCAGCCGCATCGGCAGCGCCAGAAATCGACGTAGCCGCGGGGCATCTGCAATTTCTGCGACTGCCAGATGTCGTCAGTGCCGCAGGCCGGGCAGTGCAGGTCGCCGTCAACGATCACCGGACGCCGGTACGTCTGGACGCCCACGTAGGACGGCCACGCATCCAGCGCTGTGAGGGCCTCCGCTGCGTGCCAGCAGATCAGGCCGTCACGGCCGTTCTCGCAGTCACACATCGTGTGGACGTTGCCGTTGCTCAGGTCGCGGCAGACGACAACACCGTAGCCGCGCCCTGGCACGTCGGAACCGCTGACGACGAACGCCGTCATTGTGATGTCGAGCTGCGAGACCGTCCGGCGTCGGTCGACGGACGTTGCAATCTCGCGTGCGTCCTCGATTGCGGCCTGCCAGCGCGGCGTGTCCATCGGCACGACGTCCACCATCGCCTGTCCGCCGTCTGGGTAGGTTTCGCGTCGGGGTTGCGTTGTTACGGTCATTTCTGTATCCTGTCTGCGTACACTGTACGAACACATCGTGTTCAGTGAGCGGCTGTTGACAGCAGCCGTCTCACGGCGTCCTCAGCCTCCTCGGCCTCTTCCATCACTGTCTCAGTCAGATACGGTCGGGCACCCCGCATACCCATTTGCGCCTCCTCTCGGCGAATAATTTCGGCGCTCTCAATCTCGTGCGACGATGCGTGCACGAGAGGAGCGCCACCATGCTGACCAACACCGCCAGCGATCAGGGCAGTCGGGAATTCATGTGCACGGACGGTTGTCCATACCCCGCTGCCCTGATCGCTGGCGTCGCAGGCGAGGGCGACGCCAGACCACGGGGACATCTCCACATCACGGTGATTTGGGGAATGGCGGTTACATGTGGCACCTCTCAATTCCGGGACGAGTGCATCGTGCTGACCGGTTCGTCGGCCAAAGGTCCCCGACGCGTCAGCGATCAGCCGGCCAGCCTGCTCAAACCTGTGGTGTACACACGGTGCGTCGCGGCGTGTCAGGTGGCCGACCGGCTGATCGCTGACGGGCACGCGGTGGGGATCGCGCGCCACGTCAGCTGCCTCACGGGTATGGGTGGGAAGGGGTTCACGATGCTGGATGCCGATGCACCCAGCACGCAGCGTCACAGCCGAGCTGCCCGGCTGCCGCCGTGGCGCTGCGTGCTGGGGCTGACTGTTGCCAGCCAGACCCAGCGGTACAGAAGGGAGGGAGGAGGTGAATGCAGTCGTCATGCGGCACTCCGTCCGGACGGTGACGATATGTTGCCAGATGGATACAGCGCCACGCTATAGGGCAGGCCCAGCAGTTCGCACGAGCGCCGGACGACATGTTCAGGCGCGACACGAGCACCGGATTTGTATTTGGTCAGGAGTGACGGGTCGATGCCGAGCTGTTTGGCGAGCCATCGCTGCGTCCGTCCCTGCGCCTGCAATGTCTGAAACACGAAATCCATCGCGCCGTTCCACTCTCTATCGTAACCGTCTGGATACAGTATAGGCGCTGGTGGCTACGATGTCAACGTTTCTGGACAATCTCGTGGATACGACCGCGAACCATGACCATCGGCGACCTGCTGGCCAGACTCATTACGCTGCACGACGTCGCCCGCGGGCGCGCCGATGCTGGCGATGATGCGCTCATGGCAGAGATGATTGCGCTCGGGCTGCAAACTGTAGAGCGATAGCCACCCCCGGAAGCCACCCCCGGAGCAATTTGGAAACTACCTGCTCCAGGGTATTGACATTGTAGGTGTACCTATCTATACTGTAGGTGTACCTGAGAGATGGGTACACGGAGCAGATACAGAGAGGTCACGACAGATGGCAGCACGACTCGACAGCCCCTCCGAGATGAAGACCATGACCGCTCGTTACGCTGGCACGTGTGGCCGCTGCGGTGCCGAGATCGCGGTCGGTGACACGATCGCCTACGACCCGGACACGCGCAGTGCTTACTGCCCGGACTGTGGCGCTGCCGAGTATGCCGAGCGTGAAGCGGCCTTCGCGGCACTGCCGGATCTGACCGGCGACGGCGGCCACTGGTACTACGCCGTCGAGGCCCGCGCCGACAAGATCGAGGATCTGGACCGACGGCTGGATGAGAAGCGCGAGCGACTGGCTAGCGCCATCGAGCGCGGCGCGGAGGAGTCGATCGACGAGTTTGGCGCGAGTGTGGCGTACCTGGAGCGCGGTCGAGCGGCGCTGCTGGCGCAGACCGAGATCCGCTGGTGGCTGAAGGTCCGGACGCAGGATTCCAGCCGCATCGTCCGTAGCCTCATCGGTACCATCCGCGAACCGAAGTAGCGATTACATGGCACCGGCCACAATGGCCGGTGCCTGACTCACTCAGAGAGGACAGCATCATGACAACGACGACTGACCCGCAGGTACCGTGGCAGCATGCTGAGATGATCGACGGACTCACCGTACGAGTGCGTGCGAGCGAGACGTACGGTGGTCTAGATCGCCCGAACGTCAGCATCACCGTCGAGGACCCGCATCACTGGATCAACGCGCTCAATCACGCGATGTCATCTTATCTTGTGTGGCACTCCCACGATGCGCCGGGCCATGGAGTCTACGAGCCGGAGACGATCAACCAGGTCGGGCTTCCAGGCGCAGTCCGCTTCATGTGGATGCCAGGCTGGTCCGGCGATTGGCTCCGCGAGCGGATTGACGCCGCGATCGCTGAGGCGAAGCGCGAGCTAGCTGATCGCCCAGAGCCGGAGATGACGAACGACGAGCTGCGATCGGTTGCTGCCGGACGCCGCCACGCGCATGAGCTCGGTATCGAGATGCCCGCTGACATGGTCGCGTTGGCGACCCGCCGTGCGGTCATCCTTGCCCGCAGTCGCCAACGCGATCTGACGCCTGATGAGAGAGCGGAAGTCTCCGAGATCGCCCGGCGGGCTGATCGCGAGCTGAAGGGCGACAGCTACTTCGATTTCACCGTGCTTTACGATGTCATCCAGATCGAGCTGGAGCGCGCAGCAAACGATGGCGGTCAGATCGATGCGGTTGGAACGTTTACCGTGCGACGACTCAATCGCGCATCAGGCGTCGAGTATCGCCCGCTGATCCGCATGTGGGTAGGTGCAGAGCGCGGTGCCGATCTGCGGCAGGCATGGGGTGGCTCAATCAGCCGATCCGATGGACGCACAACGGTCCTGTGGGAGATTACGGGTCAGCCGATGGCGCAGATGATCGCGAAGATCCGTCCGCATCTGTGGCAGCAGTGCACGCAAGCAGACGCGCTACTGGAGTTGCGAGAGTTGACTGAATCGTCGCCCCGTCCACGGCGTGGATCTCCGCGTCCAGCGGAACAGATGCAGCAGATGGAAGAAATCGCCGAGCGTGTTCGTGCCCTGAACACTCCCGCATTCCCGCTTGACGCCTGATGCTGGACACACAAAAAGCACCCCTGGCCGATCAAGGCCAGGGGTGCTCAGAGAGGTGGTAGCGCCGCCCGTTGACGCCGGAGCGCTGGTCAGTGGCAGATCCTGCCAGCAACCATCGGGCGCTGACGAGGCGGTCAGCCGATCCGCGCCGCCTTCTGTCCCGAGTACACACCCGCCGCCGATAGCCCGGCGATCAGGCCAGCCCAGAGTG
>Ga0209170_1000147_pt1 | contig 35331 bp, 30 predicted proteins | sample KloWWTKNB14_bulk_FD_187178 | JGI IMG/M metagenome (GOLD analysis project Ga0209170, IMG submission 187178) | Active sludge microbial communities from Klosterneuburg, Austria, studying microevolution and ecology of nitrifiers - Klosterneuburg... | ecosystem: Engineered > WWTP > Aerobic digester >...
AAGCGGCGCGGCGCGTCAAGGCCGACCCCTCGCGGGCCGTCGTCGTCGAAGACGCCCTCGCCGGCGTCGAGGCGGGGCGCGCCGGCGGATTTGATTTGGTCATCGGAATTGATCGCAGCGGGCAATCTCAGGCGCTGCGCGAGGCCGGCGCCGATGTGGTGGTGACCAGTCTCGCGCAAGTTCAAGTGACGACGGAGTCACCTTCTACGTGGTCACTGGTGTACGAAGGGTTCGATCCGGCGAGCGAGGGAACCCGCGAAGCATTGTGCGCGCTCGGCAACGGCTATTTCTCGACGCGCGGGGCCGTGACTTGGGCGCGGGCGGACGGGATCCACTATCCCGGCACGTACCTCGCCGGCGGCTACAACCGACTGCGCACCGACATTGCCGGTCGGGTGGTCGAGAACGAGGATCTCGTGAATCTTCCCAATTGGCTTGCGCTCGAATTTCGCATTGCCGACGGGGATTGGTTCGACGTGAGAAAAGTCACAATCCTCTCATATCGCCAGGAGCTCGATCTCCGGCTCGGCATGCTGTTCCGTACCATGCGTTTCGAGGACGGCCAGGGCCGGCGCAGTACGTTGAAGGAACGCCGTTTAGTATCGATGAGCGACATACACTTGGGCGCGCTCGAACTGGCGCTCACCGCCGAAAACTGGTCCGCGCGCGTCACGGTGCGTTCGGCGATCGACGGGCGTGTCGTCAATGCGGGCGCCAAGCTCTATCGCACATTCAACAATCGACATCTGGAGCCGCCGGCATGTGAGATAGTTGATGAAGACAACGTCTCGTTACTCGCCCGCACCTGCCAATCCCATATTCAGATTGCACAGGTGGCGCGAACACAGGCGTTCGCCGGCGGCAACTCATTGAACAGTCCGCGTCGGGTCATCAAGGAACCGGGCTACATCGGACAGGAATTCGACCTCGAATTGAGGCAGGACGAAACAGTGAAGCTTGAAAAGCTTGTTTCGTTCTATACCTCGCGCGATCACGCTATTTCCGAATGCAGATTGGCGGCTCGTAAGGCGATCGCGGGCGCGGGTCGCTTCGACGCGATCATGGAGAAGCATGCCCTTGCCTGGAAGCAGGTGTGGCGCCGCTTCGACGTGCATATGCAGCCGGCCGTTGCCTCGTTCAAGCTGAACGTCCCGATGCTGCTTCGCTTGAACATGTTGCATCTGCTGCAAGCGGTTTCGCCCAATTCGATCGGACTCGATATCGGAGTGCCGGCGCGCGGCTGGACCGGCGAGGCCTATCAGGGCCACATCTTTTGGGATGAGCTGTTTATCTTCCCGTTTCTCAATTATCGCATGCCCGAGATCACCCGGTCTCTTCTGCTCTATCGCTACCGGCGGCTGGGTGAGGCGCGGGCCGCGGCCAGGCGCGCGGGGTTTCAGGGAGCCATGTTCCCCTGGCAAAGCGGAAGCGACGGGCAGGAAGAAACGCAGGAACTCAATCTGAATCCGCATTCGCAACGCTGGGTGCCGGACAACTCGTACTTGCAGCGCCACGTGGGGAGCGCCGTCGCCTATAACGTCTGGCAGTACTTTCAAGTCACTCACGACATCGAGTTTTTGCAGTTTCACGGCGCGGAGCTGGTCCTCGATATCGCGCGTTTCTGGTCCAGCATCGCCCATTTCAACGATCAGCGCGGGCGCTACGAGATCCACGGCGTCATGGGACCAGACGAGTTTCACGAGGGATATCCCGACTCAGCGGCGCCGGGCCTGAAGAACAACGCCTATACCAACATCATGGCCGTGTGGGTGCTGTGGCGGGCGCTGGAGGTGCTCGACCTGCTCCCGGACATACGTCGCGAGGCGCTCATGACGCGGCTGGGATTGTCGGAGGAAGAGATCGCTCGCTGGGACGAGATCAGCCGCAGGATGTATGTGCCGTTTCATGACGACGGAATCATCAGCCAGTTCGAAGGCTACGAAACGCTCGCCGAGTTGGATTGGGAGAACTACCGGGCGCGGTACGGCAATATCGGCCGCCTCGAACTGATTCTCGAGGCGGAGAACGACAGCGCCAACCGCTACAAGGCATCGAAACAGGCGGATGTCCTGATGTTGTTTTATCTGTTTTCCTCCGAAGAGCTCGGCGAACTGTTTGAGCGTCTAAGCTATCCGTTCGACCCGGCAACGATTCCGCGACACGTCGCCTACTACGACTCCCGCTCGTCCCACGGATCGACCCTGTCCCGCGTGGTCCATGCATGGGTGCTGGCGCGTTCCGACCGACCGCGGGCGACGCGCTACTTCGCGGAAGCGCTCCAGAGCGATGTGAACGATATTCAGCAGGGCACCACCGCGGAGGGCGTCCATCTCGGCGCCATGGCGGGAACGGTCGATCTCGTGCAGCGCGGGACGATGGGGATCGAAGTCACGGGAGACGTCCTCCGTCTCAACCCGAAATTGCCTCTGGAAGTGGAACGCCTCGACATGCACCTTCGCTATCGCGGACATTCGCTCGATCTACGGCTCACGCGCGACGCGCTTACCGTGCGCGGACGCAATGGCGGCGCGGCGCCGATCAAACTGGGAATCAAGAACGAGGTGTATGAGTTTGCGGGTAGCCTTACGCGCGTGTTCAAGCTCGACCCACCGACGTGAGTTGTAAGGGGAACGGAAGACGAAGGAGATGGTGAAGGGAGAAGAGGAGTCTCCATAACACGGTTGTCGAATCATGAAACCAGCAACAGAGGCGTCTATCAATTCGCTGGATGCGCGCCGCTCGAGCGATGGCGGCACACTCACGCTCATCATGACGGGACGATGGGATTCGGACACGACCGGGAAGTGGTGGCAGCGAGGCCAGCAGATACTGACACAATCGAAACCACGCCGGCTCGTGATTGATGCGTCAGGGGTGAGCTATTGTGACGGCGCTGGGGTTGCGTTCCTGATCGACCTTCAGCAGTTGCAGATCCGCACCGGCGGTGATGCCGCAATTCAAGGGCTGCAGGAGGAAGTCCGGCGCCTTCTGGACATCTATGGACATATCTCAATAGAGCGTCCATCGGGACGCCGCCGTGAGCCGCTTTCGATCATTGAGCAGGTAGGAAAAGCCGCGGTCGAACTGTGGCGCGATTTTAAATCCCTTCTGACTTTCGTCGGTGAGCTGGCTGTGATGTTGCTCCGTGCTGCTCGCCAGCCCCGTCTTGTGCGATGGCAAGAGGCCTGGCTTGTGGCGGAGCGGTCCGGAGTCAATGCGCTCCCCATCATTGCGTTGATCGGGGTGCTGCTCGGACTCATCTTGGCGTTTCAGTCTGCCATTCCGATGCGCCGGTTTGGGGCGGACATTTTCGTCGCCGATCTCCTGGGAATAGCGATGCTTCGTGAGATGGGGCCTTTGATCACTGCCATTATTCTGGCCGGCCGGTCCGGTTCGGCGTTTGCCGCAGAACTGGGCACCATGAAAGTCAGGGAAGAAATCGACGCGCTGCGCACGATGGGGCTTGAGCCGGTCCGATTTCTCGTTGTGCCACGTGTCATCGCGGCGGTGGCGATGATCCCGGTCTTGACGGTGTTCGCAAACCTGTTCGGTTTGATGGGAGGAGCGATCGTGATGCGGTCGCTGGGGTATCCGCTCGTCACGTATGTGAACCAAGTCCTGTCGGCCGTGACAGTGGGAGACCTCATGGGTGGACTGCTGAAATCATTCGTCTACGGTATTGTGGTAGCCGCAGTCGGCTGCCTGCGGGGTTTGGAGACGAGGACAGGCGCCAGTGCGGTCGGCCAATCGACCACCAGCGCAGTCGTCAGCGGCATCGTGCTCATTGCTATTGTGGATGGCCTCTTTGCAGTGGTGTTCTATGCCTTAGGCTTGTAACCGTTGCGTGTCATGCTGCCAAAAGAAAATAGGCCCATTATTCAAGTGCAACACTTCACCGCCGGTTACGATGGCTCAGTGGTGATCGACGACATCTCGTTTGAGATCTATCGTGGCGAGGTCTTTGCCATCCTTGGGGGATCCGGCAGTGGAAAAAGCACATTGCTGAAGCACATGATCGGCCTCTACCAACCAGCGGCCGGCCATATCTTCATTGGCGGGAAGGACATCGTGACGGCCGAGGGAGAGGAGCGCACCAATCTTCTCAAGAGCATTGGGGTCACGTATCAGATGGGCGCGCTGTTTGGTTCCATGACCCTGCTAGAAAATGTCCGGCTGCCCCTGGAAGAATACACCGCCCTTCCGTCGGATGCCATGGATCTGATCGCTCGCATGAAACTCAAATTGGTGGGGCTCGAACCGTTCCTGGATTATATGCCGTCCGAACTCAGTGGTGGTATGCAGAAACGTGCGGCCATCGCGCGCGCCATGGCGCTTGACCCGCACATTCTCTTTCTGGATGAACCGTCTGCGGGACTCGACCCGATTACCTCGGCCGAACTCGACCGACTGATTCTCGACCTCGCCCGCAATCTCGCGATCACGTTCGTCATCGTCACACATGAGTTGTCGAGCGTGTACACTATCGCCGATCGGGTGATCATGTTGGACAAGGAGGTCAAAAAGATCGTGGCGACAGGACGGCCTCAGGAGTTACGCGAACATGCCGCCAATCCCTGGGTGCGTCAATTTCTCAACCCTGGCGCGTCGGCCGAGACCGCCGGAAAAGGCGCAGGTGGAGAGCGATGAGCGCCAAGGCCAACTATCATAAGATCGGCGTCTTTATCGTGCTCGGATTGGTCACACTGATCATCGCGATCGTCGCGCTGAGTGGAGGGAAGTGGTTCAAGAACGTTGTGTATTGGGAAAGCTATTTTGACGAATCCGTCCAAGGCCTCGCGGTTGGATCGCCGATCAAGTATCGCGGCGTGCAGGTCGGAACGGTGGAAGCGATCGGTTTCGTGGGCGATATCTATGGAGAAGAACTCGGCAAAGAAGACTTGCTGCGCTATGGGCGCTATATCCTCGTCCGTGGATCTGTTGCTGATCTGAGCCCCCATCTCACGGAGGAAGAAAAAAAAGCGCAGCATGGCGGCAGAATTACAGCGGGGCTTCGGGTCCGGCTGGCTTCACAAGGCGTGACCGGAGTGGTGTATCTGGAGGCGGATTACCTTGACGCGCAGCAGTATCCGACATTAGACGTGCCGTGGAAACCTCAAGCTGTGTACCTGCCTTCCGCTCCGAGCACGGTGAGTGTATTGGGCGCCGCTCTCCATACCATAGCCAGAGATTTGGAAAAAGCCGACATCCACACAATAACCAGAAATCTCGATAGCCTTGTGCTTGCAGTGACGAAATTGGTTCAAGACACAAATGCGCAGGCATTGAGTAGCCAGACGGGACGAGTGCTGGCCGAGTTTCAAGAGCTGGCGGGACAAACTCGTCGGCTTGTGGAGCGCCCTGAAATCAGAGCCATGGTTTCCGACGCGGCCGGCACGGTGCAAGGAACGAGACAGCTCATCGCCGATTTGTCAGAGGCATCGAAACACATCAAGACCGCATCCGAACAATTCCCCGGCGCGTTCTCCCGGTTGGAGCGTACGGTGCAGCGAATGGACAAGCTTATGTCGAATAAGAGTCAAGATATCGAGGACACAGTGGAGAATCTGCGAGTCATGTCAGAGAACCTTCGGGAAATAACCGACAATGCGAAACGATATCCCGCTCAAGTGTTCTTGGGCGAACCTCCGCCTCGGGCGGGGGCGACAAAGCGATAACCCGTCCGGGATCGCAATGCCGGATTTCATCGGCATCTGCCTTGTCCTTTTCGTACTTGGCGGTTGCGTCGATATCGGCAGGAGCTATCCGGAGAAGCACTCCTATATTCTGGAGGCGGTACATCCAGGCGAGACGCGTGCCTCGATTCCTGGAACCGTCCTGAAGGTTCGAAAATTTCGAGTCTCGCCGGCTTTTGAAGGAAAGGAGTTGGTGTATCGCGCGAACGATGCGCGGTACGAAGGAGACTTTTACAACGAGTGGTTTGTCCCGCCCAATGCAATGATCACTCAACAAGTCGTGAACTGGCTGACAAGGGCCGGCCTGTTTCAGTATGTCATGGATTCGTCAGGGCCATTGCCCGCCACGCATAGGCTCGAGGGGATCCTGACGGCGCTGTATGGAGATTATCGCGCAACCCCTGCAAAGGCTGTTCTGGCCGTCCAATTCTTCTTCCTCCATGAGGCGTCCGCTCAAGGAGAAGTTCTGTGGCATCGAGAGTATCGGAAAGAAGTGGACATCATGGAACAGAAGCCCGAGGCACTCGTGTCGGGTTGGAATGAGGCTCTTCGACTTATCTTGAGCGCTCTTGATGAAGACCTCACTCGAACACTCCGGCGTCAGTGACGCGTGGGCAGATAAAGCCGTTACGGCCGTAATTGGGACGATCTTACCTTCACGATCCAGGAAGGTCAGCCAACGGACTGGCGGCAAGTGATCGATACGAGTCTCCCGAGCCCGGAGGACTTTCGCAGCCCGGGAGAAGAACAAACCGTTCCATCCCTTCACTACAGAGTGACGGCATGGTCAATCGAGGTCTTGTTGCGGAAGGCAGTGTGAGGGAGTAGTAGGAGGCACGACCTTGCGGATCGGCATGGCAGCAGGCCACGACGGATTGAAGTTGAAGCGAAACGTAGAAGGACCTTTCAGAGAAGGCCTCCTATGCGCTCGAGGTCGTGCGCCAAATCGAGAGAATCCTTTTCATAGATACCCCGGTTATGCCGGAATAGTAGGTCTTACTTCCTAACTCTCTTGGGTAAAGCTATGTCCCTCGTGAGCTTGCTGCGCGCGACTTTTCAGGGCCTCCGGGATGATGAACGGACACAGGGAACTCTTGAGGTCGGTGAGCAGCTGAGCTCGAAGAGAAATGTGCGGTGGCTTTGGACTGGGGAGCTAATTTCCCAACTCGGGGACGGCCTCAATAGGCCGGCGATCCTGTGGTTCGTGTACGATCTCACTGGTTCTGCTGTTAAAATGACGTTCATTGGTGTCCTTCAGACCATCCCGCCCTTGGTCCTCGGCCCAGTTATCGGTGTGTATCTCGATCGTCTGTCCGCCGACTGGAAACTTCGCGTGATGATCTCACTGGATCTCGCGCGTGGTGCACTATTGGCGTGGCTCGCGACCCTCTCTATTCTCGGTATGCTGACCTTACCCACATTGTACACATTTGTTTTTCTGATCGCCCTTGCTGCAATGCCGTATGGGCCGGCCTTGAACTCGACCATTCCCTCTCTGGTACAAGCTTCGCGCCTGACCGCTGCAAATGCGGCAATACAAAGCACGGCAACGCTCGGCTTGTTGTGCGGACCCGCGATCAGCGGCGCCACAGTTGCCTTCCTTGGTGTGGGGTACGTCCTGTACGCCAATGCCGCCACCTTTCTGCTCGCCGCTTTCTGTAAGATGCCGATACGCGTAAACTCAGAAGCACCGAGCCCGATCCGGAGTGGAACATCCGGTGGATGGATCAATGAACTGGCAGCTGGATTCCGGCTTGTGTTTGTTGAGCAACGAATCATTTTTCGAGTTGCCCTGTTAGGCGCCCTCTTCACTCTCGCATCGACAGGCTTCATCTTTCTCCTTCCCATCATCACCAAGAACATTCTTTCTGGAGGGCCGATGTTCCTTGGGGTGATATGGTCGGCCCTTGGCCTCGGCATGATATTCATGTCAGTGCTGTTAATGTCGAGCGCTCGGCGAACACTCATCGATCATTTGTTGCTGATATCGGCGGGGCCGGTGATTGAAGGGTTGGCCATTGTGGGGCTCGCAGCGGTTGACAGCTTGGTGGCGGCGCTTGGTCTCGTGATCGTCATCGGTGCCGGAACGGCTCTTGTCATGCCGATGATCACGGCCTTTATTCAGGTAACAGCTCCTCAGGAGACTCGTGCAAGAGCGTTGACGATCTTCGGCACCATCACGATGGTCTCCGCCATGGCTGGCATGACGGCCTTCAGCTGGGCAGCTGATCATCTGGGAAGTCGTATCGCACTCGTTGTGCTTGGAGTCGTGCAAATGATGGCCGGTGTGATCGGCGTCATGTTTACGCAATCCTCGGAGTTCCAGACAAATCTCGCGAGTCGGTCCGATGATCATCCGTCAAGCAAATCGGACACCGGTACCACTTGACCCCGTTTCGTCGATGCTCCAGCGGGTTCTGAATAGGACACAACTTTCCAGTAATCGGAGACAGAGACGAACATTGAAGTGGGAACAGCAGGTTGTCGGTGTCTGCATCCAGAGGAAGAGTAGAGGGGAGTGAGACGACCGTGAGGCGATCGGCATCATCCGGGCGGCGAAATCTGGCGCATGGCCTCGGCCTATTGGATGGCGCACGACACACAGGCGCTGTTGCCCATTCAAAACATGGGAGAAATGGCGGTTCTGTATTGCTTCACGTTCTTGTACATCTCGTCACAGGGGTCCGGCATCTGGAGCGTGGATGCGGTTCGGGGGCAGGTATCGCGATGAGAGCAACGAATGAGCGCACACACCATCGGCGACCGCCGCAAAGCTATGGAGGTGTGAAAAACAAACTGGAGCAAGCAACGACCATGCAATATCGCGACGGCGCTTGAGTGTGTCGGTGCCGGAAGAAGTGCGGACCGCCGAGTGGCAGTCGGTCAGGTCTCCGGCTCATAACAAAGGAGATCCATGATGAAGATCGCATTGATCGGAGCAACGGGGTTCGTCGGATCGGCCATTTTGAAGGAAGCATTGGATCGCGGCCATGAGGTCACGGCCATCGTGCGGTATCCGAAGAAGTTACAGCCGCATGCCAAACTGCATCCTCAGAAAGGAGACGTCTACAACGCCGGTGAGGTGGCCCACTTGGTCACTGGCGACGATGCCGTGATCAGCGCGTTCAATCCGGGCTGGAGCAATCCGGACATCTACAATCAGCAGGTGAAAGGGACGGAGGCCATCATCAAAGGCGTGAAGAAGGCCGGCGTCAAGCGCGTCCTCTGGGTGGGAGGCGCGGGCGGCTTGGAGGTCAAACCGGGTGTCCAGTCGGTGGACACTCCGGAGTTTCCCAAAGACTGGAAACAGGGATCTCTGGCGACCCGTGAAGCCCTGAACCAGTTGCGCAAGGAATCGGGATTGGACTGGTCCTTCCTCGCCCCTTCAGCCGACTTGTCCCCCGGCCAACGAACGGGCAAATTCCGGCTCGGGACTGATCAATTGCTGAAGGATGCGAACGGACAGAGCCGGATCTCGGTCGAGGATTACGCGATGGCGATGATCAATGAAGTGGAAACGCCGGCGCACATTCGGCAACGCTTTACCGTGGGATATTGAAGAGGTGCCCCTTAACCATGAGGAGATGAAAATGAAGATCAAGAAAGTCCTGCTTGCCGTGGCCATGATCATGGCCGTCACCAACCCCGTTTTTGGAGGAGCCACGGAGGAACACAATAAACAACTTGTTCGTGAATTTTACGAGTTGGCGTTCAATCAACACAAGCCGACGGAAGCGTCGAAAAAATACATTGGCGACAAATACATCCAGCACAACCCTCATGTCCCGAATGGTGCTGAAGCGTTTTATGGATATTTTGAAGGCTACTTTAAAACACATCCGGAATCCCATGTTGTCTTTTCGCATGTGCTTGCCGAGGGCGATCTGGTCGTCCTTCACCTGAACAGTAAAGCCGATAAGAAGGATCGAGGCCAGGCGATCGTCGACATTTTCCGCCTTGAAAACGGGAAGATCGTCGAACATTGGGATGTCATTCAAGATGTGCCCGAGAAAACTGCCAGTGGCAATACGATGTTTTAACCGACAAGGAAACCTATGACAGTCCTCAGGCAGCGGCGGCAGTGTGCGTGCTCGCGATCGCCTGCATCCCTCCATCGGTGCGTGCGATGGAGCCCTCCGGGGATCACTTACCGGAACTGGTGAACGCAGGGCAGTTTCCGGCCGCAGGACATTCATACTATGTCGACTTCGGGCGGTCCAAGTTTCGCCTTGCTTTTACATCGGATAAAGAGATGACCTTCACCTCGCTTGTAGATCCGACCATCACCGAGACGGTGAAGATTGCCGTGACTCAACTCCGTTCGAACCTCTTTATGGTGGCCTGGACAGAGAATGCTGGAAACAGGGTCGTTCACGTCGAAGACTTTGAACACATGGTCATCTACACCAACATCGCCAGGAAAGACGGAACCTTTGTGCGCTTGAAAGGACCCATCACTGAACTGAGATAATGGTCTTATCTTTGTGTGACAACAGTAGGGCCCACAACGGGATTCCACGCGAGCTGAAAGGAGAGGTTCACGATGAAGATTGCATTGATCGGCGCCACCGGGTTTGTCGGCTCGGCCATTTTAAGGGAAGCGTTGGAGCGCGGCCATGAGGTCACGGCCATCGTGCGGCATCCAGAGAAGATTAAGCCGCAAGCGAAGCTTCGCCCACAGAAAGGAGACGTCAACAACGCAGATGAGGTGGCTTGCTTGGTCGCGGGCCATGACGCCGTCATCAGCGCTTTCAATCCAGGATGGAGCGATCCGGATATCTACAATCTTCAGGTCAAGGGCACGCAGGCCATCATCAGCGGGGTGAAAAAGGCCGGCATCAACCGATTGTTGTTTGTGGGAGGCGCCGGGAGCTTGGAAGTGAAGCCCGGTGTCCAGTCGGTGGACACTCCGGAGTTTCCCAAAGACTGGAAGCAGGGATCTCTGGCAACCCGCGAAGCCCTGAATCTGCTGCGCAAAGAACCAAGCTTGGACTGGTCCTTTCTCGCCCCGTCAGCCGACTTGTCTCCGGGTCAACGAACGGGCAAATTCCGCCTCGGGACTGATCAACTGCTGAAGGATGCGAACGGACAGAGCCGGATCTCGGTCGAGGATTACGCGATGGCGATGATCGATGAAGTCGAAAACCCGGGGCATATCCGGCAACGGTTTACGGTGGGCTATTAAGTCTCGAATACCGCGGAATCATCCGGAGATGCGGGACCCAACCGCCGCGGAAGCTCACCTGCTCGCCACACCAGGGAGGGCGCCATGAAGGACATCAGCCTCCGGTCAGCGGAACAATTTCAATATGGCCTCTTCGAAAAGGAGAGCCGGACCAAAGAAGGGACGGTCCGGTTCGCCGGTATGGCGAGTAATGTTCCAATGTTGAAGACAGTCGCGTTCACCTTAAAAGTAACTCTCCTGTTGGTTGCCTGCTTCGGCTGCAAGCCAGGAGAATCCTCGGCCGCCGACGTCCCTGCCCCAGAGGTCGAAGTGGTGGAAGTGGTCCAGGAGGACGTACCGATTTACTCTGAATGGGTCGGCACGACCGACGGATTGGTGAATGCCACCATCCAAGCACAAGTCACCGGATATCTCATGAAGCGGGCCTTCGTGGAAGGCGCTCTCTTCAAAACGGGGGATCTTCCGTTTGAGATCGATCCCAGACCCTTTCGAGCGACTCCCGCGGAGACCAAAGGACAATTGGGACAGGCGCAAGCCCAGCATGTCAAAGCCGAGCTGGACGTCAAACGCGACACGCCGCTCGCCAAAGCGAAGGCGATCAGCCAAAAAGAACTGGACGACTCCACGCAAGCACTGGCAGGGGCGAAAGCGGCCGTCGCTTTCGCCAAGGCGGCGCGTGAACGGGCGGAACTTAACTCAGCTATACCAAGATCGAAGCCCCCATCGATGGCATCGTCGGCATTGCGAAGGCCCAGGTCGGCGACCTCGTCGGACCCGGCACAGGCGAGTTGGCTTCAATTTCAACGGTCGACCCGATTCGCGTCTATTTCCCGGTCAGTGAACAGGAGTACCTGAAAGCGGCTGACAAAGTCCAAGCATCCGGAGTCACCAGAGGAAGACACGCTTGCATTGATCTTGAGCGACGGTTCGGTCTAGCCCAGCAAGGGCAGATTTCTGCTGGCCGATCGCCAAGTGGATGTGAAGGTCAATCGACGAGCCATGCCGAGGAGCGGCAGGAGCCGGGAAGGGAGGAACGGCAGAAGGCCGGTTCTGAGGGGGACGCGTCCCGGACCATCGCCTCCCTTGGAAATGCAGTCCTTAAGGATGCGGAATATCTCATCACGTCGCCGCTGCGCCTGGACCTGAAGAGCGGGCTGGTGCTCGGCGGCGTGGCGGCCGGAATCGGCGGCCTCGCATTCCTGGATCATGACATTCAAAGGATGTTTCAGAGAACTCGTGATCATTCGAAGGACGATATCGCGGAGACCTCCAAGACGTTGGGATCCGAAACGGGGGCTTTGATCGGAAATGCCGCGTTGATCGGTACCGGGTGGATCTTCCGTGAATATGAGGGGGGAAACAAGTTGTTGCGTACTGCGCTCGTGAGCCTCGAATCGCAGCTGTTTGCGGAGGCCTTCGCCGGCGTGACCAAGTTTGCGGTAGGGCGGGAGCGGCCGAACGAGGGGCGCGGCACGAGCTCATTCAATCCGTTTCATGAATTCGATCGATCCTTTCCCTCGAGTCATGCCGCGAGGGCATTTGCGGTGGCGAGCGTATTTGCCGATCGCTACGAACAACCGATCCCGTTGATCGCCTATGGCACGGCAGCGTTCATCAGCGTCTCACGGGTGTATCTCAATGAGCACTTTGCCACGGATGTCGTCGCGGGTGCCGTCTTGGGTTTTGTGATCGGGAAGGTCCTGAGCTGGCGCCATAAGGACGAGAATCGGCGGTGGACCGTGCTCCCTTATGTTCCGGACGCCAGGGGTGGGTTGGGGATGACGTTCAGCAGCTCATTCTGACTGGAAGCCGGCTCAACGGCCTGGCGATGCCGATCGACATGCGATCGTAAAGATTGCGGAACCGGCTATGGGAGCTTCTTAGCAGGCTGTTGACAACCCCTCTCCTCCGCCCACTGCAGATATGATAAGAGAGGCGTCCATCAGGAGGACCCTGCCTATGATGGGCACAGCCGATCCTCAGCCGTCGATGTTCTACCACATCAATTTGGAGCAGTATGTGACCGCCGATCATCCGATGCGGAAGATCCGGCCGTTGATCGACACCAGACGGATCCGACCGCTCTGTGAGCCGCTCTATGCCGAGACCGGCCGGCCGTCGATTCCACCGGAGCAGCTGTTTCTAGCCCTCCTGGGTGGCTATTTACTGGGCGTCACGTCCGAACGGGCCTTGGTCCGGGAACTGACGGGGAACCTGGTCCTCCGCTGGTGTGTGGGGCTGGATCTGGATCTGGATCAGATGCCGTGGGACCACTCGACCTTTTCGCAGAACCGGAAACGGCGGTTTACGGAGAGCGGGCTGCTCGAACGGTTGTTTGACGAGACCGTCGCCCTGGCGATCACGCAGAAGCTGGTCTCCCAGCATACAAGGCTGGACGGCACCCTGGTGCAGGCCAATGCCTCGCACAAGAGCTTCGTGCCGATGGAAGTGTTCCTGAAGCTGGAAGAGTACAAGCGGCGGATTCGCTCGCTGGATACGGACGCGGCGCCAGAGCCGCCCCAGGACCCGGGCAATCCCACGGTCATGTTTCGCGGCGCGCGGCGGTCCAATCAGACGCATGTCTCCACCACCGATCCCGACGCCAAACTGGCGAACAAGGGGAATGGGACGGCCGCGATGGTGGGCTATACCGTCAATGGATTGATGGAGACTCGCCATCGGCTACTGCTGGGGCTCAATGTCGAATCGTTTCGAGGGCCGGCCTCCGAGATGGACGCGGGGCGGGCGTTGCTGGATCGGTTTCATGCGACGCAGGATCTTCGGATTCAGACGGTGGGCGCGGATAAAGGCTATTGTGCCAAGCCGGTTCTGACCGCCCTCGTGCGACGGCGGATCACCCCACACATTGCGGCCAAGACGACGGGACGAGAGGCCATCCATCAGCGGGTGCGTCGGCTGAGTCGGGCGGTGGGCTATCGCCTCTCGCAACGGGCGCGGAAGAAGATCGAAGAACTCTGGGGCGAGGCGAAATGCTGGCACGGGTTCCGGCGGTTTCAGCGGCGGGGACTGCTGCAGGTTCGAGACGAAGCGTATCTGATGGGCTGGCTGCTGAACCTGACGCGGCTGGCTACTCTGCTCCCGGCTCCGGCCTAGAGGGGGCTCACGACGACTGGGGCTATGCGGGGGGGTACGAGAGAGTAGACAATGGGAGGCTCACACTCCATGCCGGACAGACCAATCGCCCAACAGAGACCTGAGTGAGTACAGCCGGGACCGTGAAACCGTTTCAAAAGGTTAGTTTGTCAACACACTGTTAGACAAATGGCAAGAATACTTTCCGCGCTTCTCCTCAGTGTCCTCTGTGCGATCAATGGCTGTACTTCCGCACAGGTCACGCAGACGCAAGCTCCGCAACCGAACGCATCTCAGGCAGAAGGCAAGAAACAGGAGCAGTCTCAAGAAGCGCGATCTCCAGAAGAGCGGCTTCGAAAAGAGAAGCCGCAAGAGGAACGGGCCGCGGAAGAGCAGCCTCGCCACGAGGAACGGGATGAGGAAGACACGGTGCTCTCCGCCATCGCGGCCGCTCCGGAGTACCTCGTGGAAGGACTGGCCTATCCATTCAAGAAGTTCGCGATCTTTTACGAGCGCACCGACCTGATGAACCGCCTCATGGATTTGTTCTACAACGATGAGCGTACCGGTGGAGTGTTCCCGCGCATGGCCGTGGGCGGGGCGTTGAGCAGCGGCATCGGCTTCACCGCGTTCCATCAAGACCTCTTCCATCAGAAGAAGGAGGTGCGGGCTCGTTACCTGTACGCCACCAGAGGCAATCAGACCGCAGACTTCGCCTACCGGGATCCCAGCTTGTTCGGCTCGAAATTCATGCTCGACCTCGATGTCTTTTGGCTGAACTTCGACAACGGATTTTTTTTCCCGGGAGGCAATCGGGCCGCGGAGAACGGCAAAACGAAGTATGACCTGAACCAGTTGTCGCAGAATGCCAGACTCAGCTATATGGTGGCGCCCAACCTCAAAGCGTCCCTTCTGGGCAGGATATTGTTCGCGGACGCAGGGCCTTCAAGCCGAACTCCCACGACCCCACCGACCGTGCCCGGGATCGATACCTATATGCAGGGAGTGGCGGCAGAGCCAAGCCTTACCTATGATTCAAGGGATAACCCATTTCGTCCGAGCACCGGTTTGTACATCGACACAGGGTTCACCTACACCAACCAATTGAACGGGGATCAATTCCGCTACATGGGGTATTGGGTCGACGTCCAGCGATACATCCCGGTCTTTCGTGGAAACCGGGTATTGGTGATTCGGGCGTATCTCTCCAAGCTGGATTCCCTGGACGGCAAGTCGATCCCGTTCTATGAATTGAATCTCCTCGATCTGAATAACGGACTGCGGGGATTTGATCGGGGACGCTGGCAGGACAAGGGAGCACTCCTCTTCAATCTCGAATGGCGCTATCCCGTATGGAAAGACGTTGAGGGCACGATTTTCCTCGATCAAGGGCAGGTATTCGGCGACTACAAGGATCTGCAACCCAAGTTGTTTCAATATTCCGCCGGAGGAGGATTCCGATTTGTCACGTCCAGGAATTTTGCCTTTCGAGTTCAATTGGCGGCAAGCAATGACGGCTGGCTGGCCTTGTTCCGGAGCGACTTGGAATTTGTCCGGCATCGCGGGACCGTGCTGGGTGGGTTCTGAACTGCGATGCAGTCAGAGCTGCAAGGCGAGGATAGATCCGGCGATCCGAGGAGGCGAGGGATGAGAGACCGGAATCGGAGGCGGCGGATCAGTGCTTTCTCTTGTCATGGCGTCGCCGCATGGTTTCTTTGCGCGCTCGCCCTGTCTGTGATCGGCTGCTATAACCGGGTTGTTTTGCAAGAACCGGTCGTATGGGAAGTCAATGATCGGCGCCCCATCTCCGAACCGCAAGAGGAAACCATCGGTCAGTGGGCACTCTGGGATGGTACCGACAAGATGGTGTTCTATCGGATCGGACAACTCTTCAACCTCGGGCGATCGATGCGGGATCTGGGCGCTTGGGTCGGGCTCGCCGATCCGATCGAGGCCCAGAACGTCAATGCCTTCGATGAAGTGCCGAACTCCACCTGGTTTACGAATCGCCAGTTTTTCTCGAGGCGCTCCGAAGAGGAACTGACGGCTGGCCCGACGACGGATCGCGGCGCTCCCGATACCGCGGGACCGTGGACGGCGATTGCCGCGAAGGCAAGCCTCGGTTCGACGCCGGGGTTCGTCATCCGGGATCAGAAAAACGATGTCTATCTGATCAAATTTGATCCTCCCCTCTATCCGGAGATGACCACGGCTTCTGAAATGATCACTCCGCGGTTTCTGCACGCGGCCGGATATAACGTGCCCGAGCATTATCTGATCTACTTCGATCCCGCCAAGATCAGGATAGACCCGAAGGCCAAGTTCCGTGGGAAGTATCATGTCCCGAGGCCGATGCAGGAACAGGATATCACGGCCATTTTGGACCGGATTCCTCACCGGCCGGACGGGACCATTCGCGCCATGGCAAGCAAGTACCTGGCGGGCGTTCCGAAAGGCCCGTTCCTCTACGAAGGAAAGCGCCCCGATGATCCCAACGATCGGATCCTTCATGAGAATCGACGTGAGTTGCGAGGTTTCCGCATCCTCGCGGCGTTCGTGAATCATACCGATACCAAAGCGGCGAATGCACTCGATACATATGATCCCGAGACACGCTATCTCACGCATCACCTCATCGACTTTTCCTCGACCCTGGGAGCCGACAATGCGGATCCGCAGTTTCCCCGGTTCGGCAACGAGTATTTCTTTGATTTTGGTACCGTCGGGCATTCAACGATCGCTCTCGGCAGCTACGTCAGGCCGTGGGAAATTCCCCTGGAGATGCACTATCCGGCCGTAGGGTACTTTGAATCCGTGTATTTCGATCCGCCGCGATGGCGGCCCACCTATCCGAACCCGGCCTTTCTCCGCATGACATTGCGCGACGCTTACTGGGGCGCCAAGATCGTGACGTCCTTCACCGACGAGGATATTGACGCGATTGTCCATACCGGAAGGTATACGGATGCCAGGGCGGAACGCTACGTCGCGGACGTGTTAAAAGCAAGGCGCGATAAGATCGGACGCTACTATTTTAACTTGATCAACCCCCTCGACCGCTTTACTATCGACACCGAGTTCGATGAGCAGGTACTGGTCTTCGAGAATCTGGCCCTCTCCCGCGGCTATGCGCCGGCTCCCCACGCGCTTTACCGTTATTCCATCAGCAAATACGTGCCGAACCGGTTTGACACATCCGTGATCCCGGAAACCCTGGTTCAGTCGCCCAAGATCCGTCTGGACAAAGCGTTCCTAGAAGCCTGGGGAAAACACACCGCCGATGGCCGCGCAACGGAGCAGGAGCGGCCGATCGCGGCGGTGAGAATTCAAACCAGCTATGATGATGGATCTCACTGGGGCAAGCGTGTCGTCGTGTACCTTCAAGAACATCCGGTGACCAGGCGCATGACGATTGTCGGTCTGGAGCGGGAAACCTAGATTGTTCGCATGGCGAACTCGATGAACTTCGTCCCAATCCTCCAAAAACTAGTTGATATCAGGAGCGGTGAATATCGGAAAACCGTTCTGATGTTCCTCTATATCTTTCTCCTGTTACTCTCGTTTGTGATTATCAAGGCGGTGCGCGATGCACTCTTTCTGGTCAGGCTGGGCCCTGAGCAGCTCCCCTATATTTACATTCTGGTGGCCGTGATCGTCGGAGTGGTAGCCTGGATCCATGCGAAGCTTTCGGCGCGCCTTCGCCTCGATGTGCTGATTCGCGGGACGCTGCTCATTGTCGTTGCCAACCTGCTCATCTTCTGGTGGCTTTTTCGGTTCGGCTGGCCCTCGCTCTACTATGTGTTCTACATCTGGGCAGCCGCCATCGGTCTTCTCACGATGTCCCAATATTGGCTCCTTGCCAATTCCGTCTTCAATGCGAGAGAGGCCAAGCGACTCTTCGGCCTCATCGGTGCCGGATCCATCCTCGGAGGCCTCGTCGGGGGAGTCGTGACCGCGAGAGCCGTGACTTGGATCGGGACCGAGGGCCTGTTGATTATCGCCGCGACGGGGTACCTCTTGTGCGGCGGCTTGGCCTTGATCGTGGGTCGCGCTGCTGTGCCGGAGGCTCGTCCTTCCGGTAACGCATCCGGAATGTCCGCTCAAGCGGAAGCGGCCGCTCATTCCGAAGAATCGATCCTGACGACGATCAGGAATTCTCCGTATCTCATCACGATTGCCGGTTTGATCGGGATAGGAGAGATCGTCGTGATGCTCGTCGATTATCAATTTAAGGTGATCGCCACGCAGTCATTTCCGTCCAAGAACGACCTAACGGGCTTCATGGGAATCTTTTCGGCATTGGTCAGCGCCTCGTCGTTCCTCGTGCAAGTGTTCTTCACCGGAAGAATACTGAGGAGCCTGGGGCTTGGTTTGGCCCTGCTGTGCCTCCCTGTCGGCTTACTCTTCGGTTCTGTCGTCATTGCCGTGGTCCCGGGGCTCATCTCGGCAGTCATGGCGAAGCTCACCGAGGGCAGTTTGCGATTCTCGATCAACAAAGCGAGTCTGGAGCTGTTGTACCTGCCGCTGCCATGGGCAATAAAGGCCAAAACCAAGCCATTTATCGACCCAGCTTCCGAGCGTGTCGCAGGAGGCATCGGAGGCCTCATTCTGATCGTCGCCACCAGCGTCCTCTCGCTGTCAACTGCACAGATCAGCTTCGTGACCATCGGACTGCTCAGTCTCTGGATCCCATTGGTCCTATATGGTCGGAGACAATACGTCGATTCTTTGCGCCTCGCCTTGGAGCGGAGGCGACTCGATCTGACATTCCCGATTCTGAATCTCTCAGATCGACGGACCGTCGATCTGTTGATACGCCACCTCCTTGATTCGGACGATGCCGGGACGTGCTACGTTCTCAGGCTCCTGGAGCAGGCGGATGTCAAGCCGTACATCCCGGCCTTCAAACAATTGCTCACCAGTCGGTCTCCTGAGGTCCGGGCCGCGGTGATTCGCCTCCTCAGCGAAATCAGGGAACCCTCTCTCGTGCCGGCGCTGACAGACGTGCTTGGGGATAAGGAAATGGAGAGTCTTGTCGGCGCCATGCGCTTTCTTGACGCACATCCCGGCTCTTCGGGCGCGAAGCTCGAAGAATGGGTGGCGAGCACCGATCCGCGGCTCGCGGCCGCGGCCATCGTCGGTCTCCTGAACGACCCGGCGCAAAGGTTGGGTGCGAGGGCTGAACAGGCGCTCCGCTCGATGATTCAAGACCACGGCCCCCAAGGCGAGGTTCGTCGCCGGGAAGCCGCCAAAGCTTTGGGTTGGATTCATTCCGAGGCGACTGCTTCGGATGCCCTGATACGGCTGCTGCAGGATGACTCAATTGAGGTCGTGATCACCGCAATCAAGAGCGCCGGCAGGATACAGCGCAGAGAATTTGTTCCTCCGCTTGTCGCTTTGCTGGTGAGAAAGGAGACGAAAGGCGAGGCCAAGACCGCCTTAGTCGAGTATGGCTCCAAAATTCTGGGGGGTCTTGCCGATTTGCTCGAAGATGACAACGAACGAATGGAGCTGCGACGAACGCTTCCCTCGCTGCTTGCCGAGATAGGAGGGGAAAGGGCAATCGCCATTCTCCTGCACAATCTCAATCAGCCCGACCGATTGCTCCGTTATCAAGTCGTGAAGGCGCTCAACAGAATTCGCGCGCATGATCCGAATTTGGAGCCGGAGCCGGAACCCATCGACGCCAGCCTGACCAGCGAACTACGGCACCATTATGAGCTGCTGCTCCTCTTTCACAGTCCTTCGTTGGTCGAGGAGAGCCAGGGGGGGCGACTCCTCAAAAAGGCGCTACAGGAACGGTTGGACCATCAGCTAGAAATGGTGTTCCGTCTTCTGGCGCTTCGATTTCCCGTAGCGGACATCCGGGACGCCTATGCCGGTCTCACTGTGGATGACGCCCGCCTTCGGGCAATAGCCACGGAGTTCATGGACAACCTTCTTCCATCCCATCTGAAGCAATATCTGATTCCGATCATCGACAACTGGCCGTCGGACGCCGTGGTGGAAGTCGGCAGGCAATTCGTCTCGATCAATGGGTCCACACGGGAAGAACTTATTTTGTACTTGCTTAAGGGAACGGATCTTTGGTTAAAGACATGTGCCATTTACGTAGCAGGGGAATGGAAGCTCTCATCTCTGCTCAGCGAACTGCGGCAAGCCGCTGAGGACTCAGGACCCTTGATCAGGGAGACGGTTCACCTGGCGCTTGAACAACTGAACGGCTAGACCGAATGCTCACCACGATTGAAAAAGTCCTGCTGTTACAAGGTGTCGATATTTTAGTGGATACGGAAACCGAGAACCTGGCCAAGATCGCAGCCATTGCCCGGGAAGTCCGCTTCGAAGAAGGGGCGACGATTTTTAAGGAAGGCGAGCCAAGCGATGCGCTCTACATTGTGGTGGAGGGAACGGTCTCGGTAAGGAAAGGTTCGCAGGAGATAGGACTCGTCAAGGACAAGGAGACGGTCGGAGGGACCGACTTGTTTGAGCAGACTCCGAGAACCTTGACTCTGGTGGCGTTAACCGGCACCACGACCCTCAAGATCGAACACGAGGGCTTGTTTGACCTGCTAGCTGATCATTTCGACATTGTTCGCGGCATCCTCAAGCGGCTGTCGCGGATTATCAGTCAACTTTTGGACAGATGAGATGAGTCCGATTTATCTTCTGTCGTGTGCCTTCATCGTCATCGCAAGCTTGATGCTTGGTTGCGAGGTGAGAGTAAGAAACGTTCCACATACAGTGGAATACCGATCGAGTCTTGCATGTGAACCGAGCCCGCAAGAGTGCCCCTGGGCTGATCTGGAACGACAAGCCAAATTCACCGCGCTTGTTAATTGCCTTCTGTCGGGCGCGACGTTCTTTCGCATTGACGACTCTCAGACGACCAATGGCTCGGAGCCTTCTCTGGTAACTCCCATTGAGCCAAGATACGGATATGAACGTGCGACGGATCATGGCGCCGGGCAGGCCTGTCCTGTCCAAAAGACGGTCTGCCAAGTGGCCAGCCGGCATGAGAGGGAACTCACCTGGGCCACCTGTGGCACAGAGCCTGTGAAAGATGCGGCCCTGCGTGGCGGAAATACTTTAACCCATGCGGATAGATTGACCGAAAGCATCGTGGTGACCGGGCGTTTAAGTGAGGGACCCGACGAGTTCCACTCTCCCCTTGGGTTAGACGGTCCCGATCACTTCTACACCTTCGCCTTGGCTCAGCGGACTCGCATGGAAATAGCGGTGGCAGCCAATACTTCGCACTGGTCCGATGCGGTGGGGCTCACCCGGGCAGCCTGGCAACCGGCATTGTATCTCCTCTCTGCCGATGGGGCGATGCTCAAGGAGGGACACGTCTTCCGTGCCGGTGTCACCTCTTTGTTCCCCGCGGAATTTGAGCCTGGGACGTATTATCTTGTGGTGGACAGTTCCATAAGAGAATGGTCGCGGGGAGACGGATACTACCGCCTCTATGTTGGCTTCCACGAGGAAGTTATGGGCCCACTAGTCCCGTGATTGGCTGGCGTGCGAGACTTTGTTGCCGCGTTGGAGAGCCAAAACAGACGAATCAAGGAGACTCGGGTGCTGATAATGGAACTATTGAGGCTTCAAGCAACGCAAACCTATTTGGGAGCGATCGTCGGAGGGGACTTCAACTTTGAACCCCACTCCCCGGAGTATCAGGAGTTGCTGGTTGCTGGCCTGAGAGACACGCACATGATCGCAAGCCCCCGCGCTGACCTGTACAGCTCCGACCCGAATCAGAACACGATCGTCCACCAGGAAGAACTCGCCATGCCACCCTCCCTTCGCCAAGCCATGACGAATCTTCCAGAAGCGGAACAGCAGAGGATGGCCGAAGGTTATCAGGACGGTATGGGACAAGCGAGACGGATCGATTATCTGTTTCACATGGGCAAGGGCCCACACTTACCTAACGAGTGTCTGCGGCAGACGCTGCTTGGAGAATCTGCGGCTCTCTCTACTCCGTCCGGGTCCGGTCACTTCGGTGTGTTGAATAGGTACATTCTTGACCCGTCGCAGCGCTGATCATTTCTAGCTGGAGGGCTGGGGACAGCGATTCTCTGGCCGAGGATCGCAGAGCCGGAGGCTGCTGTGGATTCCTGTGTGAATGGCAGGCGAGCGGCCATCGATGAAGGTCTACAAGACGAAGGACAATGACCGTGGACACCGCTGAGTCGTATCGTGAGCGGCAAAACGAAACCGACTGATCCCTCCGCCAAGATGTACTACAACGACCGATGGTCAAAGGGTGCACGGGCCAATACCAATGGTGTGAAGCAGGCCGGTATTGGATGCTTGCTCTTCGTTGGCGGCGCCGGTAGCTTAGAAGTGAAACCTGGGGTTCAATCCGTCGATACGCCTGAGTTTCCGAAGGACTGGAAGCAGGGCGCCCTCGCCACCCGGGAAGTCTTGAATCTGCTGCGCAAGGAACTCAGCTTGGATTGGTCCTTTCTCTCACCTTCCGCTGATTTGTCCCCTGGCCAACGAACAGGAAACTTCCGGCTTGGGAAAGATCAGTTGCTGGTGGATGCGAAAGGGCAGAGCCGCATCTCGGTCGAGGATTATGCCTTAGCTATGATTGACGAGGCCGAGGCGCCTCATCATATTCGCCAACGGTTTACGGTGGGTTATTAAATTGAGATGTGGAAATTCCTCTGCGCGCGAGCACGTTCTGATTCGCGCCACAACCGACTTGATAGGGAAGGAGAGACATCATGAACAACCATACGCTGAAAGGGAAAGTAGCTGTCGTCGGCGCCGGCGCCAAGAATCTGGGCGGTCTCCTCAGCCGCGAGTTCGCCAAAGGTGGAGCCAAGGTCGTGGTGCACTACAACAGCGATACCACGAAGCCGAACGCCGACGACACGGTGAAAGCCATCAAAGACATCGGCGGCGAGGTCTACGCCGTCCAGGGCGACTTGACCAAGCCCACCAATATCGCCGCATTGTTCAAATCCGCCAAGGACCGCTTCGGCGGCATCGATATCGCTGTCAACAACGTCGGCAAGGTGCTGCGCAAGCCCATCGTCGACACCACCGAAGCAGAGTTCGACTCGATGTTCGACATCAACGCCAAAGCCGCTTATTTCTTCATCAAGGAAGCCGGAACAAATCTCAACAACAACGGGAAGATCATCACTATCGTGACCTCACTGCTCGCGGCCTTCACCGACGGCTATTCGACCTACGCCGGCGGCAAAGCGCCGGTGGAACACTTTACCCGCGCAGCGGCCAAGGAGTTCGGTCCGCGCGGTATTTCCGTGACCGCGGTCGGTCCCGGCCCGATGGACACGCCGTTTTTCTACGGCCAGGAAATGTCTGAACGAGTGGCTTTTCACAAGTCGCAGGCCTTGAACGGCAATCTCACCAAGATTGAGGACATTGTGCCGATCGTAAGATTCCTTGCTACCGAGGGTTGGTGGGTTACAGGTCAAACGATATTCGCCAACGGTGGATACACCACTCGATGATTCGATTGGTGTCAAAACCCTAACAGTCGGCTTCAGCAGCGATAAGCGCGTCACACTGCGGGCAAGAGTGATGAGTTGCGCCAAATGGTGAAGCAGCATTTGACCGTGTGGCGGAGGAGAAGCAGGACGGCCAGGTCGTGCTCTTTGCTCGGAGAACGCGCACGGTGAAGCTGTGCACGATCGATGCGCGCAGGGAAGCTTAAGCGGGCCAGCCAAGTTCTATTCAGATTGTTTCAAGAAGGGGCAAATTGAAGTGGTGAGGGGTTTAAAGCGGTTTTCCGAATAGGGCTATTACATGAGCCTTCTTCTCGATCGCATACTTGCAGCCGATTTCGAGGTTCCAGATGTCGAGTTGCTAAGGTCAGCTACAGTTGTTCAGAGAAACAATGTTGCCCAGTATCTTCACGGTACCAATCGTAAAGATCCAGACGATCTTACCCAGGACTTTCCTAATATTGCACCTCCTTGGCCGAATTTCTTCGTGGAATTCGCCATGCCTTCGACTATTTGTGAGGTAACTCCGGAAGGATCGCAAATGATGCAATGGGAAGGCCCAAAAACATTTGGGTTGCATTGGATGGCAGGGAGACGAGGTTCTTACGACTTTGGTCTGCAGCAACCGCTATTCAAGACACTTTCTGAGTCCACCAATCCCCAGATACGTTCAAAATATCTAGAAGCTGCAGAACAAGCCGCTTGGTTCGGGCACGTTCATCTCTTCTTGGTTGTTTCTTACAGTCGAGTAAAGGGAAATCACTTTGCCACATTGCCCCCCCCGTTTACTCTGGGACGTTAGACGGGAGAAATAGTTGCGGGCCTAAGTTCGAGGCGGTAAGCGAACTCGGGCAACAGGACAATGATTTTCATCATCTGAATAAAGCGGGCACAATGAAAATGTGGGTCAAGTGTTGTCTCATGATCATGCTGTGGTTCACGGCTTCGCCATGTATTGCCAATGCCGCAGTAGTCAGCGTGGAAGGACTGCGTGTCTCATCTGGCATGCGATGTTGGTACAGCGGCCTCCAATGACATCCACGACCGTTGAGGTATTGTGCGGTCTGCTAGACTGCCACTCCTTCGCCCGTCATGTCTCTAGACCGTCGCCTTCACAGACGTGATAAGACAGACTATCACGAACTGAGAGTAGGGCCGCCGGCGTGGGCCGCGCAGAGAACGACGAAAGCGTGAAAAGATGATGACCCAGACGCAGTGGACCCAGCTGTGCGATGACGTGGTTCTGGCCTGTGCCTCTCAACATTCACAACGCGCCTATCGTGCGTCAGCCGCGATGTATCGTGCCTGGGTCGCACGGACGAAGCAGATGCCCTTGTCGAAGGCGACGGTTCTGCGCTACCGCGACTATCTGCTGCTCACCAAGAAACTAGCCCCGAAATCGATTAATCTCCACCTAACTGTCCTTCGCCGTCTAGCGCAGGAAGGGGTGGACGCACACGTGCTCGATCCCTCGACGGCCACGGCAATTCTCCGCATTCCAATGGTTTCCAATCGCGGGGTCCGGGCTGGCGTGTGGTTGCCGCGTGAACAGGCGCAACGCATCCTGGCCGGGCCGAACGTGCGCACGATCGTGGGGAAACGGGATTATCTCGTGTTGATGCTGATCCTGCGCTGTGGGCTTCGGCGGGCCGAAATTGCGCACTTGGATGTGACGGTGGTGCGAGAACACGACGGCCGTTGGGTGCTGGCGAATCTGCGAGGCAAAGGAAAACGCCTTCGCACTCTTCCCCTCCCTGGCGTGGTGAAGAACGCCTGGGACCGGTGGGTCGAGGCGGCCGGGATTGAGTCCGGCCGAGTAATCCGAGCCATCAATCGCCACGGCAGCGTATGGGGCAAGGGAGTGACGGAGGATACGATCTGGCGAATTGTCGGACGGTACGCACAGCTGGCCTTGGGGAAACATGTGGCGCCGCATGATCTGCGCCGCACCTTCGGCCGGCTGTGTTATGCACTTACCAAAGATATGAGGGAGATCCAGCAGCTTTACGGCCACAGTTCCGTGATGACGACTGAGAAGTACCTAGGCGTCGAGCCTCATCTCGTGGATTCGGTGACGGATCGGTTGGGACTGTCGTGATCGCCATCTCGATGAACAATACATCCTGAGGTGTTCCGATCGATGGTTGTGATGTCACTTCAGCGAATGCCGAAATCTACAGGTTGATTAGGTTTCGAGGATTCTCTTGAAGTAACTCGAGAAGAATAAGGTTTACTGGGGGGGAATGTGGGAGGGTGTGTCAGACTTAGTTGAAAATTGACGAAGCGGCTCGCTTTGTGGTGTGTGCGGTGATCGTCACCAAACAACCACCACCCATTCCAACGAAAGGAGCCGCTTCATGAAGAGCGTAATGCGGATTCACCGACAAGGCAAGATCAAAGATGTCAACCCGGCGGTGCTGGCGACGATGCCAGCCGCGCGCGACGTAGACAGTACCGTGGCCCTCATACAAGCGCTCATCCCACTGGGCCTGCAGGCCGTGGCGGAGGCGTTGGACGCCGAGGTGACCACGCTGGCCGGTGAGCGGTACCGCCGGACGGGCGGACAGTCTGGCCTGGTGCGATGGGGCCGCCAGCAGGGTTCCGTGTACCTCGCGGATCAGAAACTGCCAATCACGTACACGCGAGTGCGGGATCTGCCACGCCGTCAGGAAGTGCCGCTCCAGACCTACGAGCGCTTACGGGCCCCACGGGCGGCGGATGCCGGCCTGTTCGGCAAAGTGCTGCGGGGCCTGAGCTGCCGTGACTATGCGGCGTGCGCGGAGGCGGTCCCAGACGCGTTCGGGCTCAGTGCGTCCAGTGTCTCCCGCCGCTTCATTCGAGCCAGCGCCCGCCACCTGCAGACCTTGTGTGAACGGCGGCTGGAGAGCGAGACCTTCGTGGCCCTCATCGTGGACGGCAAAACGTTTGCCGACGATACCATCGTGATCGCCTTGGGGATCACGACCACCGGGGAAAAGAAGATCCTGGGCTTCGTCCAGACGGCCACGGAGAATGAGTCCGTGTGTGCGGCCTTCTTACGCGGCCTGGTCGAGCGGGGGCTGCGACCGGCTGACGGGTTGCTCTGTGTGATCGATGGGGCCAAGGGACTGCGCAAGGCCATTCAGACCGTGTTCGGACACCACGCCGTGGTGCAACGCTGCCAGTGGCACAAGCGGGAGAATGTGGTCCGCTATCTGCCGCACGCCCAGCAGGCGACCTGGCGGCGACGGCTGCAGCACGCGTATGAGCGCCCGACGTATGCGGAGGCGAAGGCCGCCCTGCTCCGACTCCGGCAGGAGTTGCGCCCCGTCAATCTCTCCGCTGTCCACAGTTTAGAGGAAGGGCTTGAGGAGACGCTCACTCTCCATCGACTGGGCGTGTTCGCCACCCTCGGCGTCAGTTTCAAGACCACCAACTGTCTGGAATCGCTGAACGCCCAGCTGGGGCAGATGACGGACAAGGTGGATCACTGGCGCACGTCCGACCAGAAGCACCGGTGGGTAGCCAGCGCGCTGCTGGCCATTGAACCGCGACTGCGCCGGATCAAAGGGTTCCGGTCTCTGCCACTGCTCCAACGTGCCGTATACGCAGATGTGCAAGGCCACAGGAGAGACGATTCGCAGATTGCGTAACAGCCACATGGGTCGCTTCTGAATTTCAACGAAGACTGGCATTGACTCGAATGTGGAAGAGAGAAATGAGTAGACTGATATGCAGCATTAGAATGTCCTGAGGACATTCTAATGCTGCATCACGAAGTCGTCAATACTAAAAGCGATATAAGCCTATAGTTGTAAAAGCGGTGTCTATATTGACAAGTCAGTATGGAGAGGTGTATATGTCCTCAGGACATATACACCTCTCCATTAATACTGCCTGATCCTCGTTTCCTCAATGTTGTCACATTGTTGTCCCACGAAGGCTCTATCCGATGTCACTGGATCTTGCAGGTGCAGCAACCCTTGAAATTGGACGGCTGGCTCAGCCAGTCCTGACGGAGTATGAGCTTGGTCGTCTCCTATTTGATCTGTACGACAAGAAACAGGTGGAGGGGCTGAAAATCGGACGATTAAAAAAGTCCGTCCCGGATATTGGTGATTTCGGATCGCTGCTTCGCACCCTGCTGAGTCGAGGCATTTTGCGCAAGAGGCGAGATTTCCGGGGGAATGTGTACAATATTTTGGGGAAGACGCAGTTCACGCCAGAAGACATTTTGTGCTCGGTGGATCCGTTTGCCTACCTTTCACATCTGAGTGCGATGGCCTATCATGGGCTGACCAATCGAATTCTCACCACCATTTTTTACAGTACTCCCCAACAGGCCAAATGGTCTAGCTTTGCGGTGCACAAAATGAGGTCGGATCTCGGCGAGCACCTGCAAGCCTATCGTGACGGGAGTCTGCCTCGACTGACGCACATCCGCTTTGCCCGAATTGACAAAAAACCAGTGCATAAGTACGCAAGCGCCCATACCGGTGCATTTAAAATCGGGAAGGAGCGAGTCCTGCGAGTCTCGACGATCGGCCGAACATTTCTCGATATGGTTCGCGCCGCACATCTGTGCGGCGGGATCAATCATGTTATCGAAGTGTATGAGGCTCATGCGAGACAGTATGAAGCGTTGATTGTCGAGGAGATTGATCGACATGGCACGCTGATCGAGAAAGCCCGAGCTGGGTATGTGCTCGATGAACGATGTGGGATCACAGGGAATCCAACCATTGAGAAGTGGGCGACGACTGTCCAGCGGGGCGGTTCTCGGAAGTTGGATCCCCTGTCTGAATACAGCTCGCACTATTCAGCACGCTGGTGCCTGTCACTTAATAACAGCTGAGGCATGCATGGAGGAATGTGACATCGCTGCTTGGGTCCAGAGGGCTCCTGATGCCGCGCAGCGAGAACTTCGACAGGCGGTTCATACCGTGTTAGTGGCGATCGGCCGTTCGTCGGATCTTCAACCCCACATGATTATGAAGGGGGGCATCCTTCTCGCGATTCGGTACGAGAGTTCGCGGTATACCCGCGACATCGATTTCTCAACAGCCCAACGATTCGCCGATTTTGATCAGAAGACATTTCGTTCGAAGTTTGAAGGCCGACTCGCAGTGGCGGTCGAGGAGCTCGACTACGGCGTGGATTGCCGCGTGCAATCTTACGCGGTGAGACCAAAACGAGCGGACGCCGAATTTCAAACCATCCAAATGACACTGGGATATGCCGAAAAGGGGACGAGGAAACATGGTCATCTCGTAGCCAAGAACTGCCCCGATGTAGTGGATGTTGATTACAGTTTTAACGAACAGACCAGCTCGGTAGATCATCTCCGTTTTGCTGACGGGACCGTCATTCATGCGTATAGCTTCATTGATTTGATGGCAGAGAAACTGAGAGCACTCCTCCAACAGGAAGTCAGAAACCGAGTACGCCGACAGGATGCCTACGATCTCTTCCGGATGGTCACAGGCTACCCCGTGACCGATGAACGGGTAAAAGCGGTGATTCTTGAGGCCTTGAAGTCCAAGGCTGCCTCTCGCGGCCTCACAGTGGAGCAAACGTCTATGGCGAGCCCTGCGATTATCCAGCGTTCGAAAAAAGAGTATCCGCAACTGGCGAACGAGATCCGTGAAGACTTACCCCGCTTTGAGGAAGTGTATGGAGCTGTGCGCGTGTTTTACGAGTCCCTGCCGTGGTAGCGCATTGTGTTGTGGCATTTGAAAATGCGACAGTGGTCGGGGTTACCTCCTAAAGGATCAGCGCTAGTTATTCGTTGATGACGGGATGCCTTGTCTGCGGAATTGTCCCTTCCCAGCGGCGGCAGACTCTACATTCCGTGTCAATCCCTGAAAAAAACTAAAGGCCCGGATTTCTCCGAGCCTTTGTAAGTCGGCTTGCAAGCTAAGCGCAAACCCCTGGGCATTGCCCCTATGGGTATACTATAGCGCATTCCACAGTCGTCTTCCAGCCTTTCAGAACGAGTGCCATGGTGCAGCGGCACGCCAGAAAGGCCTCATTCTACCTTGCTCTGTAGCGCTCGTGTGACCATACATTAAAGTTGTAGACATATTCTCCACTGCTCTGACAGGTGGTTCAGTAAGAGATTAGGGTGAGTGGCTGCATTATCCCTCAGAAGCTAATACACGAAGATGAGGTCGGCGATTCTGGGCGGATCTCTTTTGATCTCCTGAAAGTCCAATCGTTGCTAGTCCAAATACTAGTTGATCAACTTCTTCTCTAGGAATATGGAATTCATCCGCCATGTCCCATTTTGAAACGCCATCCACGCGAAGAGATGCAAATACTTTTGCCAATACCTGCGATGTCTCCCGCTGAGCTTCTTCTGGCTCTCTCTTGCGAAATCCTCTGCTAGATATCTCAATGGCGAGGGTTCGATAATGCCAAGCCGTTAGAATCTTTAACGTTCGAAATCTGTAGGCGAGTGCGGCCACCGAGACGGTCCAGTACTTTTTGAGCTTGATCAGGTCTTCTACGCTCGGTAAACGACGAGCGTTGGCAAGTACGCTTCCTCTGGGCATTAAAAAGGCCGAGGCGAAGGCATTCGCTTCTCGTTCCGCTTGTTGACCCTGTGGAGCCCCATGGCGATGTAACACGAGGTGCGCTAACTCATGAGCCGCATCGAAGCGACTGTGTTCGGTTGATTTTCTTGTATTAAGAAATACGAAAGGCGTGTTGTCGCGCCACATGGAGAAAGCGTCGACCTCGGCCGCATCGATCGCGAGAGAGAACACTCGTACACCATGGGATTCCAAGAGGTGGATCATATTCTTGATGGGTAGCTCCCCGAGGTCCCAATATCGACGTAGGGCCATGGCGGCTGCCTCTGGACTCGTTTCGCGTCCAAGATCAGGGATGTTCGCGGCAGGAAGGCGAAAGCGCTCTTCAATCCATTTATTGAGAAGAAGTGCAAAGGCACCGGCTCCTAATGCTGAATCTCGCTGGCCCGCGGTCCTTCTGGACAATGCTCGAAAGCTGGCGCTGTCTGGCGACAATTCTTCAATGTCAGGGCCAGAAAAGTAGGCAGCTGGAAATTTCAAAACTTTTGCGAGTTGTTGGAGCTTTTCTGTATCAGGACTGAACTCTCCGTTTTCATATGCTGACACGGACCGAGGATCAACCTCGATCATTTCGGCCAGCGCAACTCTGGTCAGGCCGCGCCGTTTACGCGCAAGCGTCAATCTCGATGGGTTAAAAGTTTCAACTTGACTCATAAGCGACGTTCGATCGGAATGGTGATATCCGGAACGGCCGGCGGATTCACATCGAATACATCACCATCGAGAGTAATGGGGCCAAGGATAATGCGCTCTTTCCATCCGTTTATGTAACCATCTGGGCCCATGGACAACGGCAGTGATAATTCACAGCGTACCTGACCTTGGGATCTGTGAACCAGGAGAAACCAAGTTTCTCTGTCGTCATTATCTTCTGATGGCAATTCTCCGGAGAGAACTAGCTCAGGTTCGACAAAAAGACTGAGTTGACGGTTGATGACGACGGCGTCAATGGTGCTTGGTCCTTTTGGTGCCTTGGTAGAGGGAGTTGTTTCAGACCTTCCTGTCCCATCATCACCGGTTGCGACCACTATTGCCAATCGTCCCGCAGGCTCCACCACCATCGAATAATTCTTTTGATCCGAACGACGCCAACCGGCAGGGACTAGGTAGTCTCGTAGCGCGCGGACGGTTTCGGCCCAAGCGATGAGACCTTTAGAGAATGGTGGGTGATTGTCAGTGCAGCTGATAAATGCCACATAGCCTTGGCGTATTGCATCGAGTAGCGGACCTTCTTCGAGACCTAGCTCTGCGAGGCGATCACGAATGTTGAATGGCTCGGCAAAAACGACGTTTTGCATTGCATCATCCTTTCCCAGTGAAGAGGTTAATCAAACTTCGTGTTTTTCTACCACAAGTGATGTTGAAAAACAAGAAGTGCATTGCTCGACGGGGAGAATGGTCTAACCGCGAGACGCCATTTCCATTTCAATGGTAGAAACGCTCAAGGTATGAGCCAGGACATGAAGGATTTGATGGCTGGGTGCTGGTTTGCGCCCGGATTCAATGAGACTCAAATAGGCATGTGTTATCCCTGTGGGTCCTGTTGAAGTAGTGACCATGCGAGAGAGCTCGCGGAGACCAAGACCTTTGCTGCGTCTGAGGTTACGCAAATATGTTCCAAAATCATTCATGGACGTTGATATAGCAGAAACACAGATGCCTAGTTACCTAGAGTTCGCCGGTGCGGGAGTTTACATTTACCAGGAGGAGTGAGATTTGGTTAAGAGGTCGTGAGTAGGCAGCACTGCCTCTATGGGAATGTGTCTACAACTTTAATGGCAGATCACAGCTCTCTCCCAACTCAGCATCGCGGCACACAGGGCATAGGTACCTGGTATACTATGTGTTACCTCCCCTACCAGTCCGGAATTGAGAAGATTTTGCATCAGAATGCTGGACCCGCGCCCCCGAAAAGTTGCTAGGAAAGGTACGCTACTGGTATACCAGGTACTATGGAATCCGATAGACCATTAATCACGTCCGAACAGGCTCCAGCCCTGATGGCGGCATTTCTTCATGAGCGAGCGGCGGCGATTGCCGATACCACGGTCGCGACCTATGCTCGAAAGCTCACCACGTTTCACCAATGGTGGCAGAACCATGAACCAACCCTCCCCGTCTCCGAGACTCTGGCGACACGGTACGCGCGCTGGCTTGCAACACACGGCACACGGAGCAAGGCCTCACAAGGCCTGCATCTGTCGGCCGTCCGGCAATGGGGGTGCTTTCTCCTGACCGCCGGCCACCTGTCCGTCAACCCCTTTGCGGCTGTGTCAGGGCCTCCGCGGGCGCGCTGGTTGCGGCATCGCTTGCTCACCCGAACGGATCTCCAAGCATTCCTGAAGCAGTTCGAGGTGAGCACGCTCGTGGGCCAACGGGACTACCTTCTCGCTGCGTTGATGATTCGCACGGGAGCCAGGGAGTCCGAACTCGCCGCGGCCAATATCGGTGATCTCACGGAGTACGGAGAGGAAGGTAGTCTGCTGTTGTTGCACAGCAAAGGCAAAGCCAAACAGGAGCCCGTGGTGGTGCGACCGGATCTCAGCACCAAGCTCTGGGCGTATCTCCGCCAGCGATATCCTGACGGCCGCTTTCCGCCACAAGATCCGCTGTTCACGAATCATCATCCGTATTCCCGAGGAGAGCGCATGACGACACGTGGAATGCGCAAGCAGCTGAAGGCCGCATTTACGGAAGCCGGCCTTGCCCAACCCCATGTGACCGCCCTGTCACTCCGGCTGTCGGGCGGAGCCTTAGCTTATCGGAAAGGAGCGAGCCCGGCTGAGCTCAAGAAGACCATGCGGCATGAATCTATTCAGACCACCCAGGTCCTCATTGACCAGGTCAACCGCATACGGTTTGGGGCAGAACGCTACTTGGACGATATCCAGTAGGCGATGGGATGCGAGTGAGCGTACCCATCCAGGCAGAGCCCTCTCAGGAAGGTGTCAAAATAATCGGGGTAGGAGGTACGTCCACACCGGCTGTAACGCCATTCCGTCCTGGGAAGAATGTCTTTGGGTCGATGGTCTGGAGTGGTCAGTAATGATTCGTCGGCGCTTTGGTTTGTCTAATGGTTTGGAACGCAAGCCTCCGGGGTCCGAGGCCTAGAAAAACCGAGCCTCTTCCCACTTGACGAGGATGTGATCAACGATCAGTTGAGATTCTTTATGGAGATCGCACGATGACCCGCGATACAGCAATTGGCATCGTCATTCATTCATTGGTCACCGGATTCTTGGTTCTGGCAGCGATGAAGGGAGTCACATCAGCGAACGGTGAGCTGTGGGTGCTGGCTACCTACCTGGGGGCGAGTGTTGGAGCCACCCTCTATCCCGATCTCACGACACGGGTATGGGTGATGACGGGCTCTGTCATGGCGTCTTTCCTGTGGGAATTTGTTCTCCATCATGCAGTTGGGAAATGAATGGACTCGTCCGCTCTAATACCGTGTGATTGCATATTCCGCCCCCTCCTCCAGCCGATCAATCGCATGAAAATACTTTTGAGTGGTGCGGATGTCCTTGTGATCCAGCATAGCTTGGACTTTGAATGGCGATTCGGTTCGAGCGGCCTCCGTCGCAGCCGTATGGCGGAGACTATGCGGCGTCACCCTTCGTTGCCGACGCCGGCGACTTTCCAGCGGTGACGCCTCGCCAGGTCGCGCGACATCCCGCAGGCCGCAGCGGGTCATGGCTCCCGCAATTCGAAGTTGGATGGCGCGGGTCGTAAGTCGTAACCGCTCATTCGGCGCCAACGTTGAACCCTCCGCTCCGCCCGGCTTTGACCGTACCTGCTCGAGATGCGTGGTGAGCTTGTCATGATGTCTGGCAAACAACGGCTCGCGTGATGACACCGGCCCGCGGGCCTCCAGATATCGTTGCAGCCGGTTGTAGACCTCAGGCATCAGATTCACAAAACTCTCCTTCGTCTGCTGCCCCTTACCCTGGGTCCGCAAGATCCATTGCGCTCTTATGACCGTCGCGTCACTGGCCACCCCTCTACCATCCTTCCCCTGGTGCACCTGAACCTCCAGGCACTCGAGGTCACCGCAATCCGCCCGCTGGATCTGAATCGCGCGCAAGCCAGTTTTCGCCATGATATACGTCATGGCGGCGTCGCGCAGTCCAATCAGGGAGTCATCGAAGCTGCCAATCAATGTGGTAACTTGCGTGGGGCTGAGAGGGAGTCGCTGATAGGTCTTGTTATCGACCCGCTCGTCCGGAATCTCCCGGCCGGGATCCCAACTGAGCGGGTATCGGGCGTGAATCCATCGACAGAAGGCCCGGACCGCCGCGAGATAGTTATTAATCGACCGCGCCTGCAATCGTTCTTGCCCTTGATCACGACTCTGACATAACCAAATCTTGTAGGCATGGAGCAGTGTGGGGCCCAGCGTCTCATACGGCCGTTCTTGGCTCCACCAACGATAGAAGGCCCAGAGGGTGGACTGGTAGATCCGGTGCGTACTCGCCGCTTTGTTCGCCTGACAAAAGAGCAGGTAATGATAGAACGTCGCCTGGAGATGCACGCGATCACTGTCTTTCCCAGGCTGAAGCATCAGCGAGTTCCTGATCCCCTCCCCGCCCTCATGTGGCGAGACGGTCCTCGGCCCGCCACCATCAGGCGTCGCGTAGGACTCGTCCACGGTTTTGATCTCCGCTTGGTTCGGCATCTTGCACCAGGATACGCCAATAGGACTACTTCGTCAAAGGTTCTCTTTTATGAAGTAGTAGTCCAGCACTTGACATTTGTCCATAAGACGACTATACACATTTTCATATGGACAAATGACAAGCTAACGCAAAACCGCTAATCGCATTTAGACATCAATGGCTTAGATGAATATTCATGAGCACAATCCTACCCCTGAAGGGACTGAATCCGCCCCTCTTCCAGCTGCCCTTCTTAGCGAGTCCGTCTGGTCACCCCTCGCCTACACCGGCCTTCTCCACTTTCTCTTGGATGGTGGGATGACGGCCCTGTCGGCGCCTACCCAACTCGTCTACTTACAACTTGTCCGAGAAGCATTCGGTCGCCGCCGCAATCCCGTGGCGATGACACTGGATCGTATGCAAGCTCGCACGGGATTGAGTCGCTCCACTATTCACCAGGCGCTCCAACGGCTGGCACATCCGGATGTGGATATCGTGAATGTCGTTCATCCAGGAGGGGGAAAACGCGCCGGTCTGTACGAGCTCAGACCATGCTCCTATCAAAAACTCGTACGCCAGCAGGCGAAGCCATTGCGGACGCGTCGCCGGCCAAAGCTGCTAGATGCATCAGATGTGCGGTCGATTGAG
>Ga0209170_1000149_pt1 | contig 34940 bp, 18 predicted proteins | sample KloWWTKNB14_bulk_FD_187178 | JGI IMG/M metagenome (GOLD analysis project Ga0209170, IMG submission 187178) | Active sludge microbial communities from Klosterneuburg, Austria, studying microevolution and ecology of nitrifiers - Klosterneuburg... | ecosystem: Engineered > WWTP > Aerobic digester >...
CGTTTCGCCAGACACCCAAAGATCAGAATCGCAATTAGGTTCTCCAACAACGGTTGATAACTCGCCATTCGTTTTGTCCATTAGAGACAAACGTCTCCCAAAAGCCATTCGTTTTGTCTATTACACCTAAAATTTATTGCACGAAAGCAAGAACGGGCCATGAACGATCACTCGCTCATGGCCCGTTCCGGTAGATCCAATAGTGGTTGGTCTTACTCCGATTTCAACTTACCGGAAGTTACCCGACCTCCTGAGATCAGGCGATAGAAGTACATTCCCGTCTTCAGGTTGCTGGCATCCCAAGTGAGACGATATGAACCTTGTTGATCAACTGCTCCTGTGAAGACATTTGCGACCAACACACCATCAATGGTGTATACATCCAAGGTCGTGCGTTCTTCTGCATTCAGGCCGGTGATGGAGAATGTAGTATTCCCACGGAATGGATTCGGATACACCAGAATTTCGATGTTCTCCGATGCCTCGTCCTTTACAATGGTCTCGGCCAACACGTCCTCTGTCTCTTCAACGGCCATTCCGCTACCGATCTCAATGCTTGCGTTTGCGTTCACTGTACAACCATTCACGTCCGTTACAATAACGTTATACATTCCGGATACATCGATGGCTGCCATTTGTGTGATCTGCGCCGGGGCCGTGTTCCACAAGTAGTTGTATGGAGCTTCGCCTCCAGTTACATTGGCCGCAATAGTTCCGTTTCCGACGTTCGGTGAACACGTAACAGCTAACGGTGCAGAAATGTATGCCTGGATCGCATTCGTGGTCACAGTGCATGAGCCGTTACTAGTAGTGACCGAATAGCTTCCATTCTGGGTTGCCGTATAGGTGGACCCCGTTGCACCATTGATGGTTGCGCCATTGCGTCTCCATGTATGGCTAAGACCAGCTAAAGTGTAAGTTGAAAACACGACCTCATCGCCACTACATACATGTGTGTTGCCCAATGCCATGATCCATGTGTTCACACCGGAACCTGCGTTCACGAACACAACATTTGAATTTGCTACGCAGGATCCATTGTAGATCGATACTTCATAACCACCGGAGGACGCAGCGGTATACGTATTTGAAGTAGCCCCGTTGATGGCGGCCCCATAGTTCCTCCATATGTAGGTATTCCCGGATGCAGCTGGTACACTGAGCGTAACGCCACCGTTGGAACAAAGATCGGTCTGTTGGGTGGCAGTAATGTTCGTATTGATCTGGTCTCCGACATGCAATTGAACGCTGTTCGATGTGGCCGAACAATTACCGTTTGATACTACGACCGTATAAATACCCGCCTGAGTTCCAGTAAAACTATTTGAAGTCGCGCCTTGGATCGTAGACCCATTCAGCTTCCAAACATAGGTGTAACCCGCATCACCATCCACCGCAAGAACAACGCTTCCTCCGTAGCAGAACCCAACGGGACCCGTTGCAAACAACGTTGCCGAAATGTTGTTCGTAACGGTTACAATGATGGCCGATGAAGTAGCAGAACATGTACCTGCATTCACCGCTACGGTATAGCTTCCAACTTCCGTTGCCGTGTAGTTGCTCGCTGTGGCACCGTTGATCACCGTTCCATTCTTTCTCCACACATAACTGTAACCCGCACCAGTATTCGCGTATAGTATTACGCTGCCTCCTGTGCAGAATGAAGTTGAACCTCCTGGGGCAATAGTAGCTGATCCTATGGATGTGACCGATACAGTAACCGCACTTGATGTACCAGTGCAAGAACCTGAGCCAACTGTTACAGTGTAACTACCCTCTTGTGTTGCAGAGTAGTTGCTGCTCGTCGCACCATCGATCGTTTCACCATTGCGCATCCATTGATAGATACTACCGGCATTGGCATTCAACACCACGTTGCCTCCAGTGCAGAACGTAGTAGGACCAGCAGGTGTAATGGATGCTGAGATTACAGATGAAACCGATACCATTAATGGACTGGATGTGCCGGCGCAAGAACCTGAGCCAACTGTTACAGTGTAACTACCCTCTTGTGTTGCAGTGTAGTTGCTGCTGGTCGCACCATCGATCGTTTCACCGTTGCGCATCCATTGATAGATACTACCGGCATTGGCATTCAATATCACATTACCACCTGTACAGAATGTAGTGGGACCAGCAGGTGAAATGGATGCCGAGCCAGTTCCGGACATGCTGATAGCGGTTTCTGCAGAGTTGGTATAGCATGCGCCATGGATCACCATAACAGCGTAATTGCCTGGTTGTGTCGCGGTATATGAACTACTTGTAGCACCGGATATCGGTGACCCATTCCGCTTCCAAACAAATTGGTATCCGCTTCCTGTGTTCGCTGTTAAGGCAACGGATTGGCCGGCACAGACAGTTGTTGGCCCTGTTGCGGAAATGATCGCTGGCGGTGGTGTATTAACGGTCACATTCAATGGATCAGAAGTAGATGCACATGCACCGGTTCCGACCGTAACGCTGTAGCTACCCCCTTGGGTTACGGTGTAGTTGCTGTTCGTCGCTCCATTGATCGCTTCGTTATTATGTTCCCATACATACGAACTTCCCGGTGGCGCACTCAGCACCACACTGCTACCTACACATAGATTCACGGGCCCAGATGCACTTAAGGTCGCGGCTGGCGCGCTGGTTGAAATACTAACGGTAACCGCATCAGAAGTAGCCGAACAGGAACCATTGGTAACGATCACTTTATAACTTCCCTGTTGTGTGGCCGTGTAGCTACTGCTTGTTGCACCCGGGATCGCTTGTCCGTTGAATTGCCATACATGGGTGCCATCGCTGGTGGCATTCAATACTACGCTTCCGCCCGTACAGAATGTGGTTGGTCCATTTGGCGTAATAACTGCCGTAATGGAAGTCGATACCTCAATTGAAATCGCAGAAGAGTTCGTGTAACAAGTCCCGCTGATAACGCGCACGGTGTAAGCGCCTGCTTGCGTTGCGGTATAGTTGCTATTGGTTGCTCCACTGATTGCATTGCCGTTACGATACCATACATACTGGAATCCAGTTCCTGTTGTTGCATTCAAAATAGCACTGCCTCCACTACAGAACGTGGTTCCGTTAGGAGCGGTGATGTTGGCACTTGGGCCACTGGATGCACTCACGCTAACACCGCTGGATGTCGCAGAACATGAACCGTTGCTTACTGTTACCGTGTACGTTCCCGAAGTGGTTGCCGTGTAGCTGCTGCTGGTTGCACCACTGATGGCGTTGCCATCCTTCTTCCATTGGTAGGAAGAGCCGGTAGATGCATTCAACACAACATTTCCACCTGTACAGAATGACGTGGAACCAACTGGCGTAATGCTCGCAGTACCGGATGTAGTAATGGAAACCGTAATCGCCGAAGAGTTCGTGTAACATGCTCCACTGATCACGCGAACGGTGTATGCACCAGCTTGCGTTGCAGTGTAGCTGCCGTTGGTTGCGCCGCTAATAACGCTTCCATCACGATACCATACATACTGGAATCCAGTTCCTGTTGTTGCATTCAAAATAGCACTGCCTCCACTACAGAACGTGGTTCCGTTAGGAGCGGTGATGTTGGCACTTGGGCCACTGGATGCACTCACGCTAACACCGCTGGATGTCGCAGAACATGAACCGTTGCTTACTGTTACCGTGTACGTTCCCGAAGTGGTTGCCGTGTAGCTGCTGCTGGTTGCACCACTGATGGCGTTGCCATCCTTCTTCCATTGGTAGGAAGAGCCCGTGGAGGCATTCAATACTACGTTACCTCCCGTGCAGAAGGTGGTACTTCCTACAGGTGTGACGGATGCTGTTGGGGTATTGTCGATACCAATGCACTGACAGCTTGAATTCCATCGGTCATTCGTCGTGCATGAATTACCATCATTGCATGTAGTCCCTGCAACGGCAGTACCGCCTACAACACCTTCACAATCGGTTGTAGGGGGCGGAGCAACTCCGGATGACACTGCGATCGTGCCTAACGAGAGGTTCTCGTATGAACCACTTGGATCAACCTGCATTTTCATGGCACGCACCATGTATTGCTTTCCATTCTGGAACGGAACACTGCTGTTCTGATAACTAGTTGATGTAACCAGTGTATTCGTGACCTTTGAAATAGCTCCAGTGGTTGCATCGAACTGGTAGATGTAGTAGCCCGCTATTTGTTCTGAAGAGGCCGTCCAACTGAACACTGCGCTGCCTCCGGAGTTAGAAATGCTCAACGATGTCGGAGGGGCAACCATTTTCTGACGTAAGGATGGATCTCCCATCAACCCCAAGTGGGTGCGACCAATGGACCCTTGCCAACCATCGGTAAGAGGTACATAAAGCCCCGTGTTGTTCATGGTCTCCAACGTGCTGTACCCGATATTCTCTCCCAGACCCATGTGGTGGAAATACCAGCCAGGTATGGATGAGTATGCATTGGTCAACCCTTCACCTTTCGCCAAAGGAGCACGGAGAAAATTGTTCTTGTTATCCCAATCACCGAAATAGGATCCGAACGACATATTGAATACTCCGCCCAAATTGCCAGCGGCATAGGTCTGCGTCGTGCCGATATTATCGGCACCATTGAACGTGACCTCATTGCCGATGTATTCCTGAAGACCACCTCCACTGGCATATGCCCATAAGTAGCTCTGCCCATTCACCAATGAATTGTATGATGGTCCATATTGGTAAGGAGCACTGATCTCTTCGGCCCCGACCATTGGTGCGATCGATCGCCAGCCACTTGCTGCCAACGGATTGCCCACCCATTGAAGGTTATCGAACATCATGGCACGCGGGTCCGGAGTGTAACCCTTTACCTTGAACGTATGCGCTTTATTCAAATAGTTCCTTGTCAACTCCACTTCGCTTGAACTGAACGCGGGCATATCATACAGATCAACCCTACCCACTTGTAATTCCAACGCAGATGGGAAATCGCTTTGGTCGAACTTTCCATCGCCCGGAACATTGAAGTTCTTAGGGTTCTGCGATGCTTGCACGGATACACTATTGTCCGTCCAGTTACCGTTCATTTCTCCGTAATATCCATCGCATGGCCAAGCTCCTTGGTGGCTATCATGCCCGTCCGGAGCAATATTCCCAGAATAAGGAACCGCAAGATGTCCAACGATATACACGGCCTTTACGTTCGTAGGGTCACTTTGGTATTGACCAATGATGATGTTCCGTACACCTGAAACCGTAGTGTTCGTAGTAACATCCGTTCGCAATACCGCCCAACCATCCGCAGCAAGGTCTTTCTCCAATGTCAACAACTCAGTGCTCAAAGGAGACGAAAGGTTATTCGCTACCAACAGGATGATCTTTCCACGGTAGTCCCTCATTGGAACATTGATCCCGGAGCATAGGTAACCCGTACCCGTCACACCATTGGCAACACGAACAACTTTGTATTCATAAGCAATACCCACAGAAACTCCATTGTCAATATATGAGTTGGTCGTTGGCGAAGGACTCGCAATGGATGAACCCCAAGAGGTTGCACTCTTCAATTTGCGATAAATGGTAATGGAGTTAGTACCGGACAGGCTCTTCCAACTGACCGTGATCCGCACCGGAGAAGCACTTGCAACGGCTGACAATTGCACAGCTGCAACTTCAGAAACGGATTGCGGAAATAATAGCGTGGAACTGAAAAGGCCGAGCAGGACAAAGATGTACTTGGTCATTACTGTGTAACGGATGAAAAGGCCATCATGCGACAGGAGAGAAAACGCAGAAAGGAAAAGTTAGAAAAAAAAAGATCCAGTTGAGGATCGAAGCGGGAAAACCGGAATAACTCAATATCATGAGCTTCAACAGAAGGGCGTTGAACAACACCACGATCGGTGGAGCGTTCAGGAGATCCCGTTGTTGAGTTGTGCATGCGGTTTCGTGAGCAGTTCTTGTTACCGTTCGATCTTCGGTGCGCAAAACTATTCGCCCAGGCAACGCATAGCCCTCCTAAAACCCTTGTCCAACGCGGCTTTGGGTTGTATTCATCGGGCCGCAGGACGGATCCGTCCGGCATTGGATCCTTCTTACCCGGCGGAACGATCGATTCGTCGTTTTTTTCACCTTTCAGCCGAGCGGGATGTTCTGCCCGACGAATGGAATGGAAATTGTGGCACTGAGCTCGGATCTTGGACGATATTCAAAAAGAAGACACCCTGATCGGGATCGGATACGAAGTATACTTTGACGTAATACGGAACTTAGTGAGCCGGAGAACGACACTTACTGTCGTTGAGGTATTCCTGTTCGGCCAGCGATGCAATGGGCAACCCAATAGCCCATGGAAAAAGCCCGTTGCAAAAGATACCCGCCCGTTGGCGCATCTACATCCAACATCTCCCCAGCGACGGAAATATTCGGGTGATCAAGCAATGCTAGTTCACTTGAAACCTCACTTATCGCGATCCCGCCAACACTGCTTATTGCTTCTTCAATGGGGCGCAATTCATCAACCTGTAAAGTGCAACACTTGACCACCAGTGCCAATTGTTCAGCGTTGTGGAATTGTTCTTTGCTCGTGACGGATTTGATCAAAGCGAATTGTGCCCGTGTCATGGATAATGCCGTTTGCCACTCTTTCGGCGAATGACCCGTTAGTTTGGCGAGTACTTGCTGGATCGTATTGTCCGGTTTAAGGTCGATCTGGATCGTAGCCGTTCCGGTGTTGTTCAATTGTTCCCGTACCATCGGAACAACCGGGTATATCGCGTTGCCTTCCAAACCATATTCGGTAATGGTCGCTTCACCGCGAATGAATTCTTTCCCGACACCGATCGCGATGTTCTTCAACGGTTTACCGGCATGGATGCTCAACTCGGTCGGCCAAGCAATTTCGATACCGCAATTGCTCGGTTGGAACGGAACCGTGCGCACGCCTAGCTTTTCGAATTCGCCAAGCCACTCACCTACTGACCCCGTTCGTGGCCATGACGCACCACCCAAAGCGAATACGTAGTGATCCGCGCTTATCGCCCCAATTCCTGCTGACGTCCTGATCAATGGTCGAACCTCTGCATCAAACCCAACGAACATGCTGTTGGTGTGTATCCTCACACCTTTCGATACGATCCTATCCTGAATCGCTTTCAGCACATGTGCCGGTTTGATCTTCCTCTCTGGAAATACGCGACCACTGCTACCCACGAATGTTCGCACACCAATTTCGCCAAGCCAAGCACGTAGTTCATTTGGTCCGAATGCGTAGAGCATTGGACGCATGAATTCCGGATGTGTGTAGTGCGACAGCAACTCATCCCCTTCAACGGAATTCGTAATGTTGAGACCACCATCTCCAGCAACAAGAAATTTGCGCCCTATGGTACGGCCGCGTTCGTAAAGATCCACAGTACAGGTCCCCGCAAGAACATCAGCTGCCATCAAAGCTGACGGACCACCACCGATGATCGCGATCTTCATGGCAGCAGTAAAATGATATAAGGAATTAGTCTGTTACAAGCTTATACAGCTCGGTCAGATCGGGAGCAAGGATCACCTCTATCCGCCGATTCTTTGATTTGTCGTTGGGATCAACAGGGATGTATTCACCACGACCTGTCGCCGTTAAGCGAACGGGATCGATCACACTATTCTCCTGCATGATACGCACAACACTGGTAGCACGTATAACGCTCAGGTCCCAATTGTCCTTATATGTTGAACCACTGCCGATCTTATCCGTATCGGTATGTCCTTCCACAAGAATGTTGAGATCCTTTTCATTCTCGATCGCTTTGGCAAGTTTCATGATCGCATCCTTGCCTTTCGCATCCACCGTTGCAGAACCACTTGGGAAAAGAAGCTTGTTGTCCATGCTCACATAAATGCGCCCTCCGCGTTGTTCCACTGTAAGCCCCTTGCCTTCAAAACCCGTAAGTGCAGCGCTAACCCGATCCTTCAATGCTTTCATGGCCGCATCTTTAGCTTCGATCTCTGCCTGCAATGCAGAAAGTGCAGCTTGCTTATCATTCACGCGCTTCGACAATGCATTTACGGAATCCTCCTTGTTCTGAAGGTTCAATCGCATAGCCTCAAGATCGGTCAATAATTCACGATTCTCGCTCCGATCACCGGCCAATAGTTTGTTGTATTTTTCCAAGAGTTCATTGTTCAGGCTATTGATCTTGTCATACTGCCCTGTCATTTGTCGCAATGAATTGCCGAGCACGGTGGTATCGCGATGGAGTTCCGTTAGCCGTTTGGCATCCTGTAAAGTGGTCGATCGCAATTCATCATAAGCCGCTTGAACATCACGAGACTTCGATGTAGCGCCATCCACCTCAGCCTGTAGCGCAGCAGCTTTGGACTTCTGCTCTTCATACTTGCGTGCAGGAACACAAGCTGTTAAGAACAACCCCATGATAAAAACAGAACTGAACGTAGTACGTGGTCGAAACATCATTGCTAACTTGCTTTTGTTCGCCAAAGGTGCGGCTTTGTGTGCGAATTGACCCGAGTCCGGGAAACATTCTTTTGAACAAACCGTTCTAATAGTTCACCATGAATAGCAATGGATACAACGGACTACCAAAGGATTGGGTGCTCATTCCATCACTTGACGCGGAATTGAAACTATACACCCTATTGGCCTATTTGCAGCGCGTAGAAGGGCGTTTCCACGAGAATAAGCTATTCCCATACATATGGGATCTGCGCTCACACATAGCAGACCTGGTCGATCTACGGGAAAGCAAGATCACGTTGGCAAAAATGTTGAATGGTGATTTGATCGGCTTCGATCCAAGGACAGGCTTTCCTTTGCATAACTCTTTACCGGAACCCGATCTAATGACTGTTATCGATGAGGTGGTCGATTTTGCTATACCTGGCCTGGAACGTATAAAGGCCATGGGAGAGGAGAAGCATGGGGCTTTCATTGAAAAAGTTCATTTGATCACCGTGGGCATCCAGCCATTGTATGCCACCGAAGGTTGGCTACTATTACGCACTGGCAAACTAGCAAGGGCATACAGCTACTCCATTCCCTTGGTCCAGAATACGAAGTCAAACGCAGCACACACCAACATCCGAACAAATTACGTGACCAGTTATACAATGGGCATCGGGTTCGATTATCACCACGCGAAAGCGGACCTTGCCCAGCGTTACGCGCAACTTCCGAACCCGGCCACTTTCGCGGTGGAGACGGAACTTCCATTACCCTACGTGGAGACACTATTACCACTGGCGAAGTGCTCCGTCCTCGACCATCTATTATTCGCGAAATAAGAACTTACGCGATGCGTGTCAATGCTTCGGCCGCTTCGTATCATCCATCCATACGGTAGCCAAGTCGCGGTATTCCATTCCGTTTATCGGAAGGTCCATGACCCAGGGCTGGAGAACGCGAATGGACATTTCATGATATAGCGGAACGACTACGGCATCCTTCATCAACTGTCTTTCGGCAAGTGCCAATGATAGCATTCGATCCGCCGGATCACTAGTGCGCTGTGCATGCATGTACAAGGAATCGAAACGCGCATTGACATAACGTGTCGTATTCAAGGTAGCTGGCAACGTGCTATCCAACGGCGCGTTCTTTCCATAGAATAGCGCCAAGAAATTCTCCGGATCCGGATGATCCGCTACCCATCCTTCACGCCACATGGCAGCATCGCCGCGTTCCACCCGGTCAAAATGCTGTTCCGATGGAAGCACTGAAGTGATCACGCGGGCTCCAAGGTTCTTTTCCAACATGGTCTGTACTTCACCAGCGACCTTCACGTATCCGAAACCATTATTGTTGACCTGTAGATATACACCTGGAAGTCCTTTGCCTTCAGGAAAACCAGCCTCCACCAGCAATGCACGTGCACCTTCAGGGTCGAATTCCTGCACAGGCACACTATCATAGGGGTAGGATGCGAACCCCGGTGGAACAATACCGTGCAGGGCTTGTTCGGCCAACCCTTGTAACACGCTATCCACGATCCAACGTCGATCAATTGCCATGGAGAATGCTTTGCGTACCCTCACATCACGGAACGGAGCCATGCGTTCATTGAATCCATAGAACTGCACGCTTAGCCCAGGAACACTTTGCACTTGATAACCCTTTTCGGAGGATCTGGACAAAATATCCGTACGCCCGACCGGTATCTCAAAAATAGTACTTAAGTGACCCTTTTCGAACTCCTCCAACTCCTTCTCCTTATCCTGTAAGAAGGTATATCGTATGGCATCCAGGAAAGGCAATTGGTCTCCTACACTGTCCGTGCGCCAATAAGATGGATTCCGCTCCATTATCAAGGCTTCCCCTAGACGCAAGCTCTTCATCTGAAAAGGTCCGGTTCCGATAGGATGCCATATCAGGTCGTCCCCATAATGCTCAATGATCTCCTTTGGCCATATCCAACACCCTTGGTGTGCCAGTACTTGTAAAAAGCTCTGCCAAGGACTAACGAGCGTGACACGCACCGTACGCTCATCTATCAGTTCGATCCCTTCAACTTCTTGATCAATTGATCCTTTTGCACTTGCTGCGTAATGGGCGTTGGCACCTAGCACCCGGTCCTGGAACAGCCAGAACATCTCATTCTCAGTACTGTACGTACATATCGCCTTGAGACAATATTCCACATCTCTCGCTGTTAGCGAACGCCCCTTTCCATCAGGGAATGCGGGGTCATTATGGAACACCACCCCTTCCCTTATAGTGAACGTATAAATGGTACCACTTGGATCCATGGTCCATGATTCTGCAAGACATGGGAGTATTGATAGATCACGCTGGTCGAATCTGACCAGTCCTTCATAGATCTGTGAAGCAATTCGGTGCGAAGAGGCCTGTGTCACACTCAACGGGAATAACCCGCTCAGATCCTCTGTCTCATTAGCATTGAACACCCCACCGTAGTGCTTACCACTTCGCCCCGTCCTTTCATTGGATCGTGGCGACGAATTGCATCCTAGCACAAACAACGAAATAAGTAAAGCAATAGATATCCGCATAGGGTGAACTCGTGGAACGGTAGCGCCAAAGCTATTCGGGAGGTTCTTTCCAACGAACCGGTAACCGATAACGAATCAACAATGAATTGGTGAGAAGAACCAATTCGACTCTGGGAAAAACGAAGCAAATCGCCCTTTTCAAACCTCGCAGTAGGCCATCCTCCCTGTTTGGGATACTTTTCGGGACCCAATACCGTATGTCAATAGTGCAGTATAGCCGCTTAATAGCGCGCAACCCGCCGAATGCTCGGTACCGGGGCAGAAGGTTCATTTGCCTGCTCGCGGTAGGATTGCTCGTGCTTAATAGCGCCGGAACCTTATTTGCACAATCAACTTCAACCCTTAGGCAACATTGGAGCATTATAACGAATGACACGTTACGATTGGACACGCTCAGCGTTGTACCAGGTTCATTACATGTTTACGCAAATGGACTTCCATTGGGTCCGATGTACTATGAATTGGATCCCTACAAAGCACAATTGGTATGGAAGATCAAACCTGAGGCAGATTCGATCTTTGTGCGTTATCGGGCAATGCCTTTGCTCTTCGGCGAAGTGCACCAGCACAAGGATCCCGATAGGCTAACGACCGAAAGTGGTGATAACGTGGACCCGTTCAAATATGTGCCTCCAAAACAACAGGGAGACCTTATGGGCCTTCAGAGCCTTGAACGTAGCGGGAGCATTTCCCGCGGAGTTCTTTTCGGGAATAACCAGGACCTATCCGTGAACTCAACGTTGAACCTGGAACTTAGTGGTCGGGTTACGGACCGTATAAATGTACTGGCTTCCATTACGGACAATAACATTCCCATACAGGCCGGAGGCAATACGTTGGAATTGCAGGACTTCGACCAAGTATTCATCAAACTTTTTGAGGAGACCGGACCCGATGCTGGATGGTCATTGATCGCGGGGGACTTCGTTCTACAACGCCCCAAAAGTCACTTTTTGACCTATTTGAAGAAAACTAAGGGGTTGAGCTATGACCAAAAATTCCGCATAGGAGAAAAAGTGAAGTCGAGCGCCGGAGCTAGTGTCGCGATAAGCAAAGGAAAATTCGCACGGAACATCATACAAGGCATTGAAGGAGTTCAGGGCCCGTATCGTTTACGAGGAAATGATGGCGAAACGTTCATTGTAGTACTCTCGGGCACGGAACGTATCTACTTCAACGGCGAGCCCTTAGTGCGAGGTCAAGAGAATGATTACGTGATCGATTACAATACTGCGGAAGTGACCTTTACTGCGCGACGATTGATCACCAAGGACCGTCGACTAACGATCGAGTTCCAGTATTCCGACAAGAATTATGCAAGATCCCTCGTACGGGTTGAAAGTGTTACGGAATTCGAGAAGGGCACATTGCGTGCAAACCTTTATACGGAGCAGGACCACCGGAACCAATCACTGCAACAATCGCTGAGCGATGAAGAAAAAGAAGCGCTCAGCTTGGCGGGTGATGACCCCTTGGCTGCAACAGTGACCGGCGTTGATAGTAGCGGTTTTGCCACGGACCAGATCCTCTATCAACGCAAAGATTCATTGGGCTATGACCCCGTTTACGTGTACAGTACGGATCCGGATAGCGCGTTCTATCGGATCACCTTCACGCAAGTGAACTCCGGAAATGGGGATTATGTGCAGCAAGAGTTCACGCCCAACGGGAGGGTGTTCCGCTGGGTACCACCCGATACCGTTTCGGGGAACATCATTCGCAGAGGTGACCATGCCCCTGTCCGGGTACTTATTGCGCCACGCAGTCAACAGCTTTATACATTGGGATATGATCATCGTTTCTCCAAACTCACAAAAGGATCGGTGGAACTGGCCTATAGCTCTTTGGACAAGAACACATTCAGTGACATGGATAAAGCAGATAATGGCGGCTACGGATTCATGGCCAACGGGGAACATGCCATTCGGCTCGGCAAGAAGGACTCAACACTACAATTGGTGGTGGGAATGGATGTGGAAACGATATCCAAGAACTTCCGCTACATAGAACGTTATCGAGCTGTTGAATTTGAACGCAATTGGAATGCATCCGGACTCTTGTTGGATAACGATCAGGTCATCGCTGGTTCAACTCTGGGCCTCAGAGGGAGAAAATTCGGTCAGTTCGGTTATGGATTGAATACACTCCAGGTCACTGAACGCTATAAAGGATGGAAACAGGACCTCAACAGCAATGTGCACTTAGGTCGCACTGATATTATTGGCGGGGCAAGTTGGTTGCAGACAACGCAACCGAGAGAAACCGATTTTCTTAGGCATAAAGCATTGATAAGGCATCGGTTCAATAAGTTGACGATCGGGTATAATGACGAACACGAGCGCAACTTGTTCAACACACAAGGTGTTGATTCCCTGATCGCTGGTAGCTATCGATTCTATGAATGGGAAGCATTTGTGCAAAGCCCCGATAGCGCGCGGAACAAATGGCGCTTTGCCGGTGGTCAACGCACCGACCAAGCATTGCAACTAGGGTCGCTCGTGCGCAGCTCACTAGCCACATCATACAGCGCAAGTTTGGATCTTGCACGTGATCCACGTAATCGGCTAGGCACTTCTTTCACCTACAGGAAATTGGAGATCAGTGACAGCACGCTTACCGCACAAAAACCCGAGAACACCTATTTGGCACGTATCGATTACGACGCAACACTTTTCAAAGGATTCGCCGTGCTGGACATGTTCTACGAACTGGGTTCCGGGCTAGAGCAACGGCGCGAGTACATTTATCTCGAAGTGCCTGCCGGGCAAGGTCTCTACATCTGGAATGATTACAATGAGGATGGTGTAAAGGACCTCAACGAATTCGAGCTGGCATCCTTTGGGTATGAAGCGGATCATCTGCGTGTATTCGTACCAAGCAACACGTATATCCGAACGTTCAGCAATCAATTCAGCACCTCGTTGGACCTAAGGCCAGCAGCTCGTTGGGCAGATGCCAAGGGCGCAAAGAAATTCATCGCAAAATTCTCCGACCTTGCCTCATTGCGAGTGGACCGCAAGACTGGCATTGATGATATTCTCACCGCCTTGAACCCGATCGGCACAGCCGCCGCGGACACCTCATTGCGATCTTATATTGCGAGTAACCGGAACACATTCTATTATGATCGGACAAGCAGACATTGGAGCATTGATCATACCTACCAGAATGACCGAAGCCGCTCATTGCTACTGAACGGTTTCGAATCACGCTCCAGGGAATTCAACACCATTCGGATCCGCTGGAACACCACGCGGCAATGGACCAGTGACCTCGAGGGCGAGTTGGGCCGGGTCGCGAACTCATCGGACCTGCTCACCGGGCGGAATTTCTCCATTGACCAACTAGGATTGAAGCCTCGTATTACTTGGCAGCCGGGCACGACGTTCCGCACAATTCTTTCATATAAATACACGGAAAAGAACAACCAACAGGAATTGGGAGCAGAGAGTGCAACATTGAATGACCTTGGCCTGGAAATGCGCTACAACACAGCGGGAAAAGGAAGCATTCAGGCCAATGCCAATTTGGTGGATATTACGTACAACGGTGAGACCAATACCTCGTTGGCCAATGAGATGTTGAGCGGGTTGAAACCTGGCACCAACGTTACGTGGAGCCTTAGCATTCAACGGAATTTGAGCAATAACCTACAAGTGGATATTACCTACAACGGTCGCCGATCGGAAGGGGTGCCCATCATACACGTTGGGGGCGCTCAGGTAAGAGCGTTCTTCTGAACGTCCTGATCAGTAAAATGGACTGAAGAGCCTACTTCAAATTGAAGGTGGCCTTGCTCACTTGGGCTCCGTTCTCGTAGATCTCAACAACGTATTGTCCCGTGCGCATCTCTTCGGAACCGGTCCAGAACACGCATACATCCACCGGTTTGTTCTGGTAATTCACTTCGCGTCGCGCACTGAATTCGCCCTCCACTCCGTTGAATTGGAACCTGTTGTTGCCTTCGCTTGCCGGCAGCACCTTCCCGTCCGGACTGATCACACGCATGTAGATCTCCTTATCACCAGGCCTGGTAATACTGTTCTCTCCCAAAGTAAAACAGCATTTTACCATTTCGGCCTTGCTTGCGCGTTCAGTATCCACTTGTTTACCATTGTTACGCATGAATAATGCACCTGCAGTGATCGATGTGGTGTGAAGAACACTGCCTTTGGCAACAACACCGGCCAGCTCATCCTTCTCCTGAGCCAACGCATCCCTTTGGCCTTGGGTTTCTCCGAGTTCCTGCTTCACATTGATGTTCTCTGCGGTAAGCAATTGATTGGCCTGATTAAGCGAATCGATCGTGGCCACATATCCTTTCATTATACGACGCAAGGTCTCTGCTTCCTTCTTTGCTTTCGACAAACTGTAATTACCATTCTTCACCTGGGTCAACAACTGTTCGATCTGCGCTTTTTGCGCTTCCATCTCCGTTGTTAGCTGGTTGTTGTCCGTCTTAAGTGTATCGTAAGACGCCAACATGTTCTCCAAAAGCATGCTCACATTCTCCTTTTCACTAGTTATAGCCGCCACTTGCTGCTCCCCTTGCTCAACGTCCTTGTTGCGTTGCATCAACATCCAGAGCATGACCACATTGCTCACTAGTAGCAATACCACCAACAATAACAGCCCGGTATTCGAGCGGTTCTTCTTTGGTTCCTTCAAATTTGATTGTTGTTCCATGTATCGATGTTGGGAAATAGAGTGCTAAATTACCATCCTGTATGTACGTTCATACCCAAACTTATGCGCATTATCAACAAACGTGTATTGAATGAAGTTGTTGCCAACGCCACAATATGGGGTGCTGACCTGGCCGCATTGTTCCTACCAAGACATTGCGCGGGGTGCGATACCGGCCTTAATCGCAATGAAGAATGCCTTTGTCTTGCATGCCTGGAAGACCTCCCAAGAACGCGCTACCATGAAGATCCCTCAAATCCGGTTGAACAACTTTTTTGGGGAAAGGTCCCGATCCATGCGGCTTCTGCATTTCTCCATTTCGCTCGAAGCGGTGTTACCCAACGGATGCTGCATCGATTGAAATACAAGAAGGACCACGATGTTGGGTCCATGCTGGGAGGTCTTATGGCGACAGAGCTGCGTGATAGCCCTCGTTTCGGGTCCGTGGATGCATTCATACCTGTTCCGCTTCACCCTAAAAAAGAGCGTATAAGGGGATTCAACCAGAGCAAACTTTTGGTGGAAGGCATGAATAAAGTATGGCCTAAACCCATGCTCAATGACCAGCTATTACGGGTTGTTCAGACAACTACACAGACACGCCGCGGTCGCTTGGACCGATGGACAAACGTGAAGGAGGCATTCCATATTCCGGATCCGGTTGCATTGCAAGGTTTACATGTGCTTCTGGTGGACGACGTTGTTACCACGGGAGCAACGATCGAAGGATGTGTGAAAGCGTTGGCAGTCGTTCCTCGGATCAAGGTCAGCTTGTTCACCGCAGCGTGTGCGTGACCCCCTTCAACGATCATGCGCTTTTATGTAGTGATGTTACTTTTGCCCTTCTTGCACCGCTGCACTTTTCCATCATATTTCCAATGGAGACCATAACCGTAACGAAGACGCCAGACCGTGCATTGATCTATGATGAGCTCATTCCGCAAATTCGTGCGTTGATCAACGGTGAGCGTGATAGCATTGCTGCCATGGCGAATGTGGCCGCCGCGATCCATCAGACTTTCGGGTGGTTCTGGGTCGGTTTTTACCGTGTGCAAGGTCCTGAACTTGTGCTGGGACCTTTCCAAGGTCCTGTAGCGTGCATGCGCATCGGTCTTGGGAAGGGTGTTTGCGGAACAGCCTGGAAAGAAAAACGAACGATAGTGGTACCCGATGTTGACCTCTTCCCGGGCCATATCGCTTGCAACGCACTGAGCCGATCTGAGATCGTTGTGCCCATGTTGAACAATGAAGGTGTTGTGGAAGCAGTGTTGGATATCGATAGCGTAGACCCGAACACATTCACCGAAGCGGACCGCATTGGACTTGAACAAATATGCCAAGTGCTACAGCAAGCTATCCATGCAGCATAAGTGGCTCTGTGTGTTCCTATTGCCATTCCTCTTGGTCGCATGTGCGCAAGTAGGTATCATTACCGGCGGAGATAAGGATGAAGACCCTCCGGAATTGATGGTGGCAACGCCTGCAACTGGTACAACCAACTTCATTGGCAATACGATCGTTCTTGAGTTCAACGAACGCATACAATTGGATCGCGTGCGTGAGCGGCTGTTGATCTCCCCACCTTTGGACATTGCTCCTGACGTGAAGATATCCGGTGCGAAACGGATCACGATCCAATTGAATGCTCCATTGAAACTGAACACCACTTATTCGTTTCTGATCGGCGATGCCGTAAAGGACCTCACAGAGGGCAACACAGCGAAAGGACTGGCCTATGTGATCTCGACCGGTGAACATTTGGACAGTCTGGAACTGACAGGGCGCGTTACGAATGCCTACTCCGGAAAACCTGAAACGAATGTGTTTGTGATGGTATATGATAAAGCTGATACCGCCGCCATCCGAACCAGTAGACCTGCCTACGCCACCCGAACGCTGGAGGATGGGTCATACCACCTGAACTACTTAAGGACCGGTGAGTACCTGCTCTACGCATTGCATGATCAGAATGCGAATTACCGCTTCGACCTCCCAAATGAAGAAATTGCATTCTTGGACGGATCTGTAATACCCACATACAGGAGTACGATCGACACCATTATACCAAGCCATGATCTGCATCTATTCCGAGAGAACAGTTCCATTCAACAAGTGCGCGAGTCAACGGTAATACCAGATGGAGCTTTACGTATTGTCTTTGCAAGGCCTGCCGAACAAGCATCGCTGCGCGATCTGACCCGGACCGGTAGTAATCTTCAATGGTCCAGCGAATGGAACGGAACGCGTGATACCGTTCTCTTCTGGCCCAGTGATACCACCGGCCTTGGCCTAGGTAATTATGAATTAAGAACTGATGTGATCCTGGACACGCTATCCTACCGCACTACGAAAAAACTACCCTTCTTCACGGATCTGCGGTCCGTTTCCAGTGAGACTGCTGATAGTGCAGTGATCACGATCAGTGCAGCACGACCATTAACCAAGATCGATCAGGAACGGATAAGTGTGATACAGGATAGTATTCCGATCGGGTTCGTATTGACAAAGAACAGTACCGAACAACGTAAGTTCATGATCAAAGTACGATCGGAAAAAGGAGCCATGGCAAATGTTACCCTGTTGCCAAAAGCCGTAACGGACATCTATGGCGGACATAACGACACCTTAGTTGCCGGACTTGGTCGTGCAGCGGGAAAAAGCACCGGATCGATCGAATTAAAGGTGTCACTTGGATCTCCATTGCCGTACATGATGATCGTTCAATTATTCTCAGGTCAGGATAAGCTTGTTCGTGAAACGACCAGTGACCTTTCTCAGCCTATAAAGTGGGAACGACTAGCTCCCGGAGCTCACTCTCTGCGATTGATCGAGGACAGGAACGCCAATGGACGATGGGACACTGGCGATCTTGACCAACTGAAGCAACCGGAACAAATTCTGTATTACCCGGACCCGATCAATGTGCGAGCAGCTTGGGACATTGGGTTGGATTGGTCGACCCCATGAATTCATCGAACATTTCGAGCTGTACAGCGACCGGAACTTTTGGTTCATAGATTCCGTACAACGGCCATTACCGCTCAATACGGCGGTAATGGCCAACGATGTTCAAGACCATTATATTTTTGCATGCGATCAGCCGCAAATGCACGCTGGTCGCAACTTTGCTGTTCGTCCTAGGCGGTACCGCATTCGGACAATCAACGAATTTGCCAACGCGCGGAAAGACCTTCTGGGCCGGCTTTATGCGCAATGCTAACTCAGGCGCAGCCAATCTTCGCGTGCATATTCTTAGCACAACGGCAACATCCGGAACAGTATCCATGCCATTAACGGGGTGGAGCGCACCCTTCACAGTAGCTGCCAACGGAGCTGCTATCGTAAACGTTTCCTTGACCGCGGAGAATATCGGATCAGGGTCGATCGTACCGAAAGGAGTCTTGATCACCAGCGCAGATAGCGTCAACGTTTTTATTAGTAGTTATCAGAATCAAACGCATGACCTGACGCAGGTCCTCCCCGAGACCTCCTTAGGTAGCGCGTACCGGGTTGATGCCTACAAAGGCTTTCCGAACCTGGGCAACCTCTATAAAAGCGAATTATTGATCGTAGGAACTGAGGATGGTACACAAGTCGATATCGTTCCTGCTGTTAACCTATTGGCTGGAGGCGCTGTTGGTGTTCCCTTCAGCATCACGCTGAATGCTGGCCAAACCTATCAATTGCAGGCCGCAACCGATGGTCTTGATCTAACAGGTACAACTATTAGAGCTGCTGTGAATAGCACGTGTAAACCGTTCGCGGTCTTCGGTGGTTCACAATGTGCTTTGGTACCGGCAACATGTCAAGCTTGCGATATGGTCTTTGAACAGATGAGACCTATTGCCACGTGGGGTACGCGCTATTTCACAGTACCGGTGAATGGTGTGTCACAATTCACGTACAGGATCATGGCCGATCAGAATGCAACTTCAGTTACCGTTGCAGGTGGCGCACCGATCATCCTGAATGCCGGGCAAGTGCATGAGGTGAACGGCACTGCGGTTCCAGTCTGTATTCAAGCGAATAAGCCCATAAGCGTTGCGCAATTATTACAGGGCAACCAATGTGCAGGAACCGGAGACCCTTCGTTGATCCTTATGGAACCAGCCGATAGGCTATCCAAAAGTGCATCATTCCAAACACTTACATCCGGCACATTGAATCAACACAGCATTAGTGTTGTGATGCCCGCTTCCGGTCTTGGTCAATTGACCATGAACGGAACAACGGTCAGCTCAGCGTTGTTCACTCCGTATCCCAATTGTACCGATCGGGTCTACGCCAAGATCCCTGTATCAGCAGGTGTTCATCGCTTGGCTTCAACCATCGGGTTCCAATTATACATGTTCGGCCTCGGAAATGGTGAAAGTTATGGTGGGTCCGTTAGGAATATCGCAGCGGTACCGCTTCAAACAGATTCACTGATCTGCGGAACCGGCCCCGTAACGCTCAATTCTCCGGAAGCTCTGACCAATGCTCAATGGACCACTGCCTCAGCGCCATCCACAGTATTGGCCAACGGAAACGCTTATTCGCTCACACCAACGGCCTCTGACTCATACACGGTTACCGGCGGGTCCCCGATCACGGGTTGCCCACGAAGTTTCACCTACCACATTGGCGTACCCGTTACCGTGCTCCCAAATGCTACAGCAAATGGTGCAAATTCAACCTCGATCTGCCAATTTGCACCTGTTCAATTAGGCGTATCTCCTGCTCCCGATCCAGCTTGGTTCGATATTACCTGGTCGCCAGCCTCTTCACTTAGCGACCCCACCATTGGTGCACCGATCGCGACGCCATATAGCACCACTTGGTATACGGTTGATATTGTCAGCCCCGTAGGTTGTGGGTCAGCCAGGGACAGTGTACTCGTAACTGTTCAACCTGCTCAATTACGTGACCTTGACACATTCGTGAACGATCCATCGATCTGTGTCGGCGAAACCGTTCAGCTTTCCAGTAGTGCTTTGAGAACCATCGCAACTGATCGCTTCAACACGACACCGGCTCCCTTATGGAACGCTATACAAGGTGGATCCATAGCAATGGAATGTGGAGGTCTTACCGGTACGGCACTTTACTTTAACGGAGCAGGGCAGCGCTATGCAAAAACAAACGGGTTCAATACTTCCAGTGGCGGTCGCGTAGAATTCCATTTGAAAATAGGAAGCGGTATGGCCCCTTGCGAAGATGCTGATCCCGGAGAGGATGTCATTTTCCAATATTCCACCAATAACGGATTAAGCTGGAACACACCTCCGAACGGCACAATGCACCAGGACCTCTATCCTACGTTCCTACCGGTTTCCATTGATCTGCCATTGAACGCTCAAGGCCCGAACGTTATGTTCAAGATCAGCCAGCCAGTGCACAGTGGTGCGGGACAGGACAACTGGTCCATTGATGATCTCATCATATCCCGTGTGGACAACTCTTGGCTCAATTATGCTTGGACCCCGGCCAATTCCTCGCCAACCTCATCCAGTACCTCCGCAAGTCCATCAACATCAGGTTGGTATTATCTACAGGTCACGGACCCGACCGGAGGATGTGTTTATCGCGATTCCATTCATGTGAATGTTTCACCTGCAATGAGCATGACGGTAACACCGAATTCGACCTTATGCACACCAGCACCCGTTCAGTTGAACGCAAATGCTGGAGCAGGTGCCCAATATTCATGGAGTACCACGAACGGAACGCTGAGCGCAACCAATGTTGCCAATCCGAGTGCAAATGCTAATGCGACCGCAACGTACAACGTACAGGCAACTAACGCGATCGGATGTACTGTCAACGGTGCAGTTACCATAACCGTTGCACCGGCATTGAACCTTGTACTTTCCACAGCAAATGATCCACTTTGCCAAGGACAGAGCACGCAGCTCACCGCAGTTGGCTCCGGTGCACCAGGCCTTACTTATAATTGGACAGGGGCAGGACTCAACAACCCGAATATTGCAAACCCGATCGCATCGCCTACTCAGACAACCACCTATACCTGCACCATAACACACACGGCAACTGGTTGCACGCGTAGCAGTGCGATCACCATTACCGTGAACACCGGTTATACGATCAACGCTGGTCCGGACCACACCGTGTGCTCTACTCTAGGTCAACAGCTCAACGTAATTCATAACGTGCCGAATGCAACTTATGCATGGACACCCGCCTCATCTTTCTTCTCTGCTAACGTCCAATCTCCTATCATTCAAACGGACGGCACCCAAACATTTACCATTGTGGTCACCGATCAAAACGGTTGCACGGTATCTGACAACATTATACTTACGCGTGCATTCGCAAACCTACCAGCAACCCAGAACGTAAGCGGTTGCAGCAACCTTACCAATACGCTGACAGCACCGGCCGCAGGGGTGAATTACGCTTGGACAACACCAACCGGCCCCGGACCAACGGGACCCGGCTTCCAAAGCATCAATGCGACCGAAAGCGGAGCACACGCTGTAACCATTACTGACGCGCAGGGCTGTACCGGTACCACAACATTCAACGTGAATCTGTTCACGGTGCCTGTGGTGAACCTAGGTCCGGACGTCTCACTTTGCGGATCACAAGGTCATGTTCTGAACGCAGGAAATGCCGGTAGTACTTTCTTCTGGAGTAATAACGCCACATCGCAATCCATCAACATTACTAATTCGGGTGTGTATTCCGTTTCGGTAACGAACAGCAATGGCTGTATTGCATCGGATAACGTCAATGTGCAATTCAATGCAAACCCGGTAGATGTTCTAACGAATGTGAACACTTGTATTTCCACCCCACCAACACTGAACGCAGGAAACCCCGGTGCAACTTACCTCTGGAGCAACAACGCCACCACCCAGAGCATTACACCCACCACAAGCGGAACATACACCGTACAGGTAACAACTCCGCAACAATGCACAGCGATGTTCGACGCCGTGGTAACGCTTGCTCCAACACTGACCGTGAACCTAGGCAGTGACACTACGATCTGCCAAGGCGCAAGTGTTCTGCTCGATGCAGGAACGCCGAGTGCTACGCATCTATGGAACACCGCTGCTACTTCCCAAACATTGAACGTTTCAACCAGTGGAACATACAATGTCACTATCAGTAACGGCGGTTGCTCAGCTACGGATGCCATTACGATCAACGTAGCTCCAATGCCTATCGATGTTCTGCAGGATGTCACCGCATGCATCACCACGCCACCAACATTGAACGCCGGCAATTCAGGTTATTCATTCCTTTGGAATACCAATGCCCAATCACAATCGATCTCGCCTATCATAAGCGGAACGTATAGCGTACTGATCACATCCCCTCAGTTATGCAGTGCTACTTACGATGCGATCGTTACGCTTACACCGGAGCTTAATGTTGCGTTAGGTAACGACACGACGATCTGCCAAGGTTCATCGCTCATTCTTGACGCAGGTAGCCCAGGCGATTCACATACGTGGAATACCTCGGAAACAACACAGACACTGACCGTTACGAACAGCGGAACGTATAGTGTGGTTGTTAGCAATGGCGGATGTACAGCGAGTGATGCAATACAACTAACCGTTGCCCCGATGCCTGTGGATGCGCTATCCGATGTCGTTATCTGCGAAGATCAGGATCTGACATTGGATGCAGCGAACAACGGTAGTACTTACCAATGGGCCAGTGGGCAATCAACACAGATAATTACACCGATGATCAGTGGCCTCTATTCCGTAACAGTTACAACGGCTAACAATTGCACCAGCACATTCGATTCGCAAGTGACCATCTCTCCATTGATCAACATTGAGCTAGGTAACGATACGGTTCTCTGTCAAGGAACTACTATGATCCTGAACGCAACTTCTCCGGCAGCGACATATGTATGGAGTACCGGTGCAAACTCACCTACGCTCTCCGTTACCCAACCAGGCAACTATTCCGTTACCGTACAGAATGCGGGGTGCCAAGCAACTGATAACATCACTGTGGATTATGTGGATGCGCCAACGGACCAGCTAACGGATGTAACTGTGTGCATCGAAGAGAGCGTGATCCTGGATGCAGGAAATCCTGGAAGTATATTCCTCTGGAGCACGGGCAGTACGGATCAGACCATTAGTCCAAATTCAAATGGAACCTACTCGGTGATCGTGACCAACCCGAACGGTTGTGTGCGCACATTCAATGCTGAGGTTGTTCTGGTGCCGATGCCGAACATTGAACTGGGCAACGATACGATCCTTTGCGATGGCGAGCTCATAGTCCTGGATGCGAAGAATCTGGGATCCACGTACCAATGGAACACTGGGGAAACGACCCGGACATTGGAAGTTAGAACCTCCGGCACTTACTCCGTGACCGTTAACAATGGCTATTGCGTACAAAGCGACTCCATCGACATAGGCTTCAATCCCTCGCCTGTGAACATAGCCGCTCACCAATTCATCACTTGCTTGGATGAAAAACCCGGTTACGTCATCATCGATGCGGGTAATGCAGGGGCCCAATTCAACTGGAGCACAGGTGAGGCAACTCAGGTGATCCATGCTGACACGTATGGAACGTATCTCATTGAAGTGACCAACAGGTACGATTGCTCCATGCGTGACTCCATTGAGGTGGCCGAGTATTGCCCTTCCACGCTGTATATGCCGAATACGTTCACTCCGAATGGAGACGGCCTGAATGATATTTTCATTCCGGTCGGTAAGAATATCTCATCGGTGCACTTGATGATCTTCGATCGATGGGGAGGTATACTTTTCGAAAGCAATGATCCGAATGTTGGCTGGGATGGCACCTACCAAGGTCAACTCGTCAAGAACGACATCTACGCATGGAAACTTGAATACCGATTCATTGACAAGAACGGTGTTGAAAGTCTACTTCAGAAAGAGATCGGACACGTGCAGGTACTTCGATGAACCAGTAGAGTTCTCCACACCTCAAAGTTCCAAGCGGAATACATCAGAATCTTGACCTGCCGGGAATTTATCCCGAAAGTCCTGCAACGCGGTGTGATCAAGCAGTACCGTTGCAATGCCTTCTTCACTTGGTGCAACGCCACCTATTTGCGCACCGCGTGGATCGATAACGATCGAATCTCCGCTATAATGGTGACCCTTACCATCCATTCCAACACGATTAAGGCCAACGACGTATGCTTGATTCTCAATAGCGCGAGCGATCAATAGTTGGCTCCATGGATAACGACGAACTTCCGGCCAATTCGCGACATATAGCATAGCATCAACATCACCACGATTCCTGCTGAAGACCGGGAAGCGCAGGTCATAACAGACCTGTAAGAGGATGCGCCAGTTCTTCCAAGCCACAACGACCCGTTCGTTACCGGCAGTAAAATAGTTCTGTTCATCTGCCATACGGAACAGATGACGCTTATCATAATGGTCGATCGATCCGTCCGGATGTACGAAGAGCCCGCGGTTGTATCGTTCACCATTGTCCTCAATGATCACGCTACCATAGATAGCCGCATTACATCGCTTTGCTTGACCTCGCATCCAAGCGATGGTCGCCCCATCCATGGTCTCACTTAGATCATGGCTGCGCATACTGAATCCGGTACTGAACATCTCCGGCAAAATGATCAGATCCGTAACGCCTTGAAGAGGAGCCAGCTTCTCGGAGAACATAGCACAATTCGCTTCCGCATCCTCCCAATGCAACATGCTCTGTACCAACGTTACTCTTAGATCCTGCATAGCCGTTCGATCGCTTTGTCCAATGTACTATCCTCTTTTGCAAAACAGAAACGTATCAATCGTTGCCCTTCTGGCTTCGTAGCATAGAAAGGCGAAAGAGGAATGGCCGCCACGCGATGTTCTTCTGCAAGGGTCACAGCGAAATCCAGATCAAGCGAATCGCTGATCGCAGAATAATCGGCGACCTGAAAATAAGACCCTTCGCACGGTAATAGCCGCCAGCGAGATCCTTTCAATCCGTCAACGAAACGGTCGCGTTTCTTTTGATACATCTCCGAAACGTTCTCGTAAACGGATGAGTTCTGCATGTACGCAGCTAACGCATGTTGTATCGGTGTATTCACGCTGAACACGTTGAATTGATGCACTTTGCGAAAACCATTCATCAACGCTGCCGGAGCAAGCACATAACCACCTTTCCAACCCGTGGCATGAAACACCTTCCCGAAACTGAATACCACGAATGCTCGTTCTCGTAATTCAGGATAACGCATTGCCGATGCATGGTCAGCCGGATCGAAAACGATGTGCTCATACACCTCATCGCTAAGAAGTAGGATATTCGTGCCCTTCAGGAGCTCAGCGATCATACGCATATCCGCTTCCCGTAGGATGGCCCCAGCAGGGTTGTGCGGTGTATTGATGATCAGTAAGCGGGTTCTTGGAGTAATGGCCTTGGCTACATCAGTAATACTGAAAACCATTTCCTTGCTTAACGCAACATGTACAGGGACGCCACCGAACAACGCCACGGCTGGCGCATAACAGTCATACGCCGGATCGATGATGATGACCTCATCGCCCACCGAAACAACTGCGCCAATAGCAGTGAAAATGGCTTGGGTAGCGCCTGCTGTTATGGTAACCTCCGTATCCGGATCATAGCCCGTACCATAGAGATGAGCCACCTTATTCACGATCGCTTCACGCAATGCAGGCAGACCTGCCATAGGAGCGTATTGATTGTGCCCCGCCTTCATTGCCGAAACCACCAGTTCGGTCAATGATGGATCGATCGGAAAATCCGGAAAACCTTGGCTCAAATTGATCGCACCGGTCTTTTGCGCCAACTGGCTCATGACCGTGAAGATCGTGGTACCCACCCTAGGTAACTTATCAGGAACTGTGATCGCCATCGGGTGGTGAAAGTAATACCGTTTCGAACTACAGAATAGCCCGAAAATGCGAAGCTATTTTTTACCTGAGCGATACAGAATAGTTGTTGCATAGCCTGAGCTACGGGACCACTATTTTGGAGAAGCTCAGGTGAAAAAGAGCGAGTAGGTCGGGGGATACTGTAGTTCGAATTGGTATAAGTTAAGTGTAAAGAAAAAGGCCTCGACAATGCAAGACCTTTCATGGGATCAGGAAAGCTATACGCCCTTATTCCTTGAAGCCCATCAATATGGCCACGCAACCTACGTGCACCATGGAACTATTTCCTTTCTCCGGTACCCAGACCACGACTTTCATTTGTGCCGTGTTCGTGGACTTAACATCAAAGTAGCGTTTAGGTGCATCGGCAAGGCTCTCGAACACGATCTTGTTGTAGGCATCCACGATCTTCCAATTCACTTCGCCCAGTATCGGATGGGCACAGACCATAACACGGTACTCCTGACCGCTATAGAAGGTGAGGTTCACCTCGGCCTCATCGCCGGGACTCAATTGCGCTCCGTTGAACGTCTCATTGAACTGGTATGGAGCTAATTCGGGAAGGCATTTATTCTTCGCAAAACTCCGACATTGGGCCAAGGCATCGGTGGTCGAACACACGAAGAGGACTGCTACAATGACTTGGGTAAGAATGGTTCGTACGTTGAACATTGCGGCGATCAGTTGATGAAGTTGGTACGGATGGTCGTCGCTTTTTCACTTATGGCGACCAATTGTGCATCTGTCAATGTTGCTGGCTCACCACCACTACCTACGACGGCTACGCCTCGCTCCTCACTGACCGTGCTTTCTCCAGCGGGTTGTTTCACTTCCTCGAACAATACCTGAAGCGCAGCAAGGTCCGCTCTTACGCCTTCCAACGTTGCATCCTGAATATTGTAACTATCCACCAAGGCGATCAGGTCCTTTAACGAAAGCTTCTGCTCAGCAATACGTTGGCGCAGTTCGGGAGAATCATTCGTTTTGGCCACTTCCGTGGAGATGTACAAGCCTTCAACCCAGCCACCTACGATCATCAACGCGCTAATGTTATGCCGATCGTTCTCCTTCAAATAGGCATCAACGTTCCAATAGGTCTCACTAATTATATCGAGCAAGGCATCTCTATCGTTCTGATGTTTTTGCATTACTTCCAACGTACTGTCGTTAAATGCATTGCTAACGCCTAATCGATCGGCCAATTTCTTAGCGCAGGACGTATAGAACATGCTCTCCTGAGTGTGATTGAAAACACTGGTATAGCTAAGGTCCGCGCCATACACGCCTAGGTTGAGTGCTTGTTTACTTGCGGCGGTGTACTTATCCACGTTCTTAATATCGTTCAGGATCTTGCTGTTGTACTTGGCACCAGCCTTCTTCAGTAGACTAGCCGTTTCCATCGGTGAAGGGATATTATAGAAGATGTTCTTGGTCTTCCTTACCCGATCAGCTTGGGCTGAACTATCAATGGCATTGTCCACTTTCAACGCCTCCTGCGGCGGTGGCTCACTTCCACAAGCAGTGAAAAGTGCAGTAATAGCCATGACCAATGACCATTTATAGATTTTCATAGCAGTTTCTGGGTTAGAGAGGTAGCGCGGTAAAGATGCCTGTAAATAGTGATGGGGATCAATGGGCTTCCAACCAGTTTTTCCCCATCTGCATGTCAACAACAAGTGGAACGTCCAATACCAAGGCGCCTTCCATAAGTTCTTTAACAATATCCTTAACGACATCCGCTTCAGAAAGTTCCACATCGAATACCAATTCGTCATGTACTTGTAAGAGCATCTTGCTCTTTAACCGCTCCATGGCCAAACGATCATGGATCCTGACCATGGCCATTTTGATAATGTCGGCAGCAGTACCCTGCATTGGAGCGTTGATCGCCACCCGTTCCGCAGCAGATCGGACAGTATTGTTCCCACTCGTGATATCCGGCAAATAACGACGACGGCCAAGCATGGTTTTCACGTATCCATGTTCTCTGCAGTAGGTGATCTGTTCATCCATATACGAACGGACCCCAGGGAATTGAGCAAAATAATCATCGATGATCTGCTTGGCTTCTGCTCTGGGAATATTCAAGTTCTGGCTAAGACCAAAAGCTCCTTGACCATACGCAATACCGAAATTCACGGCTTTTGCTCGGCTCCTTTGTTCGCGGGTCACAGCAGCAATGTCCACATTGAAGACCTTAGCTGCTGTTGCGGCGTGAATGTCCAGACCCTGTTTGAACGCCTCTTGCATATTCGCATCACCGCTCATGTGAGCGATCACCCTTAACTCGATCTGGCTATAATCCGCGCTAAGCAATTCGTAGCCGTCGCCTCTTGGAACGAACGCCTTTCGGATCTCACGGCCCTTCTCCGTGCGAATGGGGATGTTCTGCAAATTAGGTTCATTGCTGGCTAACCGACCCGTGGCCGCAACCGCTTGCAAATAGTTGGTATGAACTCGGCCTGTATTCGGATCAGCAGCTGCGGGCAATGTGTCAACATACGTACCCTTCAGCTTTCTGAGACTCCGATAATCAAGGATCAACGGAATAATTGGATGTGCGTTTACCAACCCGCTTAGTACATCTTCACTGGTCTGGTATTGGCCAGTCCGTGTTTTCTTGACACTTTCACCCCCGATCTTCAGTTGATCAAAGAGCACCTCCCCGAGTTGCTTCGGTGAATCAAGATTGAAGACAATGCCCCCACAAGAGGTGCGGATCTCTTCTTGCAAACGTTGCAGGTCCACAGCAAGCTCTTCGCTGAATGCCTTCAACGCTGGTATATCCAACCGGATGCCTTCGCGTTCCATGGCCGCTAATACATTGACCAATGGCATTTCCAGGTCATTGAATAAACCTTCAACCTGATCGGACTTCAGTTCGGGTGCGAACAACTCATGCAACTGCCATGTGATATCCGCATCTTCCGCGCTATATTCCTTTACGTCATTCACATCTGCATCGCGCATGTTGCGCTGATTCTTTCCCTTCGGTCCTATAAGGGTTTCGATGGAAACCGGACGATATTGAAGGTATGTTTCACTGAGGTAATCCATCCCATGCCTCAGTTCCGGATGGAGCAGGTAATGGGCGATCATGGTATCGAACAACTGGCCCTTTACCTCGATCCCGTAGTTGGCCATTACCATTACATCGTACTTGGCATTCTGGGCCACTTTGGTGACCGTAGGATCTTCAAGAACCGACCTGAACCGATCCACGACCTTTTGTGCTTCGTTGCGATCCGCTGGAACCGGGATGTAATACCCTTCATGTGCTTTCCAACTGAATGCGAGTCCCACCAATTCAGCTTTTAACTGATCAGTACTCGTGGTCTCCGTATCAAAACAGAACTTTTTCAATTTACCAAGCTGGGCCAATAGCACATCAAGATCCTTTTCTGGGTCCACCAACATGTAATTATGTGTAACGCTCCCGATCGTTGCCATTTCGGTTAAAACCACATTACCGTCTTCATCCGTGCCACTTCCGAACAGGTCCACTTGGCTTGGATGTGTTCGTTGTTTACGTGCTACTGGTGAAGCGGACCTGCTGTTATCCGGCGAATCCGCCTCGTCGCTTTCGCCTAACACCGTCTTAGTTAAATTCCTGAATTCCAGCTCACTGAATACAGCCAGGATCTTTTCTTTATCTGGTGGGTCCAGGTGCAAGCTGGTAGGGTCGAGATCCACAGGTGCATCGATCAAGATCGTGGCAAGCTGCTTACTCATGCGCCCTTGTTCCGCGAATTCACGGACATTTTGTTGTTGCTTCCCTTTAAGCTGGTCAACTCCGGCAAGTACCCCTTCCAAACTACCGAACTGTTTTACAAGTTTCATGGCGGTCTTTTCACCGATACCAGGTATTCCAGGAATATTATCCACCGCGTCACCCATCAACCCAAGGATATCAATTACCTGTTCCGTGCGCTCAAGACCCCAACGATCACAGATCTCCTTTATGCCCAATACCTCTGGTGGCGATCCTTGCCGACCGGGCTTGTACATTTTGATATGTTCGGTCACCAGCTGGCCAAAATCCTTATCTGGCGTGACCATGTACGTGGTGAAGCCTTCTTTCTCCGCCTTTTTGGCAAGCGTACCGATCACGTCGTCCGCCTCGTAACCATCGCTTTCAAGTATAGGGATATTGAACGCTTCTATGATCCGCCGGATGTAGGGTATGTTGCTGCGGATGTCATCCGGCATTTCTTCCCTATTGGCCTTGTATTCGATCATGGTCTCATGCCGTTCCGTAGGTGCTGCGGTATCGAATACTACGGCAATATGGGTAGGTTTCTCGCGCTTAATAAGGTCAAGTAACGTTAGCGTGAATCCAAAGGCCGCGCTAGTATTCAGTTTAGCACTGTTGATCCGTGGATTTTTAATAAAACTGAAATAAGCCCTATAGATCAGGGCGAACGCGTCTAACAAAAAAAGGCGTTTGTCGGGCGTAGTGGATGGCATGGGACCAAGGTAGTTGCTAGGCTCCTTTCGCCACTCCCCCAAGCGATAAAACCAATGAAATCAATGCTTTCCAACGCTTTAGGGCTGGCTCTTTCCTTTAACCGGGGCTAGGATCGGCTACTTCGGTTTGAAATGACTGGTCGAATTCCACTTGTGCACATGTTGTAATTTACTTATCTTGCGTCGATTATGGCCAATCTCCTGTCCTCAGTAAACCGTTTTGCGTGTGCCCCGGAGGCATTCAGCGGCCTAAGGATGTATCTTTTTGGCCTGCTGCTTGCGGTATTCGGAACTACCTCTGTTTCACATGCGGAACACTTCTCCGGAGCTTCCATTACCTATGAGTGTGTCAGTGGGAATATTTATAATGTTTATTTGGACCTTTATCTGGATTGTGCAGGGGCCGGTATAACAAATCAGCAACTCCATTTCAGTAGTGACTGTGGCTTGAATTTCACGGTTGGTACCACGGCGTTCCCACTTACACAGTTGGTCAATGAAGAAGCTTCTCCATTATGTGCTTCCGAGGTTGGTAGCAGCACATGTAACGGGGGTTCTTTGCCTGGATACAGACATTATCGATATTCAACCACGTTATACTTATCCCCTTGCGATAAGTGGACCATGGAATGGTATATCTGTTGCCGATCAGTAATGGTGAACCTATTGAATACGCCGGGCACCTATGCACAAGCAACATTGAATAACGCCTTTGGGCTATGTGACATTTCGCCACGTTTCGTAGATGCTGGGGTGCCTCACTTCTGTGTACTTAACCCTGTTTCGTATAACCCAGGTGCTACGGATCCAGATGGTAGCACAATGGCCTTTTCGCTGATTGCTGCACGCTATGGTTCACCTGCACCTGTAGCGGTGAGCTACAACGCTGGTTTTGGCGGAACGAATCCATTTCCGGGGATCACGATCCATCCTGTTACCGGACAGATAAATTTCTTTCCCACGATCTCGGGGAATTATGTTGTCGTGGTGCAGGTTACCACATATACCCCTGGTGGGGTCTTGATCGGTAGTGTTATGCGCGATCTAATGTTCGTGGTCCTGCCCTGTGATGGGGATGCTCCCGAGAGTACAGGCCTAAGTAATGTTCCACTCGGTCTTTTGGTCGGCCCGAACAGTGTTGCAGCGTGCCAAGGCGTCTCTTGGTGTGTCGATGTCGTATTCACGGATAACAATCCGGCCCAAGAGATCTCTGTTACTTCCAATGCAGTTAGTTTATTACCGGGAGCAACGTTTGTCGTTACCGGCACGAACCCGGCGATCGGAACGCTATGCTGGACCAATAACTCGACCGGATTACCCGTGAATGTTTTCATTCAAGCAGATGATGGTGCTTGCCCAATTCCGAATGTGATGTCCCGATCGTTATTCCTGAATGAATGTGCCGTACTACCTGTGGAACTTGTTGGTTTTGATGCAAGATCCGAGCGGTATGTGGTCAGGACAAATTGGACAACTGCCACTGAGAGTGATAACAGTCATTTCGTAGTTGAACGAAGTGAGGACGGTGTTGAATTCATGAAGATCGGAACTGTGGAAGGAGCAGGGTCCACGCAACAAGTACATCATTATGAATTCTTGGATACTGACCCGTTGATCGGTGTTAGTTATTACCGTTTGCTGCAAGTGGATATGGATGGATCTCAAATGTCCAGTGATGTGGTCCCTGTTCTCTACCTAAAGGCTCCCAATGTTGCTGTTGTACCGAATGACGGCGGTGGTTGGACCGTAAGTGGCTTAACGGATGCTTCCGACTGGTCATTAATGGATATGACCGGACGGTCAATTATTAATGGTAGATTCAATGGCGATCATACGGCGATCATACCTGGTCCTAATGTTCCACCTTCAGTATTGGTACTAGTGATCCACTCCGGGGCTGATCAACAACAGCTCAAGATCCATTCATTTGGCAACACGAACGGTAAGGAGCAGACCACTTCTTTCTAAGTGGGATCCAGCTCACTGATCAGCTTTCTGCCATCTAATTTCCACCCTACGATTCATTGCTCGGCCTGTCTCCGTGACATTCTGTCCGATCGGTCTTTCGCTGCCAACCGCATCTACTTGAATGTTCATCATGGGGATACCAGCTTGGATCAGAAGGTCTTTTATGGCGTTCGCTCTGCGTAGCCCCAAGGCCTTATTCTCAGCCTCGGTTCCTGTATCATCCGTGTGACCCTCAACAATTATCATTAAAGTGGGATCAAATTCCAACGCACTACGCAGATCAACGAGCACCTGCCGATCCAATGTATCCGGTAAATGGCTGGACGTTTCGAAATGGATCGGTACAATTTCTTGATCCGCGAATAGGAAGGTATTCTCAACCGGAACTATATCTTCTGAAATACTGCCACAGATCAACGTACAGCTGCTGTCGGTACCAGTGCGCACTAAAGAAATATCATCCACAAAGTAATAGGCATAAGGTCCACCATTGGGATCCGTAGTGAAAATGGTCGTTGCTGAATCGACACTGAAATTGCCTAGGAGGAGATCCGTTGCGCAATTTCCGGGTCGGACCTCTCCGCATAGCGTGATGCATTCAGATGGGTTATCCATGATCAGCTCACTTGGTGAAGACCACTGCGATAAATGTTCCAGCGGTTCGCGCTGCATTGTTCGCTTGAAATTCTCTACTAACGCGATCCCGATCTTATCGACAGCAAAACCGTATGTCGAGTTCCGAAGAATACGCATACTGTAGTGATATATTCCGCAAGGGTCGATCGTTGTTTTCAATGGCGTTTCAATGAATTCACGGTGATCCTTATCGGCCCCGGAGAATAAATAGATCCCGGCCATGCCATCCATTAGATCAGGCGCACCGCCGCTAGCATTCTGCCAGAATGATCGTGGTCCATCCGTATTATGATCGAATGATGGATCCGGTATGAGTTGCATGCCCCGCTCGTTCATGGGTTCAATGGCGCAAGCGCGCTCTTGCGTTAGTAAGTCTACTGAAACATTCGACCCTAAAGGCACAACGGAAACTTCATCCAATAAACAATAGGCTTGCTTGGACAGCGCGCGGAGGAAGCGACCACGATCAGGATCCGGATCGTTCATTTCCAAATAGTTGCTTTCGACATTGGCCAGAACGGAATTTCCTGAATTTGGGATCATGGCTTTTCTACTGCTGTATCCATAGCGTTGAAAATTCCCAACGATCAAAAACCGCTCTCCGCCTTTCGCGTTATATGTCCCATCCACTTTCATCCACGCCGTCGTATCAGAAAGGAACCGGTCGAGTGGATTCTCCAGATCCGGTTTCCCGATAAGGTCATGGAGTACCCCCTTGCGTGATCGATCCATTGTTGTGAAACAAGCTCCTATGCGATCCGTAACATAACCGCTTCCATCCGCCGCATTCACCCAGAAGGATACAGCATACCTATGACCATTCTGCAATGGCTCCTTCAGTTCCAATTGCACATATTGCCGATCGGTCCGGTCACCATTCTGAGAGGTCAGCACCATACCCATATACCCTTCACCATCCTTAGCGGTTTGATGGCCCGCCCAATTCTGCGGAACGCCAACGACCTGCGAGCAACTATTGAAGTACGTTGGAGATGACGCTACCGAACGCACGTTAGAAATGCCTTTGAGCTTGTTAGGTGCAACCGACCTCGGACATTTAGAATGATCCTCAAAACTACCGTTGACAACTAATTCCTGTCCGTGTGTATCCTGCACACAACCAAGGATAGCTATGATCAACAGAACTATGGATGGAACGATGCAGCGATAATTGAACATGGAACACAAAAATGCGCAATTCTAAGATCCTGCAAAGCAATTATGATGCAATACGAAAAGGGGCTGTCTCGAAAGGGATGGCCCCTTCTTGTTTTGATGGGGATTGGATGTGGTGCTGATTCAGAGACCTACCAGATCGGGATTATTTGCGGCCTTGCCCGTGTAAAGGACAGGACCGAACCCAAG
>Ga0209170_1000150_pt1 | contig 34658 bp, 34 predicted proteins | sample KloWWTKNB14_bulk_FD_187178 | JGI IMG/M metagenome (GOLD analysis project Ga0209170, IMG submission 187178) | Active sludge microbial communities from Klosterneuburg, Austria, studying microevolution and ecology of nitrifiers - Klosterneuburg... | ecosystem: Engineered > WWTP > Aerobic digester >...
CGTTTCGCCAGACACCCAAAGATCAGAATCGCAATTAGGTTCTCCAACAACGGTTGATAACTCGCCATTCGTTTTGTCCATTAGAGACAAACGTCTCCCAAAAGCCATTCGTTTTGTCTATTACACCTCTTTATAACAGGTGGACAGAGTGGACAGGGCAGCCGACGCGGCTCCCTGTCCTCCTTTGGTTTTAGCCTAAAACACTCTCCCCCATACTGATCAATCACAAACCACGTTCTTTACTTAACTTTGTACCGCAAAGTACTTTGTAATGGAAAAGCACGATCAACTCAATGACCTCGCCCACATCCGTGGGTTGATGGACCGTAGTACCCGTTTTCTCAGCCTGAGCGGGATAAGTGGCGTTATTGCCGGAGTGGTGGCACTCGGTGGCGCAGCACTTGCGCAACATCATATTGCCGAGGCGTTGGGCTCTTCGCGCGATGTACTCACGTACGGAACCGGGAGCGAGTATGGCCAGGTGGATGAACTCCTGGTAACGCTGATCACCGATGCTGCGATGGTTCTTGTCATTGCGCTCTCAGGTGCAGCGTGGTTCACGTGGAGGCGAGCTAAACGTACAGGACAGAACATGTGGGACGCAAGCGCGAAGCGGTTGTTGTGGAACATGATGATCCCGCTTTCTGCTGGCGGGGTGTTCTGCTTGGCCCTATTCTACTACGGCTTGCCCGGATTGGTGCCGCCAGCCACACTGGTGTTCTATGGCCTTGCACTCTTCAATGCAAGCAAGTTCACCTTGGATGAAGTGAAGTGGCTTGGTATAAGTGAACTGGTATTAGGCATCATCGCATTGTTCTGGCTGCAGGCCGGACTGATGTTCTGGGCATTGGGCTTCGGCGTACTACACATTTTTTATGGCGGGTTGATGTATCTACGGTATGAGCGCAAGGATGCGATCAACAAATGATCGAGCAACTCAATAAAGCATTCGAAAGTCGCGTTCGGCTGGGGATCATGGCCGTGCTGGTAGTACACCAGTGGGTTGACCATTCCATGCTGAAAGAACTTCTGGGTGTTACGGATGGCAATCTCGCTAGCCATCTCGCGGCCCTCGAACAATTGAAATATGTGCAAGTACGTAAGCGCTTCGTTGGAAAACGACCAAATACCAGCTACAAGGCAACACCCAGCGGAATTAAAGCGTTCCGCGATCACATTGATGCCATCGAACGTTTGATCCCTAAACCCTGACCCCCCATGAATTCCTCCCCACAACCTTCTTACCCCTTGTTCAATATGGAACTCCCAGCGACTCTTGGTCGGTGGGTCCCGATAGCGACGGTCGCTGTTACCACTTTCGTTTTCGACTTTCTGTTCTGGGAACGTTCGGCCGGGATCAACGTGACGCTCTTCACGTTCTGGTCCACTGTTTTCTTGGTCATGCGTTACGGCTGGAAGGGACTTTCAACACCAGCAAAGTTCGCGTTGTTCGGCGCGCTGATATCGGCGGTCACGGTGTATGTCCATGACAGTTCGATCGCACTTGTCGCTAGCATATTTTCGCTCAGTGTTGCTGTTGCATTCGCGCATGAACCGCAGCTGCGAAGTGTGCTCTATGCATTGCCGCAGAGCATAACAAGCTTTGTCATGGCACCGCTTGCTGCATGGCAAGGGTGGGATGGTCTAGACGATGAGCAGAGTGCCAAAGGGAGCAAATGGGCTTGGTTCAGAGTGGCGTTGATCCCGCTTCTGATCGGGGTGTTGTTCCTGCAACTTTACAAAGCCGGGAACCCCAAATTCAATCAACTCACGGCCGGTTTTCTGGATGAATTCTATGATCTGCTGGCAGAGTTCTTTACGCCCCACATTTTCTTCTTGCTGCTGGCGATGGTGGTGAGTGCGGTGATCATGCGTCGCATCGCGCCAAGGTCTTTGAGTAATTCAGAGTCGCGCTGGACCGATGTGTTGTTGCGCAAACGGAAAACACGGCCACATTGGTTGGCGCCGGCATCCATGGGGCCGTTGGAACGTGAGCGCAAAGCTGGTCTGGTGCTGCTTGTGATCATGAATGCCATGTTGCTCGTGGTGAACGTGATCGATATCGATTGGTTCTGGTTCGGATTTACCGTACCCGAGAACTTCAGTCTGAAACAATTCGTGCATTCCGGAACATGGATGTTGATCATCAGTATCCTGTTGAGCATCATTATCCTCCTTCATCTTTTCCGTGGAAACCTTAATTTTTACAAGCGTTCCGGCTCCATGCGTGTGTTAGGAATAGCATGGATCGTGCAGAATTTCATCCTAGGCATTTCGGTGTTCTTGCGCAATTACCATTACATCAGCTTCCATGGATTGGCATATAAGCGGATCGGTGTTATCGTGTTCTTGCTATTGGTGCTGGTAGGGCTGGTAACGCTCTTCTTGAAAGTGCGTGATCGGAAAAGTTTCTTCTACCTCGCACGGTTGAATACCTGGGCATTGTTCATCACACTTGTCGGTCTGGCCTGTGTGGATTGGGATACGTTCATCGTACGGCACAACCTGCATCACCAGAACAAAGGCGAGATCGACATCGATAATTACTTACACATGAGCGATAAGGTCTTGCCACTGCTCTATGTCAATTTAGATGTGATAGAAGCCCAAATGGCGCAGCACAGTAAGAATGAAGTGCGATGGGTATATCACTTGAACCCCGTTGAATTTCGTCGTGAACTGGATGTCAAGTACAGGGCATTTCAAGACCGTTACGCCGGGCAGCATTGGCAGGAATCTTCGTTGGCAGATGATGACACAGCTTTTCAAATGAGAAAGCTTGCCTTATGGACCGATAAACAATGAGCGATCTGCACTACATCCGGATATGGATCATCATCTTCATGGTAGCATTGATGATCAGTGGACTTACAGCTGTTCCGCTGGAGTGGGGTACACAATTATTGGCCGAGGTCACTGAGCCTTGGGGAGAACCTTGGTCCGGTTGGAGTGCTTATTCCGCAGAAGCTGTTGCACACGTGGGTAATACCTATCCAATGTTGTTCTACGGAACCGATTGGTTGGCCTTCGCCCATGTGGTCATCGCTCTTGCTTTTGTTGGTCCGTATCGCGATCCGGTGCGCAATCGCTGGGTGATCGAATGGGGACTCTGGTGTTGTCTGCTTGTGCTGCCATTGGCATTTCTATGGGCACCGGTCCGTGGTATTCCCTTCTTCTGGAGATGTGTTGATGCATCATTCGGTGTCATTGGCGCCATACCGCTTTGGCTTGTTCTTAAACGCATTGATCGCTTGGCTGTTCGAAATTCCGGTAGTGCCACATGAAAGTTTTCTCACGCACCAAACAAACCGAACTCCTCGTTGCATCATTGGTGCTGACCTTGGCGACAGGCCTTGCGATCGCTCCTGATGCGTACATCCCTATGCTTGCGCGGGCATTCCTGCTGCAATGGGCTGCCGTCTTTGCATTGATCGCTGTATTGGCTTTGAGTGCTATGCGTTGGTGGCTATTTCTCTCAACATCATTCGCTGTAGGACTTATCCTGATCCAAGTGCGCGACCCGCAGATCGCAACCACAACTGTTGATATTGCTGGGCCATCCTTACGCATTGCACATATGAATGTGTTGCAACCCAATCTGAAGCATGCGGATGCGATCGCGATCGCTGAAGAAAGCAATGCGGATCTGGTCTCATTCCAAGAAGTAAGTCCGGAATGGGCAGTTGCCTTGTCCAATGGATTATGCACCAGTTATCCATATCAACACCTGGAGCCACGCTCGAATTGCTACGGGATCGCGCTGTTCAGCAAGCTGCCATTCAACTCGGTGAATACATTGATCGTAGAGCATTCTCCGTTCATTGAAGCCATTGTACCTGTTGGTGGCGAAGCTGTACGTGTTCTAGCAATTCATGCGACCTCACCGATATCCTACGGTCATTTTCGGGAGCGTAATGCCCAATTGGATGAGGTGGCTCGTATAGTCGCTGCCGTAAGCATGCGCACCGTGGTCATCGGTGATCTCAATACCGTGCATTGGGACCGCGTCTATACACGCTTCTGTGCTAGTTCTGGACTCTTACCTACCACACGAACAGACCAACGGACATGGCCTTCCGTAGGGCCTTTGGCGTTGATACCGATCGACCATTTGCTTGTTTCGAAAGGGCTTTGCTCTGCAGAGGTCAGCTCTTTCGAAATTCCCGGAAGTGATCATAGAGGCTTATTGGCCGATCTGAAATTCACACAGAATGCGCCCTGACATTCAACGGATTTTCCTTTGGATGGCCGTATTCTTCATCGCAATGGCCTTTCTTGAAAGTGCCGTGGTTGTGTATCTCCGGGCCATGTACTATCCGGAAGGGTTTGATTTTCCATTAGTTGCTATGGATGGGCTTCTCGTGAATACAGAGGTCGGGAGGGAGATCGCAACAATGGTCATGCTATTGGCGCCAGCAGCTCTGGTGACACGTTCCCGGCTAGAGCGGTTCGCATGGTTCTGTTTTGGCTTCGGGATCTGGGATATCTTCTACTATGTTTGGTTGAAAGTGCTTCTGGATTGGCCTGCATCCCTCACCGATCCTGACCTTTTGTTCCTTGTCCCGGTGCCTTGGGTGGGGCCGGTCTGGGCGCCTTGTGTAGTTTCTATAGGTCTGATAGCACTGGCGATAGTGATCCTGCGAGGCCGTTCCAACGTACATGGCTTTACTATCGATACGCGTTCATGGGTATTACTGATCGGTGGCGCCATGTTCATGATCCTTTCATTTACACTGGAACCGCTTCAAAGGTCGTTTGGCATTGATGCCTTGATGGATGGAACGCTGATGGCTGAAAGCCGGGCAAGTGGCTTGACGGATGGGCGATCATATATACCTGATTCCTATCCAATGCACTGGTTCTTAGTTGGTTGTGGCATGACGATCACTGGCTTGTTCTTTACCTATACGAGAGGTGCTTCACGGGCTGATAATGGTAGTTCGTCAGCGCTAGGAATGCATTCATCTGCCGTTTCTGTTGATAAATTGTAACCATGGATGAAGCAACCACGTTGAAAATGCAGCGTCTACATTATGGAAAATCGAAAACAAATGGTTGCAGAAGCTAGAATATTCATCCGGTTGGCTCTATTGTCTTTCGTTGGATTTGGATTCTACTACGCGCATTTATTCTTTGGGATCTTCGATAATGGCCTGGCGTTCAAAACGCTAGCAGTTACGTTCTTATTGGCTACAGTGCCTTTGCCGATCATCGCCATGAATAACAAGAAGCTCTTTCCGGAACTCAATAAGAGTGGTAAGAATGTGTTGACGTTGGTATCAGCGTTGTTGCTCTTTCATCACTTTTTGATGACCTTCATCTTCGTGATGTTCCTGAAAGGCGAAGTCTTATTCTGATCGGACCTAGTCCAGCGTGTAAAGTGGCCAGAAGTCCTGATCTATTCGTCTATTGATCTCCGCGACCCATTATTGAACCGCCTCTCTATCTTGGGGCCTTAATGTGCTTGATCATCGTCGCTATTGGAGAACACCCTGAGTTCCCCTTGATCATTGCTGCCAATCGCGATGAATTCTTTGAGCGCCCAGCAAGACAAGCTGAGTTCTGGAATGATGCGCCACATATTCTAGCAGGTAAAGACCTACGCCGTGGTGGAACTTGGTTGGGAGTGACCAGAACGGAACGGTTCGCAGCGCTTACGAACTTTCGGGATCTCTCCCGTCCTATCGCTAATGGCCCTTCTCGTGGAGAACTTGTGCGCAATGCGTTGGATGCTGATATCGACCCTACGAGTTCGGAACAATACGATGGCTTCAATCTAATTTATGGGCCTATGGATGCGTTGAGATATCACAACAACATTGATGGGTCGGATCTGCTGTTGAGCTCCGGCATTCATGGATTGAGCAATCATTTATTGGATACGCCATGGCCGAAAGTGGTTTCTGCCAAAATAGCTGTTGCAGCTGCAATGGATGGATCGACCGATCTTCTTGTGGATCGTCTTTTTTCTGTGCTTGGTTCTGCCGAACGTGCATCAGATAGTGACCTTCCTAAAACCGGTGTTCCGCTTGAGTGGGAGCGATCCTTGTCTTCAATTTTCATTGCAACGAACGGTTATGGCACGCGTTGCTCAACGGTTCTCCTGGTCGACTTGCATGGAACGGTGACGTTCGAGGAAAGGACTCATTCGCCTGTTGCTTTACCAGCGGTTAAGTTCAGCTTTAAGGTCTGAAGCTTCCACTGTTCGATCCGTGAACTGAATCATTGACTTGAACAAACTCGATCCTACTGAAACTATTTGTAACACGGTTGCGTTATAAAGGCAGGGTTCGGGAAACCGTTCCCAAGGCATACTGATCACCAAGGGAAACTGCCTCGCGGCGTTAAAAATCCCGATCCGGGCCCGTAAGCCGGGAGATCAGGAAGAAATGAAACCAGCCCCGTAAGGCTGGTTTCGCCGTTTCTGAATGTTTCGTTTCAGGATCAATGCGCTCCAATAATAAGCCGTTGTGAATAAGAGCCGACCCGAAGAATATGCATACCGACGGCCAAACCCTGAAGATCGAGGCTTGCTGAGTTCTTGTTCACCACTTTGGTTACAACGGACTTGCCCTGTGCATCGTAAAGGATGATCGATCCTAATGGTTCTGAACCCGAATTCGATATATAAGCCGTGGTCCCTATGATCTGGATCGACGGTTCATTAGCAAGAGCCACATTGGGTAATCCATTCGTACCGTCGATACACGCTTCGAAGAGATCGAATTCAAGTGGGGTAGGCAAGGACCACACGACCGGTGTGTTTGGTCCATTAAGCCAGCCCGCAGCCTGTATACCGAATGTGGATTGTCCACCAGAAGGCGGATCTTGCGGGAAACAATCCATTGTATAGCTGCCCGGTGGAAGGCAGATCGTGTCCTGAACGTATTGGATCGTATCGGTCATTGTCCAGGTGCCTGAACCCATGATGTTTGCATTCGTATCACTAATGGTCCAATCAAATTCACCAATGGCCAACCCTCCCCCGAAATTTTGGATCGTCGGATAAACCGCAACGCATGGATCGGCCGGGCACAGATCGAACAAGGGAGTCCAAGAGCACGCGAGTTCGGTCGTAAAACCGGTCCACAGTTCCAAGGTGCCAAGGAATGGACTTTCAGGAACGACCGCACCTTGAACTAGTGGCAGAACATGCCAATTATCAATCCCGATACCAAAGAAATTCGTGATCTCCATCGCTAATGTATCGCCATTCGCATCGAATAGAATGAAGTTCGGATAGTCGAACAGGGTATTCAAGTTCATGTTAGATACATGGATCACGATCGAGGTATCGGTGAATGGATGCCACTGGATGCTGATAACGTCTAAACTATCGCATGCTGCTCCTCCCGTAGTTACTTCAAAGAAATGTTGGCCCACAGCGGCGAGATCATCCACCTGTGTACCGTTGATCACAATGGTATACTGGCCGGCATCGAGCATGCCGAGCGTTATTGTTTCAGTGTGTGGTACGATCACTGTGGCCCCACCATCATCCATTGCAGTGATATAAATATTCACCACATTGTTCGTTATTGTAGCGCTTGCCGCACTGACGTATGCTCCGGTGCTGGATAGGCCACCGGTCAGTTCGATCGATACATTATCCGCTGTTGTGGGATCGTTAGGTTGCACATCAATATCACTGATGTAGAAATAGGTCTGCGCATTCAATTGAAATGCGAATGTGATGATCAACGAGGAGAGTATGATTCGTAGCATGAGAAAGGGTTTGCAAATGAGACGGCTCGAACGGTTAAAAAGCTGCCTCAGCTCTTCATATTATCGAAGGTCAACGGCAACTCGAAGTCCTTTTCTTTACAAAGAGCCATCATCGCCTGAAGGTCGTCTATCTTTTTACCGGTCACCCGGATCATATCATCCATGATCTGTGGCTGCACTTTCAAACCACTTTCCTTAATCGCTTTAATGATCTTCTTCGCTGTTTCGCGCTCTATCCCTTGCTTGATCTTGATGATCCGATAAAGCACTTTTCCGCTTGGCACCGGTTCCTCCGAAAGATCATAACTGCGCACATCAACTTTCTGCTTGCCACTACGCTCCAACAATAGATCCAGAATGGAATCAAGTTTCATGTGATCCTCCGTGCTGATCTTGATCGTGAGTGCTTTTTGATCCGCTTCTACTTTGCTATTCGTACCGCGCAGATCATAGCGTGATTCGAGTTCGCGTTTAACAACGTTCACGGCGTTATCGAGCATTTGAAGGTCGACTTTCGAAAGGATATCTACGGATGGCATGGTGGATCTGCGTGCTAGTTCACCGCGAAGATATGATCAGCATAAGAACCATCAGTGAACGGCTTAATCAGAAGTAAGCGGTTATCACACATGAACCCCAAGCATGGTCACGTCCTGTGGTGAATTGGCGCGTAATGAAACTCTTGGTGTAACTAAGTCCGATCCCGCGGTAGCGGAGCGTTACTCCGCCCTCTGCAAAAAGCACGATCCGTTCCATATTCGTCGGTGCGATCACGTGCGGATCATAAGTGTTGAAGAGTCCTCCTTGAAAGGTGGCATCGTAACCAACAAAGCGAGCATTCCCTTGCAAGAATGTACTGATCCGAAGTTTCTTCAGGATATCCACGGGTTCATCAAAGTGTGAATTGAACAGACCGATCTCTCCTCGCAAGTTCACGTCCGCGTGTGTTCGAAAGCTTCCAACAGTTGCACCAGCCCCACCGCTGATCTCGGCGAATCGCGATGCGATCAACCGTTGGTCGAACTGTAGTGCGTAATTCACGATCACATCGTTCTGTATCTGGAATTGCCAACCCAAGGGTTCAATATTATTCAGTGCTTTATGGATCCCACGCTGTTCTCCGGCACACAAGGCGCATGGCCCGATAATGCCAATGGAAAGCGCTGATGTAAGCTGTTCTTTCCGATCCGTGTTGGTGGATTTTGAACGTTGGCCGATGTACAATGCTGCTGCGAAAGGACGATCGGTGCGCAAGATGGTATCGCGCCGGATGCTGGTCGGCGTAAAGCATTCCTGTTGTGCGAAGAGATTATCCTGCTGTCTGGCCGCACCGCTGAAACGTGGTAATACGTGGCGAAGCGGTGAGCTCGAGATCCACGGAGTACGTAATTCCAACCGTATGCCTTGAGTGAAGTATTGATCGGTTGCCGTGAAAAAATCATTGTCATACCGAAAGCGGAACCAGCGTTCTTCGGGAGTTCCACCGAATAGGTATGATGCACTAACACAATTAAAAATGATCACAACTAGTGTGAGCACGAAACGGGTCCCCATGCCACATTTACGTGCAACGATACTGATCGGATCGCTGAATTACGGTCGTTAACCACTTCCTTTGTACATTCAAAGCTTTATACGATCTCATCACATGGCGACCGAAACATTTAAATATCCCGAAACGACAAATTACATCGCTGGTAAACCAGTGAACGGCACTCCCAAGAAAATGGATGTTCGCTCGCCGTTGGATGGGAGCATAATCAGTACCGTTGCACTTTCAACCGCAAAGGATCTTGATGTCGCTGTGAAAGCCGCGGAAGCCGCATTCCCAGCGTGGAGCGGCACTCCGATCAAAGAGCGATCGCAGATCTTTTTCAGGTACCGCGAATTACTATCCAAGAATCGTGAAGAATTGGCCCTGCTCGTGCATACAGAGAACGGCAAGACTATGGATGAGTCCTATGCCGAGGTGGACAAGAGCATGGAACTTACGGAATTTGCTTGTAGCCTGCCGCAGTTGGTACAAGGTGAATTGCTCGAAGTGAGTAAAGGCGTAGAGTGCCGTATCGAGCGCAAACCATTGGGAGTGGTAGCCAGCATTGCACCTTTCAACTTTCCGAACATGGTGCCGCATTGGACCATCCCGAACGCATTGATGTTGGGCAATACCATGATCCTGAAGCCAAGTGAAGTGGTGCCGATCAGTGCCATTCGCATTGCTGAATTGCTGAAGGAAGCCGGATTGCCTGATGGTGTGTTCAATGTGGTGAACGGTGATCGCGAGATCGTTGAAGCGATATGTGATCATCCCGGAATTAAGGCGGTGAGTTTTGTCGGTAGTACCAAGGTTGCAAAACTGGTGTACATCCGTGCATGCGCATCCTTGAAGCGTGCGTTGTGCCTGGGCGGAGCGAAGAACCACCTGCTCGTTCTACCCGATGCACATCTGGAAATGACAGCCAGTAACGTTGTAGCGAGCATGAGCGGATGTGCTGGACAGCGTTGTATGGCCGCAGCGCAAATGGTGGGGATCGGCGCTGTGGACCACATTATTCAACAGATGCTTATCGAAGCCAAGAAGTTGATCCCCGGAAAGAATTTGGGACCTGTGATCAGCAAAGCATCCTACGAATGGATCCTCGGTTTCATAGATGAAGCGGAAAAGGCAGGTGCAAAAGTGATCCTCGATGGTCGCAACCCAAAAGTGGATGGTGGTGCAAAAGACGGATACTATCTGGGGCCCACGATCATCGATCACGTTACTGCGGACATGCGCATTTCAAAAGAAGAAGTGTTCGGTCCCGTCATCAGCATTATACGAGCAAAGGACCTCGATGCCGCGATCGCGATCGAGAACGCAAACCCGTATGGTAATGCCGCTGCCGTCTTCACACAAAGTGGTGGACAGGCGCGTCAAGTCATGGAACGCGCCAGTGCCGGTATGATCGGTGTAAACATCGGTGTACCCGTGCCACGCGAACCCTTTAGTTTCGGCGGTTGGAATGATAGCAAGTTCGGTACTTGCGACATCACGGGAAAAAGCTCCATTGAATTCTGGACACAACTGAAAAAGACCACCACCAAGTGGAATCCTGAGGGGAAGACGAATTGGATGAGCTGATAAATAGAACGCTGATGACGCTGAAAGATCTGATGATCACAGATAGATGCTCCCTTTCAGATGCGCGTTGATCCATTCTTTCCCCGTCATCTGCGTTCCATTATCTATGTAATTGCACACTATGAGCACGACCACCAAGACCAACCCCGCCGAGATCCACAAGGACAATCTCGAGCATTCGGTCTATAGCTGAACAAGTGATCTGGCCCTTCCTCGGTTTAAAGACAACAGTCGGAAGCCTGAGCGCGGGGAAGTGGGGCGGCAACCCTGATCCCTGCTAGTTCAAACCGCATACATTTACCATCATGGAAGGTGTATCGCCCGTAATAGCGCCGCTTAGCCCCGAAGAGGTGCAGACCGTTGAGGAGTTCCGTAAGCGGCGGAATACGGCGGTGCTCGCCGTGATGTTCACGGATATTGTGGGCAGCACCAATGCAACGGAACGCTTGGGTGAAAAGGTATACACGGGCTTGCGGCATTTGCATGACGAGTTGGTTCGAAAGATCATTACTCGTGATGGAGCGGGTACTATCGTTAAAGAGATCGGTGACTCTTTTCTATGCGTTTTCGCCGAGCCTTCTGCCGCTGTGGAACGTGCGGTGGAAGTTCAGCGGGCCATCCATATGAACCGCGAAAACCTTTCCGCAGGGGAATACACGCTCACAGTGCGGATCGGCATCCACATGGGACAGGTGGCTGTTGAGGATTCCTTGCGACAGGATGTTTTCGGTAGGCAAGTAAATATGGCGGCGCGTATCGAATCATTGGCCAGCGGTGGGCAAGTGCTTACGTCCCGGTCCGTATGGGAGAATGCCGTCGGTTGGGCCGCTAACGATCCATCGGCTGACATCGGCCATATCCGCTATGGAAAAGCCAAACTAAAAGGGTTCGATGAGCCGGTGGAACTCTTCGGTTTTCATTCGAAAGAGGCCGTTGTCCCGCCAGCGCCAGCGCCGATCAAGTCGCAAAAAAGACGATCCTTGTTTGCTGCGGTTTCAATAGGGATCCTCGTGGGCGCTATGGTCTACGGCCTATTCAAGTTGTACAACGGCCGAGTGGCTCCCAAAGATGTGGCATTCACCGACGGCAAACCGTATTACATCCAATTCGATTTTTCCGCCTTGCAGCCGGACAGCACTGCCGCTTGGGTGGACACGGCGGCCATTAAGAGCGCGTTCGTATCACAGGCCATTTTCGTGTTTGCACCCATGGCTGTTTGGGGCGAGGATGAGCTTAGGGCGCATTGCGCGAATGCGGGAATTACATATAAGCGCCATCAGAATGAAAGTTCATTGGATTCACCTTTCTTTCGAGATACTTTGGGGCTCGCTGGTGCCTTTTTCATCACAGCCTTGCCAATGGTCAAAGGTTCGGTCGATGATACGCTTCGGACGAAGGTGCGGAGCGATCTCTATCCGGAATCGACAACGTCAAACGCTGCAGTCGTCATGTGCTTTATGACTGCGAAGGGGTTGGAGAAAGAGGCTCGGAACACTTTGCAGTATATAATGGATGTGAGTAAGCGGAAGAGCCTTGGAACGGTGATCATGGTGGACGACAATACCTTCACCTTCAGGTTGGCGCCTGGTGCGGTCGTGTCCAAAGGAGCTAGGGTTTTCTTGAGACGGTATTACGTTGGCTACGAAGGCCTAAAAGTGCGACTGGCCGATACACATATGTATTTAGAAAACTACCGGAATGTTCTGCGGGATCCTGCGAAATGGGATGATTTGGTAGAGCCTGATGAATTACCTGAGGGCATGACGGTTCAGGATGCGCTGATGGCGGTCATCGGAAGTTTGGAAGGCGATTCGGTCGAGATCCAGAAGCAGCTGAATGATGATCCGAATTTCAGCGGTACGTATTATCCTAGTGTCGCTGTGGGCGGCTTCGTCACCGCGATAGCCGATTCCGTGGCGCAGACCACGTGGGAAGGGGACTACCCTGACCGGCCACGACCGGGCGATGATGTTCAGCTTGAATGATAAAGTGCAACTCGGCTACATTTCAGGGCTTGGGATTCGACAGACCTATGACCTGTCCTGATCCAATATGCCACTCCAATTATACGTGACTTTCAACAAAAGAACGCAGGCGAATAGCCTAGAAGAGCTTCAGATAAACCGAAGATAAATTGTTGAACTTTGTACGTTTGAATGGAATCCGGATCGCTCCGGACCATCAACTAGCGAAATAGAAAGACCATGGCCCTGCGCCAACCAACATGAGTATGCAAACCAAAACCAACCCCTCCGAGATCCTAAAGGACAACCTCGAACACAGCATTTTCAGTTGGAGCAAGCAAAGCGGCTTGATTCCACTGAACATCGAACGTGCAAAAGGGCTTTACCTCTACACACGAGAGGGAAAGAAGATCCTCGATTTCAGTTCGCAATTGATGAACGTGAATATTGGGCATGGACATCCGAAAGTGGCGGAAGCCGTGGCGAAACAGATGGCTGAGCTGAGTTACGTGCATCCCGGTATGATCACCGAGGCTCGTGGAAAGTTGAGTAAGAAATTGAGCGAGATCACTCCTGGTACTTTGAACCGTACGTTCTTTACGAACGGCGGTACCGAAGCAGTGGAACATGCAATGAAGTTGGCCCGTTTGCATACCGGTCGTCACAAGATCATTACACTTTACCAGAGCTACCACGGTGCTACATATGGTGCATTAACGGCAGGTGGCGATCCACGCGGATTGCCTCATGATAGCCAAGGTGTACCCAACATCATCCATGTTGAGAATCCGTACTTCTATCGCTGTCCTTGGAATAGCAAGACGCCTGAAGAGTGCACCGAGAACGCACTAGCACATTTGGAACGCGTGATGAAATTCGAAGGCCCGCAATACATCGCGGCCATCATGATGGAAGGGGAGAGCGGTTCCAGTGGCTGCATTAAATACCCACCGGGTTATTGGAAAGGCGTTAGCGCAATTGCCGAGAAGTACGGTATTCTGACAATTTGCGATGAGGTGATGAGCGGCTTTGGTCGCACCGGAAAGTGGTTCGGTATTGATCATCATGGTGTGGTGCCGGATATCATGTGCATGGCGAAAGGACTCACTGCCGGTTACATCCCACTCGGAGGTATCATCGTGAAAGAAGAGATCATCAAGCACTTCGATGATAAGCCATTACCCATCGGACTGACATACAGCGCGCATGCCGTGGCTTGTGCTGCGGGCAATGCTGTTCTTGATATTTACGAAGAAGAGAACCTGGTTGAGAATGCTGCCAACATGGGCCGCTATGTGGATGAAAGTGTGGCCAAACTCGCCCAGAAACACCCGAGCATCGGAGATTTCCGCAATACAGGGTTGCTCGGTTGCATTGAACTGGTAAAGAACCGCGATACCAAAGAACCCATGGCACCTTGGAACGCAACACCTGATCAAATGGGCGTCATGAACAAAGTGGCTGCCAAGCTGACCGAGCTCGGCATGTTCACTTTCGTGCGCTGGAACTGGATCTTCGTTGCACCGCCACTTACGATCGGCAAAGAAGGGATTGATGAAGGGATGGAGATCATCAGCAAGGCCTTGAGTATTGCGGATGAGGGGTGCAACTAAATCACGGATCGTGTGCGGGGTATCTTAACTGATCCGTTAAGGGCGTTATCGCTTCCATGCCGAAGTCCACTACCTATATTCTGCTCTTTAGAGGTGTTGGCGGAGAAACACAACTACCTGTTGACCCATTGCGAAAGGCGCTTACGGAATTGGGCTTCACTGGAGTGACCACGTACATCAACAGCGGCAACGCATTGGTGCGGAGCACGTTTACTCGGGATAAGACTCTTGCCAAAGTAGTGGAACTGTGCAAGGAGCAGTTCGGTTTCGATAAACCCATTTTCGCGTCAACGGCTGCGGAATGGGCTGAGGTGATCGCCAACAACCCGTTCCCGAACGCCTTAGCGACACCCAAGTTCTTGCACGCGGCATTGTTGGCTTCTGCAGCCGATGCGGCCCGTATAAAAGCCATTCAAGCTATAGCTGTGGATGGCGAGCAACTGAAGGTGGTGAAGTGCGTGGCCTACATCCACACTCCGAATGGCTTCGGCACTTCCAAAATGGCCGCCAAATTCGATAAGGGTATTGGAGTAGTGAACACTGCCCGCAATTGGAACACTGTGCTGAAGTTACACGAGTTGGCCTTGGCGTTGGAAGAGATGTGACGTAGAGGGCTCCGTGAGTTGATCTGTGAGCTGGTTCGCAATTGGTGTTTGAAGCCTTTGCGGAGTAACTCACTCCTTATACCAATCCACCAGACGTACTTCGATCTTTGGATCACCCGTGTTCACCAGTTCTTTGAACCGTTCCACATCACTTAACCCTTCCGGACCGCGGTAGTGGCATGGATACACCACTTTCGGCTGAAAAGCAAGCACACCGCTAGCCGCTTGGTCTACTGTCATGGTGTATGGTAGGTTCATGCAAACAAAGGCGATGTCGATGTTCTTCAGTGCGCGCATTTCCGGGATGTCCTCTGTATCACCGGAGATGTAAATGCGCTCTCCCCCCATAGTGAGCACATAGCCGTTGCCGCGTCCTTTTGGGTGGCGTGGGTCGTTAGGGTCGGGCATATTATACATTGGTATGGCCTCAATACCAATGCTGTTCTTTTCGATAGATGCGCCATTGGCAAGTACGGAAGTGATCTTTTGCAACGCTTCGGGGAGTAGGTCCATTACAGCTTGCGGCGCAATGATTTGCGCTTTGCTCAGATCAAATTCTTGCAAGGTCTTTGCATCAAAGTGGTCTCCGTGGATGTCCGTGATCAGGATCAGATCCGGTGCGGCATACTGCTTGAAACGATAAGCGCCATCGTGCGGGTCCACATAGACCGTTACGCCGTTCCATTCCAACACCAAGGCGCTATGGTGAACAGGTGCGATCTTGACGGCAGTTGCTTCGCTGTGGATCATATTCTGAGCGCTTGTCGTATTCATGGCAAAGGCGCAAGCGAGCGTAGCGCCAATGATTAGTAAATGGGAAGGTAGGGACGCTAACATGGCCCGAAGTTACGGTAAGGCCTTTTCGATATGATCGATCAAGTTGTCGTCAAGAGGAGTAAGCTTTGTATGCACTCCGATCCCAGATCGAACAACATTCCGTTCCTTGGCCCCATTAACGCAATGGTAGATCAACCGTTCACGCACAGCATCAAAAACTCCCCACTCTACAGCGAAGACCTGGCGCCGATCCCAGTAGAAAAACGCACGTGGAGCAAATGGAACCTCGCGGCATTATGGGTGGGAATGGCCGTATGCATTCCTACGTACCTATTGGCGAGTTACATGATGCGCGCTGGCCTTAGCTGGCAAGCCGCACTTACTATTATCGGCTTGGCTAATTTGGTGATCACCATACCTATGGTCCTCAATGGCCATGCGGGCGTGAAGTATGGTATTCCTTTTCCTGTGCAAGGTCGTGCAGCTTTCGGAACGGTCGGCATTCACATTCCAAGTATCGTAAGAGCGATCGTTGCATGTGGATGGTTCGGCGTGCAAACATGGATCGGAGGTTTGGCGATCTATTCCATATGGAATGCTGCAACTGGTGATGTTGGTGATCTTGGATTGAGCGCTGGAAAATTCATTGCGTTCGGGATCTTCTGGTTGATCCAGATCTGGTTCATTTGGCGCGGTACCGAAAGCATAAAATGGCTGGAGACATGGGCTGCACCGATCCTGATCATCATCGGGATGCTATTGATCGGCTGGGGTGCAACGAATGCGGGCGGATTAAGTGTAGCACTGGAACAAGGCAAACAATTGCAACATGCAACTGCCGTGTTGGTGCCTTACGCGGATGCCACTACCGGTCACGAATTGCGATTAACGCCGTTGGTCGGTTCGGATGGAGTACCAAAAGCCACGGAGTATCGAATTGTTCCTAGAACTAAAATGGATGGCGGATCGGATGCTTGGCTACCGATCACTAGTTCGACGACAAGTCATGCAATGGGAGTTGAACCATCAGTGAATGTTCAGTTCCGGAACGCTGAAGGGCAAGAGTCAACCATACTAAAAGTTGGTGCTAGCCCCGGTGTGCCGGAAAGTGCAGGTTTTATGAGCTACTTATTGTGGTTCACAGCAATGGTCGGTTTTTGGGCAACCATGGCGATCAGTATCTCGGACATTACACGTTATGCAAGTAGCCAGAAGGATCAATTGGCCGGGCAGTTCATCGGCTTGCCGGGTACCATGATCTTTTATTCGTTCGTCGGGATCTTCGTCACAAGCGCGGCGGTCATCGCCTTCCGGGATGTACTTATTGCAGAGGATGCACCGTGGGATCCCGTTTCGTTGGTCAGCAAATTCTCCAGTCCAGGCGTTGTCATTTTTGCACAATTGGCGATGTTGATCGCAACACTCAGTACCAATATTGCAGCCAACGTCATAGCACCCGCGAACGCATTCAGCAACTTGTTCCCACAGAAGATCAGTTTCAGGGTTGGTGGTGTGATCGCTGGGTTGATCGGTATCTTGATCTGCCCATGGTGGTTGCTCGATGAGATCAGCGGACTTCTGATCTTCGTGAGCGGATTGCTTGGTCCGGTGTTGGGCATTCTGTTGTGCGACTATTTCATCATCCGCAAGAAAGAATTGTCAGTGCCAGATCTTTTCGCGGTGGACGGCAAGTACCGTTTCACTTCTGGCTTTAACATAGTAGCGATCGTCGCGCTTGTTGTCGGTGTGTTCGCCGCACTTATCGGTTTCTGGGTCGAAGCGCTGGCTTTGCTTTATCAACTTTCTTGGTTCACTGGGTTCGTAGTAGCCTTTGTGGTGTATTGGCTTGGAATGAGGCCACGACCCCAAGTCATCTGAGAGCTAGATCTAGAAAGCGTAGCGACGATCAACGATCAGCCAAAATTGATAGTTGAGCTTATGTGATTACGCTTCAATAGCTAATACTTCTTGGTTCCAGGAAAATTCAAACGCTTACCGCCTCTTGCTGGAATATCCAATCCAATGCTTCCGATGGTTTAGGGAACCATGCTACTTTGAACGTGAGCTGACCATGGACTGCGGTGAAGGACCGCTGAACACTGGTCTGGTTGAAGTAGTCAGACGATTCCAAGATCGCCATTTTTTCTAACCGCGAATCAAATAATTTCGGGAACCAGACCTCGTTCGCCCACTGCTCATCCGATTTAAGGATCGCCGTCATTTCGCGTAGGTCGGCGATCCAATACACCAGATCAAACTTCACGACAATATCCAGCGCCAATTCGAGGCTTGAACGATACTGGTCGCTGCGCGCATGGCCCTTCCATTCTAAGTGGATCAATTCATTATTTGCTGACCTGCGTATCGATAAATACGGCTCGTCCAATACAGTGATCATACTATGAAGTGGCGACAGTTCCATTGGTGTGCGAAAAGTACTCAGATCAGAGCGAAAATGCCAGTGATATAGCACGAAATGGTAGTTAGTAAGGAAGAGTTTGATGTTCACTGATGAGATAATCTGGACTTGCGTGAGGGATAGTAGTGGAAAGCCCGTAAGCGAGGAGTCCCGCAGTCCGCCGTACGGCGGACTGCGGGACTCCTCGCTTACGGGCTTGCACCCTTCGACTCCGCTCAGGGCAACTCCAAACCCGACCCGAAGTTCCCTGAGCGGAGCCGAAGGGTACGAAGGGGCACGCCCAACTTCTGATCCAACCAAGTAACTTGGAGCCGATACTGACACCCTATTGATCATGAGCATACTGATAAAGAACGGAACCGTTGTAACCGCCGCTGATTTCCACCGCGCCGATGTCCTCATTGAAGGCGAACACGTAAAGGCCATTGGCCATGGTCTTGCTGCTGAAGGAGCTGAGGTGATTGATGCGAAAGGTATGTTCGTATTGCCCGGAGGTATCGATCCGCATGTGCATTTGGACATGCCGTTCATGGGCACGTTCAGCAGTGATAATTACGAGACCGGAACGCGCGCTGCCTTGCATGGCGGTACAACTACTGTGATCGATTTCATACTACAGACCCAAGGTAAAAGTTTGCGACATGCGCTGGAACAATGGCAAGGCCGCATGCAGGGCAATCTTTTCGGTGATCTCAGCTGGCACATGGCCGTTACCGATTTCAACGATGAGACGAAGAAGGAAGTGAAGGAGATGATCGAGCAGGAAGGCATCACCAGTTTCAAAACCTTCATGGCCTACAAGGGCGCGTTGATGATCGATGACCGCCAAATGGTTGGTCTGATGAACGAAGTGAAGGCGCAGGGCGGACTCGTTACGGTGCATGCGACGAACGGCGATATGATCGATTTTCTGGTTCAGAAACACCGGGCTGAAGGGAAGATGGCACCGCTGTACCACTACTTATCTCAGCCAGAGATCACCGAGGCTGAAGCGAGTGGCCGCTTTGCGGATATGGCTTGGCACACGGGTGTACCGGCGTACATCGTACACATGACCTGCGAAGGTGCATTGAACCATGTTCGCGATGCGACGCGACGCAACCAGCGCGTGTTGGCCGAGACATGCATTCAGTATTTGTTGCTGGATGCTTCGCTTTATGAACAGGCTGATGGCGCGAAATGGGTGATGAGCCCGCCGTTGCGTGAGAAGAAGGATCAGGCCGCTTTGTGGGGTGCGATCGAGCAAGGTTCCATCCAGGTAGTAGCAACGGATCATTGCCCCTTTATGATGGCGCAGAAAGCGATGGGTTCCGCAGATTTCTCGAAGATCCCCAACGGACATCCAGCGATAGAACACCGGATGGAGTTGCTCTTCAGCGAAGGTGTGAACAAGAAACGGATCTCATTGAACAAGTTCGTGGAAGTGACCGCTACGAATCCTGCCAAGATCTTCGGGATGTTTCCGCGCAAAGGGACGATCGGCATTGGAAGCGATGCGGACATTGTGATACTTGATCCGAACGAAAAGCATACACTCAGCGCCAAAACGCACCACATGAACGTGGACTATAGTGGCTATGAAGGCATGCAACTGACCGGCAAGGTTAAGACCGTGATCCTACGTGGACAAGTGGCTATCGACAAAGGCGAGGTGAAGATCAAGAAGGGATACGGGCAGTTCATAAAGCGGAACAAGGTGAGTGGAATGCTTTGAAGGAATGGCACGCTGATAACGCAGTAAGAACGGATAAACACTGATATGAAGGATGGACAGGAATATTTACATAGTGAGTTGACCGATGTTATTATTAAAGCGTTCTATGCTGTGTATAATAGGTTGGGTTATGGCTTCCTTGAGAAGGTTTATGAAAATGCCATGTTGTTGGAATTAAAGGAGATGGGACTTTCAGTTGAGCGGCAAAGACCAATTACCGTACTATATCATGATCAAGAAGTTGGGCAATACTATGCAGACCTCATAGTCGATAATAAAGTGATCCTGGAATTGAAGGCAGCAGATGGATTACGAGATGAGCATGTTCATCAATTGATCAACTATCTCAAAGCTACACGTATCGAAGTCGGCATACTGTTTAACTTCGGGACCAAACCGCAATTCAAAAGAAAGATCTTCACGAACTCTTGATCTGCGTTGATCAGTTCTTTCAGCGTTATCAGCGTTCTCTATTTTCCTAGAACATGCCAAGAAAAATAAAGTCCGGTCTTATCCAAATGAGCCTGCCCATGACCGAGGGCGAAGGAACGATCCCAGAGATCATCAACGCGATGGTGCAAAAGCACATTCCGATGATCGAGGAAGCAGGCAAAAAAGGTGTGCAGATCCTGTGTTTGCAGGAGATCTTCAATACGCCCTATTTCTGTCCCGGTCAAGATCATAAATGGTACGAAAGCGCGGAAAGCGTTCCTGGACCTACCACGGAATTGATGCAGACCTACGCGAAGAAGTACAACATGGTGATCATCGTTCCGATCTATGAGAAGGAATCAGCCGGTGTGTTGTACAACACAGCCGCAGTGATCGATGCGGATGGCACCTACCTTGGAAAGTACCGCAAGAACCACATTCCACATACCACAGGCTTCTGGGAGAAATTCTTCTTCAAGCCCGGCAATCTTGGTTATCCCGTCTTCCAAACGAAGTATGCCAAAGTGGGTGTGTACATCTGCTATGATCGTCACTTTCCTGATGGTGCGCGTTGCTTAGGACTGAACGGTGCTGAGATCGTATATAACCCTTCAGCCACAGTAGCCGGTTTAAGTGAATACCTCTGGAAACTTGAGCAACCAGCGCATGCCGCGGCGAACGGTTACTTCATGGGTTGCATTAATCGCGTTGGTGAGGAGAAACCATGGAACCTCGGAAAGTTCTACGGACAATCATATTTTGTGGATCCACGCGGTCAGATCTTCGCACAAGCAAGCCGCGATGATGATGAATTACTGATCGTGGAATTCGATCTGGATATGATCGAGGAGGTGAGAAGCACTTGGCAGTTCTACAGAGATCGGCGACCGGAGACATACGGTAGACTCACGGAACTATAGAACGCTGATGACGCTGATTGATATGATAGAGAATGATGAAAGCCAACTTCTGGATGCTGGGAATTACAAGCATTCGGAGTTGACGGAACAAGTCATTAAGGCGTTCTACACAGTGTACAACACGTTGGGCTACGGGTTCCTTGAAAAGGTTTACGAGAACGCGATGCTCCATGAGCTGAGGAAAATGGGATTGAATGTTAAGAACCAGCACCCGATAACGGTCTTCTATGATGGTGTGAAAGTGGGAACCTACTCTGCAGATCTTTTGGTTGAAGAACTCGTCATTATTGAGTTGAAGGCGGCAAAGGACTTCTGCGAGGCAGACGAATACCAATTGGTTAATTACCTCAAGGCAACAAATAGTGAAGTAGGTCTTTTACTGAACTTTGGGAAGAAGCCACGCATCAAAAGAAAAGTCTTCTCAAACCTATCATAAGTTGATCATAAAGATCAGCGTCATCAGCGTTCCTCTATTACCATGGCAGAATACAAGAAACCAACCACCGAAGCCGAGTTCAACGCCAACTTCCATCCGAAGAAACCGTTGATGACGGATACCGAAGCATATTACGAAAGCTCGCGCTGTCTGTATTGCTACGACGCGCCATGTGTAACTGCTTGCCCGACAGGGATCGACATTCCTCAGTTCATTCGGCAGATCAATAGTGGAACCAATGAAGGTGCCGCCAAAACGATCTATGATAGCAATTGGATGGGACATGCTTGCGGCAATGTCTGCCCAACAGAGGAACTGTGCGAAGGTGCTTGTGTATACAATCATAGCGATGTGAAACCGATCGAGATCGGAAGGTTGCAAGCACACGCCACGGCGGAAGTGATCCGTACCAAAAAGAAATTATTCCGAGTTGGAAAGGACACCGGAAAGAAGGTGGCGGTGATCGGTGCAGGTCCTGCGGGGATCTCGGCTGCGTGCGAGTTGCGGATGTTGGGACATGCCGTAACTATATATGAAGCAAGGGCATTGCCAAGCGGCCTTTGCGTTCATGGGGTGGCACCTTACAAGCTCACCAACGAAGAAGCGTTGGATGAAATGGCTTATTTGCAAGAACAGTTCGGGTTTGATGTGCATTATAACAAAGCCATTGCAGGTCGTGCGGATCTTGAAAAACTGGAGAAGGACTTCGACGCGATCTTCATCGGGATCGGTCTTGGAAGTACCTCCAAATTAGGCGTTATCGGCGAGGACAAGAAAGGCGTGCTCGGCGCTTTGGAATATGCAGAGGAATTGAGGATGAAGCACCACAAATCACCTATCGGGAACAAGGTGATCGTGCTTGGCGGAGGAAATACAGCAATGGATGCCGCCAGCGAAAGTTGCCGAATGGGTGCAGAGAGTGTTATCATCGCCTACCGCCGTGGTGCGGACGAGATGGGTGCCTACTCGTTCGAGTTCGACCTTGCGAAGAAGAGTGGTGCGAAGGCATTGTTCAACGTTACACCTGTTGAGATCATGGGTAATGGCTCGGTGACCGGTGTAAAATTCATTCGCAACAAAGCTGCTTATGGTAAGATCGAAGCGATAGCCGGAAGCGAGTTCATTGAGCCTTGCGACATGGTGTTGCTCGGCACGGGACAGGGCAAACAAGTGGACCTGCTGGAACAGATCTCAGGAGTGAAGCTCGAACACAAAAGCCGCATTCTCGATGATCGAGGTCGCTTGGTAGTGAACGAACATTACCAGACCAACAACCCGAAATACTTTGCTGCAGGCGATGCGGTGAACGGTGGTGTGGAAGTGGTGAACGCAGCCGCCGAAGCGAAGAAAGCAGCACACGGGATCAATGCTTATTTAAACAATTGAATCGAATAAGAAGCAGAGTTTGGGAACCAGTGAGTAAGAAGCAGTCCCATTTTCTGATCTTCTGATCATCTAATTTTCTGATCAAACATGGCCGATCTAAGAACAAACCTAGCAGGCATCAAAAGCCCAAACCCATTTTGGCTGGCTTCTGCTCCACCAACGAACTCCGGCTACCAGATTATGAAAGCCTTCGATGCAGGCTGGGGTGGTGCAGTGTGGAAAACACTTGGTGTACCTGTGGTGAATGTGAGTAGCCGTTACGGTGCGTTGAACTACCGTGATAATCGCATGGTGGGCTTCAATAACATCGAGCTGATCACCGACCGACCACTTGCAGACAACCTCCGCGAGATCTCCGAAGTGAAAAAGCGCTTCCCGGATCATGCAGTGATTGCTTCTTTGATGGTGGAAACCCGCGAAGAATGGCACAACATAGTGCGCGATGTGGAGAATGCGGGTGCGGATGGGATCGAACTCAATTTCGGTTGTCCACATGGCATGTGCGAGCGCGGAATGGGTAGCGCTGTTGGTCAAGAACCCAAAGTATTACAGACCATTGTTGAGTGGGTGAAGGAAGTTGCCAAGGTCCCGGTGATCACAAAGCTTACACCGAATATTTCGGATATAACCAGACCAGCGCGTGCAGCCAGAGCAGGTGGTAGCGACGCGATCTCGTTGATCAATACGATCCAAAGTGTGATCGGCGTTGATCTTGATACGTTCGTGTCTAGCCCGAGTGTAGATGGTAAAAGCACGAACGGTGGTTACTGCGGCCCGGCCGTAAAGCCAATCGCATTGAACATGCTCAAGAATTGCGCACAGGACAACCAAGTGGGCATTCCGATCAGTGGAATAGGGGGTGTTGAAACTTGGCGTGATGCTGCGGAATTCATTCTTCTCGGCGCAACTTCCGTGCAAGTGTGTACTGCCGTGATGCACTATGGCTTCGGAATTATCCGCGACCTGAACTCCGGTTTGGAGCGCTACATGGACGAAAAGGGCTTCAAGACGATTGAGGATTTCCGAGGCAAAGCACTACCGAACATCCTGCATTGGGAAGACCTCAATCTCAAATACAAAGTGGTGGCCGAGATCAACGCCGACAAATGCATCGGTTGCCAATTGTGCTACACCGCCTGCGAGGACGGTGCGCATCAGGCCATCGGATTATCCAGCGACCCATTGAACCGCATACCAAGTATCATCGAAGAGAATTGCGTAGGCTGCAACCTCTGCTCCATCGTTTGCCCAGTGGAGGATTGCATCACCATGGATCGCCGCGATGATGGCAAGGAACACCTGACCTGGGGCGACCGCACCCGCGCTGGTAACATCCCAAAAACCTTCGATGATGAACTGGCAGGTGGACGACATCATTGGGTACCGGAACCAGCTGCTGCATTGGTGACTAAGAAGCCACGGCATTACAAGGGTTGATAAGTTCAAAACCAATTAGCCACATAGCATGGACCGCAAAGCACGCATACGATCCTTCGTCATTCCCGCGTTCATACTCGCGTTGACCATTGGTAACTACGCACGATTAACAGGCAATGAATCTGTTCGTCCCATTCAAGTCGCTTCACTCATTGCGATCGGAATGTGTTTAGGTGTACTTGTCAGGAACTTGTTCGCCTTAATTCGAGGACGTTCATGATTGACCAACACATGCAAACAGCCATCGACGAAGCCCGCTTGGGCCGCTCACAAGGTGGTATCCCTATAGGCTCCGCATTGGTACGCGATGGAAAGTTGATCGCCAAAGGACACAACAAACGCGTACAGGAGAAGAACCCGATCCTTCATGGCGAAATGGATTGCCTGAATAACGCTGGACGCATCGGTAGTTACAAAGGCACAACGATCTATTCCACGCTGATGCCTTGTTATATGTGTGCTGGTACGATCGTTCAATTCAAGATCAAGAAGGTGATAGTAGGGGAGAGCCGTACGTTCTCCGGAGCGCGCGAATTCATGGAGAGCCACGGCGTGGAAGTGATCGATCTGGACCTACCAGAATGTGTGCAAATGATGGAGGAATTCATCGCCGCAGAACCAGAGCTTTGGAACGAGGATATTGGGGAGTGATGGAACGCTCTCCGTTCCCGGGTCAAGCCCGAGAGGACAGCCCGGAGAGTGTGCCATAACCTTCCGAAACACGAACGGCCACCCCTTTCGGAGCGGCCGTTCGTAGTCGGACCGCACTAACTTACTTCGTTACCACCACGCGGAAACTTGCGTATTGGCCATTGTCGAAGCTCATGTTGAAGAGGTATGTTCCAGTAGCAACATTGCTCACATCAACAGTAAGTCTACCATTGTTGGCCACACTCACTTTTTGTTGAGCTACCATCTTGCCGCTCTGATCATAGATCTGCAAGTTGGCTGCACCACTTTGTCCGGTCAACGGAATAACAATGAAGTCATTCGTTGGATTCGGGAAAGGTGTAACGTCAACACGGTTCTGCTCATCAATGCCTACTATGGCAGAAGTCATCTTCACGCCAATTCCAGAATAGGTTGCATCTGCAAATGATCCCCATGCTCCATTGTCGCTCATCAAGTAGATCGGCTCATCCAGATCAGCCTGAATGCGCCCATAATCAAGACCACCGTCCATTCCTAAGAACACGTCCGTAGAAGGTGAATAAGCACAGAATAAGTAGCGCTTGTCATTCACCATTACGAATGGGTCATTGAATGGGATATAAAGGGTAAGCCCGCCAATGCTATCCTCGAAGAAATAGTCTGCAGTAGTGAGCTGTGCAAGATCGTTGGTTGTTGCATCGGCCCATCCAGTGAACGTATCATTCCACTCAAAGATCCTTGCTTCCAATACTTCACCATCCATACTGGCGTTACCGGATTTGGTTGCTCCGGTGTAAAGTCCTTCGATCTGATACATTTCGGCCATTGGGCTTGAGAAGTACGCACAGACCTGATAACTTGGTGAATTCAAAGTTGCGCGAACAAAAGACTCTTGTAATGGTGTCTTTGTTGCTGGATCAACCTTTGCGTAGGTGAACAATGAATCCGCAAGGAAGTTGAAATCATAGGAATTGTCCGACGGAAATCCATCCGTGTTAGCAGAGGTTACTGTATAAAGCCCCTCGTAATAACCACTCCAATTGGTTTGGGTGAACAAAGGAAGTGCCATATACGCACTGTCATTGTTCAATACTGGCGTAGGAGATGAGGTTTCGTTATAGAGTTCCGTTCCGTTCTGTGTGATCGTTAAATTAACCACTACGTCCGTCTGGTCCAAGGATCCAAAGTTGCGCACCCAGGAACCCAGGTCCATTGCAAATCCGGTTGCATTCGCCAACGAAGCAGGTAGTGCTGCATACTGCGGTATTAAAGCGGTTTTCTTGTCCATGAACAGGTTGTATTCATACACACCGAGAACGCTTCCGATCAGGAATTCCACGTTTCCTGCAACGATCTCGTCGTGCAAAAGAGCGCCGGCGTCAGTAGAGATCATGACCACAGGTATCGTGATCTCTCCACCAACAGCGCCAGCTCCCATGGCTACGGGAGCTCCACTGTTGTTGATGATAACAACGGCAACTGCACCCTCGTTCTGTGCGCTAAGGGCTTTCGCTCCGAATTCACATACACCACGGTAGACTACAGCTACCTTTCCTAAGATGTCCGCACCATTAACTAAGGCTTCACAGCCCAATGAATCCGCACCGCTGTCGTCATCGACCAGAGCTGCAAATGCAGTCACTGAATTAGCGGGATCATTCAGATCCGGGGTCTGGCCCCAATTGTCGGCCCAAGTGAATTCTTGTGCACCCTCCAAGGATGCCGGTTGTGTAACGAATGTGGTTACCTGAGCGTTCGACCAGAGCGCACCAAGTACCACGCAAGCTGTGAGTAGGGATCTTTTCATTGTGAAGGTTTTAGTTAATAATAGGATGAGATGGGTAGAGGGCACCACATATTTCTCACTACAATATTACGGATCATTGTGTTCCGGACCAAGTATTCGGATAACTTCTTTAGAGTATATAGTGGTGGCCTAATAGAGTTCATTGAATCGGGTCCTTGGAATTGGGTCAACAATTCATGCATATCCTTTACGTATGCACCTGAACGGTTCGCAGCTACAAGAAGTTGGCGATTTCGAAGCACTGAACTGTCCACCACCACAAAACTTGATACGAAGCACAAAGCTTCATTTAACCCGGATCATGACGGCTAACATACGATCGTTACGAGTTATAAAGTGGCAGATCTATGACCCGGTCTTTACCATGCGCTGGGTGACGAATGTGTCGTTCAGTTCCACCCACAACGTATAGACTCCGTTGCCTAACGAGCCAAGGTCCAGATCCAAGGTATTCACCCCGCGTTGAACGTTTTGTTTGCGATCTAAGTGAATACGGCCTTCAACATCGATCAATCGTATTGTGGTCACTCCTTCTTTTTCGGCAAATAGGCTTACCACCGTTCTGTCGGAGAAAGGATTAGGAAATACGGTCAACGACTCTCCAACCTTCCGATAGTAGGCCACTAATTTACCATCCATACCAAATGAGCGTTGGATCGTAGGGTCAAAAATTCGTTCGCCAGACCCTGCGTCGTATTCCCAATGGTCGAAAACATAACCATCTCTGGGTGTTGTGCTCAGGTCGATGGCATTCTCGTTGAAATAGATGCCGCTGAAGGGTAGTTCAGGATCCAATGTGTTCAGTGCGATCGAACCTGCAGCGCTCGGGAATACGTCAAACATCAAAAGCGCAGTATTCGGGAGTTCGAAGGTGCTCAACACATCCTCACGCATAATGTCACCACGCACCTCCGCAAAATTCGGGATAATACTATAAGCATGGTCTTCCCACTGGGGAATGTAACAGCCCCACCGCGCAAAATGATGCGGGATCTCAGCTACGATCCGGTCCCGGTTCATGCGGATCTCATTGCCGAATGATTCTTCCGAAAGGCTTGTGTTGAGCAGGTCCGCCATACGATTCAGGAATTTGCGCTTGAATTCATCATTCCCCAACATGCTTCTGAAGATCTCCGCATGCACGAAACCAGCTCGATGGACCAGAACCCAATAGAAACTATCCAGATCGATCGGGATCCAACCGAAAATATTCATTGTGGCATCCAGATCATACAAGAGATAGCGCCACTTTCCTTCAGTAATTGAGGGTTTCCAGTATTTCAGGTTATTGCTCGGCCAATCCACATTCCCTGCGTACATCTCCAAGATGGCATAGTCCATGAAACTCTTGATGTCCAAAAGGCTGTCCACATAGGCATAATGGACCGGGTCGTTCATGTCATGGCCATAGATGTACTCTTTCAGATCATGAAAGTGGATCGTATCACCTTCTATGCTCACGTTCTCTTCCTCCATTAATAAAAGGTCTTCGCGGTCCGCGCCATAATTGTAATGGAGGTAGTCATCATCGATCCGTTCCCGCAATTCCATCAATCCCCAATATGCACCGTTGATATAGACCGCAACCGGACGATAGGCCAGTACATCTATATCCAACCCACCATGCAATGCGGTCTGGTGCCAGATCTGGTCCCGTTGTTCCGCAATGCACCAATCAGCACCGGAATTGCGTAGGATCAGTGTATGGAATTTATTCAGATGTGCTTTTTCCGGGAAGAACTGATATTCCATCAGCTCGGAACCATATTGCTTCTGCGCAGTCAATCGGAACGGACGTTGCGGTTGGTTCCGTGATACACGACCGCCATGCATTTTCAGGTCCACTACTTGATCCAACCCGCGATGGTGCAGCTCATCGAAATATTCAATTCGCACAGTGATACTTCGTTCGCTCCAGTAGTTGGCCCCATAATGTGGATACTCCGGATCCGCATTCGGTCCAAGCATATAGAGTCCCAGAACCTCATCGAATAAACTATCCGGATGTACACTCAGCGATACCATGGCCAACTCCGTATTCTCGCTCACGAAGTAGGTATTGCTTGCAGTCTCAGAGGGCAATAGATCCGGGGCATAGGCCACGGCTTTTATGACCTGTGTATTGTTCAGTGTAAAAGGACCATTGTATTCCTGCGAGTTCCCGTTCGGTTCTGATCCATCCAATGTTACCCGAACGGAAGCATTTGGAATTGAAGCAAGCGCCACAGTGGTTCCCTGACCAACAAAGCCAGGATCACTGTCGAATATCGGCGTTTGTGCATATCCAAGATAGGCATCCGTGGTATTCGCTGTTTCTGGTGTAGGCGTTCCGAAGAATCGGTATTCGCCTCCATTCCAACGGCCGTAGGAATGGTCCGTTCGCAAATATGGAATGATGAACGTTTCCAGCATGGATCCACTGCCGTCCGTTAGAAAAAGCGATTCACCATCACGCGATAGGCTGAAAGGGAACCAATGATCGTTCTGGTCGCTATCGCCGCTCAAGAATACTTCGTACGCGCCTGGTTCCAATTGCACATTCGGAAGATGCCAGGGCGCTGGGTCGTTGATCGCATCGCTTAAATAAAAGTCAGCAAGAGAGAGTGTGGTTGTTCCTGCATTGAACATTTCGATCCAGTCCGGATGACCACCAGTGCCATTGTCCAGGACCGTGTTGTTCTTACTACACACTTCATTGATCAACAGTTGCGCATCACATTGGGTCGTCGTAGATCCTATCAAAAGGAAAATTGCAAGACGCGGACTTAAATGCAATGAATTGTGAATACCGAAGAAATTGACTGAACTGAACATTTGACCGAATAGAGCTGTGCATTGGTTGATCAGCCTTTCCAAAGGTAGGACGTGTTGCGCTTGAACGTTGTTGTTCACCGCATACGTGCGAACAAAATTATGTGGGTGCATTGGGAAGAAACACGAGGTCAGTTGTAACCCGGATCATGCAATTGTTAAGGTTTTCTACTTTTGCAGATCATTTACTTGAACAATGAAGATCTCCAAGAACTCAGTAGTTACTTTTCATTACACCCTTAACGACCCAGACGGCAAATTGTTGGATACCAGCGCTGGCCGTGATGCATTCTCATATATTCAGGGTCAGAACATGATCGTTCCCGGTTTGGAACGCCAGATGGAAGGCAAGGCAGCAGGCGAAAAATTGATGGCGGTCGTACCGGCGGCTGAGGGGTATGGTGATCTTGATCCTTCGTTGGTTCATAAAGTTCCCGCTGATCGTTTCGGTGATCAAAAAATTGAGCCTGGCATGCAATTCCAAGCAGGTAATGAAGGTGGCGAAATGGGTGTTTTCACCGTGATCTCAATTGAGGATGGTGTAGTTGCCCTGAACGGGAACCATCCTTTAGCTGGTGTTACGCTGCACTTCAACGTGGATATCAAAGACGTACGCGAAGCGACCGACGAAGAGCTGAACCATGGCCATGTGCATGGAGAGGGTGGGCATCATCATTGATCGATGTCGCACTCCCATATCCTGATCTGCGGGATGATCTGGCTGGTTTTTCTGTGGCTTGAGGATCCTATGTTCTCTACAACTGAAGCATTCTGCCAATAGGATCTTTCCGAGGAACAGGACCTTTGGGCATACCTTCCAAGGAAGCGGTATGTGGTTCAAAAGCAATTTTGGTGCAACAAAGGGAAATACATCCACTATGGTCTCCACGTGGGTAGTGCCATGATCATGGGGTAAAAAAAACTCCGTTATTTTAGCCAACCGCCGAGCTCTGTCTCCGGCAGTGGTATGCTCTTCAACTCATTTGCTTTTTTAGTGTTCTTGCCGGTGGTCTTCGTGATCTACTGGTTCGTGTTTGGGCGTAATTTGAAGTTACAGAACGCATTCGTACTGGCTGCGAGTTACTTCTTTTATGGTTGGTGGGATTGGCGCTTCCTGTCGCTCTTGTTCGCTAGTTCCGTTATTGATCTGTTGTTGGGGCAGGGTATGGTCCGGTGCAGAACGGCTATCCAAAAAAAATGGCTGCTCACCGTCAGCATTGTGATCAATCTTACGCTCCTGGGTTTCTTCAAGTACTTCAATTTCTTTATCGAAGGCATGGACGACCTCTTGTCCGTGGTCGGTTTCCAAGCCAATTTACCAACGCTTCGCGTGATCCTACCTATCGGTATCAGTTTTTACACGTTCCAGTCACTGGGCTATGTGATCGATGTGTACCGCGGTCACGTTAAACCAGGCAAAGACCCTGTTACCTTTCTTGCTTTCGTTAGCTTTTTTCCGCAATTGGTGGCCGGTCCGATCGAGCGGGCTAAAGATCTACTTACGCAATTCCAGCGCTCAAGGGTTTTTGTACTTGAAGATGCGAATGATGGCTTACGCAGAATGCTTTGGGGATTCTTCAAGAAGATAGTCATCGCAGATAATTGTGCTACCATCTCCGATACCATTTTCGCTGGCGACCCAGCTACTACTCCTGGTATCGCTTTGTTCTTCGGCGCATTCTTCTTCGCATTCCAGATCTATGGCGATTTCAGTGGGTATTCGGATATCGCTATCGGCTGTGCACGCCTTTTCGGGTTCAAATTGAGCCAGAATTTCAACTATCCCTATTTCTCGCGAAACATCCCTGAATTCTGGCGTCGTTGGCATATCTCGCTCAGTTCATGGTTCCGGGACTATCTGTATATCCCGCTAGGTGGCTACAATACCAAGTGGGGGCGATTACGAAATGTGATGATCACGTTTACCGTGAGCGGATTTTGGCACGGTGCCAATTGGACCTATATGGCTTGGGGAGCTTTGCACGGCACTTATTTCATTCCCGAAAAGGATCGATCAAAAAAGCCTGCTAAAGTTCCACAGCTTAGCGAATTCCGTCAGATAGCTTCAACATTTTTATTGGTGACGTTCGCATGGATCTTCTTCCGTGCCACGTCGATCCATGCTGCACTGGACCATTTTAAGTACATGGTGCTCAACATTGGAGAAAGCCTAGGTGCTATGATCCTGTATTGCTGGCGGTTCGAAATGCTTTTTGTTGTGCTGCTTCTGATCGTGGAATGGCGCAGCAGGACCGATGCGTACGCGATGGCCCGTTTGCCCTTCTCGATAGTGGTTCGGTGGTCTTTGTATATTGCAATGATATATGCCATTGTTCTGAATATCGATCTGGTATCGAGCCATGAATTCATTTACTTCCAATTCTAGGGAAGCGATGAACTCACCCGCTCGTTTCGCTTTCACCTTCATTGGTTTTGTCTGCATGATCGCTTTGATCCTTGCCATTATCGTGAGCATGTCCCCACATGCCACCCGCGTTGATTATTACGATGGAATGAACGCCAAGCATGAACGTTTGCACGCGCTTGAGTCTCCCAAAGCGATCATAATTGGAGGAAGCAGTGCAACTTTCGGGATTGACAGTGAAATGCTGGAGAAAGCGCTGTGCAGGCCGGTCGTTAATATGTCGATCCATGCGGCTTTGGGATTCGGTTTCATGGTGCGTGAGATCGAAGGTGAAATACGAAAAGGTGACCTGATACTCGTCTGCTTGGAACAGGACGTGATCTCCGATCCAGAGAAATTCAACCATGTCACTCAAATTGTGACCGAACGTTACCTGAATGGGTTGAACTATGTTCCCAAGAAGCATTGGCCAGAGGCGATATTAGGTGCTGCAACAATGCGTTTGCAAGCAGGCTGGAAACTGCTATTGGACCCCAGCAGAAAGGACCTGATAGACCCGATCTATAGAGCAGCAGCGTTTAATGAATTCGGGGATATGGTAGGGTATGATCTCCCAATGGAATTGGATACGATACCATTGGATACGCAAGTATTCAGCAATACCTTGATCGGGGAGAAATTCCGAGCGCTTTGGCGAACATTGGAGAGCGAAGCGGAATGCGTTGGAGCAACGGTAGTGTTCATCTGGCCTGCGATCGCTCGGTCCAGTTATGATGCGCTGCGCGATGAAGTACTGTTCAAAGAACTACAGCAGATGGATATCCCGTTGGTCGGGAAACCTGAACAATGCGTTTACCCCGATTCCGCGTTTTTGGATACACCGTACCACCTGAAGCTATGGGGACGCAATACAAGAACTGAGAAACTGGTCAGTGATCTATGCGGAATTCCTCAGTTAACCTGTTGTGCGAAAGATCCCGACCCCAGTACTACGGAATAAGGACAGGTCACTTTTGCGTTTCAACGAGTACAAAAATATCCTCGTTATCACGCTTCATCAAATAGCGTTCCCGTGCGAATTTCTCCAACAGGACCTTGTCGCTGTTCAACTCGTGTAAGTGCTCTTTGGTGCGTGCAATTTCCTCGGTATACCAAGCTTGCTGATCACGCATGTGGCCCAACTCGCGACTGTTCTTCCAAGTCGTCCAGATATCACTCTGGTCGAAGAACGTGATCCACCCTACCAATACGACCACGGCCACTGCGTAGCGATTCCGTAGAAATTTTGGAGTTCTTTCCCAAAGCTTTTTCATGGCAAGGCAACGAATGTAGAACGGCATTTAGTGGCAAAGCGTGTTCGATCCGTTACGAATTCCACGATCAGCTGTTCACCTGGATAAAATGAAACGTATGAAAAGGTCGGAAAACGGTCATCCTTCAGATCATATCGAACCGCGCGGCCCTAATTCGATCAGTTCCAGATCCTTGGGCGACCCAGCTTCAATGGTAAAACGCAGGATCGTCCGCATTTTATGCCAACCATGCCGACCCGCAGCACCAGGATTCATGTATAAACAGCGAAGCTTTTGATCGAACTGTACCAAACAGATGTGCGAATGCCCGCAGATGAATAGACCTGGTGGGTTCGATCTCAATTCTTCCGCAACAGATCTGTCGTAACGCGGCGGCCGCCCACCGATATGGGTCATCCACACATCCAATCCTTCCACATTTGCCCGATAATGCTCCTTGTAACGTTTGCGCAGCTCGGTCCCATCGATATTGCCCCAAACGGCACGAACCGGTTTCCAACTCTCGAGCTCATCCGCAACCGCTTCCGTTCCAATATCACCCGCATGCCAGATCTCATCACACTCCGTGAAATGCGTTCTTATTCGCGGATCCAGCCAGCTATGTGTGTCGCTTAATAGACCGATACGCATAGGTGCAAAGGAAAGCGGAATGTCATTCACGGAAATGGATCAAAACATTGTATATTGCATTGTTGGATCGTTGGAGTAACAAATTTGGCGTTGCTGATGTCTGAATGGTATATCAACCATAATATTTCCTAAAGATGAAGATCGAGGTCCTATGCTCCGCAGTGTGTTTGGTCTTATCCCAAATGACCTATGCTCAAAATGATCGCACATTTCCTAATGTTAGTGCAACGTTCGTTGAAAATTGGCCTTGCCAAGATGCTACGAACGGGCCATGGACAATGTCGCATTACTATACGTATTCCGCTGAACCGGCTATCCAATTTCAGGGGCTTGATTGGGGGGAATTTGGTAATAATGCAGGATATATTGCAGTTTCTGGTCAGCAAGTCTTGTTCTGGCACACACTAGAAGGAATCTCAAAAATAAGCATTGCCTAAGTTATCTATGAACACTGGGCTTTGATCAACTTTTTAATGTTCCAGTTGATCTTCTTCTTTGGCGCAATGTACTTCGCTAAGAAAAGCGATGGACA
>Ga0209170_1000157_pt1 | contig 34203 bp, 37 predicted proteins | sample KloWWTKNB14_bulk_FD_187178 | JGI IMG/M metagenome (GOLD analysis project Ga0209170, IMG submission 187178) | Active sludge microbial communities from Klosterneuburg, Austria, studying microevolution and ecology of nitrifiers - Klosterneuburg... | ecosystem: Engineered > WWTP > Aerobic digester >...
TGCGGGGCTCTTGCCGCGCAGAAAATCGAATGCACGCTGAACGTTTGCGAGTGAGCGTGCCGAATAGACTATCTCTGCCACGGCTTTGGCCGCGGGGCTTCGCCCTTCGTCAATCGATCCACCCAGGCGTGAACGTCCGCGGCGCGATACACCTCACCCGTTCGTTCAATATCAGCGTCGGCAGCCAGCGCTTCCTTGACCAGGTTGCGCATTTCCTCCTCGTAGGCCGCGTAACGCTCGACTGCCTCAAGAATGAAGCTGTGCGCCGATCGGCCCGACTTCTCCGCAAGCGTGCGAACCCGGGCCCGCAGCTTGGGCGGCAATCGGATGGTGGTCGTCTCGGCCATGCCAGCCTCCCGTCTGTCGTTCACCGTGGTAGCGCAAACGTAGCACGACGGCTGGCAGGCGGCAATCAGGTCACTGGCTTACGGTCGATATCGGCTGAAGACGTACTCGTGCGCTTTCTGCGGCGCGTGGCAGCTGAAGCAGGCGGTCGCCGCCTGGTCACCCACTGCGCGCTCAGACTTGCTGTCGCCTGCGAAGCCTTCGAAGCCCCACCCGCCGGTCGCCGCGTACTTCTTTGCGTCCCGGTGCATTACACCGACGACCTTGCGCTTGCCTTCGGTGATCGCGCTGTCAGCCGACACCGCCTCGAGCAGGTCGAACACGATCACCGCGCCATCCGGAAAGCTCCCGCTGCTGTAGCCTTTCATCGCCTCGTCGTTCGCATAGAGATGGTGGATGCCACCAAACGAGGCATGCAGCGGGTGACCTGATTCGATCACCATGCTCTTGACGTGCTGCCAGGCGCGGTAGCCTTCCGGGTAAGGCACTGTGGCGCTATCGGCACTGATTGCGGCGCCGGTGACAACCGCAGCGATGAGCGCGGCGCCCGCCGCGAGGTGGCGTATCTTCATTTGCAGCTCCCAGGTGTTGGCCACAGCGGCCTTGCGAGCGACAATCTACGGAAGAGCAGTCGCGCGCAGAAGTCTGCACGCGGCGGTGCATTGCTTACTTTTTGGTGCAAATTGATGCCAGCCATCGGAAAAAAATCCTCGCCAGGAGGTCCGCCGCCGGCCGCGCGTATGGTCGAGGACATCGTCGGCTGCAAGTGGTCGCTGATCGTGCTCGATCTCGTCACGCGCGGCGTCGCGCGTCCGGGTGCGATGCAGCGCGAAGTGCCGGGCCTCACCGCGAAGGTGCTGAACGAAAGGCTGCGCAAGCTGCTCCGCTTCGGGTTGATCGAGCGCGAGGTGTTTGCGGAAGTGCCGCCGCACGTCGAGTACCGGCTTACGGCGCTCGGCAGGCGCTTCGGCGACATCCTCGAACGTATCAGTGCGCTCGATCGCGAGCTCAGTACGAGAGCCTGACCATTGGTGCCGGGTTTTCGGTTATTCGGTTATTTGCGCGGAGCGCCGAAATAACCGAATAACCGAAAACCCGGCACCACCTCTTACGCAGCGTTCAGGCACAAATCGTGCGCGCACCTCAACCGGAGAACGACCGGGTTGCCGCGCGAAAGGTGGCGATGGCGGGCGACCCGGGTCGTATTCGCCTTCGCGATGCCCTTCCCTGGTTTGCCGTACCGAGCGGGTCGGCCGTCGCGGTCACCGGCGTGCGCGCTGCATCGAGCGCCGCGGCGATACGCTCGACGCCAGCGCGGATCTGCTGCTCATCGAGAGCGGAAAAACCCAGCATGATGGTTCGTTCAGAATAGGTACAACCGCCGAAGTCGTAGGCGGCGGCTGACTGCAGGGTATGGATGCCGACACCGTACCCCGCCGCCATGGCCTGCAATTCCGCCGCGCGCGGCAGGTCAGCGGTCAGGTGCCAGGCGATGTGCATGCCCGCCTCCGCGCCGGACACCGTCACTTCGCCAAAATGCCGCTGCAGGTTATCGATGAGACAGTTGCGGCGCTCGGCATAACTCTGGCGGATGCGGCGCAAGTGCTTCTCATAGCCGTCGCCCGCGATGTACCCGGCGAGCGCCGCCTGTTCCAGCCAGGAATGGCCGTTGTCGAGCAACGCCTTGATCTGGCGTGCGGGCTCAGCCAGATGCTTCGGCACGACCAGGTAGCCGAGTCGCAATCCGGGGCCGATGGACCTCGAGAAGGTGCCCAGGTAGATCACGCAGCCGTGGCTGTCGAGGCCCATCAGCGCAGTGATGGGTGAACCGCGATACCGGAAGTCGCTGTCGTAGTCATCCTCCACGACGTAGGTACCCGTGCGCCTGGCCCATTCAAGCAGGCGCAGGCGGCGCTCAAGTGCAAGCGTGAACCCCATCGGGTACTGGCGAGAGGGCGTCACGTAGAGCAGCGCGGCCCCTGCTTCCGGCAAATCGTCGACGCACAGGCCTTTCTCGTCCACCCTGACCGGCGCGAGGCGCGCGCGGTAGCTCTCGTAAAGCCAGGCGGCACCCTGATAGGCGGGGTTCTCGATCGCCACGCTTGCGCCTTCGCGCAGCAGCAGGCGCGCCGTCAGGTTGAACCCCTCCTGGCATCCGGTGATGACGATGATCTGTTCAGGATCGACGTTGATGCCGCGCGTCGGGCCGAGGCGATCAGCGATGACTTCCCGCAGGGCGAGCAAGCCCGCAGGATCCCCGTATTCGGTCAGGCGGGCGCCGGCCCTTGCCAGCGCGTCGGTAATGAGGCGTCGCCAGGCCTTGAACGGAAAGGAATGCGGGTCGAGCCGGCCGAGCTGGAAATCGCAGGCCAGTTGTCTGCCATTGAGGATGGCCTGGGCGCGACCTTCGAATGCAATCGGACGGTGCTGGAGGGAATGCTGCACCCCACTCCCTGCGCCCGAGGCGAGGCGCCTGGCAGCAAGGCAGTCGTCGGGAAGGTCGTGGTTGACGAACGTGCCAACAGCTCCCCGTGCCTGCAGATAGCCCTCGGCGGTCAAGCGCTCATAGGCCAGTATGACGGTATTGCGAGACACGCCCAGTTGCATGGCCAGGGCGCGACTGGCGGGCATGCGCATGCCTGGCTTCAACCGGCCGCCGAGAATCAGCTTGCGCACCTGCTCGTGCAGTTGAGCCTGCAGGGAGTGCCGGCTGCAAGGGTCGAGCGAGATCGGAGTCTCCACGGCGTCCCCTTCGGCTGTACGACGGGCTGTCTTGTTATGGTTTCATGCTAAGACTCGCATTCTGCCAAGTCCATAGGGCCACGACGTGCATCGCGCAAGACTCAGTCTTGTCTTGTGACCATTTTCCCCCGGGCAAGGCTGGCGTCGAGATCGGTCTCGGGTACTTCTGCGTGCACCAGGTTCTGGTGGCAGTCGATGCACGTGGCCTGCTGTGTGCGCATCTTCCCGTGTGCAGCCCTGGCGTCGGCGCCGGGCGGCTGCGGATTCTTGTGGCAGGTGCGACAGGTGACGCTGTCCCAGCGCTTGAGGTTCATGCGCGCCGCGTACGCCATATCGGCGCGTCGCGCGTCGAACTGGTCGATGTCCGAGTAATCGTTCCTGAACTCAAGGAACAGTTCGCGCGCGCCGTCAATGAAATGCGTCTCCAGGGCCAGGTGGAAGTTCGCGAGCCCCTGCGGAATGTGGCAATCCTTGCACTCCGGGTTGGCACCGAGGGCCCCGTAGTGGGTGGAGTTCCTGAGCTCCTCTGCCGGGTAGCTCATCGAATGGCAGCTGACGCAGAAGCTCGTCCTGGAAAGCGCGGCTTCTCCGCCGAACAGCACAGCCAGCAGTGCGATTGAGCCAGCGGCGCCGAGTGCGAGCGCACCACCGTGCCGCTTCAGGTACCCGCGCAGCCTGCCGGCCATGGCTATTCTTCTTCGGCTTTGGTGGCCGGCCGAGCCCTCGCCTGGAAGTCCTTGTGGAACGAGGGCAGCGGAGGACCGACAAATACATTCTCGAGCTTGAAGTGCTCGTGCATGGCCTTGTCGTTGCGCACTGCCTTGCCGAAATCAAAGCCGTACTTCTTGTCGAGTGCCGGGGTGAAGGGCGTATAGGGCGGCTTCGCTCCCGCCCAGGGCGAGCCCTTGTAGTTCAGGTGGCAGGCGGCGCAACGCTCCTCGAAATGGAACTCCTGTCCGGCGTCGGCCAGCTGCTGGCGCGGCGTCGACTGCTGTTTCTTCTCAAAGGCCTGGCCGGCCTTGCGGTGAAGGAGCCGATACTCCGAACCCGGGCCGTGGCAGCTCTCACATCCCACGCCCACGAGGTACTTGCCGGGTTCCTTCGGATCGAAGCCACCTTCCTGGCCGACGCCGGTCGAATGGCAGCCCACGCAGTCGGCATCCTGCCGATAGTCCTTGCCCGGGTCGAGCTTCGCCTTCTTCCTGGCCTCGACTTTCGCGTTTGGCGCGAGTGAATCCATCGCCGTGGCATGGACAGTCTTTTCCCAGGATTCAAGCTCACTGCGATGGCAGGAACCGCATTTCCTGCGGCCTTCAAAGTGGGGCGCCGCGACGGCGGTGGCGGTGGCGGTGGCGGTGAGCAGCAACGCCGCAGCAAGCAGCAAACGCGATCTCATGGCGCACTCCCTGGACGAGCCGGGATCCTGTACACCCAGTAGCCACCGTGCTGATGGACCAGCTGCAGGGCCTGCAGCTCCGCCGGGCGGGAAGTGCTGAGCGGCAGCATCTGCGCGAGGAGGGTATTGCCGCTGCGGGCATCGGCCAGGAAATAGGCGCGGGCCTGGCTGTCCGACAGCTCGTGCACGGCGTAAGCAGCGTAGTGGTGGTCGCCCATCCAGCGCTTTACGAAGCTGATCGGTCCGTGCAGGTCGCCCCTGACCGGAAAGTCCTTGTAGGCGACACCGAGCCGCTCGCGGTGCAGCAGGCCGAGCTTGTACAGGTCGGAAACATGCACGACGACGTAGGCCTCCCTGTCGCCAGCCAGCTCACGGAGCTGCGCCGCGCCGGCAGCAGCCCCCAGAGAAAGCGCCTCGGCGAAGCGCTGGAAGCGCCGCACCTCGACTTCGGCTGGCGGCGCGCCCCAGAAATCGCGTTCGTACCTGACGATGGACCTGCGGTGCCTCTGCCAGGGCGGGGGTGCAATGAAAGGCTCGCCAAGGTGCGCGTTGAACAGCGTCTCGCGCCCGGTGAGCAGCTGCAGCGCGCGCGATGTGTCCCACCAACCGAGCAGCAGCGCATCGTTCGATGTGTGTTTCGCGATGGCTTGGGACAGGCTCTTCAACTCGGCCAGCCGCATGTCGGCGAACAGCAGCGGCTCGCCGGTACGATTGTCCCAGTCGAGCACGATGGGCGCCCCGGCGCCGCGGCGAGCGACCTGCGCGACGGCAACCGGTTTGTCGATCCCGTCCATGCGGATTTCGTACCTGGCGAACTTCAGATCCGGCCAGGACTCAAGGCCGAGCGCAGCGACGCGCTCGACGCCGCGGTCTTCAACCAACTGGTACTGGTAAGGCGCCGGACCGGGCTGCCAATATGCCCAGCTCACCCAGCCGAGCAGGAACACGCCTCCCGCCACCAGGAGAACACCCAGTGACGGGATGAGCTTGCGACTCGCACCGGAAGCGAGCACCGCTTCCATGAGCGACACTCAGTGCCCTGGCTTGTCGCGGCGACGCCAACCGGCCAAGGCGACTCCGCCACCGAGCAGCAGCACGCCGCCTAGCCCGCCCAGCGAGGCGCGGCCGGTGTTGGTATCGATGTCGAGCAGGCTGGCCCGGCTGGCCTCCAGCCTGGCGAGGCGAGCCTTCAGTGCCGCCATGTCGCGCAGCTTCGTATCTTCGTCCATGATCCTGGCATAGGCACCCATCATCGGCTCCCAGCCTTCCGTGTAGGACCATCCGCCTGGATTGACGTGAGCCAGGTTGACGTGCAGCTTCGGCAGGATATTTTCACTGATCGCGACGGTCTCGTACTCGATACTGGCCGGGTTGTTGCCCTCTGCCCAGAACAACTGGAAGAACTGCGCAAAGCCCTCCTTGTCGGGCGCAGGCGCCGAAGGCCGATTGGTGGCCTGGCCGGGCAGGAGTTTGTCGTCATACAGCTTCCTGGCTACCGCGTACGCTTCCTTGTACTTGGCCAGCCCCTGCAGCGTGCCTTTGTCCATCAAGTCGAGATAGGAACGGGCCCAGCTTTCGCTGTGGCACTGGTTGCAGGTCCCGACCCAGGATTCGAGCCGCTTTGCGGACCAGTCGCTCTTGATGTTCTCCGCGATACCAGGCGCTGCGGGATAGTTGGCCCAGCGCACCTTGCGCACCATGTTGTGGCTGAACTTGCCCTCATATTCCATGTGGCAGGTCTGGCAGGTCGGCGCTGTCTGGCCCCCCTTGCTGAATGCGTCCTTCAGGGGCACTTCCCAGTTCCACTGGTTGCCAAGCACCTCGACCACCTTGCCATGCTTGGAAAGCGAGTAGGCCTCCCAGTTGGTGTGATCGATGCCGCTGTGACAGGTGGCGCAGGCTTCCGGTTTGCGCGCTTCCATCGCCGAGAACTGATGCCGCGTGTGGCAGCCGTCGCACTTGTTCTGGTTGTCGTGGCACAGCGTGCATCCTTCAGCGATCTCCCGCTGCGGCATGCTGGCCCAGATCGTCGTCTCTACGTTGGCCCGATAGTCGAGCGCGTGCGAGGGGCGGCCCTTCGGGTATTCGCCATTCGGCCAGATCAGGGTGTCGCGCTCGGATTCGCGCTCGGCAAACTCCTGCACGTGACAGGTCCCGCAGACGTTGGCGGTGGGCAAGCGCAGGTCGGTGCGATGATCGGCGCTCTTGCTGGTATTCACGTCGAAGTGGCAATCGATGCAGCCCACTTCCTTGAGAGGCTCACTCGCGCCCAAGCGGCCAAGCGAACGCAAGTTATTCTCGATCTCATTCAGCTTTTCCTTCTTGTAGAAGGTCGCATCCTGCGAAGTCAGCGAGCGGATCCTGTCAAGATTGGCGTGGGCGCTCTTCTTCCACGAATGGACCCAGCCGGGGGTCTCATCGGCGTGGCACTCGACGCAATCCTGGCGCGAGGCCACTTCCTTGACTGACGAAGGCGGCTTGTAGAACGAGAGCGGATCGGTGTACCTGCTCATCGCGATCGGCTCCCAGTACTCGGCATATGCGCCGCGTCCGGCGCCCTGGGCGGGATCCCTGTAACGTGCGTCCAATGCGTCGTAGAGCTGCCTGGGCGTGGCCGATTTGTCCAGCTTCAGCGCATCAAACGTTTCTTTCGGGATGTCGGCTTGCGCGCTTGCCAGGAAGAGCACAGCGCAAGCAAGCAGCGGCAACCCCTGCCACGGCTTGACCCTCATGGACGCCTCCCTCCGTTGTTCCACCGCGAGCGGGCGTGCTTCGCGCGTGGCTCAATCCTCGGTCAGGGGGAAGCGGGAATGAAGTACCGGCACGCGAACATCTGATGGTGCCAATGGAGCCAGCCTGCATCACGCCGCAAGCAGGCGATGGTGCCGGGTTTTCGGTTATTCGGTTATTTCGGCGCTCCGCGCAAATAACCGAATAACCGAAAACCCGGCACCATCTCTTACGCGGCGACGGAGGTCTCGTCAGCAATCATTTCCTCGAGCATCTCGATGTCGGGCACGAGCGGCACTTCGTTGATCATGCGCACCTGGCAGATCACCGGGTGGCGTTCAGGGAACGAGCGCGTGTTGTCGGGCCGCACGACATCGGAACTCACGCGCACGAGCTGCGGGAAGCCCTGCGACACGAGGCCGAAATAGCCGCCCTCGACGCGCGAGCCGAGACAGTGAAACACCACGATGCGGCTCCTGCCCGTGGCGGGCGGGATGCCCTGGCTGCACATGCCCTCGAAGCACACGAGCGGGATCGTGCGACCGTTCCAGGGCACCGTACCGAGATACCAGGGCGGTGCGCCCGCCATTTCGGCCGGCGGCTGAAAGCCGATGACCTCGGCGACACAGGCCCGCGGCACAATAAGGCGCCCGTCGACCAGCGGGATGAGGAGGCTGTAGATCTCGCTGACGCGCTCGGCCATCGCTCAGCGCCTCCGGCCCGCGCCGGACGCGACCGCAGGCGCGCGGCGCTTCGAGACGAGCGGCTCGATCGCCTCGAGCAGCTGGGCTTCCTGATAGGGCTTGCCGAGGTAGTCGTCGACGCCGATCTCGATGGCGCGCGCACGGTGTTTGTCGCCGGCGCGCGAGGTGATCATGATGATGGGGATGTCCTTCAGGCGCGCATCGGCGCGCACATGCGCGGCGACTTCGTAGCCGTCCATGCGCGGCATTTCGATGTCGAGCAGGATGATGTCGGGCTGGTGCTCCTGCAGCACTTCGATGGCATCCACGCCATCCCGGGCCGTGAGCACACGCATGCCGTTTCTCTCGAGCAGACGCTGGGTCACGCGGCGCACGGTGATCGAATCGTCGATCACGAGCGCGAGCGTGCGCTTGTCGGCGCGGTCGCGCGGCACCACCACCTCGCTGCGGCCACGCCACTCGGCGCGCACCAGCGCGTTGATGTCGAGGATCACGACGATGCGGCCGTCACCGAGTATCGTCGCGCCCGAGATGCCGCGGATCGCCGAGATCTGCGGACCCACCGATTTGACGACGATCTCGCGGCTGCCAATCAGCTCGTCGGCGACGAGGCCGGTCGAATGTTCGCCGGCGCGCACGAGGATCACCGGGATCGTCACATCCTGCTCCGGCAACGCCGAGGGCTCGAGCCCCACATAGCTCGCCAGCGGCTGGAAGCGGAAACGCTGGCTGTTGTGCTCGAAGGCCGGCGCATCGGGGCCAAGGTGCGCGGTGACCTCGCCTTTCGTGAGGCGCACCACGCCTTCGACGGTCGGCAGCGGCAGCGCGTAGAACTCATCGCCCGTACGCACCACGAGCGCATGGCTGATCGCGAGCGTGAAGGGCAGGCGGATCGTGAAGGAGGTGCCCTCGCCTTCCTTCGTTTCCATGTGCAGCGCGCCGCCGAGCTTCTTGACACTGTCGGCGACCACGTCCATGCCGACGCCCCGCCCCGAGTGCTGCGTGACCTTGCCCGCGGTCGAAAAGCCCGGCTCGAGCACGAGCTGCATGACGTCGTCGTCGGAGAGCACCTGGCCCGCGCGAATGAGCCCGAGCGCGAGTCCCTTGTCGCGGATCGCCTTCAGGTTCATGCCGGCGCCATCATCGCTCACCTGCACGATCACTTCGGCGCCTTCGCGGCGCAGCGCAAGGGTAATGCGGCCGGTCGCGGGCTTGCCGCGCGCTTCACGTTCCGCGGGCAACTCGATGCCGTGCGAGACGGCGTTGCGCAGAATGTGCTCGAAGGGCGGCAGCATGCGCTCGAGCACCTGCCGGTCGAGCTCGCCCGCAGCGCCCTCGACGTGAAGCTCTGCGCGCTTGCGCGTGTCGGACGCAGCCTGCCGCACGATGCGCGCGAGGCGCTGCACATGACGCTGGAAGGGCACCATGCGCGTGCGCATCAGGCCATTTTGCAGCTCGGTGATCGTGCGCGCCTGGTGCTGCAGCAGGTTCTGGGTGTCCTGCGTGAGCGTCTCGAGCAGCTGCTGGATGCTCGCAACGTCGCTCGCGGTCTCGGCAAGGCCGCGCGAATACTGCTGGATCGTCGAATAGCGGTCGAGCTCGAGCGGATCGAACTCGGCCCGATGGCCCGCCTCGTCCTCGTGCGTGTGCAGGATCTGGGACTCGGTTTCGATCTCGAGCTTGCGCAGCTGCTCCTTCAGGCGCGTGACGGTACGCGACAACTCGGCAAGATTGAAGTCGATCGACGCAATCTGCTGCTCGAGCCGCGCGCGGCCGATGCTGACTTCACCGGAGTAGTTGAGCAGCTGGTCGAGGAGGTCGGCATCGACGCGCGCGAGTTCCTGTCGTTCGCCCTGCACGGTGGGCTCGCGGCCCGGTGGTACGGGCGAAGGCGGCGACGGCGTATCGACCGGTACGGCAACGCCCTGCGCTCCGACGAAGACCGGTGGCGGCGCCACAGCGGCCAGGCGCATGGGCTCGGGCGCCGCGACCTCGGGCAGCGCCACCTGCATTTCCACGGCGTCCTCGCCCGCGAGCGACGTCGGCAGCACGATCTCGACTTCATCCGGCTCGGGCGCGACGGCCGCAGCCGGCGCGACGACTGCCGCCGGCTCTGCCGGCGGCGCGGGCGGCGCATGTGCTCGCGACGGGTCCAGCGCGTGGATTCGCGCCACCAGAGCGTCCGCGCGCGCCACACCGCGACCGCCGATGATGGCATCGCGCATCTGCGCGATCGTATCGAGGCTCGCGACCAGCACGGACTGCGCTGATTCGTCGGCGCGGACGGTGCCCAGCTCGATCTGGTTCACGAGCGTCTCGAGTTCATGCGCGAGGTCGCCCATCGCGACCACCCCTGCCATGCGGGCGCCGCCCTTCAGCGTGTGCAGTGGGCGCTTGAGGGCGTCGAGATGCGCGCCATTGGTGCGATCCGCGCCCCAGGCCTGCAGCGCATGTTCAGCATGCTCGATCAGTTCACCGGCTTCCTCGGCGAAGATCCCGGCTATCTCGGGGTCATAGTCGGCCGACACGGCCGGTGCCTGCACTTCGGGTATGGCGGCGGGTTGCGGCGGCAGGCTGGCGGCCTGCGCGGCTTCGGCCGCCGCTGCCGCCTCGCAGACCCGTCGATCGAGGTCGGTCTCGGCACGCGCGATGCGCGCCCGCAGCTGATCGTGCGTCTGGAAGAAGCCGGTCGCCTCATCAAGGTGACCCACGACTCCTTCCATCGCCTGCATGCAGTCGTCCACGAGCGCCAGATCTTCGCTCGTGAGGCCGACACCGCTGTCGTGGGACTTGCGCATCCAGTGATCGAGCGGGCCTGCAAGCCGGATGCCGTGACGCGCGACGGCGGCCTTCGAACTGCCGCTCAGAGTGTGGCAGGCGCGATAGACGTCTTCGGTGAGAACATGTGGCGCGGGACGATCACGCTCTGCGCCGAGAAACGCTCGCACCGTCGCGATATGCGCCGCGGTCTCGCGGCTGAAAATCTCGCGCAACGCGGGGTCGCTGTCGGTCGCTTCAACGACCGCGAGCGCAGCTGCAGGCTGGGCCGTCGCGGACTGCAGGGCCGCAGCCGCCGTGATGGCCGTCGCCGTGACCCGCATGGCGGATGTGGTCTCGCCGCCTTCGGCAGCGGCCGCGTAGGGTTCCTGGCGCGCCGCGAGTGCGTGCGCCCGCGCGATGACCGGAGCGGTGTCGATCGCACAGGCCGCGCCGCTTTCGAGCGCCACGAGCAGTTGCGGCAGCGCGGCGACGCCGTCGCGCAGCGTTGCCAGAATCTCCGGCGTCCGCGTCAGCGTCTTGTCGATGAGGCGATTGAGGAGATTTTCGATCGACCAGGAAAACTCCGCCATCTCGCGCGCACCGACCATGCGGCCGCTACCCTTGAGCGTGTGGAAAGAGCGCCGCACGGTGGCGAGTGCCGAATCTTCGAGCGGATTGTCGTCCCAGCGCGGATACTCCCGGCTGATCTTCGCGACCTCCTCGCCCGCTTCCTCGATAAAGAGACTGACGAGTTCGGGGTCGGCAAGCACCGCTGCGGGCGGGCTCACCGGCACCGCGGCGAGCGTGGGCGGACTGGTGCCCGGCGCATCGGTGGCGGCGAGGTCCGTAACGCCGTCGGCGCCGTGCACGACGCGATAGGCGCCGCTCGCCGTCGCCGGCGGGGCGATGCGCAGCGTGCGCGCAAAAGTCGTCTCGGAGAGCGGCGGCACGGTTGGCACCGCCGGTTCCGGCTCGGCCGCGAGTGCGTCGAGGCAGGTCTGCGCGTTGTCGAGCATGTAGAAGGGCTCGCTGCGCCGCGCCTGCAGTGTTTCCATGTAGTACTCGACGCTCACGATCGCGTCGGCGAGCCGATCAAGGAGCTGCGGCGACAGCGCCGGTAGCCCGGGGCGCATCACGCGCTTCAGATGGACGCCGATCCCGTCGACGACCTCCACCGCGCGCGTCTTGCCGAGCATCACGAGGCCGGCCTTGATGCCGCGCATCAGCTCGCTCCAGCTGTCGAGCGCGGCAGTATCGAGGGTGCCGCCCACGCTCTGCGCGACCGCCTCCTTGACGCGCGCGAGATTGAGCATGCATTCGCGCAGCACGGCAGCCTGCACCTGGTGGAAGTCGCCGTCGTCGGCAGACGCATCCGCACCTGTCTTCGCCTTCGGCACGATCATGCCGACCAGCTGATCGTCGAGATGGTCTTCGATGCCGATCAGGGTCGAGGCGATCTCGATCAGCGTCGCATCGTCGACCTGCCTCGCACCCGACACGATCGACTCGAGACGCCCGATCTCGCCCTGCACGCGCGTACGCAGCTCGCCAAGACCCAGCACGCCGAGTGTGTCACCGATCTTGCGCAGCAGCTCCACCTGCGGCCCAAGCTCCGCCGCCTGCCCGCCGCCGCGACGCACAAAGATGTCGAGCACGTCTTTGACCTTGGCGAGGTCCTCACGGATCGCGGCGCCCACCGTGCGCATGAGCTTCACGCTCGGAGCGGACAGACTCTCGCGCTCCTGTTCGACCGCTTCGTCGACCGGCAGCAGGTCGCCCAGGCGGAACGAGGCGCGCACCGCCGAGACCTTGGGCCCCGACGACTCGGCGCGTGCGATGTAGTAGAGAAGGTTGTTGAGCAACTCGACCGGTGGGCTCTGGCAGTAGCGCGCCTCGCCTTCCTCATAGAGCCGCTTCACCTCGCGGTCCGCGAGTCCGAGCAACCGCTTGATCGACACGCCGCCTTCGAGGCCGCGCTCACGCAGCGCCTCGATCAGCGCGCCGGTGACCCACCACAGCTGGAACACTGGCTGGCGGGTCGCGACCTGCTCGAGCTTGTGCGCAACCGCCGCGAGGATCTCGAGGTTCTGGTCGATGCGCTCGCCACGGATCCAGCCGATAAGGCCGACCTGGAAGCGCGCGCGCAGGCGGCGCGCCCACTGCTCGATGGTGAGGGGCTGTTCCCCCGGCGCCGGCGCCACCGGGGTCGCCTGCCGGTCGGACTTGAGATTGAGGAGCAGCAGCGTGCCTTCCGACAGCAGCGGACTGCCGCGCACGGCGCGCAGGTCGTTCAGCAGCGGCAGCAGCACAAGCGCAAGGTCGCGCCCGCCGGCGATCACGCGCTCGAGGTAACCTGGCAACTGCACCATCGCGCGCAGCAGCGCATCGAGCGCCTCGGCCTGATTCTTGTGCTCCGCCGAGGTCGCGACGAGATAGCGCGTGACCTGCTCCATCTCCTCCGCGAGCAGCGCCGCACCGTAGATCTCGAGCAAGCGCAGTACGCCCTGCACCTGGTGCATGTCGGCGGTGACGCGTTCGAGCAGGGAGACGTTGTCCGGCTGCTCGACGAAAGTCTCGACGGCGGCGCGTGCCTCGCCGACGGTCGCATTGATCTCGCGACCGACGAGCTCCAGCGTCTGGGTGGCGATCTCCGACATCGCCTAGCTCGCCTTGACCCGGCGACCGGGCGTCGCAGGGACTTCCGCACGCTTCAGGCCGCGCATCGTGAGACCAGGATCGGGCGCGCCCGGCAGACGAAAGCCCGCGGCCGCCTTGCGCATGCCCGCCGACAGTTCGGCGAGCTTCGCGATGGCGACCGAGTTGGCGCTGGTCGATTCGGCGGTCTGCGCGCTGATCTCGCGCAGCACCTGCAGGTTCTTCGCGATGCTGAGCGCCGACGTGGCCTGCTGGCGCGAGCTGCCGGAGATGTTCTGCACGAGACTCGCGATCTGGTTCGACACCTGTTCGATCTCCTCGAGCGCCGCGCCGGCATTCTCCGCGAGCAGCGCGCCACCCACCACGTCGGTGGTGCTGCGCTCCATCGAAACGACGGCTTCGTTGGTATCGGCCTGGATCGTGCGCACGAGCACTTCGATCTGTTTGGTCGCGAGCGCGGCGCGCTCGGCGAGACGCTGCACTTCGTCGGCGACGACCGCGAAGCCACGACCTGCATCGCCCGCCATCGAGGCCTGGATCGAGGCGTTCAGCGCGAGGATGTTGGTCTGCTCGGCGATGTCGTTGATCAGCTCGACGATATTGCCGATTTCCTGCGAGCTCTCGCCGAGCCGCTTGATGCGCTTGCTCGTCTCCTGGATCGTCTCGCGAATCGCATTCATGCCGTCGATCGTGCGGCGAACGGCGTCGCCACCCTTGTGTGCAACGTCGACAGAGTGGCGCGCGACGTCAGAGGCACGCTCGGCGTTGCCGGAAATTTCCTCGGTGTTCGAGGCCATCGCGCCGGCAGATTCCGATGCCGAGGCGATCTGTTTCGACTGTGCGCTGCTCGCCTTCGCAAGGTGCTGTGAGAGTGCCTGGGTCTGGCGCGTCGCGCCGTCCAGGTGGATCGAGGACTGGTTGATCGTCGTAACGAGACCGCGCAGTGCCTCGATGGCGTAGTTGATGGAGTCGGCGATCGCCCCGGTAATGTCTTCTGTGACGGTAGCCTGTACCGTGAGATCACCGTCGGCGAGGCTCGACAGTTCGTCGAGGAGGCGCAGAATCGCCTGCTGGTTGCGGTCGTTGTCGCGCGCATGCGTGTCGGCAAGCGTGGTCTGACGCTCGACCGCCCGGCGCAGCGAACCGAGCCGCAGCAGCAGCAGTGCGAGCGGCACGAGTGCGGCCGCCCCGAATGCGATCGGCAGCCAGCCGAGCCAGCCTGCGCCACCACCCCTACCGGCGACCGCGAGGCTGGCCAGCGCACGGGCGTTGCTCGCGAGACGCTCCGCCGTGTCCCGGCCCGCAGCCTGCGCCGCGGCGGCGCCGACCACGCGGGCGACGGCGCCCGTCAGCATCTCGAGCTCTTCGGCAAGTTCGCGGGCGCGACGCTCAGCTTCGCCGCCGGCTGCGCGCGGCAGGCCAAGGCTCGTGTCGGCGCCGGTGAGGCCTTTGACGACCTTGCCGACATAGTCGGTGTTCTCTGCAAGGCGCTTTGCGACGACGGCGGGATCGCCGCTGGCGGTGCTCAACTTGCCGACGTCGAGTTCAATGCGTGCGAGCGCCGTTGCGAACAGGTCGAGCGGTCGGCCGATAACCGAGCTCGTCGCGGCGCCGGGAACGGCAATCTGCATGCCTGCCATTTCCCCGGCCATGGCGGGCGCCGTTTCTTGCACGACGCGTGCGGCCGCCGCTGCTTCCGTCAGCACGGGTGCGGAACCTGCCAGCGAGGCGACATCCGCCTGCAGGCTGGTCCAGCGCTTGTCACGCACCCAGGCCGACTGCGGGGAGCGCTTCGCGATCCGCGCGAGCGCCGCCGCGTTGTCGGTAATGGACCGCATCGCCACCACATCGCCGCGCGCGGCGGACGCGGCCGCCAGCGCGAGGCTTTGCAAAGCTGAAGTCGTGGCGCCGGCGCCCGCCGCGCCCCCCTCCCGGCCGATCCACCAATAGGCGGCGAGCGCGGCGAGCGCGAGCGCGGCCGTCACGGCTCCATAAGCGCCGAGGCGCTTCGCCGCCCGGGTCAGCGACTGGTTGTTGTGGGTAGTCATCGCATTCGTCTTGTCAGGCCGCTGCATCCAGGAACGCCGGACTTTCGATCAGCGTGCGCAGGCTGAGCACCGGCCATTGCTCCTGGCCCCGCCGGAAGGTTCCGGCGAGATAACGTTCGCACCGCACCACGGTGGGCGGCACGTCCCCGGAAAACTCCGCTTCCGCAAAGCGCCGGAAGCCGAGCACCTCATCGACCAGCAGGCCCGCGGGAATTTCGCGGTGATGCGCGACGACGATGCGCGCGTTGCGCGTCACCGGTGTCACGCCGCTGCCGAGAAACTGCCGCAGGTCGAGCACCGGCAGCAACTGTCCGCGGACATTTGCGAGCCCCTTGACCCAGCCCCTCGCTCCCGGCACGCGCGTGAGCGCACCCGGCACGCCGAGCACTTCGCGCGTCTCTTCGCGCGCGACAAGAAACAGCTCGCCCGCCATGCGCAAGGCAACGCCGACCCACTCGCGACCCGCGGCACCCTCCTGGGCCACTTGGGCAGAAACCGCGCGGCCGCGCCTCTCAAGCTCCAAGAGCAGCTCGTAGGGCCGGTCGCGCAGGCTCCTGAGTGAGACTGCGTCGGTCATGTCAGGCTGCAAGCGTCGCCTGCGCCTTCGCGACGAGCTGATCGGGCGACACGGGCTTGACCATGTAGTCGACCGCGCCCTGCCGCAGTCCCCAGATCTTGTCGGTCTCCTGGCCCTTGGAGGTGACCATCACGATCGGAATCGTGCGCGTATGCGGGTCGTTCGAGAGCGCGCGGGTCGCCTGGTAGCCGTTCATGTTCGGCATGACGATGTCCATGAAGATGAGGTCGGGCCGGATCTCCTTCGCCATGCGCACGCCTTCGACACCGTCGGTGGCGGTAGCCGTCTTGTAACCGTGCCGTTCGAGCGCCTTCTGGAAGACGTGCACTTCGGTCGGCGAATCGTCCACGATCAGTATGAGCGCCATCACCATCATCTCCCGACATGCGACTCGATTGCAGCCAGCAGCTCGTCTTTCGTGAAAGGTTTGGTGAGATAGTGCTCGGAACCGACGATACGGCCCCGGGCGCGGTCAAACAGCCCATCCTTCGAGGACAGCATGATCACCGGAATCGACTTGTAGACCTTGTTGTGCTTGATCAGCGAGCAGGTCTGATAGCCGTCGAGCCGCGGCATCATGATGTCGACGAACACGATGTCGGGCTGGTGGTCGGCGATCTTCGCGAGGGCATCGAACCCGTCGATGGCGGTAAAGACCTCGCAACCCTCCTTCGTCAGCAGGGTCTCGGCCGTACGGCGGATGGTCTTGCTGTCATCGATGACGAGCACCTTCAGGCCCCCGAGCTTCGAATTGGCGCCATTCACTTGAGCACTACTCCCGGCGCGTTTTCGCGCAGAATCGACCGGCGATCTGCCGCGCGTTTTAACATATCGGTATACCCCCCGCCATGCCGGCCGCGTCACGTTTCCGGCAAGCCGCGGGCGACAAGGAGCCCTGGATGACCGTGGTGCGAGACCTCGCCGTCGTGATGGACCCCATCGCCGACATCAAGTACGCAAAAGACTCGACCCTGGCGATGCTGCTGGCGGCTGCCGCCCGCGGCTGGCGCCTCTGGTACCTCGAGCAATCGGACCTCTCGCTGCGCGATGGCGTGGCGCGGGGCCACGCGCGGGCGCTCACGGTGCGCGCCGATCCCGTGAACTGGTTCACATTCGGCGAGGCCCGCGATCTCGCGCTTGGCGAGCTCGACTGCATTCTCATGCGAAAGGATCCCCCCTTCGACACCGAGTACATCTACACGTCCTACGTCCTCGAGCGGGCCGAAATGGCGGGCGCGCTCGTCGTCAACCGACCCCGGGGGCTGCGCGACATGAATGAGAAGGTGTACACGGCCTGGTTCCCCCAGTGCTGTGCGCCAACGCTCATTACGCGCGACATGGGCCAGATGGCGGCATTCCTCGCCGGACAGGGCAAGATCGTCGCGAAGCCCCTGCACGGCATGGGCGGGCGCTCGATTTTCGTGATCGAATCCGGCGACAAGAACGCGAACGTGATCTTCGAGACCCTCACCGACTACGGCAGCCGCTTCGCGATCGTGCAGCGGTATCTGCCCGAAATCGTCGCAACGGGCGATTCACGGGTGCTGCTGGTCGACGGCGAGCCGATTCCCTGGGCGCTCGCGCGCATCCCGGACGCGCACGATCATCGGGGCAACCTCGCGGCCGGCGCCCGCGGCCAGGGTCGGCCGCTCAACGACCGCGACCGCTGGCTCGCAGCCGAGATCGGCCCGAAGCTCGCCGCCGAGGGCATGCTGTTCGTGGGCCTCGACGTGATCGGCGGCTTCGTCACCGAGATCAACGTGACCAGCCCGACCGGCATTCGCGAGCTCGACAAGCAGTTCGGCCTGAACATCGGCGCAGTTCTCATGGACGCGATCGAGCGGCGCCTATAATCCGCACGTGGCCGGCGCAGCGCTTGCAGTGAAGGAAGGGATTGCCCCGGTCCGGGACCGGCTGGTGACCACCGCATTCCTGGCGGCCCTGTTGCACGGCGTGGTGATTCTCGGCATCACGTTCGGCGCGGCAAGCGGCAGCGGCGCCGCGCCCGGCTTGCAGGTCCTGCTTGTATCGGACGAAATGCCCGAGGCCGACCGCAACGACGACGCCGCTTATCTCGCGCAGCGCACCCAGCTCGGCTCGGGCACGGCCGCGAGCGCCCGCACGCCGCGCAGCCAGGCGCGCACCGGCAGCACGCAGCCCGAACCCACGCCCGAGACGGAGGCCGACGCACCGGTGCGCGTGCTCACCGCCAACGCGCGTTCCAGCACGCTGCGTTACGTCGGCACGATTCAAACCCCGCGCAACCAGCCAAAGACGGCGCCTGCGCCCATCGCCGCCGAGCCGCGCGACGCGGTGGCGGGCGAGGACCTCGACTCGAGTGAACTCGCCGGCAAAGAGCGCACCGAACTGTGGATCACACCCGACACGCGCGAATCGAGTCTCGCGCCTTATCTCGATGCCTGGCGGCGCAAGATCGAGCGGCTCGGCACGCTCAACTACCCCGCGGCAGCGCGCCAGGCGGCGGGCACGTCGAGTCCGGTGCTCGAAGTCGCGATCAGCGCCAATGGCGAGCTCGCTTCGGCCGTGGTGCGGCGCTCGAGCGGCTCGCCCGCGCTCGACGCGGCGGCAATTTCCATTTTGAAGCTTGCGAGCCCATTCGAGCCTTTCCCGCGTGAACTCGCGAGCAACTACCGCGTGTTGCGTTTCGCCTACGCCTGGGAATTCGCCGGCGGCCGCGCCGCAGCCGGCACCGTGACGGCGCCCGCCGATTCACGCTAGCGCGATCCGGCGCGAGTGCCCATACTTGCCTCCATGGGCAACGACTCGTCACTCACGAATCATCTGCTGGTTGCCATGCCCTCGCTGGCCGACCCGAATTTCGCCCAGACCGTCACGCTGATCTGCGAACACAGCCCCGACCGCGGCGCGCTCGGCATCGTCGTCAACAAGCCGCTGCCGATGAAACTCGCCGACGTGCTCTCGCAGATGAAGCTCGATCCGCTCGATGAAAGCATCGGCGAGCGCCCGGTGTTGCGCGGTGGCCCCGTACACACCGATCGCGGCTTCGTGCTGCACCGGCCGGGCGGCAACTGGGATTCGAGCCATCAGGTGTCGAACCTCATCCAGGTCACCACCTCGCGCGACGTGCTCGCGGCGATGGCGAACGGCCAGGGGCCCGACGACGCCTTCATCGCTCTCGGCTACGCCGGCTGGGAATCGGGGCAGATCGAGCGCGAAATGCTCGACAATGCCTGGCTGTCGATCCCGGCCGACGAGAACATCGTGTTTGAGCTCCCCTATGAGGATCGCTGGCCGGCGGTGTGGCGCCTGCTCGGTGTCGACCTCGAGAAGATGACTCCCTTTGCCGGTCACGCCTGAGAGGCCGCAGATCTCCGTCCGGGTGGCGCTCGCATTCGATTTCGGTTTGAAGCGCATCGGCGCCGCGGTGGGCGACACGCTGACACAGAGCGCCGCGCCACGCGGCGCCATCGCCGTCCATGCAAGCGGGCCCGATTGGGTAGCGATTGAACGCCTCGTCGCGGCGAACGCGCCGCACGTGCTCGTCGTAGGCGCCCCTTATAATGTCGATGGCGACGCGAGCGAAATGTCTGCCCGTGCGCGCCAGTTCGCTGTCGAGCTCGCCGCGCGCTGCGCGCTGCCGGTCGAGCAGGTGGACGAACGCTACTCCTCGATCGAGGCGACGGCTCAACTCAAAGCGCAGCGCGCAAGCGGCGCGCGCCGGCGGCGGGTGCGCAAGGACGACATCGATAGCGCCGCGGCAGTGATAATCCTGAAACGCTGGCTGGAAGGGGAACGATGACGAGACAGACTCGCGCCGACGGCTCGCTGCGCCACCTGCTGACGCTCGAAGGCCTCTCCCGCACCGAACTTGAGCGCCTGCTGGACCGCGCGCAGGAGTACGTGCGCCCGCTTGGCGCCCGCCCGCCCGTGAGCCGCGCGCTCGCCGGAGTCACGGTCGCGAATCTCTTCACAGAGCCCTCGACCCGCACACGCGTCTCCTTCGAGCTCGCCGCCAAGCGCCTCGGCGCCGATGTCGTGAACCTCGAAGTGCAGCTCTCCTCGCGCGCCAAGGGCGAGAGCATGCTCGACACCGCCTTCACGCTCGAATCGCTGCATGTAGACGTGTTTGTGATCCGCGATGCCGAGGCCGGCGTGCCTGAACTCGTCGCGGCGAATGCCGCGCCACATGTGAGCGTGCTTTCCGCCGGCGCGGGCAGCGTGTCGCACCCGACGCAGGGCCTGCTCGATGCGCTCACCATCCGCCAACGCAAAGGGCGCATCGCAGGGCTCACGATCGCCATCGTCGGCGATATCCGCCACTCACGCGTCGCGCGCTCGGCCTGGCACGCGCTCGCGACGCTCGGCGTCGCGGAGCTGCGTGTCGTCGCACCGCCCGCGCTGCTGCCGGGCGACGACGAATTCCGCGGCGCTTCCCGCCATACCGACCTCGACGCCGGCCTGCGCGATGCAGACGTGGTCATGATGCTGCGCATCCAGCGCGAGCGGATGCAGGATGAAGCGCAGCTCCAGGCCGCGGACTATTTCCGCGAATTCGGCCTCACGACCGGGCGTCTGCGGCTCGCAAAGCCCGACGCCCTCGTGATGCACCCTCAGCCGATGAACCGCGGAGTCGAGATCGCTTCCGACGTCGCGGACGGCCCGCAGTCCGCGATCCGCGACCAGGTGCGTAACGGCGTCGCGGTGCGCATGGCGGTGCTCGCCACCGTGGTGCGAGCCGGCCCGAACGGGGGCGCAGCATGAGCAAGGCCCATCGCGGCACGATCCATCTCGAGGATGGGCGCCTGCTCGCGACGCAGGAATTCGCGGGCGAGCAGTACATCCTGCGCATCGAGGCGCCGAAGTGCGCCGCGACCGCGACTCCGGGCTCCTTCGTGCATCTCGCCTGCGACCCCGACATTCCGATGCGCCGGCCGCTCTCGATCATGCGCGCCGATCCAAACGCGGGCTGGATCGACGTGCTGTTCAAGGTGCTCGGCACCGGCCTCGCTGCACTCGCCGCGCGCAAGGTCGGCGACACGCTGTCCGTGCTCGGCCCCATCGGGCGCGGCTTCGAGCCGCACCTCCAGCGCCCGCTGACTCTTCTTGTGGGCGGCGGCGTCGGCATCCCGCCGATGGTGTTCCTCGCGGAACGCCTCGCCGATCGCCTGGCCGAGCGCACCGATGCGCGCTGGCAGCCACTCGTGCTGATGGGCTCGGAGCTGCCCTTTCCGTTTCAGACACGGCCCTCGACCATCATCGTGCCGGGCATTCCCGATGGCGTGATTGCTTCGATGCCATTTCTTGATGGGCTCGGGGTGCCGAGTCGGCTGGCCAGCAAGTCAGGCTTTCCTGGTTGCTTCGACGGGTTCGTGACCGAGCTCGCTGATGCGTGGTTGCGTGCGCTGCCTCCGGAGTGCCTCACTGAAGTCGAGATCTTCGCGTGCGGCCCGACGCCGATGCTCAAAGCTGTTGCGCGCCTTGCGCGCCGCTACGAACTGCCGTGTCAGGTGTCGCTCGAGGAGTTCATGGCGTGTGCGGTGGGGGGCTGTGCGGGTTGTACCGTGCCAGTGACGACTGATGAGGGGCCCGCCATGAAGCGCGTGTGTGTCGATGGGCCGGTGTTTGACGCTTATGCGGTGTTCGAAGGCTGATGCGCTGGGCTACCAGCGATTTTTACCGCGCGCAGCCCGAGACAAGAGTGGCCCTCACCGGCGCCGCGTTGCCGCGGTCGCTGCACCGACTCGTTGGCCCGCGCTGGCCACCCACGGCTTGATCTTCCTGAGCGCAGGCCCCAGTTCGCGCTCGGCAACCTCTGTGTCGTGGGCAACCTGGGCACGCAACCAGTAGCCGCTGGAGAGACCAAAGAACCGACACAACCGCAAGTCGGTATCGGCCGTGATCGCCCGCTTACCCGCAACAATCTCGCCAATTCGCTGCGCCGGTACATCAATTTCCTTGGCCAGCCGGTACTGACTGAGTCCCATGGGCCTGAGGAACTCCTCCAGCAGAAGCTCACCGGGAGTAACGGGATTGAACTTGCTCATAGCGGCTTGGCCTCAGTGATAATCGACGATCTCCACATCTTCGGCGCCCGCATCCACCCACCGAAAGCAAACGCTCCATTGATCGTTGATGCGAATGCTGTATTGCCCGGAACGCCTGCCCTTGAGGGCCTCGAGACGATTACCCGGCGGTACCTTCATGTCGTCGAGCCGGTCGGCGATTTCGAGTTGTCGCAGCTTGCGCCGCGCCACTACCGCGATATTCACGAACCGCTTGACGCGGACACCTTTCGACAGCGCTTCGGTATCAGAACATCTGAAGGATCTGATCACGCGGCATAATAACGCCGCGCGTGATTAGCGTCAAACGCGACTGTCCGTGTGCGTGGATGGGCCGGTGTTCGGCGCATACACTGTCTTTGCCGGCTGGCCATCGCACCGAGGTATCCGAAGTGGACCGAAGCCCAGGCCGAACAATTCACCCGCTGCATGCCGTGCTGCTCGCCGGCACCGTGCCGCTGTTCCTCGGCACGGTGCTCAGCGACTGCGCCTGTTCGAAGAGCGACGAGGTGCAGTGGCTCAACTTCTCCTCGTGGCTGATCATCGGCGGCCTCGCCTTTTGCGGCCTCACCTTTTGCGGCCTCGCGTTGCTGTGGGCGGTCGTGAACGAGCGCGACGAAATCGGCCTGAACCTCGTGCCCGACTACCTCACCTCGGTGCGCGAGGGCGGCTTCTACGACTGGCCGTACAGCTACTGGGGCCAGAACGTGGACGTGCGCGCGCAGCCGCAGGATCCGCAGCAAGTGGCCGCGGCGATCAGCCCGGACTACAGCCTGGGATCGCACGTCGCCGCGCTCGGCGTCGCGTTCTCGACGCCGGCGATGAGCGAGAAGTTCGCGAACGGCGTATTTGTCGGCGAGCACGGCAGCTGGAACCGCCGCAACCCGGTCGGCTACAAAGTCGTCTTCGTGCCGTTCGCCGACGGACGCCCGGCCGGCGATCCGATCGATTTCGTCGCCGGCTTTCGCGGCGAAGATGGCAAGACCCGCGGCCGGCCGGTCGGCGTGACAGTTGATCCGCGGGGCGCGCTGATCGTCGCTGACGATCTTGCGAATATCGTGTGGCGGGTTACGCCGGTCATTGCAGTGCCTGCCGCAGCAGTGGCTACTGATGTCCCTTCGAACTGAAAGGAGCGGCGCATGCTGCGCGTGGCGAGATTTTCTATCGCTCACGTTCTTGTGATTTTTCTTGTTCGCGCTCAAACGCGCGTCCAACATCCATGCTCGGGTGCAGCAGGCGCAGGACGGTGATGCCGTCGCTCCGCGGAAGATAGAAGGCGATGTGCGAGGCGACCTGGAAGGAGCGGACGTGGTCCGCGATCTCATCCCGCGCCAGGCCCACGCGCGGCGACAGGCTCAGTTTCGTTAACGTGAGTTCGAGTTCCTGCCGGTAGCGCCTTGCTTGTTGGATACCCCATTCCCGTTTCGTGTACCGGCCAATCTCCCGCAAATCCTCGGTAGCGCTTGCGGTGAACTCAAGGCGGGGCATTACTCCGCAAGCTCTCTGTCTAACTCCGTGAAGGCTTTCTCGGCTGAGACGACGTTGCCGCGTTCGGCGTCCCCAAGACCCTTGCGCACTTCCTGGCGGAGCAGCTCCAGTTTGACCCGCTGGTGGTCCTCGTAAGCGGTCGCCGACATGACGACGGCAACGGCGCGTCCATTCTTGGAAATCGTCACAGGTTCGCGCTGGGCCTTATCGAGCAAAGCCCCGAAGTTCGTCTTGGCGTCGGCAGCGCGGATGGTGTCCATTGTGTCTCCTCTGCCGATCATCTTAATCGAATTAATCGATATGGTCAAAGCGATTGTTTTAACCACCGAGCTTTGAGCGCAGGCGGGCCAGGTTGGCGTGGCGCGTGGCAAGGTCGGCGCGCGGCGCCTGTACTGCGCTCGCCGATTTCGTAGGCGGAACGGACGGCCGGCGACGGTGGCTGCGGCGTCCGCGGCGTCTTATCGCACGCTTCTGGTCCGCGGACTTGTCAGGCGGCCACGCGAGAGACCCGCAAATCTTTGCGCCGCTTCTCGGCATGCCACAGGTCGAACTGCGTCTGCTGGTTCATCCAGCTCTCGGAGCTGGCGCTGAAAGCGATCGACAGCCGTACCGCCATCTCCGGGCTGATGCCGGCGCGGCCATTCAGCAGGGCCGAGAGCGTCTTGCGGCTGACGCCCAAGGCGGCGGCCGCGTCCGTGACCGAGAGGTCCAGCGGCTCGAGACAGAGCTTGCGAATGATCTCGCCGGGGTGGGGAGGGTTGTGCATCCTCATGGGCTACCTCAGTGATAATCCTCGTAATCGACGTCTACGGCATCCTTGCTTTCAAACCGGAAGTTCACCCGCCAGTTGGCGCGAATCGTTACCGACCCGGTGCCGCTGCGACCACCCTTCAAAGGGTGAAGTTTCGGTCTCCAAACTCACGGTCGCCACGCGCAATAGGAGTTCGAGAGGATCCCGCGGGTTGTTCGTGGTCTCGATCGCCCAGTCTTTGGCGTCGCTTGTACCGCCCTGACGAACAGGACCAAGCGGGCGTAGAGGACTCTCGATCGAGCTCCTAACCTGGTGCCCACCCCAATTGTTGGAGAGCCTCTCGTGCATCGCGCAGCATTTTCGCCTCCTTGTCGGTTATGACGCCGTCTTCGGCGTACACCCGCAAGCAATCTGCGAACAGTCGCGCATGCGTATCTCTCATTATTGTTTCTGACACGGCGAGCTCGCGCTGCATGCGGCGAAGCCCTTCAATCTCAGACGAATCAATCTTCCCGTCAGCTGAAGCTTCAACCAATGCACGCCAATATGCTCTTGATGCCAGGAAAGGATCAATGATCGTGTCGCGATCCGTTGTTAAAGATGGAATCGGAGATATGATTGGCTCACTGCGAGGCTTCTTCGCCGTTCCACACGTGGTTCCGCCGATTTCAACGAAGTCCCTTCGCGAATACGGCGGCCACTCAAGTGTGTCTAAATACTTGTGAGAGCCGGCCGTTGATAGCCGCGCCCATGTGCCAAACCCGGCCTTCTCAGCAGCATCGAGGTAGTGCTTCCACATGTATGCGCAAGCCAGCGCGTCCTCCGCTGCCCTATGCGTTCCTGCACGCAATCCGTGTTGGTGGCATGCCGCCTCAAGGCTGCAACGTTTACTCAGGCCCAAGAGTGGTCTCATCCACATGAGACATATGTATGGCGGGGTGCGCAGCTTGGAAGTGTTCGGAGCGAGCCTCGCTTCTGCCGTAAGAAAGCTGATATCGAAGCTTGCGTTAAAGGCAGCAACAACTGAATTCTCGAGTGCGCCAATCATCTCGCCAAGAATATCGGTAAAGCGCGGAGCGCCAAGCACGTCTTCGTCGTCAATGCCGTGAATGCTGGTACAGAGAACGGGGCCTTCGGGATCAATCAGCGTGTCGAGCACGACTTGGGGCTCACCATCCGGCTCTACCCTCACAATCGAGACCTCAACAACACGAGCACCGCTTCGAGCCGACAACCCTGTCGTTTCGAAGTCTATGAAAGACATTGCGGTATCCCGAAGCGTTCTATTTGTCATTGCACCCCCAATTACGCTTACGCAATAGCTTGCCGGCGCCGCACTCGATACTCCCAAGCTCGTTGGCGCGGCCTCGGATGTATTCTCCTTAGTTCTTCACCGGCCCAGGCAAGCCTACACCCGCCGCCGGGATACCACAGAAAAATCAGCCCGACTGGATCAATCGTCGACCACCTACCTCACCCGAAATTGATCTTCGCCTCGAGATTCGTGCGCGAATCAGCGTTGTTAAGCGCTTCTTCAAGCTCGACCCGCCCCTGCTTCACCAGCTCATAGAGCGCATGGTCAAAGCTCTGCACCCCGCGCTCGCTACTCTGCACGATGGCCTCTTTAATCCCCGACACATCGCCCTTCTTGACGAGCTCAGAGATATGCGGCGTGTTGAGCATCACCTCGACCGCAGCAAGACGCTTGCCATCCTTGCCAAACACGAGCCGCTGCGCGGCGATCGCTTTGAGGTATTGCGAGAGGTCGAGGAAGATCTGGTTGTGCTGGTCGCGCGGAAACATGTTGATGATGCGGTCCATCGTCTCGGCGCAGTTGTTCGCGTGCAGCGTCGCGAGCACGAGGTGGCCGGTGCCCGATAGGTTGATGCAGGCCTGCATCGTCTCGCGGTCGCGGATCTCGCCGACGAGGATCACGTCGGGCGCGGCGCGCATGACGCTTCTGAGCGCGCGCTCGTAACTCCTGGTGTCGAGCCCCACCTCACGCTGGTTCACGATTGAACGCTTGTTCGTGTGCAGGAATTCGATCGGGTCCTCGATCGTGACCACGTGGTCCGAGGAGTTTTCGTTCCTGTAGTTGATCATCGAGGCGAGCGTGGTCGACTTGCCGGAGCCGGTGGCGCCGACGAGCAGCACGAGCCCGCGCTTCATCATGATCAGGTCGCGGAATGTGTCCGGCAGGCCGAGCGTTTCGAGCTTCGGCATGTCGGCGGTGATGTAGCGCATCACGAGCGCGGGGAAGCCGCGCTGGTGGAATACGTTGACGCGAAAACGCCCGAGTCCGGGCTCCGAGATCGCGAAGTCGATTTCGAGCTCGCGGTGGAAATACTCAAGCTGTTCGGGCGTCATCAGCGCGAAGGCCGACTGGCGCACCGTTTCCGGCGTGAGGATCTGTTTGTTGACCGGGAAGATCTGGCCTTCGATCTTGATCTTGATCGGGGCGTTCGACGTGAAGAAGAGGTCCGAGGCCTTCTTCTCCACCATCAGCTTGAACAGCGGCCGGGTGTTGATCGCGAGCGTCGCCTCCGCCACCGCAGGCGCCTGGGTCGTCGTGTCGCCGGTTGGGCTTACGGCCTTGCCCGTCGCCTTCATATCACGCGCCCCTGCTCTTCCTCGACGATGCGCAGCGAGCCGCCGCCGTCGTCGATGTTCTTGTTCTCGCGCTTGCTCTCGAGCTTGATCTTGAGGCGCAACTCGTTCTTCGAGTCGGCGTTGCGCAACGCGTCCTCATAGGAAACATGGCCCGTTTCGTACAGCTCGAACAGCGCCTGGTCGAAGGTCTTCATGCCGATGCGGGTCGAGCGCGCCATCACCTCCTTAATTTTCGCGACCTCGCCCTTGAAGATCAGGTCCTGGATCAGCGGCGAGTTGAGCATGATCTCCATCGCAGCGATGCGCCCGCTGCCCGATTCGCGCGGAATCAGGCGTTGCGACACGAGTCCGCGCAGATTGAGCGACAGGTCCATCAGCAACTGCTCGCGCCGCTCGTCTGGGAAGAAATTGATGATGCGGTCGAGCGCCTGGTTGGCGCTGTTCGCATGCAGCGTCGCGAGCACGAGGTGGCCCGTCTCGGCGAACTGGATGCCGTACTCCATCGTGTCGCGGTCGCGGATCTCGCCGATCAGGATCACGTCGGGCGCCTGACGCAGTGTGTTCTTGAGCGCCGCATGCCAGTTTTCGGTGTCCACCCCGACCTCGCGGTGCGTGATCACGCAGCCTTTGTGCTGGTGCACGTACTCGACCGGATCCTCGATCGTGACGATGTGGCCGCGCGTCTTCTCGTTGCGATAGCCGACCATGGCAGCGAGAGTGGTCGACTTGCCGGAGCCGGTGCCGCCAACGATGATCACGAGGCCGCGCTTCGAGAGCACCACCTCCTTGAGGATCGGCGGCAGATCGAGCTCCTCGAAGCCCGGAATCTTCGAATTGATCAGGCGGATCACGCAGCCGGTCTGGCCCTGCTGCACGAATGCGCTGACGCGAAAGCGGCCGATACCCGGTGGCGCGATCGCGAACTGGCATTCCTTGCTGGCGTCGAACTCCTTCGACTGGCGGTCGTTCATGATCGCGCGCACGAGCACGCCGGACTGCTCGCCGGTGAGCGCCTTCTCGCTCTGCGGGCGCACCTCGCCATCGATCTTGATCGCTGGCGGGAAGCCCGCGGTGATGAAGAGGTCCGACGCCTTCTTCTCCACCACGCGGCGGAGCAGGTCCTGCATGAGCTTGATGGCTTGATCACGATCCATGAGCAGCTCCTGCCAGCATCACAATGCATCCTTGTTTTGCGCCTTGTAGCGCGCTTCTTCCTTGCTCACGACGCCCTTCTGCACGAGTTCGGTCAGGCATTGATCGAGCGTCTGCATGCCCTGTGCCTGGCCGGTCTGTATCGACGAGTACATCTGCGCGATCTTGCCCTCGCGAATGAGGTTCCTGATCGCAGGCGTGCCGATCATGATCTCGTGCGCGGCGACGCGACCGCCGCCAATGCGCTTCATCAGCGTCTGCGAGATCACCGCGCGCAGCGACTCGGAAAGCATCGAGCGCACCATTTCCTTCTCGGCCGCAGGGAACACGTCGACCACGCGGTCGATCGTCTTCGCCGCCGAGCTCGTGTGCAGCGTGCCGAACACGAGATGGCCGGTTTCGGCCGCGGTGAGCGCCAGGCGAATGGTCTCGAGATCACGCATTTCGCCGACGAGAATGACGTCGGGGTCTTCGCGCAGCGCCGAACGCAGCGCTTCGCTGAAGCCGAGCGTGTCGCGGTGCACTTCGCGCTGGTTCACCAGCGAGCGCTTCGATTCGTGGACAAATTCGATCGGGTCCTCGATCGTGAGGATGTGATCCGGCCGGTTGTCGTTGCAGTGGTTCACCATGCCGGCGAGCGTGGTCGACTTGCCGGAGCCGGTGGGACCGGTGACGAGCACCAGACCGCGCGGCAGCATGCACAGATCGCGAAAGATCTTCGGCGCGGCAAGATCCTCGAGCGAAAGGATCGTCGACGGAATGTTGCGGAACACGGCGCCGGCGCCGCGGTTCTGGTTGAAGGCGTTGACGCGAAAGCGCGCGAGCTTCGGGATCTCGAATGAAAAATCGGTCTCGAAGAATTCCTCGTACGACTTGCGCTGCTTGTCGTTCATGATGTCATACACCATGCTGTGCACTTCCTTGTGGGACAGTGACGGCATGTTGATGCGCTTCATGTCGCCGTCGACACGGATCATCGGCGGCACACCGGATGACAGGTGCAGATCCGAGGCGTTGTTCTTGACGGCAAACGCAAGCAGTTGCGCAATATCGACGGCCATGCGAAATCCTCGCGAGAAGCGGCCGCAGTATAGCGGAGGGGGTCTGCGTCCAATATGTTAATCGGTCCGCAGAATTTGGCTGCGAACGTGCAAAAGGTGCGTGCCGCCATCGCTGCCGCCACCGCGCAGTGCGGCCGGAGTGTCGACTCCGTCACGCTGCTGGCTGTCTCCAAGGGCCAGCCGGCCGAAAGCGTGCGCGCGGTCGCCGCCGCCGGTGTGGAGCACTTCGGCGAGAACTATCTGCAGGAGGCATTGCCGAAAATTGCCACGCTCGAGGGTCACGAGCTGACCTGGCATTTCATCGGCCGCCTGCAGGCCAACAAGACGCGACTCGTGGCCGAGCGCTTTGGCTGGGTGCACGGTGTCGACCGGTTGCAGCTCGCCGAACGTCTCTCGACGCAGCGCCCCTGCCATGCGCCGCCGCTCAACGTGTGCATACAGGTGAACGTCGCCGGTGAAAGCGGCAAGGCCGGCGTCGCCCTCGCTGAAGTCGCCGCGCTCGCCGCCAGGGTGCGCACCCTGCCTCGTCTCAGGCTGAGAGGTCTCATGTGCCTGCCGCCCGGGGAAGCCGACGGCGCGCGGCAGCGCCACTGGTTTGCGCACCTGCGCGTGTCGTTCGACGCCCTGCGCGCAAGTGGCTTCGACGTCGACACGCTCTCGATGGGCATGAGCGGCGACTTCGCCGCAGCGATCGCCGAGGGCGCGACGCTGGTGCGCATCGGTACTGCCGTTTTTGGCCCACGTGCCGCGGCGCCCGTCTGAGCAGGTAACATTCACTCATGTCGGGACAGCACATTGCCTTCATCGGCGGCGGCAACATGGGCCGGGCGCTCATCGCGGGCCTGCTTGCGCGCGGCGCCACGCCAGCGGATCTCGCGGTCGCCGATCCTTTCGCGCCGACGCGCGCAGCGCTGCAGGCGGACCTGGGTGTTCGCACCTCCGGGGACAACTGCGAAATCGCAGCGTCCGCAGACGTGCTCGTTCTGGCGGTCAAGCCCCAGATCATGGCTGAAGTGCTGGCGCCGCTCGCACCCGTGCTCGCGCAGTACCGGCCCCTCGTCATCTCGATCGCGGCAGGTATCCGGATCGCCTCGCTGACCGGCTGGTGTGGCGCAGGCGTGCCGATCGTGCGCGCGATGCCCAATCGTCCGGCGCTTTGCGGCGCCGGAATCACGGGCCTCTACGCGCCTGCTAGCACCTCAGCCGATGCGCGGCAACGCGCAGGCGTCGTACTGTCTGCGGTTGGCGACACGGTGTGGGTCGAGCGGGAGGACGATCTCGACGTGGTGACTGCAGTCTCGGGCAGCGGACCCGCCTATTTCTTTCTGCTCGCCGAGCAGCTTGCGGAGAGTGCCGTCCGACTCGGCCTCGAACCCGTCACGGCGCGCCAGCTCGCGGTGGCAACCCTGCATGGCGCGGGCTGTCTCGCTCACGGGAGTGACGGCGATCTGGGGCGGCTGCGTGCCGAGGTCACATCGAAGGGCGGCACGACGGAGGCGGCGCTGCGCAGCCTCGCCGCAGCACATTTCGGCGACCTGGTGGCAGCGGCCGTCGATGCCGCCGTGAAGCGCGGCAGGGAACTGGCGGGGGTTGCGTGAGCGCACTTTTCTACGTCGTCGAGACTTTGCTTTCGCTCGTCTTCTTCGTCTTCCTGCTGCGGCTGCTCCTGCAAATCGTGCGGGCGGATTTCCGCAACCCGATCTCACAGGCGATCGTGCGGCTGACCAACCCGCTGATCCTGCCGCTGCGTCGCGTGCTGCCGCCCGCCGGCAAACTCGACACTGCCTCGATCGTCGCGGTCCTGCTGATCGCGTTCGCGGAAGTCGGCATCCTGTATGCACTGCGTGCCGGCGGACTACCGCCTGCGCTCACCTGGCTGCGCCTCGCTGCGCTCGGCGTCATCACGAAGAGCCTGTGGGTCTATTTCTACGCGATCCTCCTGTACGCGCTCATTTCGCTGATTTCGCCGGGGCAGTATTCGCCCGTGTCCGCGCTGCTCGACTCGCTCTGCGAGCCCGTCCTGCGGCCCTTCCGGCGCTTGATCCCTGCGGTGGCTGGCCTCGACCTTTCACCGCTCTGGGCGCTGATCGCGCTGCAGGCGCTGCTGATCCTGCTGCGCGGATGAGCGAGAACATCAGCGAGTTACCTCGCGTCATTCATCGAAAATCGAGCACGATGTGCCGCCCGCTTCCATCAGCGTGCGCGCGCGGCGCTGGAAAACCAGCTGTTTGGCGATACCTCGCGCGCGAAAAAACGCTTGCGCGCGCATACGCATATGCTATGTTGCCGCCCGATTCGCGTTTCGCGCGGCCTGCGCGCCGCGTGATCAGCAACCAAATTTTTCAGGAGAATAGGCAATGGCGAAAAAAGGTGGCGCACCGACGAAGTCGGAAATCCTTGCGACGATCTGCAAGGACACCGGGCTGTCGCGCAAGCAGGTTTCGTCCGTGTTCGACTCGCTTTCGGGGGTGATCCGCAAGAGCTTGCGTGGTAACGGGCTGTTCACGCTGCCCGGCTTGCTCAAGCTCAAGGTCGTGAAGAAGCCCGCCACCAAGGCGCGTGAGGGCGTCAACCCCTTCACCGGCGAGAAGATGACCTTCAAGGCGAAGCCGGCCTCGAAGAAAGTCCGTGCGATGCCGCTGAAGAGCCTCAAGGCCTTCGTGAACTGAGGCCAGCGCTTCCGTTCTTCACAAGGAAAGCCCGGCGGGCTCACCCCGCCGGGCTTTCTGCTTTCTGCGCGAAGCTGACGACCCGGTCACGCAGTTCGGTGAGCTTGCCGTGAAAGAAGTGCCCGACCCCGGAGAAGACCGCGATCTCTGGCAGGGGTGTCTGCTCGCGTGCCCAGTCGAGCACAGTTGCGGGCGCAATGACCTCGTCAGCATCCCCCTGCACGAGCAGCCAGGGGCAGCGCGGACCATCGACCCTGAAATTCGAGAGCCGCCCAACCGCCGGTGCGACCACGATCACCCGCTCCGCGTGCTGCTGGCGCGATGCGTTGATCGCGACGAAGCCGCCGAACGAAAAGCCCGCGAACCACACGCGTGCACCGGGCGAGCGCACTGCGCCCCAGGTTGCAACGGCGAGCGCATCGAGCGTCTCGCCGCGTCCTTCATCGTATTCGCCCTCGCTCTGCCCGACGCCCCGATAATTGAAGCGTACAGTGGGCAGGCCAGCGTCCTGCAACGCACGCGCGAGCGTGTAGACGACCTTGTTGTCCAGGGTCCCGCCCTGCAACGGATGCGGGTGGCATACGACGCCGAACGCGCGCACGGGCGCCGTGGCGGGGTTCTCAAGCAGGACTTCGAGCTTGCCGGTGGGGCCGTCGATCAGTGTGCGGGTGCCGCGCGACATCACGGCGCCTTGTGGAGGGTGCCTTCCTTCATCACGAAGTTGACGCGCTGCATCGCGGTGAGGTCCGCCGCGGACGGGCGTCGCCAGTGACTCACTGGATACCCACGAGTTCGACATCGAACAGGAGCGTGGCGCCCGGCGGAATCACGCCGCCGGCGCCGCGCGCCCCGTAGCCGAGTTCAGGCGGAATCACGAGCCGGCGCTGTCCACCGACTTTCATGCCCGCGACGCCCTGATCCCAGCCGGCTATCACTTCACCCGCGCCGATGCGGAAGGTGAAGGGCTGGCCGTGGTCACGGGAGCTGTCGAACTTCTGCCCCATGTGGTCGGGCGCCCCGGCCGCGTACAGCCAGCCGGTGTAATGCACGACAGCCGCCTGGCCGGCGGTGACAGCGGGTCCGCTGCCTTCCTTCAGATCGGTGATGGCAACGGACACGGCAGCAGTCTCCTTCGAATCGGTGGCTGGGGGCTGATCGACGGCACTGCACGCGGCAAGCGGCAGCACGGCCAGCAACAGGGCGGGCAATCGGTCGAACATTCAGCGCGGCTCCCCGGTCGGTTTGAAATCGAGCGAAGCGGAATTGATGCAGTAGCGCTGCCCGGTAGGCCGTGGGCCGTCGTCGAACACATGGCCGAGGTGCGAGCCGCAGTTCGCGCAGTTCACCTCGACTCGCGCCATGCCGTGGCTGGCGTCGCGCACGGTCGTCACGCGATCGCCCGCAAGCGGCAGCCAGAAGCTCGGCCAGCCCGAACCCGAATCGTACTTCGTGTCGGAGCTGAAGAGCGCGGCACCGCACACTACGCAGCTATAGGTACCCTGTGCCTTGTTGGCGTTGTGCTCTCCGGTGAAGGCCCGTTCAGTGCCCTTCTCCTGCGTAACGTGCCAGGCGAGCGGCGACAGCCGCTCGCGCAACCCGTCGGGTCGCTTCGTTTCGATCATGGCGGGTCTCCCGCGGTCAGGCACGCATTATCGCAGGGCCGCGAGCCGCAACAACACCCTGTTCAGGCGGCGCACGAAGTCGCCGGGGCTCGCCACCTCGCCTGCCTCCGCGAGCGCCGCCTGGTCGAACAACAGCTGCGCGAGTTCGTCAAAGCCTTCACCCTCCTCGAGCCCTTCGAGCCGCTGCACGAGCGGGTGTTCGACATTGACCTCGAGCACGGGGGTGCCCTGCGGCACTTTCTGGTCCGCGCTCGCGAGAATGCGGCGCATCTGCGCGCCGGGGTCGTGTTCGCCGAGCACGAGGCAGGCCGGCGTTTCCGCGAGCCGCCGGCTCACGCGTACTTCGGTGACGCGCTCGCCAAGCGCATCCTTGATGCGCTTCAGCAGCGGTTTGCTCTCCTTCACCGCCGCGTCGTGGCGCGCGCCCTCCGCCGCATCCATCCCGCCGAGGTCGAGATCGCCACGCGTCGCGTCCTGGAAACGCTTGCCCTCGAAGCTCGTGAGACGCCCCATGACCCACTCGTCGATCCGGTCGGCGAGCAGCAGCACCTCAACACCCTTCGCCGTGAGCCGCTCGATATACGGGCTCGTGCGCGCCGCGGCCACGCTGCCCCCGATCAGATAGTAGATATGCTCCTGGCCGGGACGCATGCGCGCGACATAGTCCGCGAGCCTGACGCCCGCCGCGTCGCCCTCGCCCTGGGTGCTCGCAAACCGCAACAGCGGCAACAGCTTCTCGCGCGTCGCCTCGTCCCCGGCAACACCCTCTTTCAGTACTGCGCCGAACTCGCGCCAGAAGCCCGCGTACTTGTCGGCATCCTCGTCGGCGGCGAGCTTGCCGACCAGATC